>Ga0256405_10000244_pt1 | contig 184088 bp, 160 predicted proteins | sample RumenRJG_02DNA_FD_189096 | JGI IMG/M metagenome (GOLD analysis project Ga0256405, IMG submission 189096) | Bovine rumen microbial communities from Lethbridge, Alberta, Canada - RJG_02 | ecosystem: Host-associated > Mammals > Digestive system > Stomach > Rumen | place: Canada: Alberta... | reverse complement strand
TTGCGGGCATGCCAGTAAGGACCGAACGCCAGTGTCAGAACCGTCAACGCGTGCGACGCGTTGCTAGTATCCTAGGGCTATGCCCGTCTATGAAGAACCGCCGGCTATGCCGGCGGGTTACTTTTTGCTCACGGATACGACACGAAGATTGTCATCCCCGCGAAGGCGGGGATCTCCTTTTCGAAAGGCCTCCGCTCAAAAGCCGGGGGCTTTTTTTATATTTAGCGCATGACCTCGAAGACCATCAAGATTCAGTACCTCGACGATTCTATCACGCGCCTCACGTATGTGGGCGGCAAGTCCGACTGGATTGACCTTGCGGCGGCGGAGACCGTGACGCTTAAGGCGGGGGAGTTTAGGCTCATTCACCTGGGGGTTGCGATGAAGTTGCCCGAAGGTTACGAGGCGCATATCGCCCCGCGCAGTTCCACGTTCAAGAACTTTGGTATTCTGCAGGCGAATTCCGTAGGCGTGGTGGATTCCAGCTACTGCGGCGCGAACGACTGGTGGAAAATGCCCGTGTACGCCACCCGCGACGTGACCATCGAGAAGGGGAGCCGCATCGCTCAGTTCCGCATCATGGAAATCCAGCCGACCCTCACCTTCGAAGAAGGTTCTCTCGACGGCGCCGACCGCGGCGGGTTCGGCAGCACGGGAATCTAAAAGGATTGCGTCTAAACCTCGTATTTCTGAAGAGCCCTGATGAATTCGGGGGCGAGATCCTGCCCTACGCCCCTTAGCGGTTTGACAGAACCTGTGGCAGATTTCGTTTGCCGTAGATTACATGCACGACAGAAACGCACAAATTGTTTTCATCTACAGTATAAAAGATTGAATAATTGAGAACAGTAAAATACCGCACTCCTTCCGAAAGCCATGGTTCGTTTGGAAACTGGTGATAGCGGCTAGGCATAAGTGATAAAGCCTTCATGGCTTGATGAAGTGCATCTATCACGGATTCTGCGGAATTTTTCGATTTCAGTTCAACTGAAATATAGGAGTATATTTCGGCTAAATCGGATTTTGCCTGTTCTGTGAGAAAAACGGAGTATTCCATTATGCGAAGCGTTGCTTGAGTTCTGCGAAAGCGTCGTCCAGGGGCGTGACGCGACCGTTGCGAGCGTCATCTAAGCCTTTTTGCATCTTGGCATTGAATACTTCATCCGACTCTTCGAGTGCGGACATGCGTTCTTGCTCATATTGGTAAAGCAGGAACTGGATATACTTCGAAACATCCTCGAGATAGGATTCCGGCAACTGGCGAATTTCTTTTTCTAGGACGTCGTATGACATAATAACTCCATTGACAAATATACTCTTTTTTTTGCAGAAAAGCAAGCAATGCGCTTTGCTGTGTGGGGCATATTCGGTGCTTTGGGCCACGGAATGGTTGATTTGGGGCGAGGTTTAGTTTATATTTAGGAGTAAGTTTTTGTCCACAAATATTCGCTGCATAAAGGATTAGGATTGACCTTGCGGTGGCGGAGACCGCGGCTTGTCCGGCTTAACGGGAATTTGATAAATGAAAATAAACAATTTCTTATTTGTGTTGCTTGCGGGCATGGAATTAATGACCGCTTGCACAGACTCATCCTCCAGTTTCGATGCATCTGAAGTATGCCCAGAAAGCGGGCGTGGAACATTCCAAGATGTTCGAGATGGTCAAGTGTATAAATACATCACCATTGGCGATAGAGTGTGGATGGACCAAAACCTGAATTACCCAGCGGAAACTAGCACTTGCTATGATGAACAGCAAAGCAATTGCGACATCTATGGAAGGCTGTATTCCGTACAATACATGAACACCAAACAAAAAAACTATGGGACGTTTAATCCGGATATCATTGATTCCATTTGCCCCAATGGATGGCGCGTTCCCACCTTGGCTGAATGGAATGAAATCGTTGATCAAATGGATGGACTGAAGCATTTTATGAATAGTGAATGCATGGATGTTTCTTTATATAGCGGAATGGCTTTTGTTAAAGAAAATCCAAGTACAGGCGAGCCCATAGGGTACATTTTTTACGATTTGGGAAGATATAGACAATGGATTACTTCAACATACGATTTGTATGGAAGTATGAAGTTGTTTGATGTTGATTTAACCAACAAACAAGAAAAAAATACTATATCCACATCCAATGGTTACTATTCCCTTCGCTGTATAAAAAAAGAAGACTGGGAGTTGTAACGCTGGGGGTTTTAGGGGGCAAAGCCACCTAGGAGAGGGGGTAGGTGGCAACGCAGTGCCGCCGAGGGGGAGCCTTCCCCCCTTTACTCCCTATAATTTTTACATGAAAATCTCTCGTCTCTTGTCTCTCGTCTCTCGTCTAATTCCTATATTTTCTACGCAAAAATTTTTAACAAGGATATTGTTATGGCAAAGATTGCTATTCTCGGTTACGGTAACCTGGGTCGCGGTGTGGAATGCGCCGTGAAGCAGGCTCCGGATATGGAACTCGTCGCCGTTTTCACGCGCCGTGACCCCTCTACGGTCAAGATCCAGACGGCGGGCGTTCCGGTGCTGAACGTCTCTGAAATGGAAGCCTGGAAAGGCAAGGTGGACCTGCTCATCATCTGTGGCGGATCCGCTACCGACCTGCCGGTGCTCACCCCGAAGTACGCCTCCATGTTCAACGTGATCGATTCCTTCGACACCCACGCCAAGATTCCGCAGCATTTCGCCGCTGTTGACGCTGCCGCCAAGTCTGCCGGCAACATCGCGATGATTTCTGTGGGTTGGGACCCGGGCATGTTCAGCCTGAACCGCGTGTACGCCCAGTCCATTCTCCCGGAAGGCAAGGACTACACGTTCTGGGGCAAGGGCGTTTCTCAGGGCCACAGCGACGCTGTCCGCCGCATCAAGGGCGTGAAGAATGCGAAGCAGTACACCTGCCCGGTGGAAGCGGCTCTCGAAGCCGTGCGTAGCGGTTCCATGCCGGAACTCACCACGCGCCAGAAGCACACGCGCCTGGTTTACGTGGTTGCCGAAGAAGGTGCCGACAAGGCCTATATTGAAAACGCCATCAAGACGATGCCGAACTACTTCGATGAATACGACACGACGGTGAACTTCATCAGCGAAGAAGAATTCAACAAGAACCACAGCGGGCTCGCTCACGGCGGTTTCGTGATTCGTACCGGCAAGACCGGCATGAACTTGGAGCACACTCACGTGATTGAATACAGCCTGAAGCTCGATTCCAACCCGGAATTCACGACGAGCGTTCTCGTGGCTTACGCCCGCGCAGCGCTCCGCATGAAGGCTAACGGCCAGACTGGTTGCAAGACCGTTCTCGACGTGCCGCCTGCATACCTCAGCACCTTGAGCGACGAAGATTTGCGCGCTCACTGCTTGTAGTTTAAGCGTCATTCTGAACGAGGGCGTAGCCCGAAGTGAAGAATCTAGTTCAGCATTTAAATGAAAATTGCCTCGGATGAAATAATCCGGGGCTTTTTTTGTTAAGAGAAACTCAAAGTGAAACGAGCTCAAAGGCGGTTTGCGCCGACCTCATAGCTCGTGCCTCGAACCTCGTGCCTCGAGCCTTACCGCTGAAAAAATCTCTGATTTATCTCAATTTCGATGCCCACGTATCGGGGGCCGAACTTTTTGCGGAGCGTTGTGGTGAGACCGTCAGAAGAGCCTTTGTACGGGTAGTTGAAACGGACTTTCATGGCGGGGTAGAGCCGCTTGATTTCGGCCTTGATGACGTTTGCGTAGGCGCGTTCTTGCGGGCGAGTGGGGTCGTAGAGGATTCCGATGTCTGTGTTGCGGACTTTGCCGTTCAGTACCGGCGTAAAGCTGTGGATGCCCAGGTGGATGATTTCCGCTTCCTTGTTTTCCGCGCTCTTGCCGCTATTGCCGCGCGAATCTTTGCCGATGTTCTGCTGCACGAATTTTTCAATGGTAGCGCGATATTCGTTCCAATATGCGGTGGCCTGTGCTTTCGCGTTTTCGTTGTTGCGCAAGTAATTGCTGAACGCGCTCTTGTTCGTGATAGTGCGATTCAGGTCCACGAACAGGCGTGAGAATTTACCTTCGCAATAAAATTCGGGCTTTGCAAATTTCACCAGCTTGCGAAATACCTGAACTGCCCCGATGTCATAGGCGCGGTGGGTCTTTAGAACCTCGGCAGGAACGACCTTCTTGAACGCGGCGGGCAATTTGTTGCTGGCATGCTCGCAAGTGAGGATGAGTATTGCTTTAGCCATGTTTTAAATATAAAAAGGATTGTTTTGTTGATGTCTTCACCGACTTGGTCGGGGACCTCCTTTTGCTTGAAAAAATGAAAGGAGATGCCCGCCAGTTTATCCCGGACATGTTCCGGGACGGGCATGACAAGTTTGGAACTATTCCCCTGTTCCGTATAGCTTGTTCTCTGCGAGGCAGTGGGCGAGGCGGCCGTATTCATACACGAAATCGTCCCGGTCGGGGTCGGCTCCGACGTTCTTCACGAGGGCGCTGGCGAGGGTTCCGCGCTTGAACATCTTTTGAAGCAGTTCCTGAGAATGCTGGGAAATCTTGTCCTTTACCTTCTCGGTGATTTTAACAATCAAGTCCTGAGCAGTGATTTCGCTGGCATTGATTCCCCAGATTTTCAGGTAATCTTGGTCATTTATCACTGTTTTTTCGGCGGAATGCGTGGTGGCGAGCAGGATTTTTGCGAGGGCGTCCGTGTCAAGTGCTCGAATTTGCGACTCATTCGCAAATCTACCTTCCACAAGACCTTTCAACACGGCGACTTCCCATTCGGCAATAGCAATGTCGGCATCGGGGCATTCCTGAATGTCAACGAGTCGAATCTCGATGGCGCCGCGGTCAAAGCGTGCGATGGCCCCGCGGCTATTCAAGAAGAAATGATTCAGCAAATGTTCCGGATCGTAAGGAGCAATGTCGGTTTTTACGCGGTTGAAAATCTGCTCTTCGTAATCCTTGTAGGTAAAGACCGCTTCAGGAATCACCTTGCCCGTAATGCTCGGGATTTTCTCCTGGTTGTGACGGTAGGTTTCGATCCGTCCGTCCAGGAATCCGCAGTATTTGCTGTCCAAGAATGGACTAGAGGCTGCAACCGCAGGAATCAGCGGCAACAGCGCACGAATGGCTGCGTGCAACTTTCCGAATTCTTCGTCGCCGTTGAAGGAAAGGTTGATGTGGGTAGATTGCAGGTTCGCCCAGCCGTGACCTTTGCAGTTGAAAATGCGGTCGTAAGTCTGGTAGATGTCCAGGCAGTCGTAGGGCCAAAGCTGCATTTCGGCGGGGTCCATAAAGGGGTGGGCCGCCGTGGGGAGCAACATCGCGTTAATGCTTTTGAGCGATTCGTTCGCCTTCAAGATTTCGTGATGGAAGGTTTTGCCCAAGTGCTTGAGGCTATCGACAGGCTGTGCGCACTTGAATTCCAGCACATGGCTCACCAGTTCGTTTGAAAGTCCGATCGGTCCGTGTTCCACGTCAGAGAGCTGTTCGCCGTTCTTGTCTTTTCCAAGGGGTACATCGGCGCGGGGGAGAACATTCAAGGAATCACGATCCACGATCATGTATTCCATCTCGATGCCGTAGCGTTGCCACAATTTATAATTCATATAATAACCTCAAAGCACCGTAGGTGCGTGCTCATAACTCAAAGGCACGAAGTGCCGACCTCATACCTCTAAAACCATTCCTTCTCGTGCATTTGCAGTTTGTGTTGCGCGGCGTTCATGCGTTCTTCGATGCGGTGGCGCAGCGACCTCATGACGGCGAGGTAAACCTTGCTCTTGCCCACGCCATCTTCGATGCCCGCGTCGATACTCGGGTTGTCGTTCACCTCGATTACAATCGGGTGTCCGTGCCATTCCTTCAAATCCACACCGTAAAGCCCGTTGCCGATGAGGCTGCAAATCTTGAGTGCGGTTTTCACGATTCCGTGGGGGACCATCTCGATAGGAATGCTTTCGCACTTGCCCGAAAATTCTTCGCTCTGCTTGTCGTTGCTTTCCCAGTTGTAGATTTGCCAGTGGCCCTTGGCCATGTGGTACTTGCAGGCGTAAAGCGGTTTGCCGTCCAGCACGCCAACGCGCCAGTCGAATTCCGTCGGCGTAAATTCCTGGGCAATCAGCAGGTCGCTGTGCTCAAACATCTCGTCGAGAATCTGTTCCAGTTCTTCTTTGTTGGTGGCTTTCTTCACGCCCATGGAGAAACTGGAATCAGGAGACTTGATCACCATCGGAAACCCGATTTCTTTCGCGAGCGTGTGACGGTTTTCGGCATGGGCGATAATCGTCTTCGGCGAATGAATCTTGGCCGCCTGCATCAGTTCTTGCAGGTACACTTTGTTGGAACAGCGCAGAATGCTGTCGGGGTCGTCAATCACTGCAATGCCTTGCGACTGGGCTCGGCGGGCGAAACTGTAAGTGTAATGGTTCACGTTCGTGGTTTCGCGGATGAATATGGCGTCGAATTCGCCTACGCGCGGGTAATCCTTCTTGGTTATCATCTCCACGCGGAATCCCGTTTCTTCGGCAGCCTTGATAAAGTTCTGAATCGCCTGCGCGTTGCTCGGCGGCTCGACTTCATCTGGGTTCGTGAGAATGCCCAAGTCGTACAGGTAATCTTCTTCTTTGCTGGTGGCGTAGCGGGTCTTCTCAAAGTATTCCTGGGCGAACTTGTCCACAAATTCCATGTGGGATTCGGGTATCTCGTCTACGCAAATCGGGCGGATGCTTTGGATAAACCACTTCTGCTTGAACACGAATTTCGCGCGCAGAAGCGGTGCCTGGAACAGGCGGTAAAGTTCCTGCGAAAGCTCCAGGTATTGCGGGCTCACGTTCTGCCCGAAGTAAATCGAAAGCACGAATTCCGTGCCGGTCAGCTTGTGGAAACTCTTTTGAATCAGCTTGTCGATTTCGTCGGAAATGTGCTTGATGACTGCCGGAGCTTTGAAGTCCCGCATATTCTTGACGCCCGGAATCACCTTGTGCCCGCGGGCCTCGGCCAGCAATGACACGTAGTAGCCTTTGCTCTGGTAGTTGTAATCGCGGCAAAGGTTGAATACACGCAGGTTGCGTTCGTTAGTGTACTTGCTGGAAATCAGGTAGTCCTGTGCCGAAATGATATCGATGCCTGGAACGTGCAATTTCCAGTGCTTGGGATTGTTCACCACAATCAGTTTTTTCATGATTCTATGCCGTTATTTCTTATTCTCTATAACAAGCACGTTGCCGTCGTACGTCATGACGCCGAGCAAGATGCTGTGGAGCAGGCGGAACTTGTCCACCTTGTAGTAAGGAGTCTTGTGAAGGGGGTTGGTGCCGTCGGGGTCGGCGACCATGAACTGTTTCTTGTCGTCGATGCCGTAAACTACGACGAAGTGCCCCATGGGCTCGCCGTGAATGTCGTCGAAGACGGACTTGTCGTCTTTGTCGGTGAATTCCCGCATGCTGCGGTACAGATAGGTAGCCGAAAGTCCGCAAAGAACGGGCACGCCCTTCTTGAAGTATTTTTCGAACATGGCGGCGCGCAAGTCCTCGAACGCAACCTTGCCGCCCAGGTCGATAAAGCGGATGTACGCCTCTATTGCCTTGCGGAGCTTGGGGGCATGCTTTGCCTTGCGCAAAAGTTCCAGCTTTGCTTTCAGTTCCGGCATGCTGAGGGTGCTCCAGGTGGGGTCCAGGAGCGTCAGGTTGTAGGAATGCAGCGTGACTTTGAACCCGCGCTTCAGGGCGTCGATGCCGAGGAACACGCCCAGGGTGCCTCCGTCCTCCAAAAATTCGATTTCGGAGATGAGCTGCTTTAAAGAAATCTTGTAGCCGAGGTGGTTGTAGACCGCCTGAAGGCTGGTCGGCCCGCAGGTAACATCGTCGGGCTGCTGCAGAATCTTGATGTCCATCGTTTTGCCTTTATATGCCTTTTAAGCCGGAGGTATATCCGTTCTCGTCTGGCGGCTGCCGGGAGGTTTTCCCGGGTCGTCGATGGCGTGTGAAAAATTATTCTTTTTCCAAGCAGTTGTCCATAGCGGCGATAATCTTTTTCTTGTCCATATGCTGGCCGATAAAGACCAGGCGGTTGGTGCGGTCGCCGTATTTTTCGTCCCAGATGTTCTTGAGCTGCGGGTTTTCGCGCAGTAGCTGGTCTTGCACGGCCTTGCTTTCGGCGGCGAACCAGCGCCCGAAATTCTGGGCGGAGGCCTGCTTGCCAGCCTGCTCGAACAGGTAGCTCTCTGTCGGTTCGTCGCTGAACCACATGAGTCCCTTGGTACGGATGATGCAGCTGGGATAGTCGTCCAGGAATTCTTCGAACTTTTTGCGGTTCACCGGCGGGCGGCGCTCATAGACGAAGGTGCTGATGCCGTATTCGTCGCCATGGGGATGGTCCTTGTCGTGGTGATGACCGCAATGGCAGACCCCGTGTTCGTGGTCGCAGTGGCTGTGGTCTTCTTCATCGTGATCATCGTGATGGTGGTGATGCTCGTGCTCGTCATGATCGTGGTCATCATCGTGATCGTGATGATGATGTTCATGCTCGTCATGGTCGTCGTCATCCATGTCGTTGTCCGTCTTGTTGAGCTCGATGGCCCAACGGCTGGACTCCGCCACCTTCTCGAAATCGAACAGCTTGGTGTCTAGGACTTCTTTCATGTCCACCTTGCCGAAGTTGGTCTCGATCATCTTGGCGGTGGGCTGCAAGGCCTTCACTACGGCCTTCACGTGTTCAAGGTCGCCCTTGGAAAGCATGTCCACCTTGTTCAAGATAACCGTATTGCAGAATTCGATCTGCTGGATCAAGAGGTTTGCGATGTCTTCTTCTTCCAGGTCCTTGTCCAGGAGCTTTTCGCCGCCGCCGAATTCGTCGGCCAGGCGGAGCGCGTCCACCACGGCGGCGATGTTGTCCAGGTGGCAGGCCAGGCGCTGGCCGTTCTTGCCCTGCAGCTGGCTTCCGGCCATGCAGATGGTCTGGGCGATAGGTACCGGCTCGCAGATGCCGCTGGCTTCAATCAGTATGTAGTCGAACTTGCCCATCTCCAGGATTTCGGCAATCTGTTCCAGCAAATCCGCCTTCAGGGAGCAGCAGATGCAGCCGTTGCTGAGGGGAACTACCTTTCCGGAATCTTCCTTGGTGATGTTTCCGCCTTTCTCGATGAGGGTCTGGTCAATGTTCACCTCGCCGATATCGTTTACGATAACGGCCACGTGGTAGCCCTGCTGGTTGTTGAGGATGTAGTTGAGAAGGGTGGTTTTTCCGGCTCCGAGGTAACCGGTGAGCAGCGTAATAGGTACTGATTTCATTTTGATTCCTTTGAATTGCAAGCGCCCACTGCTCGTAGTGAAAACAGTGGAGCCTGCTTAAAGTTCACAGTTCCAGTCTTTTCCGATACCCGAAGTGCCGCGGACTTTTTGGGCCTTTTTTGCCAGCTGGTCCAGCCTGACGCTTCCCAGGTAATCGCGGATGACCCGGTCCAGTTCAGTCCACACGGGGAGCGTGACGCAGATGGCGGCACGCTTGCAGGCGTTCTTCTTGTCGTCTAGGCAGGCCACGGGCGCAACCGATGTTTCCGTCTGGGAGAGTATATCCCAGACGCTGCATTCCTTGGGGTTGCACTTGAGCCTGTATCCGCCAGTTTTTCCGCGGGCACCCTCCAAGAAATTCCCGCGGACAAGTGTCCCGAGAATCCCTTCCAGGTACTTTTCGGAAATTTGCTGGTGGGTAGAAAGGTCCTGGAGTTTCACGAATTCCCCCTCCTTGCGGGAGGCAAGGTCTATCATGACTCTCAAGGCGTACCGCCCCTTGGTGGAAATGCGCATGGCTTGCGGCTCGGTTTGTTACAGTTCGGGCTGCTTGCCGGTGAGGCGCACGAAGATTTCTTCGTACTTGGCCAGCGTGTTCTTCACGACATCTGCCGGGATTTCCGGACCCGGGTAGGTCTTGCCCCAGTCGAGCGTTTCGAGCCAGTCGCGAACGTACTGCTTGTCGAAACTTTCCTGGTTCTTGCCCACCTGGTACTTGTCGGCCGGCCAGTAGCGGCTGGAGTCCGGCGTGAGCACTTCGTCGATGAGGATGGTTTCGCCATCGATTTCACCGAATTCGAACTTGGTGTCGGCCAGGATGATGCCCTTGCTTGCAGCGTAATCGCGGGCCTTCGTGTAGATGTCCAAAGACATGTCGCGGAGTGTGGTTGCGACCTTTTCGCCCACGATGTCGAAAGTCTGTTCGAAGCTGATGTTTTCGTCGTGGCCAACGTCGGGCTTGGTGCTCGGCGTGTAGAGCGGCTTTTCCAGCTTTTGGCAGAGCTGCAGGCCTTCCGGGAGAACATGACCGCAGATCTTGCCGGTCTTCTGGTAGTCCTTCCAGCCAGAACCCACGATGTAGCCGCGGACGATGCATTCCACGGAATGGCGGTGAGCCTTTTTCACGATCATGGAACGGCCACGGAGGTAGTCGGCGTGCTTCTTGAGCACGGCCGGGTATTCGTTCACGTCGGCGGTGATGAGGTGGTTCTTCATGCCGAGGTGCTGGAACCAGAACAGCGAAAGCTGGTTGAGGATTTTGCCCTTACCAGGGATCGGGGTGGGGAGCACCACGTCAAAAGCGGAAAGACGGTCGCTGGCGACCATCAGGAAGCTGTCGCCCAGGTCGTACATGTCGCGTACTTTGCCCTGGTGGAACAGCGGAACTTCGGTAATGGGGGTATCAAATTTTAAGCTCATAGTGTGTCCAAAGATAGTAAAAGGGTAGGGGGTTGGCTGCCTAAAACGAACAAAGCGTGCCCGCAACCACGGACACGCTGGATGATTCTCATTTAATTACGGATTTATCTGCAGAAGCTGCTACTTTTGGCTGTTTCGAACCATTCGTCTCTGTCTGCGTCATCTTCTGTTTCTTCTTCGGTGGTTACAAGAATGGTTCCTTCACATTTTGCGTTTTCTTCTTCTGCAGCACTTTCTTGGCATGCGCTTTCCATGACAAGATTGGTTCTTGTTTCTGTAACGATGGTAAGCGTTGAACCTGACCAGGTATAGGTTATCTTTTCATCCATCATTCCTGCGATGTTCCCTTCGACCACCCAAGTGTCGTCCGTCTTTTCGAAATCACACTTATTTTCTGGAGCTTCCGAACCCGATGATTCCGATTCGCTTGCGTTAGCCTTGATTTCCAAATCTTTTTCGTCGGTGCATTCAGCCTTAATGTCCTTGAGAGTCTTATCATCAATCACAACGGTATTTGTTGCGAATTTTTGCCAATGCTTTCCTCCTTCGCAGATACCGCCACTTGCGTATTGTTTGCACAAATCTGCACTCTTATAGTCGGACGCAACCCTCATCCTATAGATGTTGATAGAATCTCCGTCTTCGGTCCATTCGTAGAACTGACGATAGTCATCGCCTTCTTTTTCAACAATCCAAAGACCGTCTCTGATGTCGCAGTAAACCTTGGCTCCGGATTCATTACCAGAAGAATCTCCATCATCACCGGAAGAAGTCTTTCCACCATCGTCGTCGGAATCCTTCGAGTCGTTGTCCTTGCTGGAGGAATTTTCATCATTTTTCACCCATTCTCCGGACTTGCAGGTGTAGGAGGCCTGGTCGTCCTTCACGAAGACCACGGTACCTTCGGCGGTCTTTGCGCAGAGACCCAGTTCGTCGAAGGTCTGGACTTCGAAATCGGGAGTGACGGCTTTGCTGTCTGTGCCGCTGGAGCTGTCGTCGCCACAGGCGGCAAGGCTCATCAGGAGGGCGGTGGAAATGAGGGATATTCCGACGTAGAGTTGTTTTTTCATGGTATTTTCTCCAAGGTTGACAAATTTGTAAAGAATGTAAGAAAAACAACCAGATTTGTCAAACGTTTTTAAAACAAACTGTTTTTTAGTATAGGTTGGCGGTAAAAATATGCTGAAATAATCTAAATTTGTCGTCTATTACGCCACTATTGGAAAAATTCATGAAATTTGCCGTTCCCGTTTTGTTTTTTTTGAGCCTTGCGGTAAGCGTTTTTGCCGCTCCGCCCCAGGGTAGTTCCGGGAACGTCTCCATATCCTCTACCGAGCGGATGCTTATCCAGATGCTCCTGAGCGACGAAAGTTTTGGTCCTTCTTTTATGGAAAGGTGTACCGCCGAGGCGGACAGCCTGCTGGGAACGAAACAGTCGAGAGAAACCTGTGTCTGTGCGTTCAATCATCTGGTCAGGAACGATACCTTGCTCTACCTCTTGATGAAATCCATGGATGCCAACGGCGAAATCAAGGATTTCGGCCCTCTGGGCATGCGGCTCCTTTCGCCCTGCCTCCCACCGGAATTTACTCCTGAGATGGAAAAGTCCATCGAGGAGGAATGCCTCCGGGTGGTCCGCGGCGGAAACAGGTCCCGCTGCAAGTGCGCCTACAAGCACATCAAAAAGAATTATACGGTAAAGTCCTTGCTAGAAGAGATTTCCCTGGACAGGGAAAAGCTCCGGCTGAAGCTGGTGGGCCTTGTCGGAAGGTGCGTTGTCCCCTAAGGAGTAAAAATGTTCGAGTCTTTGTTCCAGAAATACCCGTTCTTTCGCGTCGTGCCTTGCATCCTCTGCATGGCGATTGTCTTCAAGCTGTCGTCCTTGACCAACGAACAGCTGGAAGATTTTCCACAGATTTGGGACAAGCTGGCCCACTTTCTGGAATACGCCACCCTCGCGGGCTGTTACGCCATGATCTGGACCCGAAACGAGTGGTCCAGACGGCAGTGGTTGCGGGTCTTGATTGTAGGTGTTCTCGCCTTGGCCTACGGCTGTACCGACGAATACCACCAGAGCTTTGTAGAAGGTCGGGACTGTAGCGCTTTTGACCTAGTGGCGGACTTGACAGGCGGCCTGTTCGGCGGAATCGTCTATGCCGTCATCACGCGGATTCTGAACCGCTTCGACCCGGTGGAAAAAAATGTGAAGTGAGAGGTGTGAGATTAGTAATGAGTTGTCGGTTATCAGTATATAATTTGGCGCCAAAGGCGCGACTATAAGAACTCACAACTCACAACTGACGACTCATAACTTCTAAAATTCCCCCAGCAGAATAATCTCCCGTTTCAGTTCTATCCCGAACTTTTCGGCGACCTTATTTTGTACGTACTCGCTGAGGCTCTTGATGTCTTGGGCCGTAGCGCCGCCTGCATTCACGATGAAGTTGGCATGTAGCGTGCTCACTTCGGCGCTACCTATGCGATAGCCCTTTAGCCCCGCCTGTTCGATGTAGTAGCCTGGTGCGACCTGTGTGGGGGTCTCGGCGGCGCCGACTTCTAGACGTTTGAAGGTGGAGCCTGCGTTGGGCATGTTCAGGGGCTGCGTGGCCTTGCGTTTGGCCATGCACTCGGCCAGTTCCGCTTCCAGGTCGGCGGTGGTCAATCCCTGCGAACTTGCGCTTTGTAGCTGGAACGTAGCCGCGAGAATGATTTTTCCATTGTCATCCCCGGCACCATTGTTGCCGTCATTGAAAACACTCCGTCTGTAGCCGAAACCGCATTCGTCAGTGGACAGCTCGCGGATGTTTCCGACCGCATCAAGGACCGTCACGCCGGTGCAGGCTTGTCCGATTTCTTGGCCGTAGGCACCTGCGTTCATGTACACCGCCCCGCCCAAGGTTCCCGGGATGCCGGCCAGCTTGTGGATTCCGGCGTAGCCCTGCTTGAGGGTGTGCCGGGCGAACCTGCCCAGGGGTGTTGCCGCACCTACCTTGAACTTGCCGTTCCCCAGGTCCACGATTTCCGAAAAATCTCCGGCGAGTGAGATGATCACGCCATCGTAGCCCTTGTCCGAGACCAACAGGTTGGTCCCGTTACCCAAAATAAAATGTGGGAGATTCTTTTCCCGAGCAAATGAAAGCGCATTTTTCAGGCTTTCTATGGAGCTGGCCTTGACAAAATACCGCGCAGGGCCGCCCACCTTGAAGGAGGTGTGCACGCTCATCGGCTCGTTTTCTTGGATAACCATGGCCTAAATATAGGATTTACTATAATTCCCCTAGATGACCGACGAAGAGCTGAAACAGTTCAAGGCCTCCCTGTCCATTACGGCGGTGGCCCGTTCCCTGGGCATAGATGTTGTCCGGGGCAAGTGCCGCTGTGCCTTTGCGAGCCGCCATGCCCATGGCGACAGGACCCCGTCGGTTTCCATTTCCGAGGAGAAGGGTTATTTCCGCTGTTGGGTCTGCGACGACGTGCGGGGCGACGTGATTTCCCTGGTGCAAAAGTACAAGGGTTGCTCCTTTGTAGAGGCCCTGAATTACCTTCGCGAAACTTTTCCGTTTTTGGCCCCTGCGGGCAAGTCCACCCCGGCAGGCAAGCCTGTTGTGGGCACCCATCATAATGTTGCCGCTCAGGCTCCCCAGGAAATCTACGCTACGGAGCCTATGCCCATGCCGGAACCGGCACCGGCAGAGGAGCTGGTCAGCGAAGACGAACGCAAAAAGATCATCCTGAATTTTTTGAAGATGCTTTCGCCGGTAGACGGAACCCAGGCCGCCGCTTGGCTTATGGGGCGCCGCATTTTCAAGCCCGTATGGGACAAGATGCTCCTCAGAACCATCAAGGACTACGGCCAGCTGAACAACGCCCTCAAGGACACCTACAGCATGGATGTCTTGCAGTACGTGGGCCTGTTCAACGAGAAGGGAAACCTGAAGTTCTACAAGCACCCGCTGATATTTCCGTACCTGGACACCCAGCGCAGGGCTTTTTATTTCCAGTCCCGGGCGCTGGAAAGTTCCGTAGTGCCCAAGGAAATGAACCTTCGTGGAACGGTGCCTTACCCGTACAACATGGCGGCCCTGGACGAGAAACCGGGCTGGGTTTACTTGTGCGAGGGAGTGGTGGACACTCTCACCTTTTTAGGCCGTAAAATCGATGCGGTGGGCATACCCGGCGTGCGCAGTTTCAAGGTGGAATGGCTGCCCCTGTTCAAGAACAAGAACGTGGTGTTGTGTATGGACAAGGACAACGCTGGTCGCGAGGCCACCAAGTACCTGCAAGAGGTGTTCGGCAATGCGGGAATCCGCACCATCGTGCTGGGGGAGGGCACGGAACATCTGGATTCTTCTATAAAGGAAGGCGAAGATGTGAACGACTGGTTTGGCGGGAAGCACTGACAAAAGCTATATATTGGTGCGGTTGATTTATGAAAAAAATTAAGGACATCATCGAGATAATCAGGGGCAACCTGGTTTTCAAGATCTTCAAGGGAATTTACGGATTCATCAACTTCTTGCTGAGGTGCGTTCTCCTGATTCTCATCATCTATTCGGCGGTGTTCAGTATCGTGGCCTCCGTGGCCCTGTACAAGGCCTTTATTTACGGTTATAACTTGTACGACGGTGTGGAGTCCCTGAAGGATACCCAGCCCGAGATGAGCCGCTACATGCAGGCCCTGGTGGATTCCAATCCGACGGTGAAAATCAAGCATACCTATGTGCCCCTGGATTCAATCAGCCCCTATTTGCAGAAGGCGGTGATCGCCAGCGAAGATGCCGGTTTCTATTTCCACCCGGGCTTTGACGTGAATGCCATCGCTGAGGCGTTGAACGCCAACAAGATGTCGGGCAAGACCAAGTTTGGTGGGTCCACTATTACGCAACAGCTGGCCAAGAACCTGTTCTTGAGCGGGGAACGCTCTTGGGAACGCAAGTTCAAGGAACTGGCCTATGCGCTTTTGATGGAACACGAGTTGGGGAAGGACCGTATTCTGGAACTGTACCTGAACTACGCCCAGTGGGGCAAGGATATTTTCGGATGCCAGGCGGCCTGCTCCACCTATTACAAGAAGAGTTGCAGCAAGCTCAGCGTGGACCAGGCCATCAATCTGGCGGCCATGCTGGCAAGCCCCGGCAAGCATCATCCTAACATGCGGGAAAGCCAGTTCATGGCCAAGCGCCGGGCTGTCATCTACCAGAACATGTTCCCCAAGAAGGACAGCCTGCTGGTGGATTCCCTACGGCAGCTGATGGCACCGCCTCCTGCTGCGGCACCGGCGGCAGAACCCGTGACAGCGGCTGAACCTGTGGCTCCTGCGGGGCCGATGGTTGAGGCCGTGTCAAGTCCCGGGCCTTCAGTTTCCCAAGACGCGAACTAGTTCTTCCTTTTCCACAAGCCCGCCCTGTACAAGTCTGCTGGCGTATTCCTGCAGCGTTCCGTCGGTGTAGGCGCCGTCGGAACGTAACAGTTCCAGTGCGGCGATGCGGCCGCCGGTCTTTTTCCGCAAAAGCCTCTGGGCCATTACCCCCAGCAGGGAATCTTGAAGTGGAGCTTGGGAAATTCCCAGGTCCTGGAGTCGTGCAAAGGCTCCCTTTGCACTGTTGGTGTGTAACGTCGCAAGCACCAGGTGGCCCGTTTCTGCGGCGCGGAGCGCAATACGGGCGGTTTCTTCGTCCCGGATTTCGCCTACCAGAATCACGTCGGGGTCTTGCCGGAGTATGGAGCGGAGCGCCGCGGCGAAGGTAAACCCGCATTTTTCGTTGACCTGCACTTGGTTTGCGCCATTGAGGCTGTATTCCACCGGGTCTTCGATGGTGGTGACGTTTATCTTTTTCTGGATGATTTCACGCAGGCCCGCGTACAGCGTGGTGGTCTTGCCGCTGCCGGTGGGGCCTGTTATCAGGAACAGCCCCTGGGGCATGGCGAAGATGCGCCGGAGTTCTGCGAGAATTTTAGGACTGAATTCCAGGTCGCCAAGGGTGCCGCCTTCGTCCTTGGCGGGTAAAAGCCGCAGTACGCAGGTTTCGCCGTGCTGTACCGGCAGGGTACTGAGCCGGACACGCACCGTTCCCGAGACGCCCTGGAACTTGAAACTCCCGTCGTGGGGGATTCGCTTGTCTGTAATGTCCACTTGGGCCAGGAGCTTCAGCCGTACAAGAATCGGGTCCTTTAACCATGGGGGCAGGCTTCTGTGGAATTGCAGCAGGCCGTCGATGCGGAAGCGCACCTTCAGTTCCTTTTCGGTGGGTTCCAGGTGGATGTCGCTGGCGTTTTGCTCCAGGGCCTTGTCCATAAGGCTATCCACCAGGTTGATGACCGGCTCCGATTCCCAAGAGTTGGCCTTGCTTTCTTGCAGGGTTTCCGCTTCGCTTGCGAAGTTCGTCCGTATGGTCCGGAGCACTTCGGCTTCGGTCATGGGGCAGGGGACAACGGGTCCGTCGTGCATAAAGCGGATGCGCTCCAACAGCATTTCGTCGTGGATGTTCGCCATGCCCAGGTACAGGGCGGCAGGGTTTTTGCCTGCAGGGCAGGGAAGGGGAGTGGTCAAGTGTGCTTTGCACCAGGCGTTAGTAAAATTCATGCCGGCCAAAATACAAAACATTGGTTGTTGAAAACCAGTGTTTTTTTTTGAGTCCTTTATACCACGGCTTTGGTTTTCCAGCGGCCACTTTTCCAGCGCCAGAAGTTGGCGATGGAGCGGTAAAATTCGTCGCTGGCCATGCCGAGCCAGAGCCCCGCCAGTCCAAGTTTCAGGCCGAAGGCGAGGAACAGTGCGGTGCCCACACCTAGGGTCCACATCATGGCGCTTCCGACGATAGCGGGGAACTTGGAATCTCCGATGGCGCGGAGAGATGAGGTAATAATGAAGTTGACGGCTTTAAACGGCTGCAGCGCTACATCGCACCAGAGGCAGATGCAGCCCAGACGAATCACTTCGGGATCCTTGGAGAAAATGCCGATAAGATGCTCGCCACAGAGGGCTACCGCAATGGAGAAAATAAGCCCGCTAATGCTTCCGATGATAAATGTGCGTTTTATTTTTTCAGAGGCCCGGTCGTATTCGTGAGCGCCCACCAGGTGGGCTACGAGAATCTGGTTTCCGCTGCCCAAACCGATTCCCAAAATGCAAGATACTGCTGAAAAGTTTCCGGCAAATACGCGGGCCGTTATGGCGGTGGTACCAACATAGACCACCATGGCGGTGATGAACACCTGAAACAGTTGGAAACTGATGGGTTCTGCGGCTGCGGGAAGCCCGATACGAATCCAGTCGGGCAAGATAATCCTGGAACGAACAAGGTCCCGCTTGTTTGTTTTATGGCGAATTTTGAAACGCAATACCAGCCAGAGCATGAACGAAGCCAGTCCCCAAGAAATGCCTGTGGCCAGGGCCACGCCGTAAACGCCCATTTTTGGGAGGCCAAAAAGTCCTTCCAAGAAGATGTAGTTCAGCACGGCGTTACTCACAATGGTAAGTACGTTGCTGATCAGGTTCCAGATGGTAAGGCCGTGGGTGGCGATTAAGGCAATGAGGGTGGCCTGCAGGGCCCGGAAGGCAAAGCCGAAGGCCACTACGGAAAGGAATTGGTTCGCATATAGGGCCGTGTCGTCGGTAAGGCCCATCAGGGAGACGATGGTGCCCGAAAGGGGAAACACCAGGAGAGTAATGGAAATGCCGAGCAAAAAGCTGCCCACAAGTACCAGGGTCTGTGTAGTCCTGGCGTGGCTACTTTGCCTTGCACCGATGTACTGGGAGGTAATGCTTGCGCCTGCCTGGGAAAACGCGTGGAGGGCGGTAAAGATGGTGGCGATGATGGGCATTAACGCGCCTACGCCGGCGGCTGCCGTTTCCGAGGTGCGGGAAAGGAACCAGCTGTCCATCATGGGCTGGAAAATCCCGACGGCAAAGGTCAGGATAAGGGGCCAAGAAAGACTGATAAGGGAACGGTCCTTGACTTGTTTTCCAGTCATGGGCCCAATTTTAGCAATTTGGAGGGCGTTTCGCTAGGGTTTTTCGGGAGAGGTGTTTGCTCTTGTAAACAGGCTCTTCAGCTGCTTGCGGGATTCCCTACGGGCAAGGGCTTCTTCGAAACGGCGCTTTTCTTCGTCGGTTTCGGGGATTACCTGGGCGATGCCGGTGGGCTTGCCCTTGCTGTCCAGGGCGGCAAAGGTCATGTAGGCGTGGCAGATGTCGTAGGTCTCGGTCTGCTCCAGGGGGGTACCCGTCACCTTGACGCCAATTTCCATGGAAGAATTGAACACCCGGTTGATGGATGCCTTGATGTCGAGAATCATGCCCACTTCTGCAGGTCTAAAAAAGCGGACACCGTCGATGCCTACGGTAGTCACGCGGCCTTTGCAGTGCCTGCGGGCGGCAATGCAGGCCGCCTTGTCTAAAAGCCCCATCAGGTAGCCCCCGAAGGCGATTCCGTAAGAATTGGAGTCGCCCGGGTGGACGATGTCGTGGGTGACGGTGGCGGATTCTTTGACAGTCTTGGGTGCTTTTTCCATGTGGAGAAATATAGATTTTTGTAAATTGCGGTCAAAGAGGCTTTTATGAAAGTTTTTGTGACAGGTGTAGCAGGCCAGCTTGGCCACGACGTGATGAACGAACTGGCAAAGCGCGGTTACGACGGGGTAGGGAGTGACATCGCTCCTGCTTACGCGGGCGTGCAGGATGGTTCTCTTGTAACCAAGATGCCCTATGAACCGCTGGACATTACCGATGCCGCCGTGGTAGAAGAAGTGCTGAACCGGGTAAAGCCCGACGTAATCGTTCATTGCGCTGCCTGGACTGCCGTAGACCTGGCCGAAGATGAGGACAAGCGGGAAAAGGTTTTTGCCATCAACGCCCGCGGTACAGAAAATATCGCCAAGGTCTGTAAGCAGATTGATGCCAAGATGGTCTATATCAGCACGGACTACGTCTTTGACGGCCAGGGCACGGAACCCTGGAAGCCCGACTGCAAGGATTACAAACCCTTGAATGTTTATGGACAGTCCAAGCTAGAAGGAGAACTTGCTGTTAGCGGACTTTTGGAAAAGTACTTCATTGTCCGTATTGCTTGGGTGTTCGGCCTCAACGGCAAGAACTTCATCAAGACCATGCTGAACGTGGGCAAGAGCCACGACACCGTGCGGGTAGTGAACGACCAGATTGGAACTCCTACCTACACCTACGACTTGTCCCGCCTTCTGGTGGATATGATCGAGACGGAAAAGTACGGTTATTACCACGCCACCAACGAGGGCGGATTTATCAGCTGGTACGATTTCACCAAGGAAATCTACCGCCAGGCAGGACTTTCCACAGTTGTAAATCCCGTGACCACGGCGGAATACGGACTCTCCAAGGCGGCGCGCCCCTTCAATAGCCGTTTGGACAAGAGTAAACTGGTGGAAGCGGGTTTCAAACCGCTCCCTACTTGGCAAGACGCCCTGTCCAGATATCTGAAGGAAATAGAAGTGTAACGACACTTCTTGTGTCCAGCAACACTAAATACTAATCACGGCCTTACGGCCTAACCACTGATTACTGCGAAGCCTACATCTGCCTGATGGGGAAAAGTCCCAGCAGGTCGAGCACGTTCTCGAGCACGATCTGCGTGGCTTGCACCAGGAACAGACGGGACTTCTCTTCGGCACTCCCGAGCACGCGGTCTTCGTGGATGAACTTGTGCGCAGCTTCCGCGATTTCCAGGGCGTACTGGGCGAGCACGCTGGGTTCGTCACCGGCGACTGCATCCAGAATCTTCTTGCCCTTCTTTGACAGAATATTGATGAGGCTGTAGGCCGCATCGTCACTGAGTTCGGCGAAGTTCACGTCCTTGATTGCGGCAGCCAGGTCCGCGCGTTCAATGCCTGCCTTGCGCATGATGCTGCACAGGCGCACGTGGGCGTTCTGCACATACGGACCCGTATCGCCTTCGAAGCTCATCACGGCGTCCCAATCGAAACGCACGTCCTTCAGGCGGCTGTTCTTCAGGTCGTTGAAGGTAAGGGCAGAAATGCCAATCTGGCGGGCAATGAGTTCCTTGTTTTCGAGGCCCGGATTCTTCTCGTCGATGAATTCGAGAATCTTCTTCTGTGCGGCTTCAATCACGTCGCGAAGCAGACTTGCGGTACCCGTGCGGGTCTTGCCCTTTTCCCACTTGCCGTCCACCAGCTGCAGAATCACGCCGAACGGAATGTGGTACATGTCCTTGTACCATTCACGGCCCATCTTCTTGAGCACGTGGAACACCTGCTTGAAGTGGAGCGCCTGGCCCAGATCCACCACGTAGAGGCACTTGTCGAAGTTGTATTCCTTCTTGCGGTAGCATGCGGCGGCCAAGTCGCGGGTTGCGTACAAGGTGGAGCCATCGCTCTTGCGGATCAGGCAAGGATTCAGGCCGAATTCGTCCAGCATCACCACGTCCAGGTCCTGGCTCTTGACCATCAGGTTCTTTTCGCGGAGTTCGTCAAGAATGGCGGGAATCTTGTCTTCGAAGAAGGATTCGCCGGTGTAGTGGTCAAAGCCCACGCCCATCATGTCGTAGATGCGCATGAGTTCCTTCAGCGTTGCGGCGCGGAAGGCGGTCCAAAGCTTGCGGTAGAATTCGTCGCCCTGTTCCAGCTTGGTGAATGCGGCGCGCGCTTCGTCTTCGAGGCCAGGCTCTTCCTTGGATGCCTTGGAGAAGGCTGCGTAAAGGATGTTGAGCTCCTTCACGGTGAGGCTATCCAGCGTGGCGTCGTCTGTCGGGCGCTTTTCGCGCAGGTACATCACGATGAGCTTGCCGAAAGCGGTACCCCAGTCACCCAGGTGGTTGATGCGTTCCACCTTGTAGCCTGCGGCCTTGTAGATGCGGGAAAGGGAGTTTCCGATCATCGTAGAACGCAGGTGGTGGAAGGCCAGCTCCTTGCCGATGTTCGGGGAACTGAAGTCAATGCAGACGACCTTCCCGTTCGGTGCTGCGTGACCGTATTCGAGGCCCTTCGCGGCGATTTCTTCAAGAGTGGACTTCGCGAGGAATCCACGGTCAATGAAGAAGTTCAGGTAGCCGTTCACGGCTTCCACCTTCGAAAGGCCTGCCGGGAGTTTCACCTGGGCGGCCAAGTCTTCGGCAATCATCTTCGGGGCCTTGCGCATCACCTTCGCGAGCGAAAAACAAGGAATGGTGAAGTTGCCGTGGGTGGTGTCAGGCGGCACGGAGATAAGTTTGAGTGCGGCTTCCTTCTCGAAGGAACCGGTAGCGGCCAGGGCTTCTGCGATTTCTTGCTCAAACGAGTTCATTGTCGTCGGCCTTCTTGTCGGTGGTCTTTACAAAGTCATTTTCGTCAAGTTCCACGATTGTTCCGTCGGCATACAGACGGTCCAGGGAAATCTCGTTACGCTTTTCTTCTTCGAACAGGTGGACCATCAGGTCGAGGCCCGCGTCGAACACGGCCCAGCGCACGCCTTCCTTGTATTCCACGCCCACGGAGGGGAGCTTGTTCGCCTTGAATTCCTTGCGGAGTTCGTTCAGAATGGCCTGCATCTGGGCTTCGCTTTCGCAGGTAGCTACAAGGAAAAAGTCGGTAACGTCCTTGATGCCCCGCAGGTCAATCAGCTGCACGTTCTGGGCGCGCAGTTCAAACAAAATGCTGGCACCGATTTTCACGGACTCTGGAAGTTCTTGCTTATTGGTTGTCATCTGTTTCTCCCTGGTCGGGTTTTATTATTTGTTCAAAATCTTTTCCGATATAGACAGAGGCGTCCACCACGGCCCGCTTGCTAAAGACGGTCATCACGTTTTCTGTCTTGAGGGCACGGGCTAGCGCTTTGGCACCTTCCCATTCGGGGTTGCGGAGCACCAAGATGGTCTCGTCGTAGTTTTGCAAGCGGTCGTTGCGGTAACTTACCACGTCAAATCCGTTTTCCCGCAGGTAGGCCCGCATCTTGGCGGCAGCACCTTGCATACCGCAACTGTTCAAAACTTCGATATCGCCCTTGTAGTGGCGGACGGGTTGTTTTTCTTCTACGACTTTTTCTTCTTTGCAGCCGCACAGGCATAACGAGGTAGCAACGACTGCAACCACCGCAAAGAAAGAAAAATGAGCGCGAAAAAACATTATCCTAAATTTAGAATAATCTTAGTGCGTGCGTGGCTTATCTACAGTAATACGGGTCGCTCCAGACACGACAACGCCCGTAGTGGTAACGCCATGGGCCGTAGGCCTTGGCTGCATCGTTTTCGTTTACGAACATCAGGCGCAGTGTAGTGTTGTTGGTTGGTTTATATTCCAGTTCAACACCGGGCAGCACAAACTGAACGTTTCCCTGCTGCACGTCTTCTTTGGCAATCGGTGTGCCGGTGCGAAAATTTGCATACAGCGGCATCCACAAACCTAAATCGGCATACAAGTGAAGTTCCGGCGAAAATTCATAGGTCAGGTGGGCGAGGTAGCTTTGCTGGGCAAATGTGCCGAAACTACCGCCTATAAAACTCACCGAATAGGTGTAGGCCACACTCAGGGCCGGATCGAAGGTTTCATGCCGCAGCAGGCGGTTCGGATCAAAGTATTCGTTGTTCCAGGGAATGCCACTAGCCGTGCTTACGTAAACCGTGTCGTAGATGGTGTCGGCTGCAGGTTCAACTGTCGGCTTGACAACGGTGTCGGGCTTTGCCGTGGCAATTGCGGAAGAATCAGTTTCTGCAGGTTTCCCTGCTAGGCATATTGATGCCATACATATCAAAGAAATGATCCACCGCATATTGTGAATATAGCAATTAGAAAAAAAAGACTTGCTAGTTCTAAGTTCCGAGTTTCTAGGATGTCTTTTAAGAGTGCTTCTAGTAACTAATAACTAGTAACTAATAACTGCATCGCAGGTGCTACACGATTTCGTTCTTGCCGTTCACGTGGATCACGGTGGGTTTCCACGTCTTGGCTTCGGCTTCGCTCATGGTGGCGTAGGCCACGATAATCACCAGGTCTCCGGGTTGCACCAGGCGTGCCGCCGCACCGTTCAGGCAGATGACGCCGGAACCTGCAGGGCCTTCAATCACGTAGGTGTCCAGGCGGTTTCCGTTGTTCACATCCAGCACGCCCACTTTTTCGTAGGGGAGAATGTTTGCGGCATCCATCAGGTCACGGGCAATAGTGATGGAACCCTCGTAGTTGAGGTTCGCATCGGTAACGGTGGCTCGATGGATTTTGCTTTTGAGTAATTCCAGCTGCATAATGCGCTTAGAACTTCATCAGGAGGGCGCCGGCCACACCCTTGTCCGGTGTGGGGAGAATGCCGAAACTGAACCTGTTGGCGTCGGGGTTGCTGTCCCACTGGGTGTCAAAGAAGGCATCGGCAAAGGACCAGATGTGTGCGCCCACAACGGGGATCAAGAAGTAGAACCAGTTGGAACTTCCATCTACTGCCATATAGACAGTAGCGCCTACGCCAGCGACCCAAAGGGCGTCCATCCAGATGGCCTTCATGGTCTTGTCGGTCTTCCACTGGTAGAAGCTGGGGAGGAACAGGGAAACGTAGGCGTAGGCCTGGTCGCCGGAACGGTTGCGGTAAGAACGGTCAATGTCGGCATCTTCCATGCCTGCGGAGCGTTCGTCCAGCCACTGGTCCTCGGAAACGCCGAGCTTTTCCCAGGGGCGCTGCAGGTATTCGGAAAGTCGCACGCCCAGTTCAACCAGGTGTGTCAGTTTTTCGCGGGAAATGCCTTCTTCTTTTGCCTGCTGGAATTCCCACTGGGTAAGTCCCATTTCTTCGTACTTGAAACCTTCCCACTGGTCGCCGCTTGCGGTAGCGCTGCCGACGGAATCATCGGATTCTTCGTCGGCGGAATCGTCTGCGGACTCATCTGCTGAATAGCTGGATTCGTCGCTGGCATCGCTGGACTCGTCATCGTCAAACTGAGCGAAGGCCATAGAGCCCGCTAACAGTATCATCGACACAACTTTCCACCACTTTGCCATTCTGACCTCTTAATTCCATTCCTTTTATGCCGGGGGAGGGAATCGAACCCTCACACTCTCGCGAGTACCGGATTTTGAGTCCGGCGCGTCTACCAATTTCACCACCCCGGCGAGGGTGTTAGCCCAAATATAGAACACTTTGGGGTGTTTTGTAAGGGAAATTCCCAAAAAATGCGTTTTTTTGCGAGAAAATCATTTTTTCTGGACCGCCTGGAAATCCATCTTCAATGGGGCAAGTTTTTGGGCCCCGAAGTCCAGGGCAGCCTCTTTGGTCGGGAATTTTCCGGTCTGGACCAGGAACAGCGTGCGGGTTTCGCCGATTCGGGTCTCGATTCGGCTTTCGAGCCCCTGTTTTTGCATGTTTTCCGCCAAAAGCTTTGCGTTGGCCTCCACGCCGAAGGCCCCCAGCTGCAATGTCCAGTAGGGAGCACCGTCAGGAATCTTGGTCTCGGGTTTAGGAGCAGGCTTGGGGGCAGGAGTTGGAGTAGGCTCGACCACGGGGGCAGGTGCGACCGGTTTTGCAGGTGTCGCTGCGGGTGTCGCAGGTGCTGCTGCGACGGGTTTGGGTTCGGGAACTGCCGCTGGGGAGGCTTGCGCGGGCTTAGTTTGCGCGGGTTTAGCCTGTGCCGTCTTGTACAGGCTGGAATCCTTTACGGACTTGCATTTGGCGTCTAAATCCTGGTGCGGTGCGCGGGAAAGGACTGCGGAACAGACCTTCTGGAGCACTACCGCCTGCTCCGGTTTGGAATTGTCGATGGCCTGGATAAGGATTTCGGCGGCCCTGGCGTTCTTGCCCATGTACAGCATGAACTGTGCCTTGGTGAGGAGCATTTCGGAATAGATCGGCTTTTCGGGAGAGGTGGTGTTGATGAGGCTGTCCAGGCGGTGCCCCGCCACCTTAAAGAGTTTTGAGTTCCCGGTCTGGGAAAGGGCGAGAATGTCCCACAGGTAGCATTCGGCACGCAGGGAATCCGGTTCCTTGGGGCATGCAACCTCGTAGGCGTCTGCAGCTTCTTTCCAGTTTCCTGCAACGTAGGCCTTGTGTGCGTCTGCAAGGGTCTGTGCAAGTAAACTTGTACTTAAAAGTGTGAACAAAATAAAAAACAAATTCGTTTTCATTTTTTTACTTCAGACCTCTAATTCCGAATTCCGAAATCCTAATTTCGAATTATAATAAACTTCCTCGTATCGTCCACCCGCGAATGTCGTCGAGTTTCACCTTCACGTAGTCGCCCGGCTTCACGATGCGGCCTTCTTCAGGCTTGAACACCACCTTCTTGAAGTTGTCGGTGCGGCCACGCAGTTCCGTCTCGTCGCGCGATGAGGGCTTTTCTACCAGGAGTTCCTCGGTGCGGCCGATCATCATTTCGTTGCGCTTCAGGGTAATGGTGTTCTGCAGTTCCACGAGGCGCGTATGGCGTTCGAGCTTTTCCTGCTCGGAGAGCGTTTCGGTCTCGTTGTACGATTCCGTGCCCTTGCGCGGACTGTAGATGAACATGAAGGCGCTGTCGAACTGGCACTGCTCAAATGCCTTGAGTGTGTCTTCGAAATCACTTTCGGTTTCGCCCACGAAACCGCAAATCACGTCCGTCGAAATCCCGTAGAACGGGTCCTTGCTTCGCAGCTGCTCGATAATCGAGAGGTACTGCTCCATGTTGTGCTGGCGGCGCATCTTCTTGAGCATCGCGTCGGAACCGCTCTGGATAGGGATGTGCGCGTAATGGCAGACCTTCGGGTTGTTCAGCAGCACGTCGATGAGCTCGTTCGTGTAGTGCCTCGGGTGCGGGCTCGTAAAGCGGATGCGGCGGATGCCCCCGATTTCAGAAACCTTCGTAAGCAGGTCCGCAAAGTTCCCGCCTTCCGTCTTGTAGGCGTTCACCGTCTGGCCAAGGAGCGTCACCTCGGTAATGCCCCTGTCGGCCGCCTTGCGCACTTCGGCAAGGACATCTTCCATGTCGCGGTATTTTTCCGGCCCGCGCAGGTACGGCACAATGCAGTAGCTGCAGCGCTTGTTGCAACCGCGCTGGATGGCGACGAAGGTGGTGAAGTCATTCTGGAGCTTCGCGTATTCGCCCAGGTAGTTCTCGCTCAGGTCCTCGTCGATGAACATCTTGTGGTGCGTCAGGTGCAATGGACTTTTGGCGTCGCCCAGCAACAGCTCCGGAATTTTCTTGTACTGGTCCGGGCCCACGATGTAGCTCACGTTAGGCAGGCGCTTCAAAAGTTCCGGCCCGCGATTCTTCGCCATGCAACCGCATACCACGACTTTCACATCGGGATTCTTCTTGCGCAAGTACTTGAGCTTGCTGATGTTGACGATGGCGGTTTCCTCGGCCTTTTCGCGCACGCTGCAGGTGTTCACGATGATAAAGTCGGCATCTTCCTGGTTGCTCGTCTCGACGCAACCGCACATGTCGAGCTCCTGGGCAATCATCGCCGAGTCGTACTCGTTCATCTGGCAGCCGTATGTGGCCAAGTGGTATTTTTTCATGGGGGTAAATTTAACAATTTTTTTTGCTATACTTAAAATATGGCTAAGTTCTTTAGCAAATGTCTTGGGAAGATTGTTCTGATGACCGCGGCGGTGCTGTGGGCCGGTTGTGACGATTCCGAAAGGAATGATGGTTCTGCCAAGCAGGATAATCCTAAATTTGTTCACCCCTGGGACATGAAAAAGTTTTTTGACGAAAAGCCCGAAGGCAATCTCCTTGAGAAAAGGGAAAAGCGGAGATTAGATTCCCTAAGGGATACCGGTAGACAGATTGACTCAGGTGTGACAGCTCTTTACGGAGTCTACGTGGCGGATTCTATGGTGTTCGCCAATGCGTCAGCAAAAAAGCCTCCTAATTCGAAAGGTCTTGTTGAATTTCCGGATAGGGAAAAAATACAAGTAGCCAAAGAAAGTTCGCTGGATAAAGAATCTGTTTTTAATGTATTAGCATCTTACACTCCTGGGTTACGCCATATATACAGTATCAAGTATTTAATGAAAAATCCTGATAAACACTTTGATGGTGAGATTGTTTTCAGGTTGACAGTTGTTGCAGATGGCTCTATTAAAGACATCAAGATTATTTCTTCAACAACGGATTATACTGAATTTGATGGAGAAATCCAAAGAGCTGTAAGCCGTTGGAAATTTCCAAAAGTGAAATCTGGCGAGACTGTTGCGACGTTCCCAATCAGGTTTTACGAGTATGCGGTGACTTTCCCCTCGTTACAGTCTAAATAATGTACTATGTCCCTTCTGCTAGCCCTTCTTTTTCTTGCGCTTTTCATCAGTGCGATTGTCCGTGGGCAGTTCTCCTACGGCAAGGCGGATTACAGTTTCCGCGAGCATCCGGTGCAGTTTGTAATCGTGCTGGTGTTCATCTTGGGTGTGTCGGCGCTTTGCTTTTACCGTTTTCTTGTGGAAATGGAATTCTTGCGGTAAATTTCTACATTTGGGCGCGCTATGCTCCAAAAGAAATCCCTCATCGTGTTTGACTTGGACGGAACGCTGTTCAATACCCTCGGCGACCTTGCCGTGGCGGTGAATTTTGCGCTGCGCCATTTCGGGCTTCCGGAACATGACGAGCAGCGCGTGCGGACCTTTATCGGGAACGGCTCCATGAAGCTGATCGAGCGGAGTATGGGGGAGGCTGCCCTCCCGGAAAACATTGCCCGCACGGGCGTTACAGTCGAAATGGTCCACAAGGTCTATTCGGATTTTTACTGGGAACACTGCACCGAGCGCACGCTCCCGAATCCGGGCGTTGTTGAATTCCTGCGCAACACGCACGCCCGCATGGCCATGCTCACCAACAAGCCGGAGCGCCCGACATTCAAACTGCTGGAACATTTTGGACTTCGCGACCGCTTTGAATTCGTGCTCTGCGGCGACACCACGCCCGAACGCAAACCCAGCCCCGCGGGCTTGTTGAAAATTATGGAATCCGCGGGTGTCGCTCCCGCCGAAACCGTGATGGTGGGTGATGACCAACCCGACATTCTGGCCGCCCGCAATGCCGGCGTCGACTGCGTTACGTTGTTCTGCGGGTTCGGAAAGCCGGTGAACTTACTTCCGCTTGAACCTGAAAATGTGGTTCGCAGTTACGGGGATCTTTTCCGGTTGCTGGACCAGGTGGCCGGGTAGTTGTTTTTTTTGTATATTGTAATTATGAATTTAAGAACACTTGCTTTTGCGACGTCTCTCGTTATTGCGGGATCCGCCTTTGCCGACGACAACATCCGCTTTGTTCCGGAACCTTACCCCATTGGCCAGGCTGACCAGGGGGAGGTAAAGCATGTGGTGCTCAAGGGCGCCAATGTCTCCGGAAAAGAAATCAACCTGGAAAGTGTCATGGGCCAGGGAGTTGGCATGTCTAACTTCAAGTTCCCCAAGAAGATAGCCAAGGGTGCTGCGGTTGCCATCGAGTTCGACATGGATTTTGCGGGCATGGATGGCCAGATCAACCCGGTGGTGGTGATGGTCGGCACCGACGGTACACCCTATACGGCAACCCTGGACGGTTTCGTGAAGGCCCCCATCTTCTTTGGCGAAAAGCTTTTTGATACGGGATTCTACGCCAAGGGCGAAAAGCGGTCATGGACGTTCTACGTGTGGGAGACCGACAAGAAGGAACGGCCGGACCTGGCTCTGGACTCCGCCGCCCTGCGGGAATTTTCCATGACGTCCAAGCCCGTGATGCTGAACGTGGACAAGCTGGACCAGATCAAGGAAGGGGGCAAGGTCCCGGGCCTCAAGGTGACTCTTACCACAAAGGGACTTTTGCGTGAAGGTCTGGAGCTAAAGCAGAGGAGCATCCGCAAGATTGTGGGCTTCAAGAGTAAAAAGCACCCCAAGGCCACCCCTGAGGTGCTGATTGTGGGCTACTGGAAGGAGTAGCCTGGCCTAAAAAGCGCGAAAAATTCTGTTTTTTCGCAATTTCGCCTTGAAAAAAGGGGAGACTTTAACTAACTTTGGTGCACTCGTAAGAGTCTCGGGATGTAGCTCAGCCTGGTAGAGCGCTTGAATGGGGTTCAAGAGGTCGCTGATTCGAATTCAGTCATCCCGATAAAAAGGCCCGCTTTTGTAGCGGGTCTTTTCTATTTTGTTGAAAAGGCGTTTTTAGGTAGGACGCTGCGGAATGTTTAAGGAGCAAGTTTAAGGAGTAGGGTGGCAAAACGCATACCAAAGACTGAGGCCCCTCTGGAGGTTGGCCGCAAGCGGAAGTCCCAGGAACTGGAACTTTTTTGCGAGGTCTATATCCCGCTGGCCCCGTCGGTGTATACCTACGGCGTTCCCGAAGGCGCAAAAGTTGAACGGGGAAGCGTGGTCTGGGTGCAGTTTGCCACCCGCAAGAACCCCCTGCTGGCCCTGGTTTCCCGCGTGAGCCGGGAGCGGCCCGCCTTTGACGTGCGGTGTGCCTACCCCCATGCTTCGGGCTATGTCTTTAACGAGCGGTACATGGACGCCCTGGAATGGGTGGCACGCTACTATATAAGTACTCCCATGAAGGCACTGGACGTGTTCTGGCCATCGGATTTCGGGAAGTATCTGGACGCTGTCGCTGCCGATGCTGGCACGGAAGTTGCGGCTTCGGGTACGAATGGTGTTGCCTCGGGTACGAATGGCGCCGATGCTGGCACGGAAGTTGCACCGGTTGGTACGGGTGAAACTTTGGCTGGTTCGGACGATGTTGCATCGGGCGTAAACAGTGTCGCGCCCCTGACAGACGAGCAGCAGGTGGCGTTAAACGCCCTGGTGGCCCGCCTAGAAGGAAACGGTTTCCGCGGGGCGCTTTTGCACGGGGTCACCGGTAGCGGCAAGACCCGTGTCTATCAGGAACTGGCCCGCGTGGCTCTCAGCCGGGGGCTCAAGGTCTTGATTCTCGTGCCCGAAATCGGACTTACGCCCCAGACGGCGGGGCGGTTCGAGAGTTTTCTGGGCGTGCCCGTGCAGGTGCTGCATTCCGCCCTTTCGGCCCCAAAGAAGCGCTCCGCCTACGTGTCCGTGCTGAAGGGGGAGGCCCGTGTGGTTCTCGGGACCCGGAGCGCCATCCTTGCGCCTTTCGATTTTGACGTGGTTGTGCTGGACGAGGAGCACGACAGTTCCTTCAAGCAGCAGGACCCGGCTCCCCGCTATCACACCCGGGAACTGGCCTTTCACTTGGCCCACAAGTACGGGGCCCTGGTGGTACTCGGGTCTGCCACGCCGGCTTTGGAGACTTTCTACAATGCAAACCAGGGCCACCTGGAGCTGCTTTCCCTGAAAAAGCGGGCCACGGCGGCGCCCCTGCCCGATGTAAAGATTATTGACATGGGTGAGGTTCGGCAGCAGAAGGGCATCCTCATGTCGCCGGAGTTGCGGGAGGCCCTGACGGAATGTGTTTCGGCTGGGGAGCAGGCCATTGTGCTCATGAACCGCCGGGGTTATTCCAAGATTCGGGTGTGCTGCAGCTGCGGCGAGACGCTTTACTGCAAGCATTGCCACGTGCCTCTGGTTTACCACCGGCAGTACCGCGGGCTCTTGTGCCACTACTGCAACAGCATCTATCCGGAAAACACCTGCTGTCATTCCTGCGGGGCGGAGACCTACGAATACGTGGGTGGCGCCATCGAAAAGCTGGAAGAAGAAATTGAGCAGTGGATTCCGGGGGCGAACGTGGTCCGCATGGACCGGGACACCACCCAAAACGTAGGTTCCGTAGAAAAGATTCTGGAGTCTTTCAGGAACCGGGAACACAACATTCTGCTGGGCACCCAGATGGTGGCCAAGGGCCACGATTTTCCGGGCGTGCGTCTTGTTGGGATCGTCGGGGCCGACAGCGGACTTGGCATTCCCGACTTTCGCGGGACGGAGCGGCTGTTCCAGCTGTTGAGCCAGACGGCAGGCCGTGCAGGCCGCGCCCAGGGCGGCGGCCGAGTCCTGATACAGACCATGAATCCTGCAGAACCCATAATGCAGTTCGCCCTGAACCACGACTATGCGGGTTTTGCCCGGAGTGAACTTTTGAACCGGAAGGCAGCGCTCTATCCGCCCTTCTGCAAGCTGGTGTCCGTCTCTGTCGGGAGTCGTGACGAATCGGCCCTGAACGGGGCGCTGTCAAAGCTTGAGGCCCTGTGCAAAAAGGAAAAGTCCCTGATGGTGCTTGGGCCTGTGGAGGCCTTTGTGCCTGTGGTGCAGAACGTGCACTGGAGCAGGCTCTACCTGAAAACTCAGGACCTGAACGCCGTGCGGAGCGTGCTCGGGCCTGTGGTGAACAACCCCAAAGCCTTTGCCCCCGGGGTAGATGTGAAGGTGGAAATAGAGTAGCTACTCTTCTACAACCAGGTCCATGGCCTGTCGGAGCATTCCGGCGGCGTCTTTTGTTTTAGGGGCTTCCTGGCTCAAGACCTGACGGAACTTGCGGGCACCGGGGAGTCCGGTGAACAGTCCATAGAGGTGGCGGGTGAGAATTGTGGCGGGAGTCCCTTTGGAAAATTCCTTTTCAACATAGGGCAGGTAGGCTTCGAGAACCGCCTTGCGGGAGGTGACTGGCGACGATGCGCTGCCAAAAATCCGTTCGTCGGCATCCCGCAGGAACCATGGATTTTCGTAGGCTTCGCGACCCACCATCACGCCGTCCAGGTCTTTCAGCTGTTCTTCTACCTGGTCCAGGGTCTTGATGCCGCCGTTGATAGAAATGTTCAAGTGGGGCAATTCGGCTTTCAGATTGTGGACAAATTCATATTTCAACGGCGGAACTTCACGGTTCTCCTTGGGACTGAGCCCCTTGAGCCAGGCCTTGCGGGCGTGTATAATGAAAACGCGGCAGCCTGCGTCGGCGATGGTCCCGACAAAGTCCCGGAAAAATTCCCAGCTGTCGAATTCATCTACGCCGATGCGGCACTTGATAGAGACAGGGATGGAGACGGCATCCTGCATGGCCTTGAAACAGTCCGCCACCAGGTTCTTGTCTTTCATGAGACAGGCGCCAAAGTTCCCGTTCTGCACCCGGTCCGAAGGGCATCCGCAGTTCAGGTTCACTTCGCCAAAGCCTGCGCGTTCCACCATCTTGCTTGCCGCAGCAAGTTCTGCAGGGTCGCTTCCGCCCAGCTGGAGCACCGCGGGCATTTCGCAGTCTTCGTGGCCCAGGAACAGTTCTGGGTCCTTGCAGTGCAAAAGTCCTGTAGATACCACCATCTCGCTGTAGAGCAGGATGTTCTTGGAAATCAACCGCAAAAAATACCGCTCGTGACGGTCGGTGCAGTCCAGCATGGGGGCGATAGAAAGCCGTCGGTTGAAATCCAGGTCCATGGGGGGAAAGATAGTAATTAGGGGGTAGGATCTAGGGGATAGGATCTAGAGGCTAGGGGTTTGAGGTCGCTTCGCTTTGAGGTTCGAGGCGCGAGGCTTGGGAAATGTCATCCTCGCGAAGGCGAGGATCCGCCAAACACTAGCCATTTTTCTATAATGCTTACCATGAGCCTGATTAAAAACATTGTCGTAGCGGGCGGGACCCACGGAAACGAGCGGACCGGTGTCCGGCTGGTGGAAAAGTGGATGGAACACCCCGAATGCTACAGCTCCTGTTGCCCAAGCGCCAAGGTGGAACTGGTGCTTTCGAACCCGGAGGCGGTTCGGCTGAACAGGCGGTATCGCGACCACGATTTGAACAGGGCTTTTTCACAGGTGTGTCTGGACATGAGCGCAGAACCTGAGGAATACGAGTTCCGCCGTGCCCGGGAACTGAACCGCCTATATGGCCCCAAGGGAACAGGCACAAAGACAGACCTGTTGCTGGACGTGCACAATACGGGGGCGAACATGGGGCTGTGCCTGATTCTTTCGACACGGAACCCCTTCACCATGAAAGCCTCCGCCGTGCTGACCCAGGAATTCAAGGACGCGTGGATTTATTACCAGCCCGAAGAACGGAGCATGTCGCCCTATTTCGGGACGGTGGCCAATGCCGACGTGTGCATTGAGATTGGCCCCCAGCAGCACGGCACTCTGGATGCCCGCCTGTTCGAGGAATCGGAAAGTCTTGTGAGGCGTTACCTGGAACTTGCGGAGGAATGGAACCGTGGTGAACTCCAGAAGCGTGCTCCCATCCAGGTGGAAGTGTTTACGCAACTTCGGGACTTGGGTTACCCCAAGGCCTGGGCGGGAGCGCCCATCGAGGCCATGATCCATCCCGACTTGTTGGGTCGTGACTTTGGCGAACTGAAGAAGGGCGACAAGTTGTTCCGCACCTTCGACGGCAAGGACATTCTGTACCAGGGCGAGGCTGACGGACGCGAGAGCGTGTGGCCCATCTTTATCAACGAACCCGCCTATTACGAAAAGGACATCGCCATGAGCCTTACGGTTAGAACAGAGGAAATGTGGTAACGTGTCATCCTGAGCGGAGAGGCGAAGCCTCGAAGTCGAAGGATCTAGGAATAAATGTTTGATGTGGAATGTGAGGTGTGAAGTGGAATTTGATATGAACAGCGTGCCCAGTGCAGAACTTTCCATGGTTCCGGGGGAAGAACGCTTGAAAAATTTCATGGAACTGGTCCAGGCCGAAAAGACCAAGCCCTGGGAGTCCCGTCTTCAGGACATCTTGGATTCCTTCGAGGATTTTTTGACCCTGCGTCCGGATCCGCCCCAGTCCTGGTTGGACAACTACGCCGCCAGCGGCAAGAAGTTCGACTACCACCAGGTGGTGCTGCCCCAGGATTTCCAGGACCCCTACGAAGACGACTTGGGGAACATACGCAGGCTCCGCGGTGAATTCGAGCGGGTGCCTAGCACCATGGCCCTGGAGCACGAACTGATTAGCCGCAATTACTTTATCTACGAGAACGGACACGCTGACCCCATCGCAGCCCCACGCCCCATGCTCATGCTAGAAAGCAAGGACCGGGACGACGACCAGGAGGAGGAAGAAGGGGACATCACCTGGGACTGCTGTATCTCCATTTTCCCCGACGGAAGCTACACTTCTTACAACCTGGACCACGACGACGAAGAGGTTTTGGGGGAGGATTTCAAGGCCGTTTTCGAAAAACACATCGAAACTCTATCCAAAATGCAGCTGGTGATTCCCGTAGAAGGCCGGGATTATGGTATATTGAGGAGTGATGCGTAGGCTTTTGACAAAGGTGATGCTCGGAATGACCCTGCTTTGCGGCGGGGCCTTTGCAGCCTTTATCCAGAGCCCCATACCGCCCAGCACCCAGCAGAACTTTGTGCGGGATACCGACGGCGACGGCTGCATGGATCAGATGGAAATTCGTTTCCTGGGAAACTTGACCAAGGAATACGTGTCTTCCATGCTGGACAGCCTCACTTTTGAATGGATTGATTCTTCGGGAGCGGCCAAGCACTACACTGTGGCTGCAAGCAAGTTCCTGCTGAACCCGGCCAACAAGCGCAGCCTCATAGTTGACCTGAAATCGATGCAGAAAAGTTTCCGCCTGCTGACGGCCCTTTCTACGATGGAGTTTTCTGCCGCCATCTACGGTTCGGCGCTTTTGTACCTGCGGGACGGTTCCATGTATCCCGTGGCCCTGAAAGACGCCATGGCGCCTGCCATCATGTCGGCCTACCTGAGAAACATGCGGGGCAAGTCCAACGATTCCCTGACGGTGCTGTTTTCGGAAACTGTCCGAACGGTTCCCGGCTGCCCGGCCCTGCTGGAATACAAGAGCGCAAAAGACGGCAAGGTCCGCAAACTCAAGACAGACGAAATCCGCTGGAATTTCTGGATGAATTCCGCCGTGTTCGTCCTGGACAAGAAGGCCTCTGCCGATGCGCTGAATTTCCGGGATTCCTTGCGGTTGGTGAACGGTTGCGTCGAAGACACCAGCGGGAATGCGGTTTCGAAGGTCTCCCAGTTCTCGCCGTTGACAGGCTATTCTCCTTTCGAGGTGGTGGTGCCCTCCATGGCGGTAGATAGCGCCTCTAGGCATGGCGCAGGTGCCGAAGGCGCGGGCCTCCCGATTTTCCAGCTAAACTTCCAGCCTCTGCCTGTAGAATCCGCACGGGATACGGCCTGGGGCGTCTATATGGACGTGCTGGGCGAAGAATTCGAGAACGCCCTCCGCGAAATTTTGAAGATGGACGAAAAGACGCCTGTTAGTTTGTCAAAACTGAAGGTCCGCTTCGACATCCGCATCTACACGAACCTGGGCGCCTATGTGGTGGGAACTCGCGCCGATATCGCCGGAAACGACGAGCGCCTTGGCGGCAAACCCACGCAGCTTTCCCTCCGCTGGAACTTTATGGATAGTCACGGCCGTCGTGTTTCTACGGGCGTCTATATCGCCAACGTGACCGCCTTGGTGGAGTACGACGGCAAGGCCGTGTTCCGGAACGGAACGGACGCCACGGCATCCTACGTGTTCGGGGTGGTCCGCCGCTAGGGCCAGCTTTTCCCATGGACTTGGAAGAGACGAAAATCTATAAAGGGTACCAAACCTTTATGGAGCCGTATTTTCCTGAATTTGGTTCAGGATTGCGACTTGGGTCTAGACCGGAGTTGAGGTCTGAACCGTGTCAAGTTACTTTGTCTGAAATTATAGGCGCCTATGACGCCTTCTGTTTCGATGGATACGGAACGCTATACAACCGCGGGGACTTTGTTTACCCCGGAGCCATGGAGTGGTACCATGCTTTGCGGGCGGCGGGCAAGCACTTGCGACTGGTGACCAACGCGGCCTCCAACACCGACGAGTTCCTTGCGGCAGACGCAGGGGCCAGGGGCTTTGATTTTACGGCAGAAGAGACTATTTCCTCGGGCGGCTTGCTTGCGGACCTGTCTCGGGGTGAGCCCGTGGGTGTTTTTGATTTAGTGGGGTTTTCTGGGCAGAAACGCGGGCCGGCTGATGGTCCGAAAATCGGTGAAATTCTGGAACGGACTGTCCGCGAAGTTTATTACATCGGTCGAGACACCGGCGTGAACGTGCTTGCCCAGGCGGGAATGGCTGCCGCCGAAAATCCGGAGGACCCTGTGGTGGCGGTGTCGTCTTACACGGCAACCTCCGAGATGTTCGAGCGGGCGGTAGAGATATTGCGGCGCCCCGATGGCTTGCTGCTGGTGCTGAATCCCGACGCCTGGGCGCCCAAGATAGACGGCAGCCGGAGCGCCGTGTCCGGTACGCTGGCGGAACGCCTGCGGGTAGCCTCCGGCTGTAGGACCTGCTATTTGGGAAAGCCTTTCCCGGCCATCTGGGAAAAGGTCCGTCGTTCGCTCCCTGCGGGTGCGCGGGTGCTGATGATAGGCGATACCATCGGGACGGATGTTTACGGAGCTAAGATTGCAGGCTTTGATGCCGCCCTGGTGGTAGGCCGCAACGTTCCCGAAGAGAGTCTTGCTGCAGACGAAGCCGCCCTGGGTGTACAGCCCGCCTACTACTTGGTGCCGGGCTGAGGATTGCTTGTAGAGTCTTGAGAGGTCGAATCCGATGCCGGAGTAGAGGGCTCTACGGCTGGTGTGATAGGTGCCGAGCCTTCCGCTTTCTTGTCTGCCACAATCACATAGAGGGTGTCGTGAACGACGTCGTGGACGACGTCGTGGACGACTACAGTATCCCGCACAAAGACGGTATCGGTCTTGCAAGTTGGAACTTCGCTCTGTGGTGCTGCCGCTGAACTGGACGGTTGTGGCGGGTTCTTCCGGATTTGTTCTTCCAGGGCGGCTCGTTCGGCTTTGAGGGCATCCAGTTCTTTCTTGATGTTGGCTTTGTTGTTCGGCCTACGTTCACGGGAGTATTTGCCTTCTAGGGTGTTGATCCTCTTGTCCAGCTCCCGGAGCTTGTCGTATTCCGGGCCTTCGCCCTCGACGGTGGGCATGGGGGAGAAAAAGTCCTTGAACTTTTGCCACAGGGATTTTTCTTCGGCATGAGAAAGGGAGACAAGCCCGAGGGCGAGCAGGGTTGCGGGCAGGATGGCCCGTGTAAAGCGGGAAATAACCATGCCCCAATGATAGAAAAAATATCTTTGGCGGGGCGAATCCCTTTACAGGGGGCGTTTTTTTATTAAATTTGGAAAACTCTCGCGGGAGTAGCTCAGTTGGTAGAGCGCGACCTTCCCAAGGTCGATGTCGAGGGTTCGAACCCCTTTTCCCGCTCGAAAAATATAATGGCCTGGCGAAGCTGGGCCATTATATTTTTTGAGGAGGTGGGGTCGAGCCCGAGAAGAGGGCTCGGCAGTAGCGACCAAGGCGAGAGCAGAAAAAAGGAATTTTTTTATGCCGAGCCGCCCGAGCGGACGTCGAAGACGTCACAAAATTGCCGTGGGCACAACGTTGCCCATGAAATAGGCAATTTTTGAGCTTGATGCGAGTGTGAACAACAAAGTCCCTGTTATTAAACAGGGGCGGTTGTGAGAGCAAAGTCTATACCAAATATTTTCATGATGCTTTTAGACTTTGCGGTTTCATAAGCGAGCATCGAGCCCGATAGGGTTGACAATCAGCCGCGAAGCGGTGTCTGATTGGCAACAACCCCTTTTCCCGCTCGAAAAACAAAAAAAACGCCTAATGGCGTTTTTTTTGTTTTTATAACGATTGTTCTTGCGAGTTTTCTCCAAGATATTGTGCAATATTTCGCCTTTACGGCTAGTTCAATTTTTTGTAAGAAAAAAGTCCCATTGAGTGAATATGGATATATATTATTTCGTAAGGAGTTCTTATGAAAAAACTGGCTTTGACTTTTTTTCTCACGTGCCTATTGGTCGTGGCTCTTACAGCGTGCGGTGAAAACGGGATGAAGGATCCGCGTGATGGCAAGACGTACAAGACGGTGAAGATTGGCAATCAGACCTGGATGGCGGAGAACCTGAACTACAAGACAGAGTATAGCCATTGCTATAAAGATGAGGAAGCCAACTGCGCCAAGTATGGTCGACTGTACGTTTGGTTTGATGCGATGAAGGCATGCCCTTCAGGTTGGCATCTGCCTAGCAAAGAGGAATTCAATATGTTGCATAAGGCGGCGGGCGAAGTACGGATTAATGGAAAAAAACGGGTTTTACATGATTCGGGTATGAGGTTGAAGTCCACTAGTGGTTGGAAAAAAAATGGTAACGGCGATGACACCTATTCCTTTTCTGTGCTCCCGGCTGGCTTTATGCGGATCGACTTGGATGACGAGAGTGCATCTTTCCTCAAAAAGGGCTCCTACGCGTACTTCTGGACTTCTACGGAGTACTCTGAATTTTGCGCTAACTATATATTCTTTTCCTATAAAAGCGCCGAAATGACCCTGGCTCACTTCAGTAAGTTCGATGGGTTCTCTGTTCGTTGTCTCAAAGATTAAATCTTCCCAATAAAGCAGTTTAGCGAGATGCCGCCGTGGCTGGTCTTGATGACCTTTGTACTTGGCAAGCCAAAGGCGGCACAGTTCTTTAGAAGGTTGTCGGTGCAGGTGCCCTTGGGCGCAAGGATGGCAACGGTGCAGCCCCTGAATTCGGAGAGTTTCTTGCCTATGCGGGCGTAAAGTTTTGGAGCGTCTGCGTCCAGACGTTTTCCGTAGGGCGGGTTCAGCACGATGATCACTCTGGCGTTACTGCTGCCGTCTGAGGTATCGTGCCCGATGTTTGAAATTTCTTCGGGCGTGTAGCTGAAAAAGTCTTTCTGCTGCGGTGCGATGGGAGTCGGCTCGATTTTTGCGAGGGGACTGCACGCTACGTTATGCCTGATGATTTCGACGGCTTTGTCGGAGATGTCGCTTGTGAAAATTTTGATTATTGATGAATCGTGATTTTGGACTGGATCCTTCGCGGCTTCGCCGCTCTGGATGACGCGGGTCAGGTAGTTCCACGTAGCTTCTTTGAAAGCGGGCTGGTGCTTGAGGGCAAAGTCGCGGCATTTTCCGGGAATGAGTCCGCTTGTCATGTAGGCGGCTTCTAGGCTGAAGGTGCCGCTGCCTGCCATGGGGTCGATAAGAGTGGTGAGGTCGCCCGACATGTCGGGCTTTGAGGTATGAGGTCGGGCTTCGCCCTTTGAGCAATGGATTGCCTCGAAGAGCATGGCGGCGGCGATGGTCTCCTTTAGGGGTGCGTCGTTGACAAAACGCTGGTGGCCCCGCTTGTAGAGTTCTTCTCCGGCAAGGTCCAGGGAGACTATGCATCGGTCGTCGATGAGAGTGACGAAAAGGTTTTGCGATGATGGGGTACGAGGTCGTGCTTCGCCCTTTGAGGTCGCTTCGCTTTGAGGTATGAGCGATTGAGTGAGGGCGCTTTGGATTCGTTCCGCTACGGCGTCGCTGTGGTAGAGCCTGGAGTGCTTGCAGGTGACGTGAATAGTGGTTGGTGATTGGTGATCAGTGGTTAGGTATAAGGACCAGGGGATTTCGGCGGCTTTCTTTTCGAGCTCGCGGAAGTTTTCGGCCTTGAAGGATGCGATTTCCATGAGCACTCGGTTGGCGATGCGGCTGTGGGCTACAGCTTTCCAGGCCTCGGTCAGTTTGGCTTCGAAGGTGATTTTTCCGTCGGCGGTTTCGAAGGAGTCGTCTTTGGCGGCGACCCCGATTTGTCGCAGTTCTTGGACCAGGGTCGCCTCGAAGCCAAGGGGCACGACGGCGGTAAAGCGGTGGAGTTTCCCGTGGACTTGCCGCTTGATGCGCTTTTCGAAGTTTTCAAGCATTTTGGACTGTGCGGAATTTACTTGAACTTGACGGCGGTGCCGTAGACGATGATTTCGGCGGAGCCCGTCATGACGGAGGCGGTGGCGAAACGGACATTTATGATGGCGTCAGCCCCGATGCCTCGGGCCTGCTTTTCCATGCGCTCGATGGCGATGTTGCGGGCGTCGTTGAGCATCTCGGTGTAGCCTGCGATTTCGCCGCCTATGATGGTCTTGAGGCCTGCGAAGACGTCGCGGACCACGTTCTTGCTGAAGACCACGCTGCCGCGCACCAGCTGGAGGGTCTCGAATTCCTTGCCGGTGATAAAGTCCGTATTGTAAAGCTGCATGGAGGCCTCCTTTTTTCTTGCCTACGGCAACAATATATAAATCGGCGGCTTCAGGACGGCATATGGGCGGCAGAAAAGCCTGTTTTCGGAGTGGTGTACCTATAAAAGTGCTTTTGGGTGCGCTTTTATATGCCTTTTATTAATTTGTTCGTGGCTGATTTGGAGCGTTGGGTCTCAAAAGTACATATAAATCTTATCAAATAGAATGTTTTATATGTACTTTTGTTAATTTATGTGTAACATTTTTGCGTTCTTGAAGGGGAGAGGGGCATATAAAAGGCCCCTTGGGGACTGTTTTATAGGTACGCACCCTCTAGAAAAACCTCTTGAAAAAGGAAATGGGCCTGAAAAGCGCTGTCACCAGCAGGGAAATGGCAAAAACGGCCGCCGCCACGACAGGAACCACGACGATGGGGTGGGGCGAGAGGAGCGACAGCTCGAGTCCGTAGAAAAGCTTGATGAAAAGCGGGTGGATCAGGTACACGCCCAGCATGCAGGCCGAAACGAAGGTGAGGCGGCGGTTTGTGGTCAGCACGCCCCGGTACCGTTCACAAAAAAAGCAGAAAATGGCGGCGGCGATTAGGAAGGTAGTTGGCTGGAAATTGCCCAAAAAGTATTCGTTGGGCTTGGAGCGGTCGATGGAAAAGTAGGTGGAGGAGACGAAGGCGAAGGCCCAGGAGGCAACGGCCGAGAGGTACAGGATTTTTCGGGCCAAGGGTTTCAGGCCGTAGTGGGAAATGTAGAATCCGGTGAGGTAGAAGCCTGCGAAGGTGGTGCATCCCTGGATGCGGATGTTCTTGTAGAGCGTAAAGTCGGCGAGGCGCTCCAGCAGGTGGTTCACCATGGGGAGCACCAGCCCGAAGCAGAAGAAGATGCCGATGACGTAGAGGACCATCCGGTGGCTTGCGTGTTCGGTAAAGACCCGCATGGCGGGCGTCAGAATGTAGAGCCCCGCGATGGTGTAGAGAAACCACAGGTGGGTGGGCGGCTTGGTGAAAAGCAGGAAGGGCGTGGCGAAGATGTCCTTGAATGTTCCGCCGGCGACCAGGGTGTTGACCGTTCCGTAGACGACGACCCAGAACACCAGCAAAAGCAAGATGCGGGTGAGGTTCTTGCCGAGGATTTTCTCCGGCGGGTGGGCGTATCGGGGCGAAAGCATGAACGCCCCGCTGATCATGATGAACACGCCTACGCCAAAGCGGGCGATGCTGTTGTAAAAGTTCAGGGTGAGCCACTCGTCGGTACGCACGGGAATGTTGTACCAGGCGGAAGTGACGGTATGCTGGAACACCACGGAAAACGCCGCGATGATTCTAAGGACTTCGGCGTAGAGTTCCCTAGGCTTTACGGGAGTCGTTTCCATGCCATTTAGAGCGTCGCCTGGAACTGGTGGAACTTTTCCAGCAGCTCGGCGTAGGTCTTGGTGGCCTCGAGTTGCGGGAACTGGGTAACGATGGAGTCCGGGGCGCAGAAGAAGCAGCCCTTGTCGGCCTGCTTGAGCATGCCCGTGTCGTTGAAGGAATCTCCACTGGCGAACACCTTGAAGTTCAGGTCCTGCAGGTGCTTTACCACCTTGGTTTTCTGGTCGGTAAGGCGCAGGTGGTAGCCCACGATGCGGTCGTTTTGTACTTCCAGGTTATGGCAGAAGATGGTGGGGAAGGCGAGGTTCTTCATGATGGGGTAGGCGAATTCCTGGAATGTGTCCGAAAGGATAATCACCTGGGTCTCGTCCCGCAGCTGGTCCATAAAGGCGCGGGCGCCGTCTAGCAGGCCCAGGTTCGCAATGACGTTCTGGATGTCCGAAAGCTTGATGCCTTCGCGGTCGAGAATCTTGATGCGCCCCTTCATGAGCTCGTCGTAGTTAGGGATGTCGCGGGTGGTCAGGCGCAGGTCAGCGACGCCCGTCTTTTCGGCGACGGCAATCCAGATTTCGGGGGCGAGGACTCCTTCCAGGTCCAGGGTAACGACACATTGCTTGGTGAACATAGGGCTTAGGGGTTAGGATTTAGGGTCTAGGGTCTAGGGGTTAGGAAAATTCAGAATTCAGAGTTCAGATTTCGGAGTTTGAACAATTCTGAAATCCGAATTCTGAAATCCGAATCACTTTTTCCTCTCGTTTATAATTTCTCTCAGGTCTGCAATCGTAATCTGGTACGGGGTGCGGCAGAAATCGCAGATGACTTCCAGGTCCTTTCCTTCGGCTTCCAGGTCCAGCAGGTCCTGGAGAGGGAGGGTGGCAAGGGTCGCCACCGTGCGTTCGTGGCTGCAGGGGCAGTAGGCCCTGGGATCGATTTCTTTCACGATGTCGATTTCGTAGGGGCCCCGCAGCTGGTCCAGAAGTTCGTCCAGGTCAAAACCTTCGGGAGTGTTCATGTCGCAGAACCTGGGCAGGTTCTGCACGATGACCTCTATCAGGTTGATGTCCTTGTCTTCCAGGTCCGGGAACGCCTCGATGTAGAAACCGGCGGCGTAGTCCAGCTTGCTCGGGTCCTGGGCGTTAAAAGCGGCCTCAATGCCAACGGCGGAGCGGATCTGTTCCGACTGCAAGAGGTAGGTGGCCAGGTTCTGTCCCATGGATACCGACGGAGCCTCGATGATGCTCTCGTGGACCCGCTTGCCCTGCTCGTTCAGCTTGATCACGCGGATGCTCTGGGGAATCAGGGCGGGCTCGTTACCGCCCACGGCGGCAAGTTCCGGCTGCGGGATCATGGCACGCACCAGGCCCTGGGGCGTCGTGTCCGACTGCACCAGCGTGATTTCGCCGCCAAAGCGGGTGGTCAGCGACACGGTTCCCGGAAACTTCAGCGAGGCGCTCAAAAAAATGCTTGCGATGGAGTTTTCGGCCAAGAGCTTGAGGGCGAAACCCTGTGCGTTGTGCTTCTTGCCGATTTCGTTCATCGTCGCGGTCAAATCGACGACAATCAGGCGGAAGGGCGTTCTCTTGCCCGTGGCGCGGATAATGCGGTCCTTGAAATTCATGGCACAAAGATAGAATAGTGGTTGGTGGTTAGTGGCTAGTGGTTAGGGACGAGGGAGGGAAAAAGCCCTTGGATAGGTAGGGGGAGGTCTCCCCCTCGCTTTCCTTCGTCAGTCACAGGAACCAGGGTCCCTGAGCCTGTCGAAGGGCCGCCTACCCCTTCTAACGGGGCTCAGTCGCCGCCCCGTAACGCCCGGCTCTTTCTGTCACCCCGACCACCACATTTATTATATTCTTGCGAAAACGAGGCTCAATATGAAGATTTTATTCCTGATGGCTGATGGTTTCGAGGAAACCGAATTCGTCACACCTTTCGATTACCTGCAGCGGGCGGGCTTTGAGGTCGCTCTTGCAAGCGTTTCCGGCAAGGCCGAAGTGGTAGGGTCCCACGGTCTTAAAATCCAGACGGACTTTGCACTTTCGGGAGCCGATACCGCAAAGTTTGGCGCCGTCCTTTTGCCCGGTGGCGGCCCCGGCGTCAGGAACCTGAAAGCATCTGCCGAAGTGGAGAAGGTCATTTGCGATTTCAACGATGAGGACAAGTGGGTTTTCGCCATCTGCGCCGCTCCTTTGGTGCTCAGCAAGGCGGGGATTCTCGTGGACCGCACTGCCACCTGTTTCCCGGGCTGCGAAGCGGAGCTGGTCTGTAACAAGTTTGTGGAAGACCGCGTAGTGGTAGACGGCAACATTGTCACCAGTCGCGGCGCGGGTACCGCCGAAGAATTCGCTTTCGAGTGTATCGCCCAGCTGGGCGGCCGCGACCTTGCGGAAAAAATCCGCAAGCAGGTGGTGGCGCGGTAAATGCGGGCCACAAAGTGAAAGTAATGAGTTATGAGTTGTGAGGTGTGAGGCTCGAGGCGCGAGGCGCGAGGCTCGAGGCACGAGGATGACAAATCTTGAGACCCGCTTTACTAGGCCCTAGATCCTAGCCCCTATATTCTAGCCCCTAAATCCTAACTACTTCTCGATAATCGCCGAGGCCACGATGCCGTCGCCGGCGTAGAGCACCATGATTTGCCCGGGTGTAGCGGCGAATTGGGGCGTGTCGAACCGGATAGAAATTCGGTTGTCTGTAAGTTCGGTAATGCTTGCTTCGGCGAAGGTGTGTCCCAGCCGGATTTTCGCCTGGAGCTTCTGCTGCAGCAGGGGTGAATCCTTGGAAACAATCAGGTTCAGCTGGCTCCCGCTGACTTCGCTACATTGCAACAGGCTTCTCGGGCCAAGAACCACCTGGTTTTTCTTGGTGTCGATGGCAATCACAAAAAGGGGCTCCGGCTGTCCGCCGATGTTGAGCCCTTTCCTTTGCCCGATGGTGTAATGGATGAACCCTTTGTGCTGCCCCAGGACCTTGCCGTTTACATCTACGAAGTCCCCGGGAACGTTGTCGCTTTCGTCAAAGAGCACGGAGTAGTCGCCGCATTCCAGAAAATCCTGGCTCTCCTTTTTGGAGGCGAAATCTTCCCAGCCGATTTTACGGGCCAGTTCCTTGACCTCTTCCTTGTGCATCTCGCCCAGGGGGAACAGCACCGACGAAAGCTGGTCTTCGGTTAGCCTGGAAAGGAAATAGGACTGGTCCTTGAAACTGTCGCGGGCCCTCCACAGGAACGGTTCTTCGGGGCTCCTGAAATCCAGACGGGCGTAGTGCCCCGTGGCAAAGTAGTCAAAATCTACGCCCATCTTGCGGACGGCGTGGAGCATGGCTCCGAACTTGATGGACTGGTTACAGCGCACGCAGGGGTTGGGCGTGCGGCCCGCCCGGTATTCGGCGCGGAAATAGTCCAGCACGTTTTTCTTGTATTCCTCTACCACGGGAACCACGTGGAAGGGGATGGACAGGCGCTTGGCTACACTTTCGGCGGCTTCGATGCTTTCGCCTTCGTTGGGACCGAAACATCCGGAGCGGCCCTCCACGATGGGCATGTCGATGGAACCGTCCCAGAGGGCCATGGTAATGCCTATGACGTTGTAGCCCTTCTGCTGCAAGGTCCAGGCGGTAAGGGCGGAATCTACGCCTCCCGAAAGTCCGACTGCTACTGTTTTGTTGTTTGGTTCCATAATACTAGCGAAAATATAGGAAAATAGAGTATAGAGACTGGGATTTAGAGACTAGAGATCGGATTCTAAATCCTAGCCCCTAATTCCTAACCCCTTTTTGTATATTAGAAACATGATTGAAAAACTTTTGAACGCCCTGGACTCCGTCTTGCTTGGCAAGCGGGAGTCCGTAGAAATGCTGGTCATGGCCCTGTTGGCCGACGGTCATGTGCTGGTAGAAGATGTGCCTGGAACAGGCAAGACCACTCTGGCTAAGGCCCTGGCGGTAGCCATCGGGGCGGATTTCGCCCGCATCCAGTTCACGCCGGACCTGCTCCCTGCCGATGTGACCGGCGGGGCGGTGTTCCGTATGAACACGGGGGACTTTGAAATCCGGAAAGGTCCTGTGTTTACCCAGATTCTTTTGGCCGACGAGATAAACCGCGCATCGCCCCGCACCCAGAGTTCCCTGCTGGAGGCCATGGAGGAGCGTCAGGTTTCCCTGGAAGGGGAACGGCACGCACTGCCTAAACTGTTCATGGTGCTGGCTACGGAAAACCCGGTGGAATTCCACGGGGTGTTCCCCCTGCCCGAGGCCCAGATGGACCGGTTCCTGATCCGGCTTTCGCTGGGCTACCCCTCTACGGAAACGGAACTGCAGATTTTGCGGAGCCACCGGGAAGGTAAACCCCTGGACACGCTTGCCGCCGTCACCACGCCCGAAGAAATCCTGAAGGCGAGGGATGCCGTCCGCAAGATCCATGTGGACGAATCTCTGGAAAGGTACGTGGTGTCGCTGGTTCAGGCCACCCGAGAAAACCCGGCCGTGCGCCTGGCTGCAAGCCCCCGCGCAGGAATCAACCTCATCAAGATGGCCCAGGCGTCTGCCTACATCCAGGGCCGGGACTTTGTGAATCCCGACGACATCCAGCGGGTGTATTCCGCGGTGATGGAGCACCGCGTCTTTGCGAAAGACGGAAACGCCTCTACGGTGAAAAGCATTCTGGAATCTATCCGCACCCAGGTGAAAATTCCTAAGTAGAAGCGGGGAACATGTTGAAGGTTCCTTCCATAAGGTGGCTGCTGGAGGCGTACCCCCGGACTCCCAAGAGGACGGGGCTCCTCATGCGGCTTTACTTTGTGTGGCAGGAGTATTTTATGCCTGCCGGCCACAGCGCCTTTGCGCTGATGTTTTTCTCTATGGTGGCGGGACTCGTGCCCGGCTTCTGGGCCGCCTGGATTTTCTGCGGACTGGATTTTCTGTTGTTCCTGGCGTTGTTCCCCTCCCTCTTTATGACCTGCCGAAAGAACCGCTTTGAAGCGGGGGCTATAGAAGTTTCTCCTGTTATGGAAGGCGAAACGGCAACGGTCCAGGTGCAGGTGACTGCCAAAAACCGGATAGACGCGGTATCCCTTTCCTGTTTCCGCATGGATGCCAGTCTTGCAAGCGAAGAATCGCCCTATGTGCTTGTGAATCAGAGTGAATCCGTAATGCTCCGGTGCAAGGTCAGAACCAAGAAGCGTGGCGCCTTTACGGTAGGGAAGGCGTCTCTCTTGATTCCCGAAATCATGGGCATGTTGCGGTATAGTGCCAAGGCGGGATCCGCAGAACTTCTGGTTTACCCGAAGCCCGTGAAAATTTCGGCCTTCGACTTTTTGACCTGGGGCAGCAGCGGCATGGTCTTTGCGCCCCTGCTGACCAGCGGCTTTGCCCGCGGGCTGGATTTTTCGGGTGTGCGGGAATACCAGGAAGGGGATGCCCTGCGGGATTTGCACCACAAGGCCTTTGCCCGCTACGGAAGGCCCTTTACCAAGGAATTCGAGGCGGAACGGGGAGCCGGAATCGTGATGGTGCTGGATGTGCGGGGAAACACTCTGCAGGAACGCTCCCTGCAAGAGGACCTTATACGCCTTGCGGCAGGAGTGGGCGCCTGGTTCATGGAGCGTGGAATTCTCGGACGGTTCTTCATAAACGACGAAGAGATATCTCTGAACGCAGGAGACGGTGGTGACAGCCTTTTTGCCGCCCTCGCCCGGATTCCGACGGCAAGTCCTTTCAAAAAGAGCGGGCCTGCAACAGAGGGCGTATGGTCTCCGGCGGCAAGGCCCATGGGGCCGGTGCTGCGTCTCGGGCTCCATCGGGAAGAAAACCCTCTGGTCCACAAGCAGGTTCTTGTCTGTGGCGGAAAAGTCCCGACGGCAGCGGGTGACGACACCCTGATGGTCCACTGCTCCCTCTTGAAGGATAAAATTTCCCTGACTAGGCAGGAGGATTTGCTCCCATGAGAAAATCCCTGAGGGAAATATTCAAGACGCTGTTCCTGGTGCTTGCGTCCGTGAATCTGGGAATCTCCAGCGAGATGCTTCCGCTTGGAATTATTTTCGCCTTGGGCTTCTTGTACCTTCACTGGAGGCTGGACAAGCCTACGCCCCTGTACAAGAAACGTCTTGCCTACGGGGCTATCGTTCCCTATGCACTGTGGTGGGTGGTGACTCCCGAGGTGGAAAACGGAATTTCTCCTTACGTAGTGTTTATTCCGGCCTGGTACCTGCTGACTCTGGCGTGGCTCCAGAAACGGAGTCTTGGGCGGGGAGGTTTCGAGGCCTTTGTCATTTTTGATGGCGTGGCGGCCTTGCTTTTGGGAATGTTCCAGGCGGGGCGCACCGGAGGAATCTTGGGAGCGGTGGGCATACTGCTTGCTATCCTTGCCTACAGGCGCACAAAGACATCCTGGTACAAGTACGGGCTGTTCCTGCTGCTGATTGCCTTCTTCGGGTTTACTTCTTTTGGCGGCTGGCAATACTGGAAAAGCCACCGGAGTTACGACGGTCGCTGGGCCAGGGACTACATGGAGCGGAATCGGGTCATGGGCTTTGACCCTGTGGTGTCCCTGGGGTCCTTCTCCAACAATTACAGTTCCAGGTATAACCGTCAGGTGATTTTGCGGGTGTGGGACAAGGATGCTCCCGAATACTTGCGGGCCGCCGTCTATGAAAAATACCTGGGCAATATCTGGAAACTCCCGGCGAAGCCGGAACAAAAACTCTACCCTGCCTATTACCGCATCGACTATCCGGTCTTTGAACTTGTAGATTCTGCCACCAGGCGAGAAACTGTGCGCACTGTGTGGGTGCAGTCAGCCCTGGACAACTTCGGTTTTCTTTTCGCTCCCTTTAATGCGCTGGGTGTAGCCGTCAAGAATGCAGACTCCCTAGATTTCTACAAGACAGGAATTTTTGCTGGTGCCAACGGGACTCATGGGGACTGGTATTATTTCGTAGGCGATTCCGATGAGGTCACTTCTCGGCAAACAACATTTGACATGGGCGGTTCTGTTTACCTGCAAATGGGCAAGTCCCATGCCGCCTTTGTCGATTCCGTCGCCATGGCAATGAACTTGCCCCAAAGGGCTTCTCTGCAAGATTCTTTGTCGGATGGCTCTTATGAACGGGCGGTCCTGACGGCCATACGGGATTATTTTGTCCAAAATTTCAAGTACTCGTTGGTTGTTCCCGGTGTCCATAGAAACACGAGGGAACCGCTCCGGGCTTTCTGGAATGCCAAGGAAGGCTTTTGCGAATACTACGCCACCCTTTCAGTGTTGCTCTTGCGGCACCAGGGAATACAAGCCCGCTACGTGACGGGCTTTGCCCATCCGGAAAGGGTCGAAGGTCGGGACTATGTGGTGTTCCGCAGACACCACAGTCACGCCTGGGTCGAGGTCCTCTGGAACGGTCGGTGGTATTCCTTTGATCCCACGCCGCCTATGAGGTCGGGGCTGTTTGCAAGAACTTCCGGCTGGCAGTCCTGGTGGGAAGGCGTGCGTGGACGTTTTGCCCGCATTTTCCATCTGCTAAAAGAAGGGGAGTGGCGTCGCATGGTGGACGACTGGCAGGGCATAGTTCAGGCGCTTTTGGACAATCCCCTGGTGTACGGAACACCTCTTCTGCTTCTGCTGGCAATCCTTGTCCGGAGACTGCAAAAAAAACGGAAACATAAGGTTCGGGTTAAACCGGAGCATCGTGTCCTGAAATGGGTCCGTTCCCTTGACCGAGCCGAGAAAACCTTGAAACGTCTGGGATTTGTCAGGCAGCCGGGGGAGACCGTTGGCGCTTTCCTTGCCCGTATCGAAACGCTTGTACCGGATGCCGAAGAAGCCCGACGCGCGATCGGTTGCCTCAGACAATATGAAAACCTGCGCTGGAAAAAGTAAAAAGGCCCCTGCTATTGCAGGGACCTTTCTCGGATGAAATTTTCAATTATTCTACACGGTCAAGGATTTCAGTTCCATTGAGTTTAGTGGCTTCGTCATCAACGTCACCGCCCTGGAAAAGAACTCCGTTCATGTTCATTTGCAATTCGTCAACTTTGGGTGACATGGTGTGGGTGCCTTCGATGCAATCGCCGGTCTTGACTTTGAACTTGATAGTCGCATCGACGATTTCCCATTCACCATAGACCTTTTGACCGCCGCAACCGGCATCAACCTGTGGAGCGGCAGACATGGTGTATTCGAATTTGCCGTCGTCCGAAATGACCAAGGATCCGGGGGCGTTGCCGTAGTTGGTGATGACGGTGTTGTCAGCCTTGTTGTAGATGGCCTTTAGGCTCCAGGTTCCGACGATGCAACCCTCGTTTACGCCGTTATTGTCCTTGCACTTGTCTGCCAAGGATTCAGAGTCCTCGCTGCAGGCGTTCAGCAGGCAAAGGCAGGATGCGGCCAATAGAGTCAGGATTTTTGTTTTCATAGTATTCCCTCTTGTGTTTGAATGTCTGTAATATAAATAAAAATAGGGCCTAGGGGCAAAGATTCAAGGGCTGAGGTTTGCATACATCCCTTCAATCTTGTCGGCATAGCGTTCTTCGGCCACTTTTCGCCGGATTTTTAGGGTCGGTGTCAGCAGTCCCGATTCGATGGTGAGTTCGTCTCCGATGAGGCTCCACCGGCAGATTTTTTCCCAGTGGTTCAGTTTGCGGTTGATGCGGGTGATGTGCCGGAGGATGGATTCTCGTACCCGGAGTGACTGTAACGCCAGGTCCATGCGGAAATCGTCTTTGTTAATCCGGAGTAGGCGTCGGGCCCCTTCGGGATTAATCCAGATAAGTGCCGAGGCGAACTTTCGGTTGTTGGCGATGACCAGGGCCTGCTCCACTAGGGGGTGTCGGCTGATCTCTAGCTCGATTGGGTTTGGACTTACGTATTTGCCAGTGCTGGTCTTCAAGAGCTCCTTGATGCGGCCCGTAAGGGAAAGAAAACCGTTTTCGTCTATGCTTCCTTGGTCACCGGTCTTGAAGAATCCGTCTTCGGTAAAGATTTCGGCGTTGAGTTCCGGCATGTTGTGGTAGCCTCTAAACACGCTGTCGCCTTTCACCATGACTTCGTTGTTTTCGCCAATTTTTACCTGTAAATGTTTTAGAGGCTTGCCCACGCTGCCTAGAGCGATCGCATGGTCGCAGTTGGCGCTGACTACAGGGGAGCATTCCGTGAGGCCGTAACCTTCGTAGACGGGCAGTCCGATGTTCAACAGGAACCTGAGAATACTCTTGTTTAGCGCATTGCTGCCGGAGATAATAAGTCTGAAGTTTCCGCCGATGGCGCTACGCATCTTGGAGTAAACCAATTTGTCGTAAAACCGCATGGCGTGACTGCGCTTTTTGGTGGGGTCGTTCAGCTTGGCCAGCTTGATGGCGTTCTTGATAAGGAGCCGTTTAGGCCCTCTGGCCTTGTCTGCCGCTGCGGTCATGCTCTCGTAAAGTCGCTCGAGAATCCTCGGGACCACAATCATCACGGAGGGCTTGACTTCTGTCATGATTTTGGCCGCATTCTTTGGGGAATCGGCAAAATAGATGGTGGCGCCATTCAAGATGTAGAAATACACAGCCATTCGCTCAAAAACATGGGCCACGGGCAGCATGGTAAGGCACCGGTCTTTTTCAGGATCCACGGTATAAAGGTCCAAGATGCTCTGAATTTGGGAAAGCATGTTCCGGTGGGAGAGTTCTGCCCCCTTGGGTCTGCCGGTGGAACCGCTGGTGTAGATGATACTGAAAAGATCATCGGGTTGTATAGACTCAATTTGTTGGTGTAGCCAGCTTGTATTTTCTGGGTCTTGCATCAATCCGTAGCCTTCGGCCAAAAGGTCGTCCCAGTAAATGCCGCTGCCCGGGAGAGGGGAGGCGGAGTCAATGCAGATGATGGTGGAAAATCCCGAAAGATTTTCTTTTAGAGGTGCATCCAGGTCATTCATGTTGTTTATGACCAAGATGTGTACGACGGCATCTTCGCATTGAAATGCAAAATTTTCCGAAGAAATGTTCGGGAAAAGAGGAACCACATGGGCATGGTTGATCTGGGTGGCGATATCTGCCATGATCCAGTAGGGGGAACTCCCGGCGATAATCCCGATGCTTTCTCTTTCTTTAACCCCGTGGCTACGGAGTGCAAGGGCCAAGGCCTGGGTGTCTCGTTCCAGGTTTTCCTTTGAAAAGTGAGTCCAGTCCCCGCTTTGCCGCTGGTACCAGCCGCCAAAATCCTCTCGATGGCAGGTGGCAAAGAACAGTTCGGGGAGCGAATTGAATTTTAGGGACTCCATACACTGAAAATAACATTCTTATGGGCGAAAAGTTCATTTTTTTTGAAAAAAAACTATATATTGGGAATCATGTTGAAGAAACTAGAGGATTACGCCAACTATCTGGAGCATCGTGTTGCTCAAGGAGCGGCTCTTTCGTCCGAGGAATTGCTCTCAGTTAGGGTTCACATTGGTTTTTTCCAGCACGAAAGACTGGTCCACGAGCTGGTCATGATCCTTTTTGCCTTGCTCACGGTAGGCGGTTTTCTTTTTTTCGTGGCCATGCCGGAAATCCTAGTTCTGGTTCTGGATATTCTGTTTTTGGGCTTACTTATTCCTTACATCAGGCACTACTACGGGCTTGAAAATGGGGTCCAAAAGCTCTATAGCCTTTATTCTAGGCTAGAAGAACAGAAATAGCGTCAGTTATTCCAATTTGGAATAGTTTGAATTGGACTGCAGAGACCCCCCAAATAACCACTGTTTTAAGTTATATTCACCTCATTAGGGATGCTATGAGATTGTTTGACGAACATTCGGTTTTGCGTTTTGCGCTTTTATTTGCGTGTTTCTTATTTACCGCATTTATTCCAGATATTATTCATTTATCTGAAAAACCCATGGGGTTTATTCCCTACTTCTTTGCGATTTTCTTCCTTGCGTACGTGGCCCTCTTTTACAAATTTCCTGTTCAGGGCAACAGAAAAAAGATTCGTAACGATGTGGTGATTCCCGAAAAGGTGGAACAGGTTCCCGCCCGCGATTACCAGAAGGATCTTTCCGAAAAGGATGAACTGTTCCAGATGCTGGTGGACGTGTCCTCCGATGGATTTTGGACCTTTGATGTGCCCACGGGAAAGGTCTATTGGTCCAATAGGGTGGCTAAGTTCTTGAATATTCCGTTAGCGGGCATCGTGGATTCCTTTGATACCCTCAAGAATGCAGTTCTAGAAAGCGACTGGACCACGTTTAAGGAGAAATTCACCCGATCCCTAGAGGATAATGCGCCCTTTTCGGCGAAGCTTCGGCTTTTGAATGTGCCGAAAGACGGAAACTCTGAAATTATTGTTTCGGGCCGGTCCCAATGTAACGAAGAGGGGAGGCCCATTCGTGTTATCGGCTCTATTACAGGCGCCCACGAACAAGAAGAAAGCACTCGTCAGTTCTACGCTTATCGCGATGCCCTTACGGGCGTGTATAACCGAAAGTTCTTCTTGGAAAAACTGAAGGTAGACGTGGATATGGCCGCCCAGAAGCCGGATTACACATTCGCGGTAGTTCTTTTGGACATTGATAGTTTTGGCGCTATCAACGAATCCTATTCCATGAATTTTGGCGACAACGTTCTGAAGATTGTTTCCGACCGCATTCGTTCCACTTGTAGGAACAACGACTGCGTAGCCCGCATTGGTCCCGATGTGTTTGCCGTAGTGATTCACGATATTGAAGGCAAGGGCTCCGACGACGAGCTGATGCCCACGGTAAAGCGCCTCCACAACAAGGTGAAAACCCCTATCCAGTTGGACGGTCGTGAACTCTATATCAGCGTGTCCATGGCGGTCGTGGTGAACAAGGACGTTGATTGTGTCGAAGACTTGCTGTCTAACGCCACGGCGGTACTCAGGGACTTGAAGAAGGGCGGTAATCACGGTGGCATCCAGTTCTTTGCCGGTGGAATCCGCGAAAAGGCCATGAAGCTGTACAAGCTGGAGTACGAAATCCGCAGGGCCATACAGGCCCAGGAGTTCGTGCTGGTGTACCAGCCTATTGTAGATATCGAACGCGGGAACAGGGTGTCCGGTTTCGAGGCTCTTGTTCGCTGGAATAATTCTGAGCACGGGGTTGTATCCCCTGCAGAATTTATCCCTCTGGCCGAAGAGACTGGCCTGATTGTGCCTATGGGTGCCCAGATTCTGCGGATGGCTTGCGAGCAGACCAAGAAATGGGTAGATATGGGTTTCGGCGATATCCGTGTGGCCGTAAACTTCTCTGCAAAGCAGTTCACTTTGGATAACATGGTGGACGACGTGAAACGGGTTCTTGCTGAAACCCACCTGAACCCCAAGAACTTGAAACTGGAAATTACGGAATACACCGCCATGTGTGAGGTGGAAAAGGCCATAGACATTATGCGGGCTCTCTCCAACATGGGACTCCAGATTTCTATCGATGATTTCGGTACGGGTTACAGTTCCCTTTCTTACCTGAAACGCTATCCGGTGCATACCCTCAAGATGGACAAGTCCTTTATCGACCACATCGCTGACGACGAAGAGGATGCCACTTTTGCACGGATGGTGATTAGCATTGCCAACACCTTGAACCTGGACCTGATTGCCGAAGGGGTAGAGACGGAAGAACAGCTGCAGTTCTTGAAACGGGAAGGCTGTCGCTATATTCAGGGTTACTACTTCAGCAAGCCGCTAGCTCCCGAAAAGGCTTCGGCTTACATGCGTGAGCATTACGATGTAGGGGCTAGGATTTAGGATCTAGGGGTTAGGGGTTTGAGGTCGCTTTGCTTTGAGGTGTGAGCTCGGTCGCCAAAGGCTCCCTTTGAGGTGTGGAATGTGAGGGACGAGGCGTGTGGTACGTCATCCTCGCGAAGGCGAGGATCCGCTGGAGGTTTTAGGGGTTAGGGAAAAACCTTCTTGAGTGCGTGTTCGGGTCTGCGGACATGCACTCTTTTTTTATTTTTACGCCAGATGTCTGGAAAGGTTTATCTGATTGGTGCTGGTCCTGGCGATCCGGGACTCTTGACTCTGCGCGGCAAGGAGATTCTCGAAAAGGCGGATGTAGTGGTTTACGACCGTCTGGTGTCCCTTGCTATACTCGGGATGTGCAATCCGAAGGCGAAGATGGTGGACGTGGGCAAGATGCCCCAGCACCACAAGGTCAAGCAGTCCGAAATCAACAAGCTGCTGGTGCAGTTCGCCTGCGAAATGCCGAGTGCGACCATTGCCCGCCTCAAGGGCGGCGACCCCTTCGTGTTTGGTCGTGGCGGCGAAGAGGCCCTGGAGCTTGTGAATGCCGGCGTGGAATTCGAGATTGTTCCGGGCATCACCTCTGCCATTTCTGTGCCGGCCTATGCGGGAATTCCCGTAAGCCATCGCGGGATTGCCACCAGCTTCCATGTCATAACGGGGCATGAGAGAGAGGTCATTGCGGCTCCCGTTTCCGGTGTCATCCCCGCGCAGGCGGGGATCTCTCTTGACTTCGATACCCTCGCCCATTGCCCCGGCACCCTCATCTTTTTGATGGGTATTGCCAACATGGACTTTATCGCACAGCGCCTTGTGGAATGCGGCAAGGACCCGAAAACACCGGTTGCCTTTATCGAGAAGGGAACCACTCCGTACCAGCGGACGGTCATGGCCACGCTTGCGACAGCGGGAGAGACCATAGTCCGCGAAAAGGTGACGGCCCCTGCCATCACCATCATGGGGGGCGTCGTCGAGCTTGGTAAGAGTCTCGCCTGGAAAAAGAACTTGCCCCTTTCGGGTAAACGACTTGTAGTAACCCGCGCGGCAAAGCAAGCAAGCGGGATTACTGCAAGGCTTACGGCTCTCGGCGCCGAAGTCATCGAGACCCCGATGATAGAAACTCGCACGCTGGAATGCCCTTCTGTCATCCCCGTCCCTTCTTCTGTCATCCCCGCGAAGGCGGGGATCTCCTCTACCATTTTTGATTCCCTCGCAGACTTCGATGTTCTTGCTTTTACCAGCGTGAACGGCGTCGAAAGTTTTTTCAAGTTGCTGTTTGCCGCCGGTTACGATGTGCGTGTTCTTGCCGGCAAGAAAATTGCCAGTGTTGGAAAAATTACCGAAAAGAAATTGCTGGAATACGGTATCCGCTGCGATTACGTGCCCGAGGACCATACCGGTGAGGGACTTGGAAAACTGTTGGCAACGCTCGTACCTCAAAGCACCGAAGGTGCGACCTCAAACCCCATACCTCAAATCCTCCTCCTCCAGGGCAATCTTGCCGACGACACCTTGCAGAAACTATTGCCGCAGGCGACCCGCTGGGTGGTTTACGAGACTCTTCCTGTTTCTGAACTCCCCGAATGGAAGCGTGAAGCCGTTGAATCCGCTGATGCTGTGGTCTTTGCAAGTTCCAGCGCCGTGGAAAATTTTGTTAAAGTCATGCCACAAAGCGTTGAAGGTTCGGACTCGTACTCCGAACCTCGTGCCTCGAACCTCAATCCTCGAACCTCTTTCTGCATCGGCTGCCTGACCGAAGCTACCGCTCGTAAGCATGGCTTTGAAACCGTCACCTCAGACGAGACCACCATGGACTCCCTCGTGAAAAAAATTGTGGAATACTACGCAGGGGAGGGCGCATAATGAAAGCAATCTTGATTATTGCCCATCATTGCATTTTACCGGGAGCCTACAAGGGTTTTGAGGAAATCCTGGACAAGCTGCACCATGACTTGCCCGGTACCCGTGTGGCGAGTACTAGCCTTTTAGATCTTGAAAATGACTTGCGGACCTTGCTTCGTGAAGATGTGGAATCGGTAACTCTTTTGCCGTTTCTGCTTTTGAACGGGCAGCATGCCAAAAACGACGTGCCCCGCGTGGTGGCCCGTTTGCAGGCGGAATTTCCGCAGATTCCCATAACCCTTTTGCCTTGCCTTGGCGATTGGAAGGAATTTGGCAACATGGTGGTAGAAGGGGTCCGCAATGCGCAGAATGAGAAACCTCAGAGTACCGCAGGTACGGCCTCACACCTCAATGCGCCACAGGCGCAACCTCAATCCTCGAGCCTCGAACCCCGAGCCTCGAACCTTCTTTCCATCGAACTGAACCTTGAAGGCCGTAACGTTCTTGTGGTCGGTGGAGGCCGTATTGCTCTCCGCAAGGTCAAAACGCTCTTGCCTACGGGAGCACGCATTACCGTAGTGGCCCCGCAGTTCGACCCTGAATTCGAAAATCTTTCCTCAAAGGGCGAATCCCGACCTCGTAGCTCACACTTCATAGCTCTAAAAAATCGCCCCTACGAACCACTGGACCTTCGCGGTATCTTTATGGTGTTTATCTGTACTGACCAGCCGGCGGTAAACGCCCAGGTGAGTAATGATGCTCGGGCCCGTCGCATTCTGGTGAACAACGCCTGCGACTACCTGGACGGGGATTTTATTGTACCGGCCCGTATGGATTTTGGCGAAAATATAGCGGTAACCGTCTCTACCCAAGGACGCGCCCCTTCTTTGGCCAAAAAACTAAAACAGAAAATTCTGGCCGAATGGGGCAAAGAACTAGAACAAGTGGAAAAAGAGTTCCACATCTAATAGCGCCAGAAGACATCTGGGCGTTGGAATATTTGTTAAATGCTCGTAATATGGTCTAGGAACAGACGCTGGGCCTTGGAGTCGTACATGACCACGTCGTAGAGTTCGCCCAACTTGCCGGTGCGGGATTCTACCATAAGCCCTGCGAGAGAGCCTTTTTCGGTGGGGAGGAACGCACCCTTGCCGTCGGGAGATTCCTTGAATTCCAGGTAGCCTTCGGATACGAACCAGTCGCGGATTACTTTGTAGTAAATGCGTTCTGTGTTGGGGCCAATCAGGGCGTTGAGACGCCGTGCAATCTCGCTTACCGGTATGGGAGTTTCGTCAATGGGGTAGCTGTTCAGTTCTTCTGCAGAAATATGGAATTTTTCACGGGTCTTGCGAGGGAAGTTCCCTTCTTCGGCATCGTCTTCGTCGGCGTGGTTGGAACCGCGGTTTGCAAAGCGCTCGTTAGCGATGTCGATACATTTCTGGAGGTTGTCCAGCACGTACTGTTGGGCCCTTTCCCAGCATTGAGTATAGATGTTGTGGTGTCCCCGGAGGTCCGATTCGCCCTTTTCGAACCCGTATGATTCGCCGAGCTCCGTGGGCAGGTTTGCTTCTGTTCCGTTTTCGGTCATCTGCCGGGCAAGGATGCCCTGCTGAACCAAGAAGTTGGCCACGTCGGCGTAGAGCAGGTGGTTCATGTTCACGCCTGCAGGGATAAGTTCGTTGATATTGCGTACCACCCGGGAAATCGAGACGGGGTAGTCGAAGAAACGGTACTTGCTGATAGATTCGGGAGCAATAGAAAGGGGCTGCCTGGGGGCCTTGGGCGCTTTGGGTGCGGGCTTGCGGGGGGCGGTTACGGGCGCAAGTTGTTCGTGGTTCAACTGTTGTTGCAACAGGGATGCCACGTAGGCGAGGCACTTGCTGATTCGTTCCTGTTTGCAGGAGTCCCCTTCGGGGAGGATTTCGTCGGTGAGGGGGTTGATGCCGCAAGACAATTTGCGCAGGTACATTTCGGCACGTTCGATAATCGCATTTTCAGAAGCCATATTTTACTCCTAGTATTTCGAGCCTCCTCTGGAGGCCATTTTTTATTTAGGCGCGGCAAATATAAAAAATATATGGTTGATTGGCTGAGAATGCCTGTGTATATGAAAAAAGACCGCATGGCACCGAGTGCTGCGGTCAGGGGAAAATGTCTAGTTTAGAGTAGGCTACTGCCTCTGGCTGGCCTTGTATTGGTCAAGGGCGGCTGCGGCCTTGTCCAGTTCGGCATAACCCTTCGTGGCACGGGCGCGTTCCACATTGATTTTCTGGGCGGTCAGAGCGGCTTCGAAGGCCTTCTTGAAGGCTTCGGGGTCCATGGCGGCGATGGCGTAGACCTTGAACTTTCCCGCTTCGGTGACTTCCATATCCATCTTGATTACGCTGACGCCGTTCTGCATATCGGAAATGACGTTCTTTTTGGCCTCTTCCTTGTGCTGGGTGAGTTCGTCGCCTACTTCTTCTTGGTAGTTGCGGATAAAGGCTTCTACCTTGGATTCCAGGGCACGGGCCACATCGGTGCGGGCGTTCAGGTCGGCCTCGTCATAGGCCAGCTGTTCGGATTTGGATTCGCCGACGCCGAGACCGGCCGTGACGCCTTTATCCATCAGTTCCTGCTTTTCTTTCTGCATCTTCATCATTTTGCTTGCAGACTGTTCTTGGGGAGTGCCTGCGCAACCGACAATGAACAGGGCGAATGCCAGAAGGGCGATAATCTTTTTCATGGTGTTTCTCCTGATTTAGTTTGTATTCCCTTAATATAATTCTTTTTTCGACTTTGTTTTAAAATTTCCACCGTGTGAACTAATATAACTAAAATGTCGTGTCAAATATGACATTTTGAAAAATAGTGTACAAAAATGCAGTAATTCTAGCCTTCCGGAGGGAAAAATGCCTTGTTTTTAATAAAAACAGCTGAAATTGGGTGTTTTTGAAAAAAAAAGCTGTGTTGATTTTGCAAAGGATTTATTTTTATGCGGGATAGATGGTGGGTAAAAGGAGATATCTATGGTGATTCGTAAATTTTTTTCTCTTGCTGCCCTAGCCGCCGTGTGCGCCCAGGGAGCCTCCATAACGGTACAAAAGGATAATCCTGAACAGCAGGTGGTGGGTTTTGGTGCGGGTGCTGTTTATTACCAAGGGTGGGTTACCGCTCTTGGGGAATCCACCCGTGAGGCCTTTTACGATACCGCCTTTACAGGCTTGAATCTTACTCTTTTGCGTATGGGAAACTGGGCGCAGGATTTATCCGAAGGCGTCAGCAAGGATGACGTGGCTATCGTCAAGGCCGCCAAGGACCGTCAGGGAGATAAACTGAAAATCGAGATGTCCAGCTGGTCTGCCCCCGCAAACCTGAAGCCCAGCAATAGTTTGGAGGGAAGCGCTGCTGCTGGAGATAAGTCAAAGGCAACGCTTAAACCTTCGAATACGGACCCTTATGGCAAATATGTCTATAGTGATTTTGCTAGTTGGTGGAAACAGAGTTACCTGGCTTACCGTGCCGCAGGCATCCCTATTGACTACATCAGTTTGCAGAACGAACCGGACATGTTTGCCGATTACCACGAAACCCTGTTCGACCCTACAGAATCGGGTTCGGTGGCGGGTTACGCCCAGGCATTGAATGCGGTTTACGATTCCTTGAAGTCCATAGCAAATCCGCCCAAGATTTTGGGACCTGAACCCCTTGGCATCGGCTACGACAATTTCCAGAAATACATGAATGCCCTGGATGGCAATAAACTGGATGGTTACGCTTATCACCTATACCATGCTGGGAATGGCCATGACAATTCCCTGGAAAACTACAACAATCCGGAGAACTTCCGTAGTCCTATGGATGGCATTATGACCAAGTATCTTTCTTCCACCAAGCCAATCATCATGACAGAATTCTGCAGTATGGAAGAAAATGGCAAGGAAGAATATATGACGGGTCTTGCCCACATTATCCAGGTGGGATTTACTTCGGGCGGAATTGCCGGATATATTGCCTGGGAACTGTTCTGGGGCGAAGGCAAGGGACAGTTGATTGGAGTTTGCACCAAGGGCTGGGGAAGTTGTGCTGAAGACCAGATTGTCATTAGCCCCGAATACCATGCCTTGCGCCATTATTCAAAATTCGTGAATCCGGGCTGGTATGTGGTTCCGGCTATAGTTTCCGATGCTGCCGACCTTTATGCCGTTGCTTTTAGGGATGCATACGGCCGGGATTCTGTGACGGTGGTGGTCGTTAACGAAGGTTCCTCGGCCGTGAGCCTGGATGCCCCTGTAATCCAGTATGACCAGGTCCTTGTGATGGGCCATGCGGAGGAAAAATGGGAACTCGTTACGGCGGTTCAATCCGTAGAGAACGGTGAAAAGAGCAAGGTTATCGATATCGCTGATTCCTATAGTATTCTGGGAAACTCAATCACGACCTTTGTCTACAAGAACATGAACAGTTCTGCCATTCGGTTGGCTTCCGATACCCGTGATTTGGGTGTTTCCATTGCGGGTCGGGTGGTGACGGTCGGCGATATGAAGGCTTTGCAGGTTTTTGACATGCAGGGCCGCCCGGTTTATCAGGCTCAGAAGGTGGCGGGAAGCGTCTCGCTTGCAGATCTGCCTGCTGGCCCCTATGTTTTGCGGGCTCATGACGGTAGTTCTTGGAAAGTGCAGCGGATCCAGCTGCGGTAACTTGCAAAAGAATATCTACGACTTACTGCCAACTGTTCAGGAATCCCATGCCCAAGTTGAAGCGGATGCGGGTCGGGGCGAACCTTTTGGGAATCAGGGGCAGATCGATGGGGCTTAGCTTGTAGCCATCTCCGTCTTCTTCGCCGATGCGGTCCAGGGCCCGGGCGAATGTAAGGGACATGTCCACCGGAATGCTTTCGAAAAGTTTGTTGGACCATCGGATGCCAAATCCTGCGGAGCGGTCCCAGAAACCATGCTTGGTGAAATTGTCGGAATTGTTCCACTTGCCGTTCCATGCCGCTCCCGCCTGGGCGAACACGTCTAGGTACAGATCCCTTGTGCTGAAAATCCACAGGCGCTTGCGCCAGTCGTCGTAGACGGGGAACAGGTAGTGGATTTCGGCTATGGCGGTCTTGGTGCCCGAGCGGGTGTAGCTTTCGTTGCTACGCACGTAGGGGTAGCCTTCCAGGAACACGGCGTTGTAGTAGTAGGAATCCAGGGTGTCTTCCTTGGCGTCGGTACTCCAGTTGAAGATTCCGCCTAGCTTGCCTCCGGCGGCAAGTCTTGCGCCTGTGAGGGGACTCTGGACAGACCCGTAAAGGTTCAGGTCCACCTGGTGGATGTTGAAATTCCTGTAACGGGGCTTGATGGAGCCGCTTTCGGTGACGTAGAAGCTTTCGGCGAAGGTGCCTGGCCTGTACAGGTCGCTGTTGGAATACTGGTAAGTGATGACGGCGCCGTTCCCCTGGCCGCTGATTCCCGAACCGTCTTCGCCTTCGTGGTCGCCGTACAGCCCAAAGGTGGCGAGGGCGCTTATCCGCTTGTGGTAAGTCCAGGAGAAATCGTCTTCGTACAGGTTGAAATCCGCCCAGTCGTAGCCCAGGGCCACCTGCAAGGTGTCGATGGACTTGAACAGACTGTAGCCCGCCATGCCCGCCACGGCCTGCTGGGAAATGGCGTAGTGGTTGAACCCGAGGGAGTCTCCGCCGTGGGCGCGCACGTCTTCGTAGCGGACGGTATCCCTGCTGGTGTAGTTGGCGTAGCTGTAGTTGATTCCAAGGTCAAGAGGTGTGCTCCTGTTGAGCCAGCTTACAAAGAATTCTTTTTCTTGCTCGGGATTCAGGCCGTCGGCATTGATGTAGTCGATGCCCTTGCCCAACTCTAGCAGTAGCCCCAGCTGCACGACGTTTTTCTTGAGAGGATCGCTAAGGAGCGCCAAGAGCCCGAGCTTCGCCTTGCGTTGGCCTTCGCCGAATACGGTCAGGTCCGGGGCGTTTTCGTTGAAACTCAGGAGGGGCACGAACAGCGGTATAAAGGGGATGGGGTGGTAGTCCTGTTCGCCTCCGGCCAATTCCCGCGACTCTAAGGGGGTGAACTTCTTTTCGGGCCTAAGGGGGCTTCCGTGCAGCACGATGGGGGCGGGCGCTTTTTGCGCGGAGTCGGCGGCTTGTGCGCCGGTCGGCGATTGCGCAGCTGGACTTTCGGTCAGGGAACTTGCAGCCACCTTGACCTTTAGGGTGTCCCGCATTTCAATCTGGAAAGTACTGTCCCGTTCGGCAAGGACCGCTTCCGGCGTGCACAGGCTATCTTCAGGCGGGCACGCGCTCCAGAGGGTGTCCGGCACGGTGACGGTAGAGTCCCGGTAGGTCACGACGACACTGTCGACGGTCACGCTATCCGGAACTGCATCGCGGTAGGGCAGTTTGTAAAGGGAAAATCCGTCCTGGTCGTATTGCGTAAAGTACAGCGTGTCGTGCCCGAGGGTCGGGGTGAATGCGCCACCCACTACGTTGGTAAGGGGCCGCTCCGCCCCGGTGGCAAGGTCCTTCTCTATCAGGTTGAAAATGCCGTTCCGGTTGCTGGCGAATACAATCTTTTCGTTGGAGAGCCAGTTGCCGTCCCGTTCGTCAAAGAGGGTGTCGCTAACGGTCTTGAAATTCTTGCCGTCACTGTCGATGATGGCAAGTCCCCGGTGCACGTCGTCAAAGAATCCGAAGAGAATCCGCTTGCCGTCGGGGCTGACTTTGGGGCTGTAGATGTTGAAGTAGCGGAGCTTGCCGTCTGGGACGTATAGGTCAACGGGGTCCTCGGCAGAGAGTTCGCCGAAGTCGGCGTTAAAAGGAACCTTGCTCAGGATGAATCGGGTGCTTTCGCCATCCCGTCGGGCAAAGACCAGGAATTTACCGTTGGGGTCGAAAGCGGGGAACACCGCGTTGGCCAGGTGGGTCAAGAAATGTTCGTTCTTGCTGGTGTCACTTAGGGCGATGTCGAAGTGGGCACGGCCATTCCGGTCACGGTTCTTGAAAGAAACGTAGGCGAGAATGGGCCCACGCAGGCTGTCTTCGTATACGTTGATTCCCTTGTCGAACCAGGGCTTCTTGGCGCGGAAACCGGACTTGGCGTAGTCCGAAATGTCGATGAGGTTCGTGTCGGCGCTGTCGCTTGCGTCCTTTTCGATGGCGATGTCTCCGATTTCAACTCCCGCGACGGTGTCTCTCGTCTCACTAACCGGCATCTTGAACACCGCACCGTCGAACCAGGGCCCGCCGAAGTTGGAAACGCCGTAGAGGTTTCCGCCAGCCACCACGGGAAAGTCCTGCCAGAAGGCGTTCTCGGTCATCTTGGTTCCTTCCACCAAGGGGCCGAGAGAATCCTTCTGCGCCTGGTAGTGTTCCGTGATGTCCTTTTTCCAGGCCTCGTACAAATTGTCTTCTGAAACGCCCAGCACTTTTTCCAGAGCGCCGGAGAGGGTTGCCCGGTAGGGCTTGGATAGTTCCTTCCAGATTTTCGGGATGGCGTCTTCGCCGTATTTTTTGGCGATGTAGCGCACCAGGCTGAAGCCCTGGGTGTAGGGGCCAAGTTCTGCCTCCAGGGAGTTGTCCGAAAATTCGTGCATGTATGTGAGCGGCATTAGGTCGTCGTTTAGGGCGGCCGTGCGGAGCAGCATGTCTCGGTGGGTGTCCCAGGCGTCAAAGCCCATGCGGCTGGATTCGAACTGGGCGGTACCCTCGGCAAACCACAGGGGCTGCAGGGTAAAGGGGAGCATGGTGGCAAAGTCGCTGATGGTGCGCTCGTTGTAGTAGTCGGTGTAGCTGAACTGGAAACCGTACAGGTTCGGCGGAAGCTTGGAGCCACTTTCGATACTCACCAGGTGGCTGAACTCGTGGGTCACCACGTCGGCGACCCAGCCGTGGCTACTCCTGATCTTGAAATCCCAGTTGGTAAGCCACAGGTTGATGGAATTTTCTGCCGGTATGGCGGCCCCGTTGCTGAACAGCGCATTGTTCAGTACGGCGCTTATACGGGGGAGTGGTTTGTTGTAGCGGTTGACTACGGAATCATAGACCGCCTCGGCATAGGTCGCTACCGCAGAGGCGTGTTCCGAGTATTCGGCGGGGTAGATAAACTGGAAATGTTCCGTGCCTGCGGCTTTCCAGTCGATGTGGCTCTGGTTGCCGTAAAAACCGGCCGCCAGTGCGGCACCTGTAAAAAACAGCAAGGTGCGTAAACCCGAAAACATCGGGTACAATTTAGGAATTTAGAGACAAGAAAACCACCTGATGGCTCAGGTGGCTTGTAAAACATTTGCTGAGTAAGGCGGTTCCCTTGAAAAACCGTGTCGCCCTTACGGTGTGGGCTTGGTGAGTCCCATGGCCTTGTCGAGACCTTCAACAAGCTTGCCGCCCTTGATGACCTCGAATCCGCCGGTGTAGCCCCAGTGGGTCCAGGGTATTTGCAGGGTGTCGCAGATTTCACGCATGGCGGTCAGGTAGTTCAGACGGTCCTGGGCGGTAGAGCGCAGGTTGTAGGCGCCGAACTCGTTGATGATGACGGGAACCTTGTTTTTAACGGCCCAGGCCTTTGCGGTGTAAATCGTGTTCAGCATGGTCTCCTTGTTGCCGGTCTTGTAATAGTTCAGCACGTTGGACTTGACCCAGCTAGGAGTGGTGCTGGAGAGCCCGAGTTCGGAAGAATATTCGGGCCATTTCGTCTTGTCGTAGGGGAAGGGGATGTTCTTGAGGTCCTTAGTTTCGCTCCAGCTTGCGCCCTGGTGGGTAAACACGAAGGGTTCGTAGGAGTGGATGACATAGACGATGTTGTCGTCGGTAAAGGGGGTACGACCGGCTAGCTTGGTGATGGAGTACCATTCCACGTCACCGAAAAGCAGGGTGTGCTTCTTGTCCACCGTGCGGATGGAGTCAATAATCCCCTGTGCGGCTTCGGTCCATTGGGCGGCGGTCACCTTGCCGTTGCTCATGTCGGGCTCGTTCAGGAGTTCGTAGAAGATGTCTTCGCGTTCGTTCGAAGCGTAGTGGGCGGCTACGGCTTTCCAGACTTCGGCCATCATGGCCTGGTAGCGTTTGTTGCTTGCCGATGTTGCGTTATAGCTGTTGTCGTATTCGTGGTAGTCGATGGTCAAGGACATGTTGTATTCCCTGGTCCATTCTACGAAGGAATCCAGTACCATGAACAGGGTGTCCGAATCGATTTTGAGGGTGGTCTTTCCGGAGGTGTCTTTCACGAACTCATCGCGGTTGGGAGCGTACTTGTCCAGGTCGATAGGCAGGCGGATTGCCTTGAAACCGTTTTCCGAAAGGATTTTTATATCGTCCTTGCCTACCTTGAAAGTCCCATTGAACTTGCGGTTTTCTTCAAGCCAGTTGGTGAAGCTCACGCCCTTGTTCAGGTACTTCATGGCTTTCTTCTGAAGGTCGGTGTCGATATCCAGTTCTCCCAGGGTGACCTTGGGAATCACGGCGTCTTTTGGCTCAATGTCGGGTTTCTTTTCTTCTTCCTGGGGTTCGTTGCTGGTCCCGTTGTCAGCTCCGTTACCGTCACCAATCAGGTAAATGTCGTCAACGAATACGGAATCCTGGGTATCTGGACCTTTGGCCTGGAAACTCACCTTGTTGATGTGGGCTGCATTGAAGGCTTTTGCTGCGCCCCAGCCTTCCTGCTTCATTTCGGCAAACTTCACCGTAACGGTGGTCCATTCCTTGCTTGTTGACGGGCATGACGAATAGTGGTCGCTGTCCGTAATGTCGGAAATTTCCATGTGGATGCAGTGGCTTCCGCCTTTGTAGCGGTATTGGACGGCGCTGTACTTGCTATAGTCCTCGCCTTGCGGCATGGCGACGCCCCATCCAACATAGGCATCGTATTCGTATCCACCTTTTTTCAGGGTGTACTTGACATTGAATGAAAACTTGCTGCCGTTGTCGCTCTTGGTGGGGGCGGGGTGGCCTTCCGAATCCTTGGTTACGGTTTCGATTGTTGATTCTGCGCCGCTTTCCGCGTCATTATAGACATACCAGTATTCACCGAGAGGGCTTTGGTTGTCGCCGTCCTCGAAATTGTCGACGAGAAATTTCACCCCTGCCGCATTTGGGTCAGAGGAATCGGCAGGAGTTGCCGAGGAATCAACTGGGGCTTCAGAATCCGGAGCCGGTTTTTCCGAAACACTTACGGTGTTGTCGCCATCGCATGCGGAAAAACTCAGGGCAAAGGCACAGGCCAGGGGGATAGTCAGCAATTTCTTTTTAATCATAAGAATCCTCTCTGTTCTCAATATACATAAAGTACCCCTTATAATTTGCTTACTTTTAAAAAAGCTCTGTTTACGGGGGAAAACGGAAGGGTATTTCGGAATTCAGATTTCGGATTTCAGGGTTGATTTAATTCCGAATTCCGAGTTCCGAACTCTGAATTGTTGTTGTCACATTTTCTACCTTTTGCCCGTGGCTTATTTTTCCGAAACATATCACGAGTCCATCAAGTATGGGCGGCAGGTGTCCGGCGATCCCGTTACCCTCCACTGGGAAAATTCCGGAAATGTTTCGAACCCCTATGCGGCGGGCAAGCGCTACGCCACCAACGGGGTCAAGGCGGGCCAGCGGAAAAAGTCCGCTTCGGAGGACCTGTTCGAGATAACCCAGTCCTCTTCTACCTTGCTGAACCGCCTCTTTACCCAGCTGCAGAACGACGTTTCTGCCGATGGCCTGCACTCGGTAGGTGTTTACGCCTACATAAAGGGCCAGAGCGTTCCCGACGACCTTTACAAGTTCGATTACGAGACCCGTGAACTGGTGGCCTACCCCTGGGAAAACGCCAAGCTGAAAAAGACCCGCCTGGAGGCTTTGGTCAAGGCCTTTGCCGACGGAAACTTCATCGAAGAAGCTCCCATTACGCTGTTCTTTACGGCACTGCTGGACCGTGCCGTCTGGCGGTTCAAGGAAGCCGCCTACCACGAGCTGGAGCTGGACGTAGGCTCTTACGTGGGGCTGGCCTCCATTTCGGCCCGTTCTGCAGGAGCCATGGGTATTCCTCTCGGGAGCTTTGTGGATGCAGAAGTAGCCTACGCCTTGGATTTGGGGGTGAATGAAATTCCCATGGCCGCGGTGGCTATAATGCCCAAGGCTCTGAAAAAGTACGAACTGGCCTCGCAGTTCGCCTATTCCAGCAGGGGAGAACTCCCCATGCAAGAAAATGCTGCCCTGAACCCCAGGGTGCGGGCCCGTTTCCTTTTGCAGAACAAGGCCGAAAGCATTACGGACCTGTCCAAGTGCGTCAAGGTTTTCAGGGTCCAGAACCAGGCATTCGAAGGGGACGAATTTCCCCTGACTCCGCAAAAATACCCCAACGAATTTTTCTTCAGGGAATATGACTTCTTGGGGCCGGGGGCTCTGGCACACAGACCCTTCAAACCCTGGACCGCCTCCCTGGACGATTTTTCTACGCTGCTCCGCTGGATGGAAATCTGCACCCTGAATGCCTTCGGGGCGGGACTCCTGAAAATCTGGGTGGCTTGCTTTGACGTGTCCCTGGTCTATCAGGGAATTTACCGTTACCAGCCTTCGAAAAAATCCCTGTACCTGCATGCCGGAAACTTGGAACGGGACGGCTTCTTGCAAGCGCACCTGGACGGGGAAAGTCCAAAAGATGCGGCCTTCGCGGTATTCTTTACGGTGGACCTGAAAGACGCCTGCAATATCATGGGGGACCGCGGCTACCGCTGCCTGAACATGAATGCGGGCTATGTGGCCGAGATGCTTCGCGAGTCTGCACGGAGTCTCGGCAAGTATGCCCGTCGGGAGACCTTCTTCTACGAAGACGAACTCAAGCGTCTCATGAAGATTCCTGAAAGCGAAACCCTGCTTTGCGAAGTCCTGGTAGGGCGGTAGGCCGCCGTACCTGCGCCGTTCATTACAACGAAGGACGACTACAGCAACTCAATAACTATCGGTGCAATGACGGCCGTAAAAAGCCCCGCGATACCGATGGCAAGTCCGCTCATGGCACCTTGCACTTCGCCCATTTCCATGGCCTTGGTGGTTCCCAGGGCGTGGCTTGCCGTACCGATGGCAATTCCTTGCGCCACCTTGTGCTTGATGCGGCAGAACCTGCACACGGCAGGGGCTGTAACCGCTCCCGTGATTCCCGTGACGGTGATGGCGATAATGGTCACCGAGGGAATGCCGCCGATCTGTTCGGAGATGACGCTCCCCATGGGGATGGTGACGGACTTGGGAAGGAGCGACAGTGTCAGCGCCTTAGTGAGCCCCAAAAGCTTGCCAGCCACAATGACGCAGGTCATGGCGGTGATTGACCCTGCAAAAATCCCTGCAAGGATGGGTTTCCAGAAATGCTGGAGTTTTTGAATTTGTCTGTAAAGCGGAACGGCAAGGACCACGGTGGCAGGCGACAGCATTACAGAAATGTAGTCGCCGCCTACGTTGTAGCTTTCGAGGCTTACGCCCGTAATCAGCAGGAACCCGACGATAAGGACGTTGCCGATGAGCAGCGGGTTCAAGAAGGAATACTTGAACTTTTGGCTGATGAGCACGCCAATTTCGAAGGCCGCAAGCGTCAGCAAGATGCCGAACAGGGGAGAATTGATGATGGCGCTCATGGCTTGCCCCCTTCGGTCTTGTTCTGTGCAGCCCGCCTGGCAAGCCGCTCCGCACGCAGGGCTAGGTTTTCCCGGTATTCCTGCTTGCGGATAAGGAATTGGGTTGCCCAGCCGCCCATGGCGATGGTCACAAGCGTAAAGGCGATGCACAGGAACAGCAACAGCGGCCACTTGGAAAGAACGTCGTCGCCTACGGTCATGATGGCAATGCTTGGCGGCAAGAAGAACAGGGCCAGGTATTTCAGGAAAAAACTGGAGACGCCCGAAATGTGCTCCGGCTTGATGACTTTTGTACAAAGTAAAATCAGGAGAAGGACCATGCCGATGATGTTGCCGGGCAGGGGCACGCCCACGACGCGGTGGAGCACTTCTCCGGCGACACAGATGGCGAAAATGACGGCAAGCTGGAGCGGAATTCTCATGACGGCGGTAAAGGTAGAAAATGGGGTTCAATGGGCAAGAGAAAAAAATAGTCCTTGTCTATATTGGCCTCCGGTTTGCCGTTTTTCGCTCTTTTTCGCCTGTTTTGTATCATAAAAAAATTAAAAATATGCTACAAAAGCGTATAATTGCAAAATTTGGCGTGTTTGTATCAAAAAATGTTGCATTTCCCGAAAAAAACATCTAATTTCAGGGTATGCAATCAGTAACCAATTTTCAAGACTATCGCGAGTTCATGCGGCAATGGTTTGCCGAGAACAAACAGCGCCACAGCCTTACTTGGCGCGATTTTGCCCGGCGGGCCGGTTATGTTTCGCCGGTGTTCCTCAAGCTGGTCAGCGAAGGCAAGAGTTCCCTTCGGGGGACAGGCGCCGAGCGCGTCGCCCAGGCCATGGGCCTGGAGGGCTTCGAAAAAGCGTATTTCAAGTCCCTGGTCACCTACAACCAGTCTAAGTTGGGGCCCGCCAGAAAAAAGGCCTACGATGAGATGCAGGCCCTTGCCCAGGCCAACAAGGTGAACGTTCTGGGCAAGGATTCTATGGGGTATTACGAATCCTGGAAAAACCCCGTCCTCCGCGAGTTGGTTCCCCATGTGCCGGGGATGTTTCCCAAGAAGGTGGCGGACTGCTGCCTGCCCAAGTTGACGGCCAGTGAGGTGAAGGAATCCGTGCGCTATCTGGAAAGTCTCGGCCTTCTGGTGAAAAACCGGGATGGATCCTACAGCCAATCGGACAAGTCGGTCTCCACAGGTGAAATGAGTTTCGTTCCCCTGACCATTCAGCAGATGCATTTGCAAATGGGAAACTTTGCCTTGGACGCCATCAAGAACTTGCCTCTTTCGGAGAGGAACGTTTCGGGCATTACCATGGGCCTTACCCAGAGAGCCTACAAGAAGATTGTAGAAGAACTGGCGGAATTCCGCAAGAAGGTGGTGGCCATCGCCACCGAAGACGACGGCATGGACCGTGTCTACCGCCTGAACCTTCAACTATTCCCTTTGACAAAAAACATACAGGAGATGCAGAATGCTTAATATGGAAAAAAATCAGGTTGTTCTAATGCGAAAGTCATTGCAAAGGAGCGTAGCGACTGCGGCAATCTCCTTGCTTCTTTTACTTCTCGCCGCTTGCAGCAACGACAAACATGCTGGCGGCACCAGCGAAGAGACCCAGATTATTGCCATAGAAGATCGTACTGTGGCGGGAGTTTCCCAGAAGGGACCGTTCCTTCAGGGTTCAAGCATTACGGTGCAGGAACTGGATGGCGAAGCCTTGATTGAATCGGGAAAACTCCGCCAGACAGGCAAGAGCTTCAAGGGCAAAATTGCCAGCGACACGGGAACGTTTCTTATAAAGGACATTTCTCTCAAGTCGCAGTTCGCCCTGCTGGAAACGGAGGGTTTCTACCGCAACGAAGTGACCGGCGAGGTTTCCAAGAGCCAGATAACCTTGAACGCCCTGGTGGATTTGTCCGAAAGGGAAACGGCCAATATCAACCTGCTGACTCATCTGGAATACGAAAGGGTTGTTGAACTTGTGGGTTCTGGTGAGACGATTTCCTCGGCAAAGAAAAAGGCCGAGTCCGATGTGTTCAAGGCTTTTGGGATAGAGGTGGATAATGCCTCTGCCGAAGACCTGGATATCTTTGCGAAAGGGGATGACAATGCGGCCCTCCTGGCCATCAGTATCCTGATGCAGGGCAATCTTTCCGAAGGGAACCTTTCCAACCGTCTGGCAGGTTTTGCCAGCGACATCGAAAAGGACGGCTCTTGGGATGACGAGAATGAAAAGACGGATATCGCCGATTGGGCGAGCACTGCCGACCTTGCTAAAATCCGAGCCAACATCAGGTCCTGGGAACTGGGCGAAGATGTTCCTGCCTTCGAGAAGTTCTTCAAGCGATTCTGGTGGAACAACTTTAAGCTGGGCGAATGTGACGACGAAACCGCAGGGATGACCCGGAAAAATAAGAACGAGTTGAGTGCGACTTATGGCGAAGATTACCGTTGTGCCGCCAACGAGTGGAAACTGGCCTCCAAGACGGATGAGGGCTCTTCGGACGATTTCAGCTATGGCAGCTTGACTGATAAGCGTGACAACAAGACCTACAAGACCATTGTAATCGGGAATCAGGAATGGATGGCCGAAAACTTGAACTATGCCTACAAGGCGGGTGGTTCGATTTACGGGAATACCTGCTATGGCGGCGATTCCGATAACTGTATCAAGTACGGTAGACTCTACACCTGGGGCGCCGTGATGGATACGGTCAAGACGGGTTGTGGCATAGACATGGGCATGGGGCAAGAACCGACGGAAGATTGCGGCGCCTTGGAGAAAAAGGTCAAGGCCGGTGAACATGCCCAGGGTATTTGCCCTGATGGCTGGCACCTGCCGAGTCATACGGAAATTCTCACCTTGTTTAACTATGTGAATTCCATTACCGGGTATGACCCGATGGCGCATCAGACTGCTGCCGCCTTGAAGGAACTGATAAATTCTGGCAAGATTGATTCTCTTAAGAAAATTCAAATTGCGTCGCTGCTTGATTCTGTCAACGTTAAAGGAGATTCCCCGTTCAATGCCCTGAGGGCGAAAAACGACTGGGCCAAAAAGGGAACGGATATTGTCGGGTTCTCCGCGTTGCCAGCAGGCAAATGTGACGCGCGGACCTCGGCTTGTGACGGCAAGGGTGCCGCGACCGGCTTCTGGATGGCTGGATGGGACGAGGCCCCCACAGACCTGTATCCTAGCGATTATGCAGCTTGGATGAATGCGGCGGGGCTCAAGGTCCTTACGTTTACGGATGGCGTGCAATGGGCTTGGACGCGTGAACCGCCCGAAGGTCTGGAGTTTTCCGTACGCTGCGTAAACAACACTGCGAAAGAAAGCAAGATTATTTATGGAAGTCTGAAGGATTCCCGTGACACCAAGGTTTACAAGACCGTAAAGATCGGGGACCAGGTATGGATGGCCGAAAACCTGAATTACAAGGCCTATGGAAGTGTCTGCTACGGCGAAGATGACGCCAATTGCTCCAAGTACGGAAGGCTTTACACCTGGGGTGGTGCCATGGATTCCAGCAAGACAAATTGCGGATACGGTGAAGGTGACGGGTGCAGTGATTTGGCAGCCCTAGTCAAGGCAAAGAAAAATGTCCAGGGAATATGCCCCGCCGGTTCTCACCTGCCCAGTTACGACGAAATGCAGACAATGCTTACCCTTGTGGGTGGAGGTAACGCCACAGCCGAAGGCTCCGCGACGGCAGGGACGGCGCTGAAGGCCAAGTCCGGCTGGAACAGCGGCAATGGCACTGACACCTACGGATTTTCGGCTTACCCGGCAGGTCGCTGGGAAGAGGGCTATGGCGGAAGTTTTGAAAATGCAGGTGAAATGACCGGTTTCTGGTCCACCAATTTTGATAATTATTATGGACATGTCCTGCATGTCACATCCGGCGCCAAGGCGGAATACTGGCAGGCTCCAAAACAGTTGGGCTATTCCGTGCGCTGCATTGTGGACTAGGAATTTGTTGTCGATTTACTTTATAGAAAAAAAGAGTTCCCTAACCAGGGAACTCTTTTTATGAACAAAGGATTCTGTCCAAAGGATTTTACACCTTGGCGAGTTTCTTCAGTGTAGCGGCCTTGTCGGTCTTTTCCCACGTGAAACGGGCACCCGTGCGGCCAAAATGGCCGAGGGCGGCGGTAACCACGTAACCCGGCTTGCGCAGGTCCAGCATCTTTTCGATACCGGCGGGCGAGAGGTCAAATACCTTGGCGACAATTTCTTCGATCTTGCGGTCGTCGATCTTGCCGGTGCCGAAGGTATTCACCAGCACGGACACGGGCTTGCTGTAGCCGATGGCGTAGGCCAACTGGACTTCGCAGCGGTAGGCAAGTCCAGCAGCTACGATGTTTTTTGCTACGTAGCGTGCGGCGTAAGCGGCGCTGCGGTCCACCTTACTCGGATCCTTGCCGCTAAAGGCGCCACCACCGTGACGGCCCATGCCGCCGTAGGTGTCGACGATAATCTTGCGTCCGGTGAGTCCGCAGTCACCGTGGGGGCCACCCACCACGAACTTGCCGGTGGGGTTCACCAGGTAACGGGTCTTCTTGTCCAGGAGTTTCGCGGGAATTACCTTCTTAATGAGCTTCTCGATGATTTCCTTTTCGATGGTAGAGTGCTTGAGCTCCTTACCGTTCACGAATTCGTCGTGTTGGGTGCTGATGACCACGGTATCCACGCGTACGGGCTTGTCGTTTTCGTCGTATTCTACCGTCACCTGGGACTTGGCGTCCGGACGCAGCCACTTGATGGTTCCTTCTTCGCGGAGTTCCTGGATCTTTTCCATGAGCTTGTGGGCGAGGCTAATCGGGAGTGGCATCAGTTCCGGGGTCTCGTTCACGGCGTAGCCGAACATCATGCCCTGGTCGCCTGCTCCTTGCTTGTCGTCTTTTTTGCCTTCGGCGGCTTTGGCATTAACACCCTGGGCAATGTCTGGGGATTGCTTGTCCATGGCGACGAGAACGGAGCAACCCTTGTAGTCAAAGGCCAGTTCCGGGTTTACGTAACCGATATTCTTGATGGTCTTGCGGGCAATCTGTTGGTAGTCGATTACTGCCTTGGTGGTAATTTCGCCGGAAATCACGACGAGTCCTGTGTTTACCAGTGTTTCGCAGGCTACGCGGCTTTTGGGATCCTGCGCGAGGCAGGCGTCGAGGATGGCGTCCGAAATTTGGTCGCAAACTTTGTCTGGGTGTCCTTTGGACACGGATTCAGAGGTAAAAAGATAGTGTGCCATTATGGCTCCTTGATGTTTCCAACACCGAAAAGAATGTCGCATTTTTGACCATTCCCAAGCGCAGGAAAAACGGGTTGAGTTATTCTATGCATAAATCTACAAAAATGCATAAAAGGTGGCAACGGGGGAGGGTAAAATAAGTGAAATCTGTTGCTGGGTCTTGCGCTCTTTTCTAAATTTGGCACCATGACAAAGTTTAGCGAATTCCCCTATGTTGCCGACCGCTTCAACGCCGTCCGCAGGGAAACTGTACAAGTCCGCGTTGGCGAGGCTTTGATAGGGGGGGGCGCCCCCATTTTAGTTCAGTCCATGACCACCACCAAGCCGAAGGACGTCGAGAAGACGGTGGCCGAGACTCTGGCGCTCGCCAAGGTGGGGTGTGGCCTGGTTCGCATTACCGCTCCCACATTTGCCGATGCCCAGGGCCTCGAAGAAGTGATGAAGCAGGTCCGCGCCGCAGGTTGCAAGGTGCCGGTTTCCGCCGACATCCACTTCCAGCCGAAGGCCGCGTTCGAGGCGCTCAAGTGGGTTGAGAAGGTCCGCATCAATCCGGGTAATTTCGTGGATACGGGCATTTTGACGCTGGACCAGCAGACGGACAAGTTGTTTGACGAGGGCAAGGAGAAGGTGGCCGAAGCCTTTACGCCGTTCGTGCAAGAAGCCAAGCGCCTGGGCCGGGCCATCCGCATCGGTGTGAACCACGGTTCCCTTGCAGCCCGTATGATTTACCGCTACGGCGACACGGTGGAAGGCATGGTGGAAAGCGCCATGGAATACCTGGCCGTGTGCGAAGCCGAACATTTTGACCAGGTCGTTTTGAGCCTCAAGAGCAGCAACCCGCGGGTGGCGATTGCCGCCTACCGCATGCTCGCCGCGCGAATCAAGCAGGAAGGCTTTAAGCCGTACCCGTTCCACGTGGGCGTGACGGAAGCGGGCGCGGGTGCCGACGGACGACTCAAGTCGGCCGCGGGCATCGGCGCACTCCTGCTCGATGGCCTGGCAGATACGATACGCGTGTCCCTGACCGAAGATCCGGTGGCCGAAGTCCCGGTGGCGCAGGAACTCATCAAGGCATGTGCTTTGCCTGCTGCGCCGACGGCGTACAACGTGCCGGTTCTGGAGAAGGACCCGTACCATTACGAGCGCAGGGCGACGACGCCCGTCGCTGTTTCCGGCGTAGAAATCGGAGGTTCTCATCCGGTGAAGGTCGGCGTGAAGGCCGACGCGATTGCACTTACCGGCGAACGCCGCAACGCTGAATTCGCTCTCCCGAGTCTGGATGCCGCCCCCGTGGTGCAGTTCAAGGATGCTATGGACATCGCGGGGTTCGCCGCAAATCCGGCGACCGTGCCTGCGGGTTCCGTGTTCTGCTATACTGGAGCCGAGATGGTCTCCGGCGTGCGCGCCCTTGCTGCAGCACTGGATGCCGCAGGTCGCCAAGACCCGATTTTGCTCTACGCCAAGATTAACGACAACGAACGAGAAACGCTCCGCGTGTCCGCCGACATCGGAAGCCTCGTGACGGACGGTCTTGGCGATGCCGTCGTTATCGACGGCTACAAGGGCGCGAAGGAAAGCGTGCTCCTCGCATTCGATATTCTGCAGGCCGCCTACTGCCGCCGCAGCAAGACGAACTTTATCAGCTGCCCGAGCTGCGGCCGCACCCTCTACGACATCCAGCAGGTCATGGGCAAGATCAAGGCCCGCTTCGGTCACCTCTCCGACATTTCCATCGGCATCATGGGCTGCATCGTGAACGGCCCGGGCGAAATGGCTGACGCCGACTTCGGTTACGTGGGCGGTGGCCCCGGCCGCATTACCTTGTTCGAAGGCAAGACGGCTGTGAAGAAGAACATCCCCGAAGAGGACGCCATCGAGGAACTCGTGAATTTGATCAAGGAAAGAGGCAGATGGCAAGAACCTTAGAGGTATGGGCTATGGGGTATGAGCACGCCTTGTTTCACAAGGCTTTGAGCAAAAAATTGGCGCCGAAGGCGCGATTGTAAAAGCTCAAAGGCACGAAGTGCCGACCTCATAACTCAAAGCGAAGCGACCTCACAACTTTTTAACTTAAACAAAGGACAATACAATGGCAACTATTAAGACGATGAACAACATTTCCAAGAAAGGCTTGAGCCTGTTTGGCTCGTTCTACCAGGTTTCCGACTCCGTCGAAAAACCGGATGCCATCTTGGTGCGTTCCGCCCAGGTTGATACCGACAACTTTGACGGCCTGCTGGCTGTCGCCCGCGCCGGCGCTGGCGTGAACAACATCACTATCGACAAGGCTTCCGCAAAGGGCATCTGCGTGTTCAACACTCCGGGTGCAAACGCCAACGCCGTTGCCGAACTCGTGATGACCGTGCTCGGCATGGCCGTCCGTAACGTGGACAAGGCCGCCGCATGGGTCAAGAACCTCGATACCACCGACCCGGACCTCGCCAAGACCGTCGAAAGCGGCAAGAAGAAGTTTGCCGGCATGGAACTCGCAGGCAAGACTCTCGGCGTGATCGGCCTCGGCAAGATCGGCGTGCTCGTCGCCAACTATGCCCGTTGGAAGAACATGCGCGTCATCGCTTACGAACCGTATCCGAACGCCGCCAACATGCACGAACTTTCCAACAAGGTTGAAATTGCCGACCTCGACACCGTGATTGCGAAGTCTGACTTCCTCACCGTGCACGTTCCGTTCATCAAGGGCGTGACCGAGAACCTGCTCAACCGCAAGAACCTCGCCGGCTTCAAGGGTAGCTACATCATGAACTTCGCCCGCGGTGGCATCGTGGAAATGGCCCCGGTCAACGAGATGCTCGCTTCCGGTTCTCTGCAGGGCTACCTCTGCGACTTCCCGGATGCCGACCTCATCAAGAACGACAAGGTGACCTGCTTCCCGCACCTCGGCGCCTCTACCGAAGAAGCCGAAGAAAACTGCGCCGTCATGGCCGTCGAAGAATTGAAGGACTACATCGAATTCGGTTGCGTTCGCAATTCCGTGAACTTCCCGGCCCTCGTCGATCACCCGCATGCCGGTGTCAAGAGCCGCGTTGTGGTCATCAACCAGGACGTGCCCAACATGATTTCTGAAATCACGAAGGTGTTCGGTGCCGAAGGCATCAACATTGCCAGCTTCTCTAACAAGAGCAATGGCAAGATCGGCTACAACCTCGTTGACGTCGAAAGCAAGGTGGACGACTCCATCATCGAGAAACTCTCCAAGCTCGAGAAGGTCATCAAGGTCCGCGTGATTCACTTCTAATGGGCTATGAGGTATGAGGGCGGCGCAAGCGCCTTTGAGGTCGATTCGCTTTGGGCGTAAATAGCTCAGAGTGAATGCCGTAAGGCATGAACGACCTCATTGCTCAAAGCCTTGCTTGCAAGGCGACCTCAGCTCTGATACATCTTCCCGATTTCTTCGGCGTACCGCGCTTCGGCGACGGTGCGTCGTTTTTTTTAGAACGCTTCTCGCAGGTCGATGGTAAGGCCGATGTGCTTTCCGTCGATGAGGGAAATGTCTCCGCGGGCGTGAAGTTTTTCGCTCCTGTTTAGGGCCAGGCGCCCTCCGAAACCTACGGAGTAGTGCATTTTCCGCTTGAGCATTTCGCCAAAATAGGGCCCGGACTGGAATGTTTCTCCGAAGATGGTTCCTGCTAGCCGCCAGAACAGGGGCCTCCGGAATTCCATCTGGAAAATCAAGGCCTGGTTGTCGTTCCAGACCCCGCAATCCACACCGCGAAAACGGTCTGTACCGTCGGGACCGGCAAGGTAACTTACCGGAATGTCGCTGCCCCTGCTCTGCTTGAAATAGGCCCCCAAGGCAAGGGATGTTCTCCAGAACAGTGGCGTGTAGAACCGAAGGTCCAGTTCTTCGGTATGAAAACGGAAGTTTCCGCCGTAAAAGATTTCTTCGAAGGCCGTATAGTAGCCTTTTGTAGGCCAGTTGCGGTTGTCCCGTTTGTCCAGGACCAGCCTGTAGCCGCCCCCCAGGAACCAGCCGTCTTCGCGCCCCTCTGGGATGATTTTGCCCAGCTTGTTCTTTCGGGTTTCGCCATCAAGAACGGGTCCGTAGCGGAAGGGCAGCCAGTCAGGAATCCCGAAACTCAGCTCGATGGGAACATATCCTTTGAAAAAGGTCCTTTCGTAGGTGTCGATGGCGTCAAAGTTTCCACGGCTGCCCCTTTCAAAGAGGGATGATTCCCATTTGTAAAGCCTGAATATGGAGGGAATGTGTACCTGGTCTGCCAAGAGCCAAAAATCGGGAGATACGCGGAATCCGTACTGGTTGCGGGTCGTGCCCAGGGCCACCAGGTCGATGGTGGAAACGTGGGCGCTCCCTTCGAAGGGCTTGAAAAACAGCACTAGCAGCCCGCCGTATTCCAGTTCCGTTTCTTCGGAGTAGGCGATTACGGGCATAACCGAGAATCGCTGGAAATGTTCCGGCGCACTTTCGTCTTGCGCTCGAGCAAAAATGCTGAGCAGCAGGCAGACCATAATGCCACGGACAAACTTCATACCACACAAGTATAGAAAAGATTTTTGTTATCTTTGAAAGAGAAATGAGATGTTAGGGTACACTCTCCTCACACTTCGAACCTAACTACCTACGACCTGCAACCTAAAACCTAAAACCTAAAACCTAAAACCTATCTATGGCCGAACAGAATAAAGCAGAAAAATTCGTTTTCTACATGTACAAGATGACCAAGTCCTATCCGCCTAACAAAGAGGTGCTGAAGGACATTTCTTTGAGCTTTTACTATGGCGCAAAGATTGGTATTATCGGCCAGAACGGTGCCGGTAAGTCGACGCTGTTGCGCATCATGGCGGGTATCGACAAGGAATTCCAGGGCGAAGCCTGGATTGAACCGGGCCGCACCGCAGGCTACCTGCCGCAGGAACCGCAGCTGGACCCGAACTTGACCGTCAAGGAAAACGTGATGCAGGCTGTCGCGAAAAAGCAGGCCGTGCTTGACCGCTTCAACGAGATTTCCATGAAGTTCGCGGAACCCATGGAAGATGACGAGATGAACAAGCTCCTCGACGAACAGGCGAAGCTCCAGGATATCATCGACGCGCAGGACCTGTGGAGTCTCGACCGCAATATCGAAATTGCAATGGATGCACTTCGCTGCCCGCCGGGCGACTGGCCGGTGACGAACCTCTCCGGCGGTGAAAAGCGCCGTGTTGCCCTTTGCCGCTTGCTCCTCGAAGAACCGGATTTGCTGCTCCTTGACGAACCGACGAACCACTTGGATGCCGAAACGGTTGCCTGGCTCGAACGCCACCTCCGCGAATACAAGGGCTCCGTGATTTTGGTGACCCACGACCGTTACTTCCTCGACAACGTGACGAATTGGATTCTGGAAATTGACCGCGGCCGCGGCATTCCTTGGGAAGGCAATTACGCCCAGTGGCTCGACCAGAAGCTGGAACGCCTCCGTGGCGAAGAGAAGGGCGAATCCGACAGGCAGAAGCGTTTGGCCCGTGAACAGGAATGGGTCAAGCAGAGCCCGAAGGCACGCCAGGCCAAGAGCAAGGCCCGTCTCAAGGCTTATGAGGAACTCTTGGCCGAAGATTCCCGCGAACAGATCAAGGTGGCGCAGATTCACATTGCGAACGGTAAGCGATTGGGCGATATCGTCATTCAGGCGGAACACCTGCAGAAGGCCTTTGGCGACAAGGTGCTCTTCGACGACTTGAACTTTAACCTGCCGCGCTCCGGCATCGTGGGCATTATTGGCCCGAACGGTGCAGGTAAGACAACGTTGTTCAAGATGATTATGGGTCAGGAAAAGCCCGATGGCGGTACTCTCAAGATTGGCGAGACTGTCGAAATCATCAGTATGGAACAGGGCCGCGACAGTCTCGATGACAGCAAGACCGTGTGGGAAGAAATCACCGGCGGGAACGACGAGATTATGGTGGGCGACCGCAAGATGAACGGCCGCGCCTATTGCGGGCTCTTCAACTTCACGGGTGCCGCCCAGCAGAAAAAGCTCACCACGCTTTCGGGCGGTGAACGCAACCGCGTGCTCATGGCAAAGAACCTGCAAAAACCGGGCAACCTGTTGTTCCTCGACGAACCGACCAACGACTTGGACATCGAAACGTTGCAGGCTCTGGAACAGGCTATTCTCAAGTTCGCGGGCTGTGCTGTGATTATCTCCCATGACCGCTGGTTCCTGGACCGCATCGCCACGCACATTCTCGCTTATGAAGGCGATTCGAAGGTGGTGTGGTTCGAAGGCAACTGGAGCGAATACGAAGCCGACCGTCGCAAGCGCCTCGGTGAAGACGCCGACAATCCGAAGCCCATCAAGTACAAGACTCTCACGAGACAGTAATAAAAAAGGCGGCTAGAGCCTGTCCTGAGCGACAGTCGAAGGAAGCCGCTATTCTTATGTCATCCCTGGCTTGACCGGGTGGACGAGTGCTCGACACTCGTTTTAGGCCTGTTATTGTAGAGCGGAATTGTTGGGGTCTAGTACACGAAGCAATTTTCGTGTTGCTTCAACTTGTTCGTTTTTCAGATCGTTTTTCTGGGCTTCTAGGATGCCGCTTGTGCAGCTCGAAATTGCTTTCCTCTTCATTTCCCTAGACTTAGAAGAAAGTTCTTCTCGGTAAGCTTCAAGATCTTCATGGGTCATTTCCATGGCGTCTTCTTTCGTTGTTCCTTCATAGCGGATGTATTCTTCGGCTACGGCAGCGCTGTCGGGCAGAGGGGAATTGAGATATATGTCGGACAAATCTCTGTATATCTTGCAGTTTTCGTAGTATGTATTGATGTAGTATTCTTCTAGAATTTGCGTATTTTGGTCGGTGATTTTTTCACTGCGGACGGAGTTGATTCCCTGTTGGAAAATGGACCTAGCTTGTTCGTAATAGGAAATTATTTCAAAGGCGATATGGACATCTTTTGCAACGGAATCCGGCTTGTTCGTTGCACTGATTTCCTGATTTTTTACACTGTTTGCCATTACGAAATACAGATTCCCTTTTTGAATTGTGGCGGGAACAAACCATTTTGTATTCTGAGCGGCTCTATCAAAAAGCAGTTCGCCTTTTTTCAAGGAGTCATTCATTTCTTTTTGTTGTTCTTCTTTTTGACTGTCTGTGCCGTGCAACTTGTATTGGCTCAAAAATTCCTTTTTCCCCAATCCGTCAAAATAGCTTTTGGCTTCTTCGGTGCCGTCGTTTTCGACAATGGGATCTTTGAGAGTTGGTGCCACTACTGTGCCTTTTTCATCTGTTGAATGGGGCTCTTCATTTGTGGAGGATTCTTTTTTTGATGTACTTTCGTCTTTGTTTGGGTTTGAAACCGTTTGTGAACAGGCGACAAAAGCCAGAAAGCTTGAGGTAATTAACAGTAATATTTTTTTCATAATGGCCAGTTTGTACTATTTGCTGATGCAGAGTAGCTGGATGTTTCCAACTCCCTTGTCGCTAGTGTTGTTGTCGTGTATGTGGACTTTGGGGTCTGTTTCTTCGCCGTCGGAATACATTTGATACCAGCTTCCTACATCATAGGGGCCTTCTGCGGTTGTCAATACCTCGGAAGCCCACGTGAACATTCCCCAAGGAAATAGGGAGGATGCATATTTCTTTAAGGTAATCAGTTGGTTTATGGTTGGGAGGCTAGCCCCGGCTTTCTTACAAGCCGTTCTTGCAAGGTTGTAATAGTCCCCCTGTTTTTTGCAGGTGTCGTACCCGACAGCCGACGTCTTGCAGTTTTCGTCGGATTTTGCTTCGGTTTCGGTAAACAGGTCGTTGACCATTCCAAATTTTTTCAGGTTGTAGTCGCCCTCTTCGTCTTGAATTGTTGGCTTTGTGCAGTTGTTGGAATTGTCTATGTCGAGGCATCGCCTGTATGTGGTGGAGCCCTTGTTTACATGTATCTTTATAGCAGTCCCTGAATCATTGTGTGAGCAGGCGCCGAACATGAATATGGATGCGCATGCAAAAGACACGACAAATATGTTTTTCTTAATCATTTTTTCTCCTTTCTGTCATTGTTCCTCTCTTGAGAAATATATTCTTTTTATATGGAAATGTTACAGCGCACCTGCTATTTGGCGTGTTTTGTCTGTATTTTGTTGGTAATCGAAAGCCTTTTTTGCTATTTTTAGCTCGTCTTTTTACACCTCGACGCTCCCGTACAAACATCTTGACTCCTAAACTCTAACCCATGCTCCACGTTTTTAGACACGAACTTCGCCTGATATTCCGGGACCCGAAATTCTGGATTCCCTTCGTCATCCCGCCGGTGATTCTGGCGGCGAGCCAGGGGATTGCGGTCTCCCGCTATGGCGGGCAGATTATGGAAGGCATGGAAGGTTACATGATGCTATTGCTCGGTTGCCTCATGGCGCCCATGGGGGCACCTTTGGCCGGAGATTCTTTTGCGGGGGAGCGGGAGCGCAATTCCCTGGAGCTTTTGCAGCTTTCTCCGATAAAGCCTTCGACACTTTTCTGGGGCAAGCTTCTGGCCATACTCCCTTTCCCGGTGGTGTTCTCCCTTTTGGCCCAGTCGGCCTACTGGCTTGCCCATCCGGATATTCCTGCGGTGTCCGCGGTGGCTTCTATCCTGGGGGCGCTTTCGGCGGTGCTTCTCACGACGGCGTTTTCCCTGATGCTTTCGCTCCGGGTGAAGACTGTGCGGGCGGCGGCCCACCTTTCCTTGTTTGTCGTGGTTCCTCTGCTCCTTCTGGTGCAGATGTTCCACGAGGTGTTCTTGCAGGGACTGTTGTTGCCTGCGGTGACCTTAGCGGCTTCCGTCGTCTTGTGTGCGGTTTCCGTGAGCTTTGGGCTCCGGCGGTTCGTGTCCCTCTAGGGCGGTTCTAGGCACCGTGGCGGCAGGCCCCGCCGATAGCCCCGAGGGAAGCCCCCGAGTCCAATACGGGGTGGGCCCACGACACGGGGCAAACATACAAAACGCTTTTATTTTTCTTCGCGTTAGAAAAATGTAAGCGAAATGTAGATAAATTCATGGGATTCATTTCTAACTTTGGGGCCGAATTCCTCAAAACAGAGAAGGTCCCCTCATGAAACTCACCAAAATTGTTGGCCTGATGGGCGCATTTTCGTCCCTGGCTCTGGCTAGCGGTCTGAATACCAACACCAACCAGTCCGCGGCTTACCTGCGTAATGTGGCCCGCTATGCCACTACCGAGGCGGACGCTCCCTACTACAACCCCGCCGGTACAGCCTTCATGACCGACGGATTCCATATTTCTCTCAACTCCCAGGCCTTCTGGCAGAGCCGTAACACCTATACGGAATCCCCGCTGTTTGGTGGGGAGAAGAAGTTCCGCGGCAAGGCCCAGATTCCGGCCATGCCCAGCGCCCTTGTGACCTGGCATCGCGGCAACCTGGCCCTTTCGGGCTATTTCGGGATTACCGGTGGCGGTGGCGCCCTGAACTACAAGGACGGATTCCCCTCCTTTGACGTGGCCGTGGCCCAGATTCCCGGAATGCTGACCCAGAACGGTCTTGAAACGACGGATTATGATGCGGACATTTCTTTGACTGGAACCTCCTACATATTCGGTTTTGCCCTGGGTGCCTCCTACCGCATTGTGGACTTTGCCTCTATCTATCTGGGCGTCCGCTTCAACTACGCCTACAACCACTACGAAGGCGAACTGAAGAATATCAAGGTGAACCCGAAGAACGAGATTCTCGGGCTGGACGGCAGCATGGTGGAGGCCGCCTCTACTTTCAATAATATTGCGGATTACCTGGCCGGGAAGGCAGGGGAGGCCGCCGGTGCAGCCGAGCAGTATGCTGCCGCCGCCGAAAAGTACGCCGCCGCCGGTGACAAGGCTTCTGCCGCCCAGAGCAAGGCCGCCGCCGAACAGTACGGCGCCCAGGCCGAGGAACTCATGGTCAAGTCCAAGACTTTGGAGGCCGTGGCAGCCCAGGTTTCTGACAGGGAGCTGGACGTGGAACAGACGGGTTACGGCATTACCCCCATCGCGGCTCTTGCCATCAACTACAAGCGCCTTTCCTTTGGCCTTCGTTTTGAATACAATACCTCCATCGAGATGGAAAACGACACCAAGGTGAACCAGGTGGGCATTGACAGCTACGATGACGGCGTCAAGAGCGACAACGACATTCCCGCCTCCATCTACGCGGGCCTTACCTACTCCCTGCTGGACAACCTGCGCTTGAGCCTGGGTTATGGCCACTGGTTCGACTCCAAGGCGAACCTCCCCGGTAAGCAGGAAAAGTATGCTGACGATACCGACGAGTTCCTCTACGGCGTGGAAGTGGATTTCTTGACCCGCTGGACATTGAGCGGTGGCGTGCAGGTGACCCGCTACAACCTCTCCGACGAATACCTGAGCGAGATGAGCATCATTCTGGACAATACCACCTTCGGTTTCGGCCTTGCCTTCAGGGCTACCGACTGGCTCAAGTTCAACCTGGGCTATTTCCATTCCCTGTATAAGGACTGGGAAGAAGACGTGGAATACGGCAAGAACACCTACAAGCGTGAAAGCCGCGGCGTGGGCGTAGGTATCGACCTGGATATCTAATTTTTTGGGGAATTGCCCCCGGGTCTTTTGCCCATCTGTCACCCCGGCCACGATGCCGGGGTCGCTTTTTTAGGCCTTTCTCTGTATCTATTGCGTATTCTGCTTTCGTTTGTAAACTTTCCTTAACAAAAAAAACAACGCAAGGCTTATGTGGTATTGACTACAGGGCCTCCAGAATATATATTTGTATAAGATAAAACCCGTTTGGAGGTCTTTTTTTATGTCAAACCGAATTGTAAACAAAAAGAATACAATTGTCCTGGCCTCGGCAATCTGTGCTGCCGGCTTCGGCCTGATCGGCTGCGGCGACGATTCTAAGGGTAGTGGCCCTAACGCCCAGGGAGATGTTTGCACCGTTGACAAGAACGGAAACACCCTCACCGTGAAAAACGATGTGAACGGGGTGGTCTCCATCAACATTTACGAATTTGGCGAAGACGGCAATATGGCTTCCCAGTCCACCGTTACGGATGTGGGGGACAACGGCAAAGCGGCCTGCGAGGCTATGAATGTTGAAGGGGTTTCCGAGGCGAGTTTTGAAGGCGGCAAGTGCACCGTGAAGACGACTGCGGGACTCATGCCTGGATCCATCGACCAGTTGGAACAGGCCCAGCAGATGGCCTGCGATGCGGTCAACGAGGCGGCAAAGCCGGCTAGTACCGATTCCGGAAATAAGAACCCCTTTGCCAAGAGCAGCAATTCTAGCGGGAACGGGGGAACAGGTGCAGACGACATCTGCTCCGTTACCAAGACGGGTACGACGGTTACGATAAAGGAGAATGTAGAGGGCGAAAGCTACACAACCGTATTTGTCTTTGCCGGTGGCGAGCTGACCTCGGTGGTTTCTACGGCTGACTTGTCAGCCCTTGGGGACGATGTTACGGCCGAAGCGGTTTGCAACGCCTATGCCAAGGGAGGTGCTACCGCCAAGTACGACAAGGGCAAATGCACCGTTACTGAAGATGTTGAAATTTTTGGAGCGGCGACTTTGGACGAAGTTTACGAGGACAACTTAGAGACTTGCAACGAAGCGAAGGCCGCCGCCAACCCCGCAAATGGCGGCGACGAAGGCACCACGCCTGGTTCTTCGGACTCTGGCAGCACAACCAAGACCTCCAGCAATTCCGGCAATAAAGAGAAGGTTGTTACCTTTGCGGACGGAATCATTTGGCAACCTTCTTACGAGTCTCGTGCTCGGACCTTCTTCGGTGATGTCAATGAATACAACTTCTTTGAAGAAAGCGCGGTGACCGGGGATAGTTCCGGCTGGTGGTTCAAGTATTTGGATGATGCAGATTTTGGCGCTTCCACCGCGGTAGGCGTTTTTGGTTCCTCTTCGCTGGACCTGAGCATCACTCTGAAATATATCGGTTGGCACAAGGCTAGTGATGGTCTCTATTACTACAATGCGCCGGACCCCTATCCCTATGCAGGTTTTGGATTCAAGTGGTCTAAAGACGGTTCAACTGTAGATTTGTCCAGTTGGAATGGCATTTGTGTAACCTACCAATCTTCCAAGGCTTTTGAAATTGCCCTTCCTGCTACGGGTGATGGTGGAATGGCGTACTATTATCCGGCGAGCTCGGCGACTTCCCCAAAAACAGTTGATATCGCTTTCCCCACTAGCTTGACTCGTTCGCAATATGCGAAAACATCCTTGACAAAGGCGGAAGCGCTGAAAAACGTGGAGGCTCTGCATTTCAAGTACACCAATGACGAAGCCAACGTTGAATGCGATTACGAGTATTATACTCCTTCAGAATGCGCGCTTTATGTGTCTTCTCCGACCAACACCATCAAGATTTACAAGATTGGAAAATACGGAACGTGCAACAGCGGCTCTGGAACAGTTTTGTAGTTTAAAGAAGTATGTCTAAGGAGAAGGCCCCCGCGGTAAGCGGGGGCCTTCGTTTTAGGGTAGTTATAAGCCGGGTTCTGTACCCCTTGCGGGGCGATGACCATCTCTCTGGACGTATCGTTACCGACCGCCTCAAGCGACCTACCCGGATATCCAACAGCCGCGGGCCGCAGCCGGTCCTTGCGGACGGAATCCTGCTTGGTCTTGCACCGGATGAGGTTTACCGTGCCATCCCTGTCGCCAGGAATGCGGTGAGCTCTTACCTCGCCGTTTCACCCTTACCTTGCCCGAGCTTGCGCCCGAACCTGGCGGTTTGCTTTCTGTTGCACTGTCTGTCGCGTTTCCGCGCCTGGACGTTATCCAGCATCCTGCCCTGTGGTGCCCGGACTTTCCTCCAGCATCGCTGCCGGCGGTCATCCGCTACCCGGGGGTAAATATAGAAAGTTTTTTCGATGATAGTTCCTGCGGATAGCTTGTGTTGATGCTTGTCCGGCCTGTGGAAAAGTTGGCGTTTGTGTGCGCCTTGGTGCGTTTTAGTGTATATTTATCCATATGAAGTCGTTTGAAAATAAAGTGGTCGTGGTGACGGGTGGGGCCCACGGGATTGGCGCTACTGTCGTGAGTGAATTCGAGAAAGAGGGCGCGAAGGTCGCCTACATCGACATCCGCGAGAATCCCTGCTTTGTGGGGGATCTCTCCAAGAAGGAAGTCCTCGAAAAATTTGCGCAGTTCGTCATCGAAAAGTACGGGCACGTGGATGTGCTGGTGAACAACGCGCTCCCGCTGATGAAGGGCATTGACGAGTGCAGTTACGAGGAATTCAGCTACGCGCTGGCGGTCGGCGTGACGGCTCCGTTCTACCTCGCGAAACTTTTCGCACCGCATTTTGCACCGGATGCAAGCATTATAAACATTTCTTCGAGTCGCGACCGCATGAGCCAACCGCAAACGGAAAGCTATACGGCGGCGAAGGGTGGGATAGCGGCCCTTACCCATGCGCTTGCAGTGAGTTTTGCGGGCCGCGTGCGCGTGAACTCGATTTCACCGGGCTGGATCGATACGGATTTCAAGGTCTACGAAGGTCCCGACGCCACTCAGCAGCCTGCGGGCCGCGTCGGTAACCCGCTGGATATCGCCAACATGGTACTTTACCTCGCCAGCGACAAGGCCGGTTTCATTACCGGCGAAAACATCTGCATCGATGGCGGCATGACCCGCCAGATGATTTACCACAACGACTGCGGCTGGAAATTCGAAGGGTAAAATGCGGAAGAATTTGCGTTATTCGTATGAAAAATGCAGAAACTATTGCAAAATTGATAGGAGTCTTTTGCAAGAGGTTCTCGCCTAAAAAAAAGAATTTCACAAAAGAATACCGCCGTAACGAATGACGGAGAGACAGAAACCATGTGTTTGTCACTTTACCTGTGCGGAAAGATGTTCCGTTTACCATAATGGATGGTGGCGAACACTGGTTCCATACCGCCGAACAGATGGTTTTTCTGGATAAGTGGATTAGAACGGAGGTCTTATATTAATAAAGCTGTTTAAAGGTGTAAAATCTGTTATTTTTGCAAAATTTACCCCCTTAACCTTGATTTTTGTCTAGTAATAGGGTATATTTAGGGTATGAGTACCAAGAATTATGCCAGGGAATGCTATCTCAAGAAAATCCGCGGTTTCTACCGCGATTGCGAGATAATCAAGGTCATTACGGGGGTCCGCCGCTGCGGCAAGTCGAGTCTGATGGAGACTATTGCGCAGGAACTCGCTGATTCGGGTGTCGCTTCCGAGAACATCATCTATCTCGACCTCGACAAGCGGGGCTACAAGAATATCAAGACCGCCGATCAGTTGGAAAAATGCATCGAAGAGCATGCCGGTGCACAAGGAATCAAGTTTCTGTTCATTGACGAAATCCAGAATGTCAAGGGATTTGAGGAAGTCGTCAACGCTTTCAGGGCAGAAGGCGACTTTTCCATATTCATTACGGGTTCGAATTCATACCTGTTGAGCGGTGAACTGGTCACCAAGCTGACGGGCAGATATATCGAGTTCGAAATGTTCCCGCTCAATTTCCAGGAATACTTGGGAATGAAGCGTTTCTTCGGCAAAGCAGTCAGCCAAAATCTGGTGGAAGAGTTTGACAACTTCCTCGTGGAGGGCGGTTTCCCGAAAGCGGTCCAGTACGATTCGCCGCAAGACAAGAAGGCTTACATCGAAAGTGTGATAGCCGAAATTTTCGAGAAGGATATTAAGCGACGGGTGAAAATCCGCAACGTGTCGGTGTTCAACAAGATTCGGAACTACATGATAAACAACTTCGGTGCGACAACGAGCCTTACCAACATGCTTGAGGACTTGCGTAAAAGCGGGTCAGACATCAAGCGGGAAACCCTGAATAGGTACATCCAGATTTTGGTCGATTCGAAAATCCTCTACGAGTGCAACCGCTTCGACATGAAATCGCGAAGATCTATCGCAGGCGAAAAGAAATACTACCTGGCCGATGTGGGATTTTACTACGCGACCAATACCGACAACCGCATAAACTACGGCCCCGTCATGGAGAATGTTTTTTACGCCTACGCCAAGTCGAATGGCTATAGCGTAAGTATCGGGCGCATTGGGAAACTGGAGTGCGACTTTATTCTGCAAAAGGATTTTTCGGAGTACAGTTACGTGCAGGTCTGCATGACGATGATGGATAGCCGCAAAACCGAGGATCGAGAGTACGCCCCGCTGGAGAAAATTCGGGACAATTATGCGAAGTACGTGCTGACTCGAAATGACGTTATCCAGCACAGGAACGGGATTGTCCACAAGAATATGCCCGAGATGATGAATGACGGGGAATTGCCGTAGGTTGAATTTTCTGAGATTGCCCGCCGATTGGTGATCCCTCAGCCCCTGTTCGCCGCATACGTAAACGGAACGAGTAAACCGTCTTCGGCAAGAAAAAAACTCATTGACCAGGAACTCCGCCGTATAGGCAAGGAACTGCTGAAAACTGTGGCTTAGCAGATTAGGGAATAATTATATTTCCGCCGGATAAATTTAGCCGTTGGGGCGAAGGATTTTTTATGAAAAAGATTGACCATGTCATCCTGAGCGGAACGAAGTGTAGTCGAAGGATCTCGACTTGTTTGTTCTTTTCTGTGTTGGTTGCGTTTTTGGTGGCGTGTGACGACTCGTCATCGGCTTCGGCAGAAAACAATGAACCTGCGGCGTTGAGTAGTGCAGAAAAGTATGGGAGTTCGTCTTCGGAAAAATTGTCCGAGACAAGTAGCGGTTCTGCGGACAAGGTGGTGTCCTCGTCGAGTGAAAATTCATCTTCCAGTGCTATGGAAACGATAACATCCAGTGACGGAAGCGTTTACGATAGCAGCAACAATACCCTGACGGACCCCCGCGACGGCCAGACCTACAAGACGGTGACCATCGGTGACCAAACCTGGATGGCGGAGAACCTGAACTATGCCTACACCGGTGTTCCCTATAACAATTTCGGTTACACCTCCGATTCCACTAGCTGGTGCTATAACGACGATCCCGCCAACTGCACCAAGTACGGCCGGCTGTACACCTGGTCGGCAGCCATGGACAGCGTCGGCACATGGACCACAAACGGCAAGGGCTGCGGCCATGGTTCGACAAGCTCACCAACCGGTACTATACGCGGCATTTGCCCCGAGGGCTGGCACCTACCGGACACCACGGAATGGAATACGCTGTTCTCGGCGGTGGGCGGAGAGTATACAGTCGGTAGGGTCCTCAAGTCGCAGACGGTTTGGACGGCATATGACGGAATCACCAATGAGGATTCTTTCGGGTTCTCGGCGTTGCCTTCCGGCTACAGGAACTACGATGGGTATTACTACGACGAGGGCAACTACGCGTACTTCTGGAGTTCTACGGAGTACGGTAGCAACCTCGCGTACCTCATGAGCTTGTACTACCTCGACGACTACGCGCACCTGAGCAACCGCAATAAGGACTTCGGGCGCTCTGTTCGTTGTCTCAAGGACTAGCAGTGAGGCGAATCCTGCACGGAAATGCTTGCATTTCTGCATTACCGAGCCGAACGGCGAGGGACTACATAGTAGTCCCCTAGCAGGGCGTATGGATTGCTTCACCCTTGTTCGGGGCTCGCAATGACGTAATTCGGGGTTTTAGGGGCGGAGCCACTAGGCGAGGGGGTGATGGAAGACGCAGGGAGATCCCCGCCAAGATGATAGCGGATCCCCGCCTTCGCGGGGATGACGAGAATGGGTGCGGGGATGACACAGCCGCGGCTGCAATCAGGGGGAGGCTTCCCCCTTTTGTAGTGGATTCTATCGCCCTTGACAGGGCTCCAGAATGACATTTTCCTAACCACTAACCACTGTTTACTAACCACTTCTCTCGTCTCTCGTCTCTCGTCTCTCGTCTAATTTGCTACATTTGACCCCGGAAACATTCTAATTAACAGAGGTTCAAAAAATGAATTATTTCAATTCTATCCCTATGCGTCGCCAACTCGAAGAAATTGGCCACTGCCGTTTCATGGAACATTCTGAATTCAGCCGTGGTGTTGAAGCCCTCAAGGGCAAGAAGATCGTGTTCGTCGGTTGCGGTGCCCAGGGTCTCCATCAGGGTCTCGACCTGCGCGATAGCGGCCTCGACGTCTCTTACACGCTCCGCAAGGAAGCCATCGAACAGAAGCGCCAGTCCTGGAAGAACGCTACTGAAAACGGCTTCAAGGTCGGTACCTACGAAGAAATGATTCCGGATGCAGACCTCGTTTGCAACCTCACACCGGACAAGCAGCACCACAACGTGATTCCGGCCATCATGAAGCTCATGAAGAAGGGCGCCGCCCTCTCTTACAGCCATGGCTTCAACATCGTGGAAGAAGGCCAGGAAATCCGCAAGGACATCACGGTGATCATGGTCGCCCCGAAGGGCCCGGGTTCCGAAGTCCGTAGCGAATACGTTCGCGGTTTCGGTATGCCCTGCCTTATCGCTGTGCACCCGGAAAACGACCCCGAAGGCAAGGGTTGGGACTACGCCAAGGCTTACGCCGCTGGCCTCCATGCCGACCGTCCGGGCGTTCTCGAAAGCTCTTTCGTTGCCGAAGTGAAGTCCGACCTCATGGGCGAACAGACCATCCTTTGCGGTATGCTCCAGACCGGCACGATCCTCTGCTACGACAAGATGGTGAAGGATTTCGGCGTTGAACCGGCTTACGCGGTCAAGCTGCTCCAGTACGGCTGGGAAACCATTTCCGAAGCCCTGAAGCACGGCGGCATCACCAACATGATGGACCGTCTCTCCAACCCGGCTAAGATCCGCGCCACGGAACTCGCCGAGAAGATGAAGAAGATCATGAAGCCGCTCTACTGCGAACACCAGGACAACATCATCTCCGGCAAGTTCTCCAGCACCATGATGGTGGACTGGGAAGCCGGCGACAAGGATTTGCTCAAGTGGCGTGGCGAAACGGGCGAACTCGAATTCGAAAAGGTCGAAGCTACCGACAAGGTCATCACCGAACAGGAATACTTCGACCGCGGCGTTCTCATGACCGCCATGATCAAGGCCGGTGTGGAACTCGCTTTCGAAACCATGTGTTCCGTGGGCATCAAGCCGATGAGCGCCTACTACGAATCCCTCCACGAAACTCCGCTTATCGCGAACCTCATCGCTCGTAAGAAGTTGTACGAAATGAACCGCGTAATCAGCGACACCGCCGAATACGGTTGCTACCTGTTCGCCAACAAGTGCGTGCCTCTGCTCGCCGACTTCATGAAGAACGAAGTGAAGAAGGACGACATCGGCGCTATCTACGGCGAAGGCAAGACCACCGCCGTCGATAACGAAGAACTGATCAAGGTGAACAAGAACATCCGTCAGCATCCGGTGGAAGAGGTCGGTGCTTGGCTGCGTGAACGCATGTCCGGCATGACGAAAGTTGTCTAAGCTTCGTCTAGCGTCGTTCTCGACCCTCTCGCTGTACTAGTTGTACAGCTTCGGGGTCTGCGGCCTCGCTATACTCGCTTATACGACTTTCGGAAAGACGTATAGCTGGTTGTAATGAACATTTTCAAGAGCCTGTCAAGTTAACGCTTGGCGGGCTTTTTTTTGTTGTAGTCTTTTCCCAATTTTTTTATCTTTGTGAGGTTGAATTTTTGATTAATTGATAGGCAAGAAAGATGTTCAAAGTTGGTTTTGATAACGAAGCGTACCTGAAGACCCAGTCCGAAAAGATTGCGGAACGCATTGCGAAGTTTGGCGGAAAGCTTTACCTGGAATTTGGCGGAAAACTGTTCGATGACCATCACGCATCTCGTGTGTTGCCTGGCTTCGCGCCCGACAGTAAAATTCGCATGCTGGAAAAAATCAAGGACAAGGCCGAAGTCATTATCGCCATCAACGCGGGTGACATCGAGAAGAACAAGGTCCGCGGCGACCTGGGCATTACCTACGACCAAGACGTGCTCCGCCTGATTGACGCCTTCCGCGGCTACGGCCTGTACGTGAGCTCTGTGGTGCTGACCCGCTGGCAAGAACAGCCCAGCGCCATCACCTACCAGAAAAAGCTAGAGGGTCTTGGCCTGAAGGTTTACCGTCATTATCCTATCGCCGGTTACCCCAGCAACATCCCGCTGGTGGTGAGCGACGACGGCTACGGCAAGAACGAATTTGTAGAGACCACCCGCGAGCTGGTGGTGGTGACGGCTCCCGGTCCCGGAAGTGGAAAGATGGCCGTGTGCCTCTCCCAGATTTATCACGAGAACAAGCGGGGCATCAAGGCGGGTTACGCCAAGTTCGAGACGTTCCCCATCTGGAACATCCCGCTGAAGCACCCGGTGAACCTGGCCTACGAGGCCGCCACCGCCGATCTGAACGACGTGAACATGATCGACCCGTTCCACCTGGAAGCCTACGGCAAGACCACCATCAACTATAACCGCGATGTGGAAATCTTCCCGGTGCTGAACGCCCTGTTTACCCGCATTCTGGGCGAATCCCCCTACAAGAGTCCCACGGATATGGGCGTGAACATGGCGGGCAACTGCATTGTTGACGATGCCGCCGTTTGCGAGGCCGCCAAGCAGGAAATTATCCGCCGTTACTACAACACCCTTTGCGACGTGCGCAAGGGCAACGCGGACAAGGACCAGATTTACAAGCAGGAACTGATCATGGAGCAGGCGCAGATTAGCACTGCCGACCGCCCGGTGATTGCGGCTGCCGTAGAAAAGGCCGAATTGACCGATGGTCCGGCGGTTGCTATCCAGCTGAACGACGGCGCCATCATCTCGGCGAAGACGTCGTCCCTGCTGGGAGCCTCTTCGGCCATGCTTCTGGATGCGCTGAAACATCTGGCCCATATTCCTGACGAAGTGCGCTTGCTTTCTCCCATGGTGATTGAACCTATCCAGAATCTAAAGACCAAGCAGCTCGGACACAAGAACCCGCGCCTGCACATGGACGAGGCCCTGGTGGCGCTTTCTGTTTGCGCCCTGACAGACTACAACGCGAAAATCGCTCTCGAGAAGTTACCGGAACTCCGCCACTGCGAAGTCCATTCCAGCGTTATCCTCTCGCAGGTCGATGTGGGTGTGTTCCGCCGCCTGGGCGTGAATTTGACGACCGAGCCGAATTACCAGTCCGGCAACCTGTACCACGGATAATTCGAAAATAGATTCTCCCGGTACGCAGTTTATTTATATATTCATTCCATAGCAAGGAGAAGTTATGGATTGTCGCGTTTTAGTCCGGTTTATTGGCGAGGGGGCAGACCTTGCCCTTCTGTGGCAGGCCTTTATGGAAAAATTCCCGGAGGCGGAACTCCCTAGCGAAGATTCGGGAGATTGGTATTCTGTGGACCCCATCGTGTCTGACGAATACGAGTGTCGCTTTGAAGAACTGCCGGAGACGGAGCTTTTGGCTATGGACGGCAACATGCTGGTGGAAGACGAACCTCCCGAAGACGTGTTGGACGGCCTGCTGGAAATGTTCCCGAAGGTGTTTGCCGTGTTCAAGTGGTCTACCGTAGAGGTGGGCGTGGGCTGCGGTGTCAGCGAAGCTTGGGGGGAGTTTATCCCGGATCGGGCTGACGACTACTCCGACGAAGCCAACGAAATTTCGGAAGCGGTATTGGGGTTTTAGAGATTAAAGACTAGAGCTTAGGATTTAGTGAGTATAATCACGCACTTCGTGTGTCTGGAGCAGATGGCGAAGCCATGATAATTTCCTCTAATCTCTAGCCCCTAAATCCTAGCCCCTAGATGCAGAACCGCCTGCTTGAGTTCCCTGGTGGCAGTTTCCGGATCGGATGCTTTCATGATGGCGGAAACGACGCAGATGCCTGCGATTCCGGAATCCTTCAACACGAAGATGTTGTCTTTGTTGAGCCCGCCGATGGCATTCACCGGGATGGGAACGGCTTTTACGATTTCCTTCAATGTCTCTACTGGTGTAATGACGGTTTTCACGTGGGTTGTGGTGGGGTAGATGGCGCCGCAGCCCAGGTAATCGGCCCCTTGTTCAAAGGCTTCCAGGGCCTGGGGAACGGTCTTGGTGGTGGCTCCGACGATTCTTTCTGGCCCCATCAGCCTTCGGGCGTCCCGGACAGGCATGTCGGATTGCCCTACATGAACACCCTCGGCTCCGATAGCGAGAGCCACATCCACACGGTCGTCTATAATCAGCGGAATTCCGTACCGGGCGGTGATTTCGTGGGTGGACCGGGCCAAATCCATGTATTCCCGTGTAGAACGGTCTTTTTCTCGCAGCTGGACGATGGTGGCACCGCCCCTGCAGGCGGCCTCCACCACAGGTAAGAACCGGTTTTCTGCAACACAGGTGCTGTCGGTAATGAAATAGAGGGTAGGATTAAACTCTTTCATGGCGGGAAAGGTAGCAAAAAGGGACCTGATTGTGATATAGTACAAATTGGACTAATTGTTTTTATCATTTTTTTGTAAAAAAATGCCTAAAACATACTTTACTATCTATATTTTGTAAACAAGAATTTTGAAATTTTTTTTACTTGCAAAAGAGGTGTAATTTGGTAAGTAAGAAAAAAGGCTTTACCCTGATAGAAATCATGGTGGTAGTCGTGATTATGGGAATCCTTGCGGGGGTTGCTGTCCCGAAATTGTTTGGGCTTATTGAAAAGACAAAAGAAAAAAAGGACCTTCAGCACCTTTTTTACATAAAAAAGGCTTTTGAAAGGCTCCTTGTACAAATAGAAGCTCATGATGATGGTTCAACATCCTCAAATAATGATACCTATGGTTTTACGGGTGATTTCGCTGACAATACCATACAGAATTATCTAGCAAATTCCAAAGGGAGAGGGTTGATTTTGTTAAACATTAATTTGGGAGACAAAGTCAATGATAAAGGCTTTGCATGCTACATGATTGGCGATCTAAAACCTAGTTCATACAACAACGGATTTTATAGGGATATTCTTGACGAATCAGGCTTTGGACTTGTAGCGTCGAAGTTGGCGACCTCATCTGGAGGAAATAGCAAAATATGGATTCCTCCGCTATTTGAGAGTAAAACGCTAGTTTACCCGAGTTCCCAAGGTGGAAAATATAGTAGTGCCCAACATATTCGCGTTAAATGGAAAAATAATGACCCAAATAGCAAGGAAGTGGTTGTCTGGATTGGGGGACAGGGGAATGTCCTTACTGGCCTACAGGGAACCGTATTTGCAACAGAAATGAATGGATTGATGGCAAAGTAGAAACTTTAGCATATTATGATGGGATTTCTAAAAAATGTTTCAGCGTTCAAAATCCAGCAAAATAAAATCCGGCTTTACCCTCATTGAAATCATGGTCGTCATCGTGATCATGGGGGTTCTTGCCGGGATTGCCGTTCCGATTGCTCTGGGTGCAATTGAAAGGTCCAGGGAGAATATTGACCGTGTGAAGTTGTTTTATTTACGGGAAGCGTTGAATAGGGCCCTGGTGGAAAATGAGGATGCCTTAACGGTGTATACCACTGTTAAGCCAGGTGATGCAGGCAAATACAGTAAAAATGATATTAATACCAAACTCATAAATGGTGTGGGACTTTTTATTCTTGAAATAGACAAGGGGCAAGCACCAAATGTTTCTGGTACCCATAATAAAGCAAAAACAATATGTGAAATAATTGGAACCGCAGGAACATTCTATGATGCCTTAAGAGATGCTGGATTTGAAGATGTTGCTGGAATAGTGGCAGAACGTTTACTTAAGAATAACAACGTAAGTAAAAATTCTCCCTACTATTCAGTATCCTCATACACAAATGAGAATGGCACATTTAACAGGACAACCCCTAAACATCAGCTATTCATTAGCAAAGCTCTCAATGAACCCAGTGAAGGTAAAAGGAGGCTAACTTTGAATGTGCAATGGACAGGAGGGAATCCGACCAGTCGTTCGTTAGAAGTTTACTTTTACGACCACGAGCATGGCAAAAATTATCAAAGTGACCACGGCGTATGTTTTGCTACAGTACCCGATAAATGTAACTAGTGGCTTGAGAACCTGCTGTTCCGCATATAGTTAATCGTTCATTACGGGTTGCAGACCTTCCCCCAAAATGTTATTTTTGGGGTGTCTTTGTAAGGGAAGTGTTAATGCAAATGCAAAATAGGTGCAAACTAGGCTTTACTCTTATCGAAGTGATGGTTGTCATCATCATCATGGGATTGCTTGCAGGAATTGCCGTTCCCACAGTTTTTGGAATCATTGAACGGTCTAGAGAGAACATTGACCGCCTTAAGCTGTTTTATTTGAGAGATGCTTTGAATAGGGCGTTGGTGGAAAATGAAGATGCCCTGTACAATAATGCTTTTGTAACTTCTGGGAAGGACGCCGACAAGAACCTCTCGTCATTGAAAACAAAACTGGCAAGCGAGAAGGGAGTGGACTTGTTTGTTATAGAAATGCGCCCAGACCTTCCGACCAATGTCCAGAATAACCACCCCAGCATCAATAGTGGCTCGGAGATGAGCAAATTGGTTGGGAGCAGTGGAACGTGGTATGACGCTTTGAAGGAATCTGGATTTCAAGGAGTTGCAGACATTCTTAATGCAAGAAATACCCCCGGGTCTGATTTGACTAAGGATGGTGATACCTATTATGCATTTTCTTATAAATCGGGTAGTTCGACATATTACCGTACCTACCCCAAGGAACCCATGTTCATCAGCAGAGAGTTGAATAATGGAAAATCCTCTGGTTTGGATGGTATAACGTCACAGGGTAGTAACAAGACCAACTACCGCTTGACGATGAGTTTCCAGTGGAGTGGATTGGACGAGCATAGTCGTTCTGTAGAGGTGGCTTTGCTTCCTGCTGGCGGAAAATTGATGACTAAGGCGGGGAAGGGAAGCGCTCTCCTCACTGAACATGGTGTCTGCTTTTCGACCTATGGTGACAAAGGCTGTGCTGACTACAAGTACTAGCCGCTACACGTACAAATAATCGTTCAATACGGGCTGCAAACCTTCGCCCGAGATGTCGCTGTACATGGCGTTAAAACTGCGGCCGTCGTTGATTTCGAACTGTTCGTCGCCGCCTTCCCCGTCGTCCTTGCCGCTGTACTTGCTTTCGTGGTCGCCGATGCCCGTAGAAACGCCGGCGGAAACTTTCGTCGCACAGATTTTCACGATGCCGTTGCGGAATTCCTTGCTTTCGCGGCTCGAGACCGTAATGCCCACGAAGGGGAGGAAGATACGGTAGGCGCAAAGCACCTGGCAAAGTTCCTTCTCGCGAACGTCCAGCGGGTCAATCTTGTCGTTGTTGATGATGGGGCGCAGTCTCGGACAGCTTAAGCTCATCTCGGCATGCGGGTACTTCTTTTGTAAGAAATACACATGGAGTGCCGAGGCAAGCGCATCGCGACGGAAGTCCGAAAGTCCAAGAAGTGCAGAGAATGCCACTCCTCGCATGCCGGCCATCAGTGCTCGTTCCTGGGAATCGAAACGGTAGGGGAATACCCGCTTGTGTCCTAGCAGGTGAAGTTGTTCAAAACGCACCTTGTCGTAGGTTTCCTGGAAGACAGTCACGTAGTCCACGCCGCATTCGTGCAGGTAGCGGTACTCGTCCACATTGACCGGGTAGACTTCTACGCCTACCATGCGGAAATACTTGCGGGCCAGCTTACAGGCCTCGCCGATGTATTCCACGCTGCTTTTGGCACGGCTTTCACCGGTGAGAATCAGGATTTCTTCCATGCCGCTGTCGGCAATGACCTTCATCTCGTGCTCGATCTGCTCCATGGTGAGCTGCATGCGCTTGATATGGTTGTAGCAGTTGAACCCGCAATAGACGCAGTAGTTCTCGCAGTAGTTCGCGATGTAGAGCGGCGTGAAGAAATAGACGTTGTTGCCGAAGTGTTTGCTGGTTTCGATTTTCGCCTTGGCGGCCATCTGTTCCAAGTACGGGGCTGCGGCGGGGGAGAGCAAAGCCTTAAAATCTTCCAAGGTGCAGCGTTCGTGTTCCAGGGCGCGCTTCACGTCTTTGCCGGTGTACTTGCTGTAATCGTAATTTTCGGATTCAGAGAGAACCTTTTCGGCAATGTCCGACTGGATGATTTCCATGCCGGGCAAATAGTCCATTATATTAGTGCGGGCGCTGGGGTCGTTTTCAATGCGGTGCTTTTTCGCGAGAGCACCTTCCGAAAGGTTTCCGGAATCGAACAGGTAGTTGTTGTCTTTTCTTTCGCTTTCCATTATTCCGTTATTTCGAAAATGTTGTGTGTGACTACTTGCACGTTGTCAAAAGAACCTTGGGCAAACATTTCGTCGCTGATGGACCCCATGCAGCAGGAACTCTTGTAACCTAGGACGAATACGTTGTCGTAGTCTCCGCGAGAAGATGGTTCGTAGTGTCCGTAGTAAGTGTCTTTTTGGGCTATCAACTCCCCGTTTAAAAACAGAGCTATAACGCCGTTTGCCTCGTTCCATTCGGCGGTAATGCGGATCCATTCGTTTTTTAGGTCAACTTCGGCTGAAAGGAATATTGGGTTGTTGGGGATGTTTTTGTAAAAATAAAGGACTCCGTTATAAATGAATACGGACATGCGTGCCCCATCGTTCCCGGCGAGGGCTGTTGTTTTATTGCCAGAGGAAAGAAAATCTGCATTTGGCTTGAAGAAAAAATCCAGCGATCCGTTCTTAATTTCCTTGTCCAGCCGCCAAGGGAGCACGGTGTATTGATTGTCTCCGATGTCGATGGACCGTCCGCTACCGCCATATGCAGATTGTCCTGACTTGTAAGAACCAATAGTGCCGTTTTCAAAGTCAAAGTTTTCGAAATCTTCAAAGCATGTGGCATTGACGCAGTCGCTTGTGATGTTGATAGTTTGGCGGCTCTGGTGTAGGTCACCCGTTCCATAGTATGTATAGGTATAGGGTGAGGTGTTTACTTCGCTAGTGCTTGAACTTGGTTTTATAGAACCATTGCTGCTGGAGCTGTCGTACACGTAAATACATGCGGATTCTGTTTCCGATTCGTAACAGACAAGCCTGCCGCCGGAGCTTGATGGAGGGGGCTGAGTAAGGGAACTAGAACTTTCTTCAACGGGAACATGGCTGCTAGAACTACCGTCTTCGGGGCTAGGAGATGCCTTTCTGTAGTAGGTTGCGAAATCTTCCTCGTAACAAAGACAGTCATCGAGAGACCATTCGCTTAATCCCGCTACCCATGCCTTAAAATCCCCGTCGCTTCCGATTTTGTATTTACATCCATCAAGTTCTGCCCATATATATTTGTAGCCGCTTTCTGTGGAGACCTTCATATCAATGCGGTTTTCTGATTTGTTGTAACTGGATGATACGCATCTTGCATAGAAGGAAAACATATTTCTCATATGTTGCGACATGTGGTCGCAAACGTAGTCAATGATATAACTACTGTCGGAAATGTCTTCAGTCCAACCATTTTTTTTCGTAAAGCCGTATTCATCGTAGCAGAATGCCGAGTTGTCGTATGAGGAACTTGATTCGTCTTGAAATTCCGATGAATTTGAATTTTCAGAGCAAGCGCAAAGACAGAGCGTAAACAAGGTAAATAGCCAAAATTTTTTCATTTTATTTTCCTCAAATCGCCTTTTTTAGAGTGTGAATATAGAAATTGGCTTTGTTTATCCAAATGAATGTTCGCAAAAAAGAATCTATTAAAAAGTAAATCAATGATCTAAGCTCAATAACGCAATTTTTTCGCCGGCGGCGCGGGTGTAGAACAGTATGGCTGATTTCTTGCCCTTTGGCTTCAGACGCTTGATTTCGGAGTCGGGGTCCAACTTGACACCCCGCAACTTCAAGGTGATTTTTCCGATGTCGTGTTCCTTGAGCATGGCACGTACTGCCCCGGTGGAAATTTCTGAATGGGCGACAATCTCGTAGCAGGTAAATCCGGTCGCTGGGAGCGGCAAGTCGCTAGCCACGTAGGCGATGCCTTCCGAAATCAGGTGGGCTTGCGGGTCGCAGGTGAGGGCGGCTGCGTTGAACAGGTGGCTTCGAATCAAGACGGGTGCCGGTTCTGAGAGGTAACGGCCGATCTCTCCGATGGGCAGGTCGTTTCGGCTGGTGGCGGTGCGGTAGGTACGGTCTTTGCCTTCTAGGGAATCGTTTCGGTCCAGCTTTTCTTGGAGGTCTTCGTCCAGAGTTTCGAGCGAACGATCCCGTGGGCGGCTCCATTCGGCAAGGGCATTACCGTCCTTGCCGACCATCACGGCACGGACCGTGTCTGGATTCTTTGCAAGGATCCCGAAAAGCACCAGGCATTCCCTGCAGTCCGAATGTCCGCCCAGATACAGGATTTCCGTGCCATCGGGAATTTCTGCAGGTGGGTATCCCGGAGGTAGCTTGACCATGCCGCCCTGGTAATGCTTGCTGATTTCTACCACTTCTTCTAGGGTGGGCGTGAGGTTCCGTAGGTCACGCTGGTTTTCGCCTTCCAGGGCCCGGCGAGCCGGATCGATGGTGAAAAATTTTGTATTTGTCATACCCGCCGAGGCGGGCATCTCCCTTATTTTTGCCACCTCCCGCACGTCGCCGCAGATAACTTCTGCATTTTTACCGCAGGTTTCCATGTTGTGACGGTACATGGCGATGCGGTTTTCGTCCAAATCCACTCCGATAACCTTGAAAGAGGCGGGAATAAAGAAACTGTCGCCTCCCATGCCGCAACAGAGGTCGTGGACGATACTTGCACCGGATTTGCTGCTTTCGCCATCGCTACCTGCAGGCCACAAGTTCGCCTTCCAGCGGCCAATGTCCTGGGCAGTGCTCTGTTCCAGGGCCAGCTTGTCACACAGGAGAAATCTGTTCTTGTCGCTTGCGAGCAGACAACCGAACTTTTCTTGAATTTTCGTCAGCAGGGCCATGTAGTCCATGATGGCGGCACGGTCTTCGTTGCTGTAGCCCGCCCTGCTCAAGGCTGTGGAAACCTGCAATTCGTCCAGCCTTCGCTTGAGGGCGTCTTGGATGAATTCCTGGACTTGCGGGGATGTCAACAGTTCGGCGGCGAACACCTTTACCCCCGTTTCAGTTCCAGCACGTAGTCGGCAGCGTTTACGAAGTCCTGGGCGTGTTCGATGGCAATAACGGTGTGGCCCGCCTCGGTAAGCCCGCGAATCAGGTCCAGCAGGTGGCGGATGTCGTTTTGGTGCAGCCCACGCGCAGGCTCGTCAAAAAGGAACAGCGTGTTGGGTGCCTTCGCACGGGCAAGGGCAATAGAGAGCCGAAGCCTTGCCCGTTCCCCACCTGAAAGGTGGGCCGTGGTCTGCCCCAGCTTCAGGTAGTCCAGGCCGGTATTCACAAGAGGCTTCAGCTTGTCGGCAAAGGGCTTCAGGTTGGAGAACAGCTTGTAGGCTTCTCCGATTTCCAGGTCGTAGATGTCGGCGATGGAAAGGCTCTTGAAACGGACTTCCAGGATTTCGTCCTTGAAACGCCTGCCCAGGCATACGGGGCATTCCGATTCCTCGTAGCCGGCCGGGTCAAAGATGACGCCCTCGCCCTTGCAGTTTTCGCACCGGCCTCCGGGAGCGTGGGTGGCGAATTTTGCGGCGGTGTAGCCCCGGACCTTGCTTTCGGGGAGTTTTGCGAACAGGTCCCGGAGCTGTGCCCCCAGGTTGATGGCGGAGGCCACGGTACTTCGGCGATTGCCGTGAAAATCTCCCGTAGAAAGCACGGACAGGGCCTCTATGCCCAGGTTCTGGAATTCGCCCTTTTCTGCACGGGGGACCAGGTTCTTGAAGAACAGGGTAGATTTACCGCTGCCGCTTTGTCCGGTGATGACGCTGAACTTTTGTGTGGGAAAATTCGCCGTCACTGGATTCATGTCGAACATGGAAAAATTTTCGATGGCGATGGATGCGGTTGCACGACGGGACTTACCTTTTGTCATTCCCGGCACCGACCGGGAATCTCTTTTTGGGGCTTTTGAAGGGAGATCCCCGCCTTCGCGGGGATGACGATGTGATAACTCCCTAATCCACCTACCCGTAGGCGATTCCGGATTTTCCAGCACGTCCTTCGCCTTGCCCTGGAACAGAATCTCTCCGCCTTTTTCTCCGGCGCCGGGACCCATTTCGATAATCCAGTCCGCCTTCTGGATGAGGGAGGGGTTGTGGTCGATAAGTACCAGCGTGTTCCCCCGGTCCCGAATCTGCCGGAGCACGTTCCAGAGTTTCTCCACGTCGCTGCTGTGGAGACCGCTGGCAGGTTCGTCCAGGCAGATCAAAAGTCCGTTCAGAAGTCCCGTAGAAAGGCTGGAAAGCCTGAGCCGCTGGATTTCGCCACCTGAAAGGGTCGCTCCGGAGCGCCCAGGCGTCAGGTAGCCGATTCCCAGCTGGTTGATGGCGTCAATTCGGTCCAGCAGGGCGTTCAGCACGGGCACCTTGCCTTTGGAAATCCGCTTGCTCAAGGTGTCACGGATAAGCCCGCCCAGATTCTGGAAGGGAGTCTCCAGAATTTGCTTCCAGGACACGAAATTGCCTGACGCATTTTCGGTCACGATTCCCGAATTCAGCAGGAATTTTTGGAGCCGGAGCCCCTCGCAGTGGCTACAGGTCTCGCCGGATTCGTCAACCCCGGCTCCTTTACATTCGGGGCACGCCCCTTCTCGGGAATAGGGGGAAAACATCCTTTCGTGGAGAACGGGGGCTTCTGCCTCTTTGTGGTCCTTGCAGTGGGGAACGGTGCTGTATTCCGCAATTCCTTTTTCGGTAAGTACTGCCACTTTGTGGTGGGTGAGTTTTAGTGTGGCGTCCACCGCTTCGGCGATTCTCGTGCGGGAATTTTCCCTGACGATAACGCGGTCTACCACAATCTGGAAAACTTTGGGCCGTACCTTCTTTTGTTCTTCGGTTAGGTCACCTAGGGAGACGGTCTCGCCGTCGGCCATGGCCCGTGTGTAGCCCTGGGAAAGGAACAGTGCCGAAAGCTTGTCCAGGTTCTGTTTTTTTGTCTCTACGGTGGCCAGAAATTGAATTTTACTGCCCGTAGGCATCTGTGCGACGGCCTGTATAATCTGTTCTCGCGAGGTCATCTCCATGGGCTTGCCGCAAATAGGGCAGGCTGGGGTGGCCAGAGGGGCGAAAAGTGTCCGGAGCGGTGCGTCGCATTCCGAAAGGGAAAGGGCGTAGGACTTGGTGGTGGTTTCTCCGTGGCAGGCCTCGACGGCAATACTTGCCGGGAGGTTCTCGGCAGACTCCAGGGGAATCACCCTGCATCCGCCTAAAAAGTCCGCGGCGAAGGGGGAGAGGGTTTCCAGGTAGCGCCTCTTGGATTCCCCGTGGAGGGTGTCCAGCACCAGGGTGGACTTTCCGCAGCCCGAAGGCCCGCAAACGACAGTCACGCTACCCAGCGGGAACTGGGCGTCCACGTTTTTCAGGTTGTGCAACCTGCAGCCGCGTATAGAAATAAAGCTAGGCTTGTTCATCTTCGCTGCCCGACTGCTTCCCGTTATGGACATCTTCCAGCGTAGCCTTCCAGTTCCAGGTTTTCTGGGCGGCTTCGGGCCAGTGGCAGATGGTCCACACCAGGCTGTTTCCGCAAAGGATAATGGACCAGACTCCAAATATCAGGAACAGCATCAAGGGCAAAAACGCCAGCGACCCATAGAAAATGGACATGCGGGTCACCATGGCGGTCTGGATGAGCATCAGGATTTTCACGTAGATGTTGATGGCCAACCAGGAAACAACCGTAGATAAAAGCGAGGCGAGCAAAAGCTGGCTGCGGGAATAGGGCCTCACACCCTTGGGCCTGGAGGGCAGGGCGTAGAGCATCAGGAAAATCAGCAGCATGGTGGCGCCGTGGAAGGCCGCATACCAGAAGGCGGTAATAAGCACCTTCAGCACCTCGGGCGAGAAATGGAAACCATCCACCACGATCATGTTCAGCACGTCCTGCACGTGGTTCACGAAGCCTGCGAACATGCCGATGAATCCTGCAAAAATCACCAGGAAGGGGGTGTAGACCTCAATCTGGCGGATGAGCGTCCTGGAAATCTTGTTTTCCCACACTACGTTGAAGTTGGTCTCCAGGCTGCCAAAGGCGAGAATGAAGGTGACGAACAGACCCAGAGCGCCAATAAAGCCGAGCCTTCCGATGGGAACATGTTCGGCGTTTTTCACAAGGGCCATGATGGGTTCCGTGGGCCAGTCCAGGTTCAGAATGTCCAGCAAAATGGGTAGGTAGTCCGACATGAAGTTCGCAAGACCCACCGCCAGGGTAATGGAGGTCAATAGGATAAGCAGGGGAACCACGGCCACCAGGGTGGTGTAGGTAAGGCTTGCCGCACGGGTCATGCCGTGGTAGTACAGGAAGGACTTCCCTGTAACGATAATAATCTTCACGAATGTGGGGGACCTGTCGGCAATGGCGTCGAAAAGTCTTTCCCACGAGAAATTTTTCCACCAATTGGGCATTTGGGGTCAATTATAGAAAAAGAGCGAGGATCTTGTGAAAGAAACTCCTCAATGGTGGATAATCTTGGTTTTTTAACCAAAATGTGGCTAAAAAAGCCGTTTTGTAAAATCGGTTTAACAAACCTGTAGTGAAATAAAAGCTTTTACTTTGACAATTTATCAAGGGAATCCTCCAAAACCGGGTGTTATGGCCGTTATCATTTGTTTATATTCGTAATGGAGAGTTTGTTGGATATGAAAAAGAAAACACAGATGCTTTCAGGTACACTGTTGTTGACGGTGTGTCTCCTCTTTGCCCCTATTTTTGCGGTCGAAGCTTCTGCCGCCACCCGCCAGATGGAAAAGCTTTCCCGTGGTCTTGCCGTTTCGAACGTGGGAACGGGGGTGTTGGTCAGTTGGCGCCTGCTGGGAACCGAAAGCCCCGATACGGAATTCAACCTGTATCGCGACGGTGAAAAAATCGCATCCATTTCCAAGAATGCTGGAACGAACTACCTGGATGCCGCTGGCACGACAGCATCCAAGTATGAGGTTGCAGCTGTTGTCTCGGGCAAGGAAGGTTCCAAATCTACGGTGGAAATTGTTTTTGACAAGAATTACAAGGACGGCACCAGCAAGGTCACCTTCCCTTACCGGACGTACAATCTTTCGGCTCCTGCTGGTGGAACGACTCCTTCTGGAACGGATTACGTTTATTCTGCAAACGATATGAGCGTAGGCGACTTGGATGGCGATGGCCGTTATGAACTTGTCGTAAAATGGGATCCGAATAATTCCAGGGATAATTCGGAAGCGAAGGAGGGCTATTATACAGGCAATGTGATAATCGATGCCTATAAGATTGAAGCGAACGCGGAAAGTGCCGAGTTGCTTTGGCGTATTGACCTCGGCAAGAACATCCGCGCTGGCGCCCATTACACCCAGTTTATGGTCTATGATTTGGATGGCGACGGTATCGCCGAAATTGTCATGAAGACCAGCGACGGTACGGTAGATGGCAAGGGGAAGGTCATTGGTGACGGTTCCAAGGATTACCGGACCACCTTGGGAACCATCATGTCGGGTCCCGAGTTCCTGACAGTGTTCAGTGGCAAGACCGGCGAGGCTATCCACACCATCGATTATTGGCCCGCCCGCGGAAAAATCAAGGGCGATACCTATGGCAACCGCGATAACCGCATGCTTGCAGGAATTGCTTATCTCGATGGTGTTCACCCTAGCGTCATTATGAGTCGCGGTTATTACACGGAATTTTTTGTGGCCGCCTATGACTTTGACGGAAAAGAACTGAAACCGCGCTGGCTCCACAGTTCCGACAAGGCTGACCAGGGACTTTATGGCGAAGGAAACCACAATCTCTCTGTAGGCGATTTGGATGGCGACGGCTTTGACGAGATTGTCATGGGCTCTGCGGCGCTCAAGCATGACGGAACCCTTCTTTATCGCACCGGCTTTGGTCATGGCGATGCCATGCACCTCTCCGACATGGACCCGGACAAACCGGGATTGGAAGTTTACGACGTTCACGAAGAAACTGACAACAAGTATAGCGAAGAATTTCGCGACAAAGATGGCAATGTGGTGTGGGGAACGCTCCAGTCTTCTTTGACCTGTAAAGATAAAAACGGCAATACGCATTCTGGTTGCGACAATGGTCGTGGCCTTGCTGCGGATATCGATTCCACGAACCGTGGTTTTGAAATGTGGTCTGGCACCAGCGGCGGGATCCGCACGGTGAGCGGAACGACCCTTTCGACTACGTCTCCTTCGGTAAATTTCCGCATTTATTTCGACGGCGACCTGCAAGACGAACTTCTTGACGCATCCGGTTCACCGAAGGCCGGAACGTATGCCTACAATGTGGGCGGGAAATTGGAGAAATGGAATTCCTCGAATAAGACGGTAGACCGCTATTTTAGTTTTTACAATGTTGAAGGGTCTTCCTTGAACAATTATACCAAGGCAAATCCCTGCTTGGTGGCAGATATCTTTGGCGATTGGCGGGAGGAATTTATTACCCGTGCCGGCGACGACCAGAATAAAATCATCGTGTTCTCGACTCCGGTAACTAGCCCCTACAGGCTTTACACGCTGATGCACGACCCGCAATACCGCGTGAGTGTGGCCTGGCAGAATGTGGCCTATAACCAGCCGCCCCATGTGAGCTACTACCTGCCCGACATGGTGAAAAAGCTGACCAAGCCAGATATCTATATGGTCGGGGAAGAGCAAACTTCAAATGAGGAAGATAATCCGTCATCAGTTGCCATAAATAACGCCTTTGGCGGGAACCTTCGGTACAATCCTTCTACGGGCGCCCTGTATGTTTCCAAATCGGGGTATGTGCAGGTTCAGTTTTACAATCTGAACGGTTCATTGGTTGGAGGCTCGTCCAAAAATGCCTTGGCTGGGGAATCCGTCTTCTTTGCGGGGCAGGAATCTCTACCGAAAGGCCTGTACGTGATGAAGGTGAAGTTCGACGGCAAGCTCGTGCAGCGGGCCTTTTTTAGGAATTAGGCGATGCTTTCCAGAATCTGGCAGATCTTCGTTGTCGCTTCGATGTTCCTCGTCCCGATGGTGTGTGCCAAGATTACCATCTACATGTGTGGCGATTCCACCATGCAGGACTGGAACGAGGGCTACTATCCTAAACGGGGTATAGGCCAGGAATTCCAGTATTTCTGGAATTCGGACAATGTGGTTGTTGTAAACAAGGGTGCTGGCGGAACGGCAGCAATGACCTATTACAACAAGAATTGGTCGGCAGTCAAGTCTAGCCTTAAATCCGGTGATTTTGTAGTTATCCAGTTCGGCATAAATGATCGTAACTATAGCAACGAAGAAGAATTTGTAACAGCGACAACGGCTATGGCCAACGAGGCGCTTGCTGCCGGAGCGACGCCTATTATAATTAACCCTGTCCGTAGAAGTGATTACCGTTGTAGCATGTCCACCGATAGGTATAAGGCATGTGAACCCTCCATGCTTCCAGATTCCATTTATGAATCCTATCACGGCTATCCGATTCTGGCCCGGGAAATCGCGGCTTCGCTGAATGTGCCCCTGATCGATATGGATACCCTTTCCCGCAACTACCTTTTGTCGGTGGGGCAGTACTATGCTCTACATTATGTGAATATGGTGCTGGACGAGGGCGAGTATTCCACTTATGTCGATGGAAACAATGATAACCTTCACTTGCAGCAGAATGGTGCTACTGTATTTGGACGCATCACCACAGAGCAGATGCGTGTCCACACAAACGAAAAAGTTCGGAATCTTGCAAAAAATTTGGCCCCCATGTACCAGGTGGACGTGAAGGTGAGTCCTGCAGGTTCTGCAGAGGCCACGACCGTCAGTTCCTATTACCCGGCGGGAATGCCCGTGACCTTGAAGACGACCCCCAAGGAGGGCAAAACATTTGTGGGTTGGTTCGATGGTAAGGGAAACAAGTGTGCAAATTCAGTGACCACCGCTAAATCTGAATATATCTGCACTTTCACGATGGGAGCCGCCTCGACTCAGTACACAGCCGTTTATGGCGGAGGAAAGGCTCAGATTTATGGTGGAGATGGTACCCCCCTAACAAAATTTCCAGAAGGGGTTCCTAAACAAATAGAGGGGGTGACACCCACGGGGTCTGTTGAAATTGTCGACATAGAAACGCTTGACAAGGATATAAAAACATGGTTTGATGCCTCTAAACCGGATGGCTACGATGTCGGTTGGACTGAAAGTTCCAACGCTGGTTTTTCCTTTGGACCGGGCTACTGGAATTTTGACAACAAGGTAAACTCCTTTGCTTCTTACGAAATGGAATTTCCTTCGGCAGGCTATGCGACCATGGGGATTATCTATGCCAATGGCGGAAAAACTTCTAGGACATTGAACGTTTATTTGGACCATGATTACTTGGTGGACTGTCCGCCAACAGGAAGTTGGACGGATTATGATACGGCTTTTGTGAACCTTGATCTGGTAAAGGGAAAGGGGGAATTGAAGTTTATTTCAACCACTTCTGATGGGGGCCCAAACATCGATGCCTTTGGGTTCAGCGTGGATAATATTTGCCGTGCTAACGACGACAACTGCGAAGTCGTGATGGGCCTACGTGGCGAAAGACTTCAGTTGCCTAGTGGTGGCCCGGCCCATGTGAGTGTGTATGACATGACTGGACGCCTGGTTGCCCAAAAACATGTTAAAAATGCAACTGACGTAACGCTTTCCTCTATGGTGAAACCTGTCGGCCTTTACCGTGTTTTGGTTCGGCAGGGGAGTGCTAGCTTCAGCGGCACTTGGGCCAAGGTAAAATAGCCATGAAGTCGGTGTTGAAATTTTGGACGATTGTTGCCGCATTCCTCTTGCTGGCACTGGGGGATTCTTCCTCTTTTACCATCCATATCGTAGGAGATTCTACCGTCTGCACCTACAGGGATAATGTCTATCCACAAACCGGATGGGGACAGATTCTCGGTTCTTTTTTTGATGGTTCCCGAGTCAGGGTGAACAACGTGGCTATTGGTGGCCGCAGTTCCAAGACTTTTATTCAAGAGGGCCGATTGGGCGCCTTGAAAAATGATGTCCAAAAAGGGGACTTCCTCTTTATCCAGTGGGGTCATAATGACCGCTATTTTGGAAATAGTAGTCGTCAGGTGCCTTTTGATTCTTTAGGCTATTGGCTTCAGCAATACGTCGATTCTGCCAAGGCGTGGGGTGCCACACCTGTTTTTGTGACTCCCATGAATATGAATATGGGGGCAAATGGCCGCAACGTATTCACGGAATACAACGTAGTTGGCAAGATGTTGGAACTGGCAAAGTCGAACCATATTCCCTATGTGAATCTGAATGCCAAGTCTTATAATGCCTACAGCAAAAACTGGAATCCCGATTATGTTTCCCGTTACCAGTTCAAGATGTTCCTGAAAGGAGAATACGCGAATTATCCAGATGGGGTCACGAACGATGGAACCACTCATTTTCAGGAATCGGGTTCCATTGCACACTGCCAGTGGATTGCCGAGGAACTGGAAAATGCCTTGAACGAGGACTACCTTTCTGGCGAGGCCAGGTCTAGTTTGATGGGGCTGGTGTCGGCTCTGAAGTCCCGTTACGATTTTACGGTCAAGGCCAATGTTTCCAATAGCAGTGGGCTGATTACCCACAATCAGAAACTGCCCGGCGGTGCCCCACTTACCTTGCATGTGAGTCCCGGAAGTTTTGGGAAAAATTTTCAAGGCTGGTACGACGACGATTGTAACCTGCTGACGGCAGATTCTAATTACTACGGAAATAAAACGCTTTACCGTGGGGCAACTTATACGGCCGTCTTTGAGGGCGGTGCGGCGTGCCAGAAGACTGCTCATGGCGAAGAAATGATTCACTCCAGTTCATCTTCTGCAACGGAAAATAGTAGCAGTAGCGCAGCAACCATCGACCCGAAACTCTGCTATACGGGCGAAACAGACGGGGCCTGGTTATCGCCTATTGATATGAGCATGCCAGAAGATGGGGAAGGAACTACGGATTCCAATCATGAGGGGTATACGGGTCAAGGATTCTTCAATATTGCAAACGCCGTAGCCTCCAGGGCGGTTTACCGTATCACCTCTGACCAGTCTGCAGAAAGTGCAAAGCTTCTGGTCCGGTATTCCAATGGAGGTGCCGTTTCTAGGCCCATGAAAATAACGGTGGACAATTTTACCTATGATGTAGATTTTCCGTCAACCCAGTCTTGGGATAACTGGGATACGGCTTACGTTGAAAATGTGTGGGTGGACGCCCTTGATTTCAGCCTCACCATAGAGTCTACAACGTCTGATGGCGGCCCTAATATCGACATGATTGCCTTTGACATGAGGGGCGTTTACCGGACAGGCTGTGCGCCGAAGGGCACATCCGCTCTTAAGGGAAAATTTGGAAATCAGAGACATGATGTGGATGAATCTCTGGCCTTACCTTCTGCCAAATTCAACGCCCTTGGCCAGAAGGTTCGTAACGAGAGCAATCGTCGTCACGAAGTGAACCGAAAGACGTTTCTCCGCCGTAAATCTGTAACTCGTTGAGCATCAAATAGATTCTTACTGAGCCCTGTCTGCGTCATTCTCGCGAAAGCGAGAATCTAGATGATTCTGTTATCATCACTAGCCCCTAACCACTAGTTTCTAGGCTCTATTTTACTACATTTGCCCGCGTACAAAATCCCAAGGAGTAGCTAAATGCTCAAATCTACACTGCAACAGACCGATCCGGAAATCTACAACATCATCCAGGAAGAAGCCGAACGCCAGGAATATGGCATCGAACTCATCGCTTCCGAAAACTACACCTCCAAGGCCGTCATGGAAGCCATGGGCTCCGTGCTGACCAACAAGTACAGCGAAGGCTACGTGGGCAAGCGCTACTACGGTGGTAACGAAGTGATCGACAAGATGGAAGCTTTGGCCATCGAACGTTGCAAGAAGCTCTTTGGTTGCGACCACGTGAACATCCAGCCGCTGTCCGGTTCTCCGGCCAACGCTGCCGTGTACTTCGCCGTCCTCAAACCGGGCGACAAGGTCCTCGGCCTCAAGCTCGACCACGGTGGACACCTTTCTCACGGCCATCCGGTGAACTTCTCCGGCATGCTCTACAACTTCGTGCAGTACGAAGTCGATAAGGAAACTGGCCGCATTGACATGGACAAGGTCCGCGAAATCGCCCTCCGCGAAAAGCCGAAGATGATCCTCGCCGGTTTCTCTGCCTACAGCCGTAACCTCGACTGGAAGCGCTTCAAGGAAATCGCCGACGAAGTTGGGGCGCTTACCATGGCTGACATTTCTCACGTCGCTGGCCTCATTGCCGGTAAGGCAATCGATTCTCCGGTGCCGTACTTCGACATCGTGACGACCACGACCCACAAGACTCTCCGTGGCCCGCGTTCCGCTATCATTATGTGCAAGGACCGCACCATCCAGAAGATGGTGAAGGGCGAACTCAAGGAAGTTTCTTTGGCCAAGGAAATCGACAAGGGCGTGTTCCCGGGCATGCAGGGTGGTCCGCATGACCACATCAACGCCGGTAAGGCCGTTGCATTCCTCGAAGCTTTGCAGCCGGAATTCCAGACCTACGCCAAGAACGTCATCAAGAACGCTCAGGCCATGGCCGACGAAATGATGAAGCTGGGCTACAAGGTCATCAGCGACGGTACCGACAACCACCTCATCGTTGTCGATATGACTTCCAAGGGCGTTTCCGGTAAGGAAGCCGAAGTCGCGATGGAAAAGGTGGGCATCTCCTGCAGCCGTTCTACCATCCCGTTCGATCCGCGCAAGCCGATGGACCCGTCCGGTGTGCGTCTCGGTACTGCCGCTATCACGACCCGTGGCTTTGACGAAGAAGATACCCGGGTCGTGACCCGCATCATCGACCGCTGCATCAAGGCCAAGGACAACGATGCCGCTCTCGCCAAGATCCGCGAAGAAATCGTGGCTCTCTGCAAGAAGCACCCGCTTTACAAGTAATTTTGCAGAACAAAATTACTTGGGCTATGAGCTCGGTCGCTACGCTCCCTTTGAGGCGTGAGCGCGGACCTTCGGTCCTTTGAGTAAAATAATGGCACTTTCGGTGCAAAAGATTGCGACTCGTTAAAAGCGGGTCGCTTTTTTTATTCCAGGTCCAATTCGTTCAGGATGGCATTCTCCATACAAAGTAGTTTTCGCTTGAGGTCTGTGCCGAGGGCGTAACCGCCGATTCCCTTGTGGCTGCTCACGACCCGATGGCAAGGAACAACCACCTGCAGAGGGTTCCCGTGGAGGGCGTTCCCGACGGAGCGTTCTGCATGGGGGTGTCCGATGGCTTCGGCGATTTCCTTGTAGGTTCGCGTTTCCCCGTAGGGAATGTTCCGCGTAGCCTCCAGCACCTTCGTCTGGAATTCTGTGCCGTATATTTTTATGGGAATGGTGAATTTCTTGATTCTTCCGGCCAGGTAGAGGTTCAGTTCCCGCCTGGCCTGTTGATAGACCTGGGCGTTTCTGCCCCGGACCTTTCCGACCGCCTCGGGTTCGGCGTAGGCGCAGGCCTTGAGACTGCTGGCCGTTTTTCCGCCCTGGAATCTGAGACCGCAGAGCTTGATTCCGTCAAAGACAAAAGTCCACTCGCCCCACACGTTGCGGTGGTGGACCTGAATAAATCTGGAATCGTCGAAGTTCACCCCATAAATATATATCCTTGCCGCCTGAGTGCGAAATGGGTGGCCCCTGAATCAGTGAAATTGCTATATTATGCCCGTTAAAATCTTTAACAAGGATAAATAATGCGTTCTTTTAAGTTGATTTCTCGTGGTGTGGCCGCAGTCCTGCTTATGGCTGCCGTGGCCTCTGCCCAGTTGATGAATGGCAAGAGTTTTGACGTGATTCGCGTGGAAAAGGTGGGCATTTCGGGTGGCAAGATCGATAGCCTTGCCCAGATGCTGGGGGCCCAGCAGTTCCGTGGCAAGAAACTCACCGACGAGATGATGACCCAGCTGCGCTATGCGGTAATTGACAATTTGGTTGGTCAGGAGTTAGTCAAACTTGAATGCAAGAAGCAGGGAATTAAGGTCTCTGCCGCCAAGGTGGACAGTGTTTCTGCCCTTTTCAAGGCCCAGTTCCCTAGTGATGCCGCCTTCCAGGCCGAACTGAAGAAGTCCAACACCACCATGGCCCAGTTCAAGGAAAAGATCGAAGACCAGCTGAAGAGCGAAGTCTTGCTTGAAAAGAAGGTGCCTTATCCGGCAGAACCCACCGAAAAGCAGCGCCAGGCTTTCTGGGAACTGAACAAGTCCAAGGCCTCCATTAGCGATACCGTGAGCGGAGCCCGCATCTTTATAAGCACCAAGGGCAAGAAGGCCCAGGAAATTAGCGATGCCAAGGATATGCTAAAGGGACTTGCCGCCCAGGTCCGTAGCAAGAAGGCCACCTTTGCTCAGTTGGCCGCCATTTATAGCGACGACCCCGAAGCCAAGAAGACCGGCGGTGTCATGAACAAGTTTATTGCCAAGTCCAAGGGAGACGCCTACGTGAAGGCCATTGCCAAGATGAACGTGGGTGACATTTCCGACATTATCACCGAGAAAGACGGTATCAGCATTTTCATGCTGACCGAAAAGAACGACGGCAAGTACGAAAGCTACAAGCACCAGATTGACTACATTCTGCGGGTGCAGGCCGAACAGGACCGCCAGATGCAGCTGAAGGCCTACTTGGATGGTCTTGGAAAGGTTTACAAGGTCCAGTACCTGGACAAGAAGTACACTCCTCCCGAGGCCATCGGAGCGAAGTAGAGTCTAGAAATTAGAGACTAGGATCTAGTGATGAAAGTCGCACACGCTTTGCGTCTATATCGGATGGCGAAGCCATGATGCTTGCCTCTAGCCCCTAGCCTCTAGATCCTAACCACTAAAGTTTAATGTCTATGTTCCAAACTACACACACTGGGCTTATTGAACTGCGCTCCCGCATAGACAAGCTCTGGGGGTATCTTTGACTTAGAGGCAAAGACCGAAGAGCTTTATGTGCTGGAAAAGGATTCCAGCGACCCGAACCTCTGGAACGACCAGGAAAAAGCACAGTCCATGATGAAAAAAATAGGGAACCTGCGTTCCCTGTTGGATAGCTGGAAAGAAGTTTCCCAGACCTGCGACGACCTGGCCGAACTTTACGAAATGTCCAAGGACGAAAACTCCGCCGAGCTTACGGCCAGCATCGAGGCGGACGTTGCCGCCCTGAAGGCCCGCATCGAGGAGATGGAATTCAAGAAGATGCTAAACGGGCCCGACGACGCCTGCAGCTGCCTCATGTCCATACATCCTGGCGCAGGCGGTACGGAGTCGCAAGACTGGGCCCTGATGCTGTTCCGCATGTACACCCACTTCTTTGAGCGGGAAAAGATGGACTTCAAGGTGGTGGACTTTCAGGAGGCCGAAGACGCGGGCCTCAAGAGTGCCACCATCGAGGTGACCTGCGAAAACGCTTACGGATTGTTGCGTTCTGAAATTGGCGTGCACCGCCTGGTACGCATCAGTCCCTTCGACGCCAACGCGCGCCGCCACACCAGCTTTACCGCAGTGTACCTTTACCCTGAACACGAAGACGTGGACTTTGACCTGGACATGTCGGATGTGCGTGTGGACACCTACCGCAGTAGCGGTGCCGGTGGCCAGTACATCAACAAGACGGACTCCGCCGTGCGCATGACCCACTTGCCTACGGGCATTATGGCCAGCTGCCAGACGGAACGCAGCCAGATCCAAAACCGCGAGACCTGCTACAAGATGCTCAAGACCATGGTGGCCGAACACTACCGCCTTGAAGAAGAAGCCAAGCGGGATGCCCGCATGGCCGAAAAGAAAAAGGTGGAGTGGGGAAGCCAGATCAGGAGCTACGTGCTGCAGCCTTACCAGCTGGTGAAGGACCTGCGCACCGGTGTGGAAACATCGGATACCGCCGGCGTGCTGGACGGAAAGATCAAGCCGTTCATCAACGCCTACCTGCTCAGCACCAGCGAGAAGCAGGGGTCTTAGGGATGTGCCCCTAGGAGAGGGGGTAGCGCCCTTCGGCAGGCTCAGGGACCTGAGACGGTCGAAGGTGGCGAGGGGGAGCCTTCCCCCCTTAATCTCACAAGCTCCTAGCCCCTAGATCCTAGATCCTAGATCCTAGCCCCTCTATTATTCTTCTTCAGCAGGTCTCTTCGACAGCTGCTTGCGGCGGATGGGGTCCAGCTCGGTCTTGCGGAGGCGGAGCACTTCGGGCGTGACTTCGATGCATTCGTCTTCGTTGATGAAGGTGACGCATTCTTCCAGAGTCATGCGGCGGTAAGGCGTCAGCTGGATCATGTCGTCAGCGGACTTGGAGCGCATGTTGGTGAGGTGCTTGCCCTTGGTGACGTTCACGGTAATGTCCACGTCGCGGTTGTGTTCGCCCACGATCATGCCCGGATAAACTTCGGCGCCCGGTCCGATGATGAGGTAGCCGCGGTCTTCCAGGTTGGAGAGCGCATAGCTGGCGGCTTCGCCCGGTTCTTTGGCGATAAGCACGCCGTTGATGCGGGTGGGAATTTCGCCCTTGTAGGGCTGGTATTCCTTGAAGAAGGACTGGGTCACGGCGTAACCCTTGGAGAGGGAGAGAAGCTTCGGGCGGATACCGATAAGGCCGCGGGAAGGAACGATGAATTCCAGGGACACGCGGTCGTTGTCGTCGGTGACCATGTTCACCATTTCGCCCTTGCGCTGCTGGATTTCCTGGATGCAGGCGCCGCTGAATTCGCTGGGCACTTCTACCTTGAAGTCTTCCACCGGTTCCAGGAGCTTGCCGTTTTCGTCGTTGTGGAAAATCACCTGGGGGGATCCGATGGTGAATTCGTACAGTTCACGACGCATGTTTTCTACGAGGATGGTAAGGTGCAAAATGCCACGGCCCGAAACCTTGAAGGTAGAGGCGCCGTCCACCTTTTCGACGAGGAGTGCGGGGTCTGCCATGTGGGCACGTTCCAGGCGTTCCTGAAGCTGGTTACCCGTCATGAACTTGCCGCCGTACTTGCCTGCGAGAGGCGAGGTGTTCACGGTGAAAATCATGGAGATGGTGGGCGGGTCGATATGGATGCGGGGCAGGTGCTTCGGGTTGTTCGCGGCGCTGATGGTATCGCCGATGTCGAAGGTATCAAGCCCTGCAATGAGAATGATTTCGCCCGGGCCTGCTTCGTCCACCGGCTTCGGGGTGAGGCCTTCGTAGCGCAGGATCTTCTGGGGGCGGATGGTCTTCACGGTGCCGTCGGTAAAGGCCTGGGCATAGGTTTGGTTGGGCTTAAACACGCCCTGCTGTACGCGACCCACGGCCAGGCGGCCGAGGAAGGTGGAGTATTCAAGGGATGCAATCTGCAGGAGCGGTTCGGCGGCGGGGTCGCCCTTCGGGGCCGGAATGCGCTCGATAATCTTGTCCATGAGGATGCTGAAGTCACCGTCGGGGTCTTCCATCTCGGCCTTGCAGATGCCCTTACGGCCGGAGCCGAACACCTTGTCGAAGTCCAGCTGTTCTTCGTTGGCGTCCAGTTCGCAGAAGAGGTCGAACACCTTGTCGAGGGCGCCGTGGGGGTTACAGCCGTCGCGGTCGATCTTGTTCACCACCACGATGGGGATGAGCCCGAGTTCGAGAGCTTTCTGCGTCACGAAACGGGTCTGGGCCATGGGGCCTTCAAAGGCGTCCACAACCAGCAACACGCCGTCCACCGTACCGAGAACACGTTCCACCTGGCCACCGAAGTCGGCGTGCCCCGGGGTATCCACGATGTTCACGCGGTAGCCCTTGTACATGACGCTGGTGTTCTTAGAGAGAATGGTAATGCCGCGTTCCCGTTCCAGGTTGTCGCTGTCCATCACGCGTTCGTTGACTTCTTCGCCTTCGTGGAAGGTTCCGCACTGCTTGAGAAGCTGATCGACGAGGGTGGTTTTACCGTGGTCAACGTGGGCGATAATAGCGACGTTTCTGATTTTAGACTGATCCATAAAGGGCTCTTTTGAATTTTTGTTTATTTTGGGCCCAAATTTAGAAAAAAGGATTGTAGTTTGCAACACGGTTATGGTCCAAAGCAGTTGTTCGGGAATCTTTTTGTTATATTTGGGCCACTATGGATAAGGAATTCGAAAAATTTGATGATGAAGAGGATTTGGGGGATTTTGACCAAAATCTTCTCGAATCTGGTGATTTTAATGAAAGTGCACCTGTGGTTCGTGATTACAGCCAGCGTCAAATTCTCATTTGGGAAGAAGATGATGCTCGTCGCGAAGCTTGTCTCGAGGTCTTGACTGACCTGTTAGTGGGGGCTACCATCAAGCCCGTGAAGACCGAAGCCGAAGCTCTGGAACAACTGGAAAACGAGGATTGGGATACCTTCGTGGTAGACTTTTATTCTGAAGGTGTTTCCGAGAGCGAATTTATCAAGCGGGTCAATAACTATCCGGGTTCAATTCTTGTGGCCATCTCCATGGGTCCGTTGACTTTGCCCGATGAGCGTGACCCGGCCAAGACGGAACTTTTGCGTAGGCTTTTCGATATGGATAAACCTACAGCGCAACTTCACGGCTAGTCTAGGTCAAAATTTTTTTAAGACTCCGAGGAGAACTCCCCGGAGTTTTTTGTTGTGGTGTAGTTCTAGAAGCAACTCTCGGGAGAGCCCGGAGTAGGGGGTTCCATACACCAAGATTCGCCTAGCCCCCTTGTCTGCCAGAGACGCAGGTTGAGTTGTGTGCTTTGGGGATTCTTGCTGGGATTGCTGTTGTTGGGAATGACGGTTGCCGAATCCTGAACGTTGGAGTAGAACAACGAATCTAGGATGGTTCCGTTGCATTGGAGCACGATGGAGCTTTTGGTGTTGGTCAGGTCTCCCCAGGTTGCGGTGTTCCTGTATGCAGTTGGGGTGCTTGCCGAAGTATCGCCAAACACGAGGCTTTTGCTTGGAGCGATGTCGTTAGCGGTAATTTCCCAGGCCTTGCTGCCCGTTGAACCGGTGCCGATGGTGCAACCGTCCAGTGAAAGGGTGTCTATACTTCCGTTGTAGATTTCGATGAATTCGTATTGATTAGAATCTGTTTTGAGGGGGGCGCTCAAGAATTCCGTGATGACTAGGTCGTTTTTTTGGGGACTACGCCGTGATGCTGGCAGGTTCATTTGAATCTCCAGGTTGGCGTTGTCGGCGATTTCTATGGCTATGGCCGCTTTGCCTCTCAGGGATTTCAGTTCTAACGATGGGACTGGATTGTCAGGGCTTAAATAGAGGGAATCTTCTACTTGATAAATGTTGTTGTCCAGCTGGTCGAACAACGTTATTTTCAATCGGTAGCTTTTTTCCAAGGCAAGAAAGTCGGTGTGGAATACACCGTCGCTGTCGACAATTTCCATAAGGTAAGTATAGAGGGAATCTTCGGATTGCAATTCCATTTGCCCATAGGCGATTTTGACGGGGTTTCCAAATCCTAGGGGAATCCGTAGGTAGATGAAACCGGCCAGGGGCCGCATCTTGATGTTTATTTCTTCTGTTTTTCCCGCTTCTAGTCGGGCCTCCACTTCGCCTTTTTGCATCAGGTTTCCGTTGGCATAAATTTTTGCCAGGAATTTCCAATGGTCATGGGGGAACAGGTCTAGCTCCAGGGAATGTTCATCGGGACTTTTGACCAGGTGCAGGGTGTCCGCACCTATACAGTCGATGACTAGACTGTCCATGAGGGGGACGCTTGTGTAGTGGAGTTCCAGTTGCACCTTGGCGGAGACACCATCGGTGTTTGCAATCGTTTTTTCGGCGGAATCCTTCCCGCAGGCCGAAAGAGCAAGTGCGAATGTGGATAGGGCCAGAGCCCATAGGGTTGTTTTTTTGATAGGATTCATGAGACCTCCTTTTGGTTTATAAGACATCCTATGCCTTATAAACGGAATTGGGAGGCCAAAAGGGAACGGTAAAAAAATTATTACGAGTCCTGGGGCTGATTTCCGGAATTATGGTTCCTGGAACTCTGCAGTTTTTCGGCGCAGGGCTTACTTTGTCTTAAAATTTTCACTAGGGCGCTGGGAGAAAGGCCAAAAGCCTTGGCTGCTTCCTTGGTGTCACCGTTTTTTTGAGCCATGCGGTCAAAGACGTGGGCCACGAACAGGGGGAAAAGAGGGTTGCTTGTTTGAATATGCCCATTGCTTCCGGGAAAGGGCATTTCGGGCTCTTGAGGAGTTTCTCGCACCTTGAGGGCCAGGGCCATCTGCATGCGGTGCAAGGCGTGGACCTTATTTTCCTTGGCGGATCTCCCTTCGGAGGATTTGATTTCTAAATTGTATTCCCGTAAGGTCAGCTGCACTCCGGTGTTGGTCTTGTTCCTGTGTTGCCCGCCGGGACCGGACCCCTGGAAACCTTTTAGGGTACAGGCGCTTAGCAGTTGGTCCAGGCTCATTTTTAAGTAGGTATCGCGATGCATATCTTGAAAGATAAAATTCTTGTGCCCCTCGCTATGGTCGTTTCCTTGTTGTTGACCGCCTGTGCGGGCTCTGCGGACAATGCCTCCCAGGGGAGTGTTCTTCAAAATGCCCCCCAGGATGCCCAGGCAAAGGACGCCCAATATCAGGAGCGAGTCCAGGACAAGCAGGCCCTTTTGGAAACCATGTTCCAGAACTTTCTGGACGGTATCCGGAACGGTGCTTCTGCCGAAGTCCTGTACGGCTATCTGACGGACACTTCGGAATACTGGCTGGACACTCTTGAAACACATGCCCGCCGCTACGACGCTGAGGCTCTGGATACATGCCAGTTTTATGAGGCCTATTCCATTATTCTTTACCGCCTTTATGAGCGGGAGCACCTCTGGGAAACCGAAGATGACCGCATGCTCTATATGCTACTCAGCAAGAGCGGTATGCTGGACCGGTTCCTGCGTTTGCAGCTTGGACCCATGAAGGTGAAAAACGATCGTGGAAGTATAGGCCTTGCCAAAAGCCCCGATGTGCCCATTATGCTTTTTGTCTGGGATGACCAGACTTGGAAACTGGACCTTCCGGCAACGCTCCCTCTGATCACCAAGGGAATTGAATCTATCGCGGTCAAGAAGAACTGGACCAACCGTAAACTGGCCCTTTACTGGATAGAGAAGGAATACCACATGACCTACTCCAGGCTGGACGATTCCCTGTTGGAGCCTATCGGTTTTTAGTTAGACGAATACACGATGCGTAGTATCTGCAAGTGCTTGTTTTTGCTTCTGTGTCTTTGCGTCTGCGCCATTGCCACTCCTGCGGTTGCAAAGGCTTCGACAAAAATTTCGGGAGCGGTGGAATCCAAGACGCCCTTCAGCGGAGACCGTTTGTTTGCCGTTCTGGATTCTGTAGGCGGCACGGGAACCTGGATGGAATGGGACAGCACCGGCGTAAAAGATCCTTCTATCATGTCGGTGGTTGCGCCTTCCATGAAAACCTCCCAGAAGCCCCAGATGGTGTGGGTAATCTCTGAGCGGGAAAAGCCCTTGATGGCTATCCTTTTTTCGAAGGGGGCGGGGGAGGTCCTTGTCTTCTATGAACTTTCCGCCCTAGATGCCAAACCGGAGCCTCTAAAGCTGAATCCAGAACCGGACCCGCGGGTGTTCCTTCGGGATTACCGGCAGGAATCCCCGACGGTCTTTGTCCATCTGGACAAGCCCAACCTGAAAATTTCCATATCCGAAAAACTGATTCGTTTTACCTACGAAAAGGCGGACAAGACGCCTCTCCGTTACGACAGGGATTTTCCCAAGAAAACCTTTGTCGAAAAACGTTCCGAAGTCCGCAGTTACATGGACTATTTTCGTTATGAATATGCCCTGATGCTTCGGGCTTTTGTTCAGTCTGTTCGTGGTTTGTTTAACTGGCAGCCCTGGCATTGGTACATGGATTCTTGGAATCATTCCGCCTTTATCAAGGCCGATGAACTGGAAGCCATTCTTTCGAAGGGCTTTCCACCGGAATATGTCACGATTTTCAAGACCAGGGCCGTTACCGGTGAGACGGTGGAATTTCGGGTGAACGGCAACGGCTTCTTCGAAATGGATATTTTCGCCCCGTAGCCTGCTATTTTGTATTTTAGAGATATGCGCTTGAAATGGTCCACATTGTTGTTTGCTTTGAGTTGCCTTGCGGTTTCTCATGTGGACGCATCTGTGACCTTTATTGCCCAGTTTGCGGTTGGCGACAAGAACGTGGCCACTTTCAGCGAAGACGGTCTCTATGCGGTGGATTTTGCAACAATCAAGAAGGCCCTGGTCCAAAACAAGAGGCAGGGAGACCTGGATGGGATCCTGGTCGAAAAACTCTGCGTCTATGCGGCATCTCCCGACACCTTGAGCGACAAGGTTCCTGAAAAGGCCAAGCTTGAACCGGACCAGACTTTTGAAATCCCTATTGAGGTTCGGGACAAAAACGGAAACGGAATCTTTGACAACGGTGATACGCTCCTTTTTGTGGGGTACGGAACTTCCATCTGGAAACGTGTTGATTCTGAAGATCCCTCTTTTGAAATGGGCAAGATGGACTATTTCCATTCCCATTCGCCCTATTCCTTTTACCAGAACTTCCAGCTGGGTTGGAAATCTTCGGGTAAGGGACTTCGTTTGAACGACTACTTGAAGGAACCTTCCGGTACAGGTAAGAGCATAGAATGGATGCGCTATGTCCGTGCAGAAAAGGAAACCATCTTGCGGGACACCTACTTTGGTCGCGAAGGGGACTGGGAAAGTTCTTCGGGTAGGGAATGGTTCTGGCTTTGGCATAGTTGTCTGGATTCCAGCACCTATACCAATTCGGATTTGGTTCAGCCCCAGGTCCAGAATTTACCAGGACGAATAGCTGGCGGCAAGGAATTTTTGGGGGTGTCCTATTTCCCGTATAGGTCTCTTTGGCGTTCTTATGCCGAAAAGCCCAATGACCAGAAGTCTGATTTGGAAATGTCCGGCAAGTCTTACCAGGAACGGATGGACGGTATTAATTTCTCTATGACGGTGAACGGGAAAAAGTTATCTCGGAATACGGCCACCTTGATGCCGGGTAATACGTTCCGTCTGGATAATCCTGGGTTCAAGGATAAGGAAAACAATTTCGGATTGACTATGTTGCCCAACGATTACCAGTTCGACCGTTTTGACGGTTACACGCTGGCCTATCAGTGGACTCCTGTGGTGGATTCGGCAGAATGGCTTTTGCCAGGCCGGGTATCTGGCGTTATACAGATTCCCGTGGGAAAAGACGCCAATTTGCAAGTCATGAAATTTTTGAATTTTAGGCAGGTTGGCCTTTTGCAGGTGAAGAATGGCGTTGCAAAGGATAGTGTGGCTATTTCCGATGATGTGCGTTACTTGGTATACAAGAAAAATGTGTATAGAAACGACCTTAGCGTAGTTGGACAAATTGTTAAACCCGCAGGGGTGATTTCGGATATTTCCAGAATTGATTCCCGTACGGAATATTTGATCGTATCGCCGTCGGAATTTCTGAATGGAGCCGTAGCCCTAGGAAAATTCCGTTCTGGCGGCTCTGCCGTGACCACGATTCCAACGTCGGTTGTTGCCGTGGAAGATATTTATGCACGGTATACGGGTGGCGCTGTTTCTCCTGTGGCAATCCGCGATTATATAGCCTTTGCGAAAACCCGTTGCAATAAACTCAAATATGTGCTTCTCTTGGGTTCGGGACATTATGATTATCGTGGAATCAATACGAAGTTAGGTCCGAACTATATGCCGCCCTATGAAAAGGAATCTGTGGCAAGCGATGATTTCTTTGGTGCACTTGACCCTGGTGAACTAATTTTGTACGGTAAGTACGATTTAGATGTTGCCGTAGGTCGTTTACCGGTATCCACAGAACAGGAATTGTCCCACTACATGGACAAGGTTCGGGAATACGAGAAGGTGGGACTCTATGACCATTCGGAATGGCGGTCCACGCTGCTGCTCGCTGCCGATGACGCACTCAACAGCCATATCGTAGACTATACGGAACATACCAAGCTGCAAGAAATGCTTGCAAGGTCTATCGATAGTATGGCCACGGCCCAGAATCACCAGTGGAATCTGAAAAAGATGTATTTGCTGGATTACCCGGCCGATGCCTCGGGACAAAAAAAGGATGCTGTTGATGATTTTATCAATATGATAAACCAAGGCGCATTGATTACGGCCTATTTTGGTCATGGCTCCATGACGGATTGGGCTTCTGAAGGTCTTTTGAAGCCGAGCTACATAGCGAAAATTTCGAACAGAGGGCGCCTGACTATTCTCAATTCTTTTTCTTGTACCGTGGGACGTTTTGACATGGGCAACGCGCGGTCCTTATCCGAAGAATTCGTGCTGGCATCTCAAGTAGGCTCTATTGCGTCTATTGGTTCGACAAGAGAAACTTTTGCCGATTACAACGAGGCCTTCGGAAGAGCTTTTTTGATTTCTTTGCTAAAGACGGAGGGCATGCTTGTCGGAGACGCGTATCGGAATGCTAAAAATTCTGTAGGGGTGGGCTATAGCCGCCAGCGATACAATAACGAACTCTATGTGTTGATAGGGGAGCCTGTTCTTCAGATGCCCAAGGCCTCTATGAAGGTTTCTTTCGATGCTGAAATGGATACCCTGAAGGCTCTTGACAAGGTAAGGCTTTCTGGAAATGTTTCGGGCATGAAAGATGGGTATATTGGAATATCCCTACATGAGGGCAAGCGAAGCAAGAGGCTGTTTAATGGCTTAGACGTAGAAGATGATACTGTGGATGTTGTTTTTGATGGTTCTCTGATACATTCCCAGATTGTCCCCGTTCGTGGAGGCCGGTTTGAAACGGAATTTATTTCTCCAAGGAAACTTTCTTTTGGCGATACTGCCGCCCGGTTGAGCGCCTGGGCTTATTCGTCGAAGGATAGGGCCGTTGGTAGATTCTTGAAAAGGAAAATCTTGATTTCTGGAGTTTCCACATTTGCGGATTCTATCCATGACCAGACTCCACCTTCGATACAGGTGCAGACTTGTTATAGCGGAGGAATCAATACCTCCTTTGCCGATGGGGAATCTGTAAAATTGCAGTTCCCGGCATGCCTTCAGGTGACCATCGAAGATTCTACCGCCATTGACTTCCGAGAACAACCCGACGAAGGAATTAGTTTCGAAATTGTGGGCGTGGAACATCCGTACCATCCGGGGCCGTTTTTGGAGCAGAGCTCCAAGAAGGTGGTTGTCCGCAAGACATTCAATGCCGAAAACTACCCCGAGGGCAAATACGTTTTCAAGGTCCGTGCCCAGGATGTCTTGGGTAATGTGGCCGTCAAGACTCTCAATCTGGAACTGACCGAAGAAATGAAGTCCGGCTTGCAGGATGTTTTCAACGTGCCGAATCCCATGGGCAAGAAGGGAACGACTTTCTATTTCAAGAACCTGGCCGTGAACCGCAATTCTACGGTGAACATCTTTATATACAACCAGAATGGCCGCTTGGTGAAGGTTATCAAGAATGCTGTTTCGGGCATGACCCGCTGGGATGGTCGTGACAATCACGGAAGGCTCTTGGCCAACGGGCTGTACCATTATGTAGTCCGTAGCGAAGTGGAGGCTTCGGACGGGTTCAAAAAGAAAACTTGGACAAAGAAACAAAAATTGCTTATATCGAGGTAAAAATGGATTTGCGTGAAAAACCTGGTAAAATTCAGAAACTGCTGGAACTGTTTTTGAGATTCCGCCTGATTTCGGTGGTACTTCTTGTTGTTTTGTCTGTGACTTTTGTGGCGACCCGCTGGCAGGCCATGGTCTCAATGCCGGTGGCCTCTTCGGAGTCTTTGGGAATGTGGCTGGCTGAACATGGCGGTTTTGCATCTCTGTGGCAAGGTGGCCAGTATCTCGCCGTTTCTGCGGTGGCCTTGGTGGTTCTGCTGTTTGTGTTTGCGGGAATCCGTGGCGGGATTGCCGGTTTGTTTGGCCTCAGTGCCATGGTTTTTTCCTTGTACGCCTTGGGCGGTGCCGAAAGCATGGTCCTGATATTCTATGGCGTGTTTGCCGGCGCGGCTCTGCTCCTTTTGCTCTTTGCAAAACTGGGTGTTGCCAATGTGCTTTTCCCCTTTGCCTTTAGCTGGGTGCTCTTGACTGCAATGGTAGCGTTGCTGCCATCCTTTGCTCCAGCTTATTTGGTATGGGCGGTTTTCTCCGCTGTCGGCTTTGCATCGGTCTTGGCTTTGGCCCTTGTCTCTGCAAAACATCTTGCCGAAGGGACTCCCCAGGCAGGAGCGCTGATCCGTAGCGGTAAAAAGCTGTTGGTCCCGGTGACGGTGTCGTCCCTTTTGGCGGTGGCGGCTTTGTTGTTCGATATGGACAAGTCGGCTGTTTCTGGCGTGAAGGTGGCGGAAGCAGCCGTGTCGTGGCTTGCCTTCAACTTGTGGTTCTACGTGTTCCTGTTTCCGGTGGTTTCTTTTGCACCGTGGGAAAGGCTCCGTTCCAAGGAACGCAAAGTCAAGCTGAAAGAAAAGAAGAAGTAGTCTACGAGCAGCGCAGCACCTGGCCCGGGCGGATCATGTTGCTCTTGAGGCCGTTCAACTGTTTGAGCCTGCGTATAGAAATCCCGTATTTCCGGGCAATCTTTCCGAGGCAGTCCCCGCGCCGTACCTTGTAGTAGCGGTGTTTGGAAAGTTCTTTCTGGTAAAAGTCTTCATTTTGCTGTAGGGCCACCGGGTCAATCTCAGTCTGTTCCCAACGGAACTTGCCATTCTCGAAATCAAAGACGGTGGAGGGGTCTATGTAGAGCCCGTTGTAGCGCATCTCGAAATGCAAGTGCGCTCCGAAGGAGCGGCCGGTATTGCCACCTATTCCGATGGTGTCGCCTGCCTGCAGGGTGTCGCCGACCTTCACGTTCCATTTGGACAAGTGGGCGTAGAGTGTGGTGAGACCGTTCCCGTGGTCGAGAATCACGTACTTGCCGTAGCCCCTGCGGCGCCCCTGGTTCCGGGTCTTGACCACCTTGCCTGCAAAGGCGGCAACGATGGTGCGGTCTTCGCCGTGGCAGAGTCCCAAATCTACGCCACGGTGCATGCGGTAGGTTCGTATGCCGTAGGGCCCCGAGATGCGTCTGCTTTCGGAGGGCATGGCCGAGGCGGTCATATCCAGGAACAGGGACTTGACGGCGGAGTCCGCACTGGCGGAATCTGCGGCGGCCATGTCGGCGGCCAGTTCGGCGTCGGCTTCTTCGCTTTCGGCTCCCGATTCGCTTTCGGCGCCATCTTCGCCTTCTACGGCTAGGGAGTCGGCTTCGGCAACATCTTCTGTTTCCAGGTTTTCGGCCTCTATTTCGGCCAGCTCCTGCTGGATAAGCTTTTCGGCTTCGGTAAGTTCGACTGCACCAGCTGGATTTTCGACAGTTTCGGTGAGTTCCACCGTGCCTGCCGGATTTTCGGCGGTTTCGGCAGGAGCTTCGCTTAAGGATTCAGCGCCTGATTCTATAGGCTGCTCTACCAGGGGCACGGCATTTTCGGCCATGCCATCTTCCTTTGCCCAGAGGCAGAGGGGGAGGGAGAACAGGAGTATGGAAACGACGCGTTTCATAGATGTGTGGCTAATATAGAATAATTGTTAGGGATTAGAGGGGGTAGGATTTTAAACGAAAGAACTCCCGCCTGTTTGCCCTTGTTAGGTATGTTTTTTTGCTGTTTCCTGTTTACTAACCACTAACCACTAGCCACTATTTTCTAAATTTGCTCGCATAAAAATCAAAAGGACTCTAAAATGGCAAAGAAAGTTCAGGATGCCCTCAAGGACATCATCTCCCTCTGCAAGCGCCGCGGTTTCATTTTCCCCGGCTCCGAAATTTACGACGGCCTCGCCAACACTTGGGACTACGGTCCGTATGGCGTGGAACTGAAGCGCAACATCAAGAACCTCTGGTGGAAGAAGTTCGTGACCAGCCGTCAGGACGTGCTCGGTCTCGACAGCTCTATTCTCTTGAACCCCCGCGTTTGGAAGGCCTCTGGCCACGTGGGCAACTTCTCTGACCCGCTGGTGGACTGCCTCGCTTGCCACGAACGTTTCCGTGCCGACCAACTTTTGGAAGACAAGCTCGGCGAAGGCTGCTGCGCCGGCAAGAACTTTGACGAAGTCCACCAGATGATGATGGACAACAAGATTGAATGCCCGACCTGCGGCAAGACCGACTGGACCAAGCCCCGCGCATTCAACCTGATGTTCCAGACCGAAATCGGCGTCATCGAAGGCGAAGGCAACAAGGTTTACCTCCGTCCGGAAACGGCTCAGGGTATCTTCGTGGACTTCAAGAACATTGTCGACAACGTCCGCCCGCGCATCCCGTTCGGTGTGGGTCAGATCGGTAAGAGCTTCCGTAACGAAATCACTCCGGGTAACTTCATCTTCCGTACCCGCGAATTCGAACAGATGGAACTGGAATTCTTCTGCGAACCGGGTACCGAACTGGAATGGTACAACTTCTGGCGCAAGTACTGCTTCGACTGGCTGGTGAACGACCTGGGCGTGAACAAGGAAAAGCTCCGCCTCCGCGAACATGCCAAGGAAGAACTTTCCCACTACTCTAACGGCACCACCGACATTGAATACGAATTCCCGTTCGGTTGGGGCGAACTCTGGGGTATCGCCAGCCGCACGAACTACGACTTGACGCAGCACCAGAACGAATCCAAGGTCAAGCAGGAATACATCGACCCGGTGCAGAACAAGCGCTATATTCCGTACGTGGTGGAACCGTCCCTCGGTGTGGAACGCCTGCTGTTGGTGCTCCTCTGCGACGCTTACGAAGTTGAAAAGCTCGAAAACGACGAACGTACTGTGCTCCACTTCGATCCGAAGATTGCTCCGGTGAAGGTCGCCGTGCTCCCGCTGGTGAAGAAGGGCCAGGTGAAGGCCAAGGCTGAAGAACTTTATCAGAAGCTCCTCAACCGCTGGAACGTGGAATACGATGAAACGCAGTCCATCGGCAAGCGCTACCGCCGTCAGGACGAACTCGGCACGCCGTTCTGCGTGACCGTCGACTTCGACACGGTGGGCGAGGGTGAATCCGATCCGGCCAAGCTCGGCTTCGTGACGGTCCGCGAACGCGACTCCATGAAGCAGGAACTGGTGAAGATCGACGAACTCGAAGCTTACCTGTCCGCCAAACTCGGCTGTTAAATAGGTATGAGCGCGGGCTTACGCCCTTTGAGGTGTGAGCCCGCTCCCCTTACAGGGTCGCTTTGAGTTTTTTCCTCAGAGGGAGCTACAGGCGACCGACCTCATGCCTCACAATCTCATTCCCCAAAGGGCCCGGAAACGGGTTCTTTTTTGTATATTCTGCTATATGAGACTATGTCTATTGACGGTTTTGTTGTGTTTCTTGCTTTCCATCGCCGCTCAGGAGGAGCCCGTTGTCTATGTGCGGGTGGATGGCATCCCTGTGGAAAATCCTACGGATAGTCTGGCAAGTGTACCGACAAATGTTGAACAACCTCCCAAAAAAGCGAAATGGCTTATTGTCTCTGCGATTGTATCCGCTTCTTGGACCGGTATTTCGCTAATGCAGTTGAAAGATTTTGATGACAAGACAGAATCAATATACAGAGAGTCCCACAGGAAAGGTATAGATGAGGAATACTACCAGAATCGTAAAAATCGTATAAAGGACAAGCAGAATTGGCGTGATTTTTGGTTGGGTAGTTCTATTGTTGGTTCGGCACTTTTAGTATTGTCTTATGGATCATACATTGTTATTAATTTTTAAAAAGGGGTATATAATGGTTCGGTTATTTTGGGTGCTGTGTGTAGGTCTGATGGTAGCAGTGTTTACCTCTTGTACGGATTATGCCTCGTCTTACGAAAATGAAGTCGCAAGGGCTAATGTGACTTTGAATCTTGAAAAAGGGAAGTTTACCGATGAGCGAGATGGAAACAAGTATGCGGTCATCTTGGTGGGTGACAAGTATTGGATGGCAGAGAACTTACGGTACGTAGATAGTTCTAAAACCCCGAATCTTAAAGGGAATACGTGGTGCTTGAAAAACTCCAAGGACAGTTGCTCTAAGTATGGCCCTCTATATTCTTGGACGGCTGCGTTGGATATAGATGAAAAATATGTGTCTACATTGTTTGGGTATGGAATTGTTCAGGGAATTTGTCCTGAAGGTTGGCATTTGCCGTCTTTTTTGGAATGGGTATCGCTGAAAAACACCCTTGCCCAATATACCGTTGGTGAAGATGTTGGCTCTGATATGAAATCCGTGAAAGGGTGGTTAAGGGAGGGCGAATCTTCACTTGCGTCGAACAGGTTCGGGTTCAGCGGAATGCCCGCAGGTCGTAGGAATAGTGAAAATGGCGAGTTCATGAGTAGTGGTAAATATGCCTTTTTCTGGTCTTTGAATGAGATCGATGTCGGCACGGCTAGTGGATGGGCCTTGCGTTACGATAATGATCAGTTTGACCCCGGAAACTTCTATAAGGACCATGGAATGTCTGTTCGTTGTGTCCTGTCTTCTGATGATGTCTGGAGGATAAATGGAACGTTGGATTCGTCGTATCTAGATGAAATACCTTTCGAATATGGGAAATTAGAACTTGACGGAAAGAGTTATAAGACGGTTCGTATTGGTTCGCAGAACTGGATGGCGGAGAATATGAACCAGGATACCGAAGAAAGTTGGTGCTACAACGACGATTCCAAGGAATGCGACAGGTACGGTCGCCTGTATTCGTTCAAGAGAGCCAAGACAGTCTGTCCGGAAGGATGGAAACTTCCCTCTATTGAAGATTTACAAGTTCTGGTGAATTCCGTGAAGTATGCAAGTGCCTTGAGGTCACGGACCGGCTGGACAGAAAAGGGAAGTAAAGGCTGGAACTTGTGGGGCTTTAACGCAAAGCCATCTGGAGGAAGAGAATCCGGCGACTATTTTGATTCTATGATTAGCGCTTATTTTTGGACAAGTGACCAGCAGGTCCTTTGGTTGCGCTACTATGATGACAAAATGGAATTTTTGCCCAAAGACGAAAAAACCGCTTTTTCAGTACGTTGCATAGAAAAAGCGGTTGAATAGGGTTTACGAGATTTATGCCTTAATCACCGTATCCTTGGCAAGAACTACGATGCCGGAATCGGTTACGTGGAATAGTTTCTTGTCACGTTCCAGGTCGTAGCCGATCTGGAATCCGGCTGGAATATGCAGGCCTTTCTCGATGATGGCACGGCGCACCTTGGCGCCGGGGCCGATGGTCACGTTCGGGAATAGGATAGCCTCCTCTACCAGAGCGTCTTTCTGGATGGTGACGCCCGGGCTTAAGATGCTCTTGACCACGGTGCCTCCGCCGATGATACAGCCCGAAGACACGATGGAATCGATGGCCGCACCCTGGTGGGCATTGCCTTCGCCGGCAAAGAATCGTGCAGGCGGTTGGTTCCAGTTGTAGGTGCGGATAGGCCAGTAGTTGTTGTACAGGTCGAAGGGCGGGTTCTCGGAGCACAGGTCCATGTTGGCCTCGAAGAAGGCGTCAAGGGTTCCCACGTCGCGCCAGTAACCCTTGGTAGAGGCCTGCTCGCCACGGACGATGTTGGTGTTGAAATCGTACACGTAGACGGGGTAGTCCTTGTAGAGGCTCGGGATAATGTGCTTGCCGAAGTCGGTAGCGCCGCTTGCGGCACCCTTCATGAGTTCCCGGACCAGGAACTTGCTTGTAAAGATGTAGTTGCCCATGCTGGCGAGGCAGTAGCCGGGGTTGCCGGGCATTTCTTTCGGGTTCTTGGGCTTTTCCTCGAAACCGATCATTCGGTTGTCCGCATCCACCTCGATAATGCCGAATTCAGAAGCTTCGGACACGGGCACCGGGATGGCCGCAATGGTGAGGAGGGCGGCTCGACTCAGGTGGAAATCAATCATCTGGTTGATGTCCATCTTGTAGATGTGGTCGCCTCCGAAGATTGCCACGAGGTCCGGGCGCTCGTCGGTAATCAGGTTGATGTTCTGGAAAATGGCGTCTGCGGTACCGCGGTACCAGTCGTCGCCGGTACGCATCTGGGCGGGCACCAGGTCCACGTACTGGTCCAGGCTCGCGTTCAGGTTCCAGGCGGCGGAGATGTGCTTGTTCAGGGAGTCGCTCTTGAACTGGGTCAGCACCTTGATCTTGAAGATGCCGGAATTGATAAAGTTGTTCAGCACGAAGTCGATGATACGGTAGGTTCCCCCGAAGTGGACTGCGGGTTTTGCCCGGTCCCGGGTGAGGGGTTGAAGACGGCTACCTTGACCGCCGGCCATGATCATGCAAAGGATGTTTTTTTGATGCTCTCTAGAGTAGGACCAGTTCATATATCCTCGGTAAAAATGCTTATTTGCTTGTTCACCACTAATTTACCTTATTTTTTTATAAAAAACACAAAAAAAGGAAAAAAGCACCTTTTTTTAGGAGGTTGGACCTTTAGCCGGGGTCCGAATTTTTGTAAATTATAGCCCGTTCGAAATTATCGAAACTTAACGTTAAACCAAACAGGAGCTCATAATGAGTCTTACCCTTAACGATATCAAGCACCCGAAGATCAGTACTTGGGTGAATGAAATGATTGCCATGTGCGAACCGGACAACGTCGTTGTCGTTGACGGCTCCAAGGAAGAATACGATGCCCTTATGCAGAAGTGCGTCAAGGCTGGCCTCGCCACGAAGCTCGCCAAGAAGGAAAACTGCTACCTGTTCCGTTCTCTCCCGTCTGACGTGGCCCGCGTCGAATCCCGTACCTTCATTTCCTCTGTGAAGGAAGAAGATGCAGGTCCGACCAACCACTGGATCGACCCGTCTGAACTCAAGCAGACGATGCGTAAGCTCTATAAGGGTTGTATGCACGGCCGTACCATGTACGTGATTCCGTTCTGCATGGGCCCCCTCGGCTCCCCGATTTCCAAGAACGGTATCGAAGTCACTGACTCCGAATACGTTGTTCTCAATATGGACATCATGACTCGCGCCGGTAAGAAGGTTCTCGATATCTTCAATGCAGACGTGAACGCTGAATTCGTGCCCTGCCTCCACTCCGTTGGTAAGCCGCTCCGCGAATGCGAAAGCGACAACGGCATCTGGCCCTGCGCTGACGTTGAATACAAGTACATCACTCAGTTCCCCGAAGAACGCCTCATTTGGTCCTACGGTTCGGGCTACGGTGGAAACGCTCTTCTCGGTAAGAAGTGCTTCGCTCTCCGTATCGCTACCGTTCTCGCTCGCGACGAAGGCTGGCTCGCTGAACACATGCTCATCCTCAAGCTCACCAACCCGAAGGGCGAAGTCAAGTACGTGACTGGCGCATTCCCGTCTGCTTGCGGTAAGACGAACCTCGCCATGCTTATCCCCACAATCCCGGGCTGGAAGGTTGAAACCATCGGTGACGACATTGCTTGGATGAAGTTTGGTAAGGATGGCCGTCTCTACGCTATCAACCCGGAAGCCGGCTTCTTCGGCGTTGCCCCGGGTACTTCTGCAGAATCCAACAAGAACGCTCTTATCTCTGCTGAAAAGAACACGATCTACACGAACTGCGCTCTCACTGAAGACGGCGACGTGTGGTGGGAAGGCATCGGCTACCCGGCTAAGGGCAAGCTCGTTGACTGGAAGGGCAAGACCCGTGACGCTCTCCCGAAGGACAAGGCTCCTAAGGGCGAAGAAATGGCTCACCCGAACGCTCGCTTCACCGCTCCGGCCAAGCAGTGCCCCTGCATTGCCAAGGAATGGGAAGATCCGGCAGGCGTGCCTATCTCTGCAATCCTCTTCGGTGGCCGTCGTCCGTCCACCATTCCTCTGGTTCACCAGTCCCTCAGCTGGAACCACGGCGTGTTCCTCGGCTCCATCGTGGGTTCCGAAATCACGGCTGCCTCTACGATTGACGCCTCTCAGGTCGGTAAGATCCGTCGCGACCCGTTCGCAATCCTCCCGTTCTGCGGCTACAACATGGGTGACTACTTCAAGCACTGGATCGAAATCGGTAAGAAGTCTACCGAAGACAAGCTCCCGAAGATCTTCTACGTGAACTGGTTCCGCAAGGATGCCAACAACGAAAAGCTTCCGGGTGGCTTCATGTGGCCGGGTTACGGCGACAACAGCCGCGTGCTCGCTTGGATCTTCGACCGCTGCAACGGTGTTGACAACGCTGTCGAAACTCCGATCGGTTACATGCCGAAGGAAGGCGCCATCAATACTGATGGTCTCGCTGACTACTATAAGGAAACTCTCCCGCAGATCACGAAGGTTGACGTGGAAGGCTGGAAGAAGGAACTCGCCGACGTTAAGGAAAACCACTATCCGAAGTTCGGCAAGCACCTCCCGAAGGAACTCTCCGAAATCATCGACATGATCCAGGATCGTTTGAATAAGGCATAATCAACCTTATCTTTCCTAACGGAAATCTTTAAAAATCCCTGCTACCAGCGATGGTGGCGGGGGTTTTTGTATAATGTGTTGTTCATTTGCAAAAAAGGCCGCGAATCAATCGCGGTCTTTTTGATATTCGGGTCTGGATCCTTCGCGGTTTGCAACCGCTCGGGATGACGCAACGCGCGTTTGCGCCTTGCGTCACTTCACGCTGGCGGTCAGCAATTTTGTAATCGCTGCGACGTACTCTGCCGGGTTCGGGAGCGGAGAGCCTTCGGCAAGCAGAGCCTGACCGTAGAGGGCCTTCGGCCAGTCGCCCAAATCTTCGTTTGCTTCGGCCTTCTTCTTGAGCATTTCGCAAATCGGGTGCGTCGGGTTGATTTCCAGGATGCGCTTGCTCTTCGGCAAGTTCTTCTGGCCCATTGCCTTCATCATGCGTTCCATCTGGGCGCTCATGGCGTCTTCGCTGGTCACGAGGCAGCAGGGGCTGTCTTTGAGGCGGCTAGACACGCGGACTTCCTTGATGTCTTCGTCCAAGACCTTCTGCAAGTTTTCGCAGAGGCCCTTGAAAATGCCCTTGTTGGCTTCTTCGGCTTTCTTTTCTTCTTCGGTCTTTTCGAAGTCCACATCGCCACGGGAAATGTCGTGGAACTTCTTGTCGCCGAATTCGGTGAGGCTAGACATCATGAACTCGTCGATGCCGTCGCTCATGAGCAACACTTCGTAGCCCTTGGCCTTGAAGGCTTCGAGCATCGGGTTCGACTTGATGGCGTTCTTGTCGCCCACGAGGTAGTAGATTTCCTTCTGGCCTTCCGGCATGCGCTTTACGTATTCGTCGAGGCTTACGAGAGCGTCGCCTTCAGTCTTGGTGCTTTCGAAGCGGAGCAACTTCTTGAGTTCGTCAAGATGTTCCCAGTTCATGTAGAAGCCTTCCTTCAAGACCATGCCGAGTTCGCGCCACCAGGCGTTGTACTTAGCGACATCCTTGTCGGCCATGTTCTGCAAGGCGTCGAGTACCTTCTTGATTACGTGCTTGCGGATGTTCGTGATAATCTTGTTGTTCTGCAAAATTTCACGGGACACGTTCAACGGCAAGTCTTCGCTGTCCACCACGCCGCGCACAAAACGGAGCCAAGGCGGCAGCAAGTCCTTGCAGTCGTCCATGATAAAAACCTTCTTCACATAGAGCTTGAGGCCGTGCAAAGCGTCGTTGTGCCAAATGTTGAACGGAGCCTTCGACGGAATGTACACGAGGCTCCAGAATTCCTGGGAACCTTCGGCGTGGCTGTGGCTCCAGGCGGCCGGTTCGTCGGCTTCGTGGCTGATGACGTTGTAGAAGTCCTTGTACTGTTCTTCGGTGACTTCCTTTTCGCTCTGTCGCCACAAAGCCTGCTTTTCGTTCAGGCGTTCTTCGGGCTTTTCTTCGATTTCGCCCTTGTCGTTCTTGGTCGGTTCCGGGTGGAAGTAGATGCCGTAGCTTACAAAGCCGCTGTACTTCTGGACGATGTCCTTAATCTTCCATTCGCTGGCGAAGTCGCCCGCGTCTTCGTCGTCCTTCAGGTACAAAGTAATCTTGGTACCGACCTTGTCGCGCGGGGCTTCAGAAATCTCGAATTCGCCCGTGCCTTCGGAGGACCACATATAGCCCTGAGTTTCGCCGGCCTTCAAGGTCAACACTTCGACCTTCTTTGCGACCATGAACACGGAGTAGAAGCCCACACCGAACTGGCCGATGAGATCGACGCTGCCCTTGTCGCCTTCCTTCAAATTCTTGATGAAGTTCTTGGTGCCGCTACGGGCGATGGTTCCGAGGCAGTTGATCAAGTCTTCCTTGTTCATGCCGATACCGTTGTCTTCGACAACGATGCGCTTGCCTTCCTTGTTCACCGAGATATCGATGCGGAGCTGCGTACCCTGCGGCAAGAGTTCTGCGTTCGAAAGCGAGAGGAAACGGCGCTTGTCCAGGGCGTCCGCCGCGTTCGAAACCAGCTCGCGGAGGAAGATTTCCTTGTTGCTGTAAAGGGAGTTAATCATCAAGTTCAGCATGTCGCGAACTTCAGTCTGGAATTCCATCTTCTCTGTTGCCATTTTTCTGTCCTTTGTCATCCCCGCTGTCATTCTGGAGCCACGTTGTGGCGATAGAATCACGGGGATATCCTTGATGTTTAATTTTCGAGCGGTTTAGACTGTCAAATTGTTTCAAAATGAAACAATTTGACAGTTCCGCCTTGTTTTCGCTATAGAAGGTGCAAGAACCGTGCCAATGGTTCGGCAAGCTCACCAACCGTGGTTCGACAGTCAAATAAATCCTCATTCTATACAAGAAAAGGGACTCGATTGAGCCCCGACATTCAAATCGCTTTCGTAATCTTACTTGATAAAGATCAGTCCGAGGATACCCACGGCCCACACGTACCAGGCGAAATGCTGGAACTTGCCCTTCTGTAGGAAGGTCATGAGCCACTTGAGGGCGATGATGCCGAAGATGAACGACACCAGCATGCCCACCAGAAGTTCGGGGGTAAAGCCACCGGCGTCGGCGCACTTCAGGGCCTTTTCTGGGTCGAGGAGTGCTTTTTCCGGAGTCATGCTCTGGCACTTGATCCACTTGATGCAGTCGAGGAGGGCTGCGCCACCCACGGCGGGGATGCTCATGAGGAAGCTGAATTCGCCGGCGTACTTGCGGTTCACGCCCATGAACATCATGGCGCTGATGGTAGAGCCGCTGCGGCTGATGCCCGGGATGCAGGCGATGCCCTGGACAATACCGGTCACGAGAGCGCGCCACCAGTTCATCTTGACTCCCTCGTTATCGGGGTGTTTGGCGCCGGTAGGGCCCCACTGGGAGGTAAACAGGAGCAAACCCGTAAAGAGTTCGGCCACGCACACGGCACGCGGGTTTTCGAAAAGGCCTTCCAGCAAGTCCTTGAAGCCGAGGCCGATCATCGCTGTCGGGATGCTTGCTAGAATGATGTAGCCTGCTTCGCGCAACTGATCCTTGTCGCGGCGGAGGCAACCCACGATGATGTCGGTAATCTTCTTGTGGAACACTACGAAGATGGAAAGCAGTGTTCCGGCATGGAGCATGATGTCGAAGAACATGCCCGCCTCGTTCATGCCAAGGAGTTCGTGGCCCAGCACGAGGTGGCCGGAGCTGGAAATGGGGAGGAATTCGGCGAGGCCCTGCAACAGGCCGAGGATGATGGATTCGATCATAGTAGGGTAAATGTAGTAAATAGGTAACGGGCTCGGGCTACGCCCTCTGAGGTTTGAGCGCGGCACTTCGTGCCTTTGAGGCTTTAATAATCGCGCCTTTGGCGCCAAACTATAGCTCAAAGCGAGTTTACGAGCGACCTCATGCCTCATACCTCACAACCTTTTACTATTTTCCATAGCATGGCTCGCAAATTTCTCTTGTGCTTTCACGATTTCAGCGTCTGGAACTACCCGAAGGTGACTCCGGTTCTCGAGGAACTGAAGGACTTGGTTGGTGCGCCCTTTAGCGTGCTGGTCATTCCCGATACGGAAAAGGCTACCGACGAATCGGTGCAGGGCTTTCGCGAAACGCTCCTTCGGCTAAAAAGCGAAGGCTTTGAGCTTGCGCTCCACGGCTACAAGCACAAGGCGGAGTTCAGTCAGGGCCGCAGTTATATGGGACTTATCGGCATGAACCTGACAAACGGGGAGGCTGAATTTGCAGGGCTCTCCGAGTACGAGTCCGACAGACTTTTGCAGGCGGGGCTTGCGGCGTGGAACGAACTTTTTGGCGAACAGGCGGAAAAGCCCGTGGCATTCATTCCGCCGACCTGGTACAGCAATAATTTCCTGTGCAAGCAAGTCCGTAAACTGGGCATACTTTTCGAGGACCGCTTTTCGATTACGACTATGCGCGGTAACCGCTACGCATCTCTTGTGACCAGTTTTGCAGGTATCCCGGACTTCTTGATTAAACCCGCCTTTAAGTTCGGCGAATTTATCCTGAAAATTCCCGTCGGGCTCCCGCGAATTGCTCTACATCCGGTAGATTTTCCGACCAGGGCGGGGGAGGTCCGCAATATCTTGCGGACGGCCTTGGGCAGTGGACGGGAACTTGCGCGTTACGCCGACCTTTAAAATGCACCGGTAAAGCAAAAAAATCCCGCGGATTTCCGCGGGATTTTTCAATAAGTTAGGCTTTAATCCGATTATTCTTCGGCAGTGGCCCCTTCTTCTTCGGTTGTTTCTTCAGTTGCGGGTTCACCGGCATCTTCAGTCTTGGCTTCGGGAACGTCGATTACCCAGGCTCCGTCGGTGCAGGTGGCGCTCACTTCGACACCGGGGAACTTCTTGGCTTCGGTCTTGCCTTCTTCACATTCCTTGTCGGAACTGAGTGTCCACTTGCCGTCCTTGCAAGCCAATGTAATGGTTGCAATGTCGACCTTGGCGTCGCCCTTGCATTCATTCTTGCTGGGCACCCAATTCTTTCCGTCGCAGACTACGAATACGCCCTTGCCTTCAAAGACTTCGGCTTCTTCGCCTTTGTTATTTTCGCTGCAGGCGCCAAGCTTGGGGAGGTTCTCTTCAATTTCTTCTTTCTTGGGAATATCCTGCCCGTTGGATTCCTTACAGGCGGCGCTGATAAGTTCTGTGAGGGCTTCGAATTCAGACTTTTCGAAGGTTCCTTCGTTTACAGCTGTGATGGTCTTGGCCTTGCATTCAACCGTTTTGTAAAGCGGGTCGAGCTTGTAGTGTTCGCAGGTGTCCTGGGGGATTTCCTGGTTGTGCTCGATTTTTTCCGTGATGACGCCCTTGTCATCCATGCTTACTGTCATCGTGATCTTGAGGTCGTCCATCCTCATTTCTTGGACAAATGTGCCGGTCTCCGCCACGGTAGATGTTACTACGCAGGCGACTTTTCCAGCTTCGTAGGTTGCGTCGTCGATGCCAATCTTTTTTTCGTCGGCACTGGACGAGTCGTCACAGGCGGTGATGCCGAATGCGGCGGAATCCAGGCTGCAGGTGGAAATTCTTGATGCGGACGAGTCGTCACAGGCGGTGATGCCGAATGCGGCAGTGAGGGATAGGGCGAGGCCCAGCTTCCAGAAGTTCATATTTACTCCTTGATTAAGTTTTCTATGGGTAATATAACCTAATCTTTGGACTTGTGCAACTATTTACCGACCAAGGTGTGACAAATTTCTCTTTTTGTAGGGAAAAAAGCCTACTTTCGGGAAAAATGCGCAAGAAAAAGCGTCTTGCTTGAGCTCGAAATTTTTTTTGGTGGTGGGTCTTATACAGCAAAAAAAAGACCCGAACCGTACAATGGCTAAAAAGGTTCGGGCCTTCTGTTTTTAAGCGGGGGAACCCCGCCTTTTCACTAATTGGGCTTCTGCTTATGCTGAACTGCCGGGACTAGCCCTCCGAATCGGTGTCGGAGAGGGAGACCTCGTCTTCGGCGGAAACGGCGTCCTGCTCGCCCAGCTTGAACAGTTCCACGTCCTTCATGCTTTCGCGGATTTTCTGCTCGATTTCGTTGCAGAGTTCCGGATTGTCCTTGAGGAAGAGGCGCGTGTTCTCGCGGCCCTGGCCGATGCGCTCGTTGTTGTAGCTGAACCAGGAACCGCTCTTCTGGATGATGTCCAGTTCAGAGGCCAGGTCCAGGATGGAGGCTTCGCGGGAGATGCCGCAGCCGTAGAGGATGTCGAACTCGCACTGGGTGAAGGGGGCGGCCACCTTGTTCTTGACCACCTTGACGCGGGTGCGGTTGCCGATGACCTCTTCGCCGTCCTTGATGGCGGCGATGCGGCGGATGTCCAGACGCTGGGTGGCGTAGAACTTGAGGGCGTTACCACCGGTAGTGGTCTCGGGGTTGCCGAACATGACGCCAATCTTCATGCGGAGCTGGTTGATGAACAGCATGCAGGTGTTGGACTTGGAGAGGATGCCGGTAAGCTTACGAAGGGCCTGACTCATGAGGCGGGCCTGGAGGCCTACGTGGTTGTCGCCCATTTCGCCGTTGATTTCGGCCTGGGGGACAAGTGCTGCCACGGAGTCGATGACGATGATGTCGATTGCGCCGGAACGCACCAGGGTCTCGGCGATGTCCAGGGCCTGTTCGCCGGTGTCGGGCTGGGACACCAGCAGGGATTCGATATCGACGCCCAGCTTGCGGGCATAGACCGCGTCGAAGGCGTGTTCGGCATCGATGAAGGCCGCCACGCCGCCAAGCTTCTGGGCCTCGGCGATGGCGTGGAGGGTGAGGGTCGTCTTGCCGGAGGATTCAGGTCCGTAAATCTCGATGATGCGGCCCCGGGGGAAGCCTCCCACGCCGAGGGCCATGTCCAGCTGGATACAGCCCGACGGGATGACGGGGATTTCTTCGACAGGCTGGCTGCCGAGGGCCATGATGGAACCTTTACCGTAGTTCTTCTCGATCTGTGCGATGGCCGCCTCGACGGCCTTCGCTTTTTCGCTGGAAAGGTTGCTTGTGGGTGTTGTCGTTTTCTTAGCCATGATTGACTCCATTTTGTTGTTTTCTAGTTTAATATACATTTTAGTGTTCGTTTGTGCAAGTGCTTTTTTGGTTATTTAGCAAAAAAAGTAGCTTGCCCAACACGTAATAGACGCTTTTTTCGCGGATTTCTTGCCTATTTCCTGCGAAAATTTTACAAAAGGCCTCATTTTGCAAACAACTGTTGACACTCATCCACACCGTACCCACAGGTTTGCCGGGTTCGGCGCCCCCTGGCCCCGCGATGCCCGAGGTGGCCACCGCCCAGTCGGCATGGAACTTTTCCCGCGCCCCTTTGGCCATGGCTTCTACGGTCTCCTTGCTCACGGCCCCGTGCTTTTCGAGGATTTCGGCAGGCACGCCCAAAAGTTCGTGCTTGACGGAATTCTGGTAGGCGACGACGCCGCCGGCGAACACGGCGGAACTGCCTGCCACGTTCACGATTTCGGAGGCGATGAGCCCGCCGGTGCAGGATTCCGCAGTAGCGAGCATTTCGCCCCGGGCAAGGAGCACCTTCTGGATTTCGGCGACCAGCTGTTGGATGTTTTCTGGTGTAGCAGTCATTGCTTTCATGTCCTTTAATCTAGCTAATTATTTACGACAAAAAATGACATTAATCAAATTATTTTGAGGTACTTGAAAAATAGCAAAAGCATATAAGTAAAGAGACTCCGGCAAACCGGAGCCCCTTTATATAGTTGTCGATCTCTTTAAAGCGGTGCTTGTCGAGTCTTTAGAAGTTACCCGCAGTAGAAGTAGGTCTTCACCAGCTTCTGCATGGCGGTCTTGGACTTGGTGACTTGGGCGCGGAGCGTCTTGTCCTTGAAGGCCTTCAGCTGGTCGATGATACCATCGATCATGGCGGGGCTGAACACGCCGAATTCCTCATAGACCTTGCGCTGCTTGGCAAGGCAGTCGGCCGATGCCCAGCAGCTGTCAGGCAGCGTGTCCAGCTTGCTCAACAGCTTCGCGTTTTCCTTCTTGTGGATGTTCACGTTCACGTAGGTCTGTTCGGCCACCTTCAGGCCGTCCTTGAGGCTAAGGCCGTAGCGGCAGGCCACGCAGAGGCCGGCCATGAGCAGGTATACGTTGGCGCTGGCGTCCGGGGAACGCATTTCCACGGTCTGCTTCTGGTGGGTGTCGTAGCTTGTGCCCTTTTCGTTCGGGTTCGCAATCTTGCAGAGGTCGGTCTTGGATGCCCAGCCCAGCGGTACGCGTACCAGCACGGAGCGGTTGCGGTCGCCCCAGCACACGTTGGTGGGGGCTTCCTGATGGGGCACCAGGCGCAGGTAAGAAGTGGGGTTCTGGTTGCCGAATGCGGTGATGGAGGGGGCGAGCTTCATCATGCCGGCGATGGCGCGGCGGGCGGTATCGCTGATGACTCCGTTCTTGAGCATCTGGTTGTTGCCGTCCTTCATGATGCGCATGTGGATGTGCAGGCCCGAACCGGCCTTGCCTACGGTAATCTTCGGGGCGAACGTCACGTCGAGACCGAATTCTGCACCCAGGTTGCGGATCATCCACTTGGCGATGGTGAGCTGGTTGGCCGCATCTTCGGCGGGGCAGGGGAGGAACTCGATTTCGTTCTGTTCGTAGAGTTTGCCGTCTTGGGTGAAGTTACCCACTTCGCTGTGGCCGTACTTGATCTGACCGCCGGCCTGGGCGATGTAGAGCATGCACTTCTGGCGGAACTCGTTGAACTTGGCAAACGGGGCGGATTCGTGGTAGCCCTTCTGGTCAACGGCAGGGAACTCGCCCGTGTCGTCGGCAATCACGTAGTATTCCAACTCGCCCATGGCCTGGAATTCCATGCCGGTCTCCTTCTTGAAGGCCTCGCAGGCCTTGTGGAGGGTGTATTCCGGAGAAGATTCCAGCGGCTGCCCGTCCTTGTTGAAGAAGCTGCAGAGCAGGCAGAGGGTGGGGAGGGTGGCAAACGGGTCCATGAAGGCCGTGGAGAAGCGGGGCACTACGTACAGGTCGGAGGAGGAGGCTTCGATGTAGCTGAACAGCGAGGAACCGTCCACGCGTTCGCCGCAGCTGAGGATTTCGTCCAGGTAGTCGGCGTCGTTTACCACAAAGTTGAGGGTCTTGAGGCGGCCGTCACCGCCGGCGTACATAAAGTTCACGTGGCGGATGTCGTTTGCACGGATGAACTTCTTGATGTCTTCCTTGGTGAATTTGTCACGGGGTTTCTTGAGGGCCGTGACGAGGGCGTTTGCGGACATGTCGATTGTAGCCATTGATTTTCCTTTTTGTTGTTTTGTTCAAAAATTGTAAATGATTTAATCTTTGATTTTCCTAATTTATCATTTTATTTCGCAAAAAGCATCCCCAAATAACGAAAAATTACAGATTTTGTAATTTTGCCAAAAAATGCCCGTTTCAGCCATAAAAAAAAGACCCCAACGGGGTCTTTTTTCATTTTTTTGATGAGGGCTGCGCCCTCCCTAGTCGCATGGCACCGTTAGGTGCCCACGCAAATAATCCACCCTATCACAAGTACGTGACCTGATTATGGTGGATTATTAAGTGTTGGGTAGGTCTTAGGGAGGGCTGTGCCCTCCCTAGTCATTATCATCGTTTTTTCTTTTTCTTTTGCTTGGGCGGGGTATAGTTGCTCCCCACTTGTCCGCCGTTGTTCTGCTTGCGGGCAAAATCGCCCACCTTCTTGAACATTTCCTTCATGGTCTCGTACTGCTTGAGCACCGCGTTCACGCGACCGATTTCGGTACCGGAACCCTTGGCCACGCGGGCCTTGCGGCTGCCGTCCAGAATCTGCGGTTTCTTGCGTTCTTTGGGCGTCATGGAGCTGAGCACGGCTTCCACGTAAACCAGTTCCTTTTCGTCAATCTGGTCGATGGGGAGCTTGTTCAGGCCCGGAATCAAGCTCAGAATGTCCTTGATGCGGCCCAGCTTCTTGATGGTGCGCAACTGGTTCAAGAAATCGTTCAGGTCGAAGGTGTTGTTGAGAATCTTCTTCTTCAGGTCCTTCGCGTCTTTTTCGTCGATGACCTGCTGGGCCTTTTCCACGAGGCTCACCACGTCGCCCATGCCGAGGATTCGGCTGGCCATACGGTCGGGGTGGAACAGTTCAATTTCGGGGAGCTTTTCGCCCACACCGATAAAGCAGATAGGCACGCCCGTCATCTTCTTGATGCTGAGTGCTGCACCGCCGCGGGTGTCGCCGTCCATCTTCGAAAGGCAAACGCCCGTAAAGTTTAGGCGGTTCCAGAAGGTCTCTGCCACGTTCACCGCTTCCTGACCGATCATGGCGTCGGCCACGAACAGGATTTCGTCGGGGTGAACGGCGTCCCTGGCCTTTTCCAGTTCCTGCATCAACTCTTCGTCGATCTGCAGGCGGCCTGCGGTATCGTAAATCACCAGGTCAAAGCCGTTGTCCTTGGCGTACTGGTAACCGTGCTTGATGATTTCCACCGGGTTGCCCTGGCCTTCGTCATATACCGGAATGCCGATAGATTTGCCCAGCACCTGCAACTGCTTGATAGCGGCGGGGCGGTACACGTCGGCGGCCACCAGGAGCGGCTTCCTTTTCTTTTTGCTGCGCATCCAGAGGGCGATTTTGCCGGCGAAGGTGGTCTTACCGGAGCCCTGCAGACCCACCATCATGATGCCCACCGGAGCGGGGCCCGAGAGGTTGATTTCCTTGGTTTCGCCACCCATCACGGCCACGAGTTCGTCGTGGATGATTTTCACAATCTGCTGGCCGGGAGTCACCGAGGTAAGCACTTCGGAGCCCATGGCCTTTTCCTTGACGGCCTTCACGAAGTCGCGGGTCACGTTGAAATTTACGTCGGCTTCGAGGAATGCTCGGCGCACTTCGCGCAGCGATTCGGCGACATTTTCTTCGGTGAGTTTACCCTGCCCGCGCAGGTTCTTGAGAGTAGATTCTAGAGAGTCGGTCAGCTGTGAAAACATAATGCGGCAAATATAGCATTTTTTTCTATATTTGTCGCCCAATATGATTTCGGCGATAACGGACAAGTTCTACAAGCCGTCAAAGTTCAAGAAGTACGGCGATGTTAAAGATGTGCTGGTGGTAGCGCTCCCCATGCTCTTTTCCATGTCTTTTGACACCTTCATGACCTTTATCGACCGCCTGTTCCTATCGAAACTGGGTCCTGCCGAAATGAACGCGGCCCTGGGAGCTGGCGCGGTGCAACTGGCGCTCACCATGTTCTTTACGGGGGCCATCAGTTACACCACTGCCATGGTGGCCCAGCGTCTGGGGGCAAAACGCCATGGGGAATGTGCCAAGGTCTTTATGCAGGCCCTGTACGTGTCGCTGGTATGCGTACCCATTTTGTACCTGACCATCCCTCTTGGGCATTTTATTTTCGGCATGGAAAATCTGGCTACAGACCAGCTGGAATACCAGAAGACCTACTTCGATATTTTGATGTTCGGCGGTATCATCAACCTGGTTCGGAATGTGGCGCCCTGTTTCTTTAGCGGTATCGGCGAGACGAAAATCGTGATGAAGGCTGCCTTTGTGGGCATGATTGTGAATGTGGCCTGCAACTTTGTGTTGATATATGGTCTCGGTCCGATTCCTGCGCTGGGGGTGGCGGGGGCGGCCTATGGAACCCTTATCGGGAACGCGGTTTCAACCATTATTTTGTTTGCAAAGTTTTTCGGCAAGTTCTACAACAGCCGTTTTGGTACCCGTTCCTCTTTTGCTTTTAGCTGGCCCTTGACCCGAGAACTCTTGCAGCGGGGGATTCCGTCGGGAGTGGAGATGTTCTTGAACATGTCGGCGTTCCAGCTGTTGATTCTCATGTTCCACGCTCTTGGACCCGAACCCGCCACGGCGTCGTCGGTCATGTTCAACTGGGATATGGTGGCCTACGTTCCCCTGATGGGGTTGGAGGTCGCGTCCACAAGCCTTGTGGGCCGTTACGTGGGGGCGAAGAATGTCGCTGCCGCTACGCGATCTACTTACTCGGGGTTGCGCCTAGGGTGGGGCTATTCCTTGATTACCGGAGTGCTGTTCGTGTTCTTGCCGGGTGTGCTGACCGACATTTTCAGGCCCGACATAGCGGAGGCTTCGGCGGAAGCTATGGCCATTTTTGATGCGGCGCGCCCCATGAGTATTTTTATGCTCCGGTTTGCCTCCCTGTATATTTTTGTGGAGGTGCTGTTAGTCATCTATGCGGGGGCCTTGCGTGGGGCGGGGGATACTTTGTGGGTCATGTTCGCCAGCGCCATCATGAACTGGTGCGTGGCGGGAGCGCTTTACCTTTCCGCTTATGTGTTCCAACTGCCGGCCCATTACGCCTGGATTGCGGTGGTGACGGTCTACAGTACCGCGCCCATTATTTTCTGGCGCCGTTGGGTTGGCGGCAAGTGGCGTCGTCACTTGATGAATGTTTGATTTTTTTTCGTTGTCATCCTCGCCTCAAACTCATGTCACCCCGACCCGGAGCCGGAGTGACAAAGATGGGGATGCAGGTGTTTCTTTGTTCTAAACGGACGGAAATCCGATTGCTTCTCGGTTGGAGCTGTCTTTGCTGTCAATTTCTGTTCCTCAAGCAGAACGCCATGATGGCGAATGCTCCCGCAATCGTTTTGACGAGGTTCAGACTGTTTTTTTACGAGAAAAATGTTACTTTTGTTTCCAAAATTATATATATTTGTATAACAAAAGAAATAAAATGAATTATCTGCGGTTTAAAGAGACTTTTTCCCCGTTGGTGTGCTTTACGACAAACCAGGTGCTTGCGAAGTATCCTGATTTCAGCCAGATGAACCTGACTCGGTGGCTGAGACAAGGGTACATTGTACGGCTTCGCCGGGGTTGGTTTTCTTTTCCGGAGTTCGGGAAAAATCCGGATTTTGTGAGGCTTGCCGCCAACAAGATTTACAAGCCTTCTTACATCTCGCTCCAGTATGCCCTTGCGTTCTACGGGATGATTCCTGAGACCGTGGTGCAGCTAACCTGCGTGTCATCGCTGAAGACGGCCTCATTTGAAAATGGCTGGGGGCAGTTCGTTTACCAGAACCTAAAGCCGTCATTGTTTTTTGGCTATGCGCCGTACCCTATAGAGCATCCGTCGGCAAACGGTCAGTATTTCTTGATGGCGACACCCGAAAAGGCTCTGCTGGATTTTTTGTATTTGAACCCGTTTTATAAGACGCAAGAAGACTTTGAGTCACTTCGTCTCGATGAAGATTTCATGACGGATTCGCTTGACCGTGAAAGGTTGGGAGGCTATCTGGAAAAGTTTGCAAGCAAGGCGCTGAATAGGCGCGTTAAAGATTTGTTGAGGCTGTATGGTTGATTTGGACTACATCAAAAATTTCTTCCCTCCGCAGATTGCGAGTAATTCTTTGTTTGCAAAGCAGATGCTCAAGGAGTATTTGCTGCTTATGATTCTGGACTACATCTCCAGTTCGGAGTATGTACGCCGCTTGTCATTTATCGGAGGTACGAATCTTCGACTAATCAAGAAAATTGACCGTTTTTCCGAAGACCTGAATTTTGACTGCAAAGATCTTACTAGGAGAGATTTTATTTTGCTTACAGACAACATAATCCGTTACCTGCAAGGGAATGGATTGAATGCTATTGTCAAACAGAAGGAAAGCGAAAGGATAACGGCTTTCAGGCGAAGCATCTATTTCCCAGAACTGCTTTTTACGCTGAAACTGAGTGGCCATAGGGAAGAACGCTTGCTGGTGAAGATTGAAGCCGAAGATCAGGGCGTTGGATACAAGTCTCAGATGGTAAACGTGAGCGGATGTGGATTCTTTTTCCCATTGCAGGTCCCTCCTGATGACATTCTTTGTTCAATGAAAATTTCTGCGCTTTTGTCCCGTGGCAAGGGGCGGGATTTTTATGACACAATGTTCCTTTTGCCGCAAACCGAACCCAACATCGATTTCCTGCAAAAGAGTAATGGCATCAAGGACAGAGCTCACTTGAAAAGCGAACTTTTGAAGGTGGCAGACAGTGTTGACCTAAACATGAAAAAGCGGGATTTCGAACACTTGCTGTTCAATGTCCATTCTAGCGAAAAAATCCTGCAGTTTAAGGAATTTGTAGAAAATTGGTTGTAATGGATTTTTTCTGCCGATGACTACAAGAACAGTGCATTAAAAAAAGAGTTTCCACCGAGAAATCAATTTCTGTTCCTCAAGCAGAACGCCATGATGGCGAATGCTCCTGCCACGTTCATGCTGGCCTTTCGCCCTGCCATGGGGATGGTCACCTTCAGGGTGGCCTGTTCCATGAGTTCGGGGGCGATTCCCAGTTCCTCGTTCCCGAGGATGATAAGCCCCTTTTCGGGCCATTTTACTTCGGTAATGCTTGGAATGTCTTCGCCGGTTTCAAGCGCGATGATTTCGTAGCCGTTTTCCCTGTGCCACTTGATACAGTCCATGGGGCTTTCCCAGCGCTTGATGGAAATCCATTCCTGACAGCCCCGGGCGGCACTTTTTACCGTCACGTGGTCGGGGCCGCAACTGTAGCCGCTCAGGTGGACTCCTTCGAGGCCGAAGCAGTCCGTGCTCCTGATGATGGAGCCTACGTTGAAGGCGCTCCGCAGGTTGTGCACCAGCACGGCGAAGGGGATGGGCTTCTCGTTTGGTGTTTCGCGGTCCCCCGGTTCCTGCTCCAGGTAAACATCCCGTTCGAACCCGAGGCCCGCCCGCGTGCGGAAGGTCTTGTACAGGTCAATCATCTGGGCCTGATTCTTGCCTACTAGGCGTTCTCCTTCGGGCAGTTTCATCCAGCCGGCGTAGGTCTCGAATTCCCTCCTGGCGCGGGGCACGTCGTCGCCCAGCTGCAAGATGATGACCCGCAGGAGTTCGGCCATCCGCTTGGCTTTAGACTTGTCCTTCATGGCCAAAAATTTCGGTTCCGTGTACATGTTCAAAAGATAGTTTTTTGCTATCTTTTAGGGCGCATGCAAGATACCCCGAAACCCCGCATTCTGATCACCAACGACGACGGTGTTCAGAGCGAGAATATTTGCGCTTTGGCCCGCGCCCTTTCCCCCTACGGGGAGGTGTTCGTTTTTGCTCCAGAACATGAGCAGAGCGGGGTTTCTCACGCCTTTACGGTGCGTCGCGGGCTTTCGCTGAAGGCGGTGGACCTGGGGGAGGCGGCTGGTTCTGCCAGGGCCTATTCCATGGACGGGACGCCGGCCGACTGCGTGAAGTTTGCCCTGGGGCATTTCGCCCTGTACGGGCTTTCTACCGAGGGGGCCGGTCCAGGGCCTTTGGCAGGGGCTTTTGACGTGTGTTTTTCGGGAGTGAATGTGGGCGAAAATTCCGGGGTGTCGTCCCTTTATTCGGGAACGGTGGCCGGTGCTCGCGAATCTGCCCTCTGGGGGGTGCCGGGTATTGCCCTTTCACTCCGGGGGACAGGTGCGGAATTGTTGCAGACTGCGGCGGATTTTGCCGCGAAGGTGGTGAAGGAGCGTCTTTTCGGGGCAATTCCCAAGGGCGTTTTCTGGAACGTGAATTTTCCAAAGGCTACCGCCGAGACCTTCAAGGGGTTCAGGGCCGCGAAGATGGCTGTTGGAATGTTTACGGACCACTACGGTCACGAGAATGGCCTGTGGCAGCTGGACGGTGAAAAGTTGTGGAACGAGCAGCCCGAGGATAGTGACGACTACCTGCTGGAACAGGGCTATGCCACCATTACGCCCCACCGCATAGACCAGACGGACGAAGAAAGTTTGAAAGTAATAAACGAGATGTTGGCGGAAACCACCAACCACTAAGAGGAAGATCGAATGTCAGAAGAATTGGTACCAGGAACGCAGTTCAAGAGCCTGATTGAGAAGGACATGCAGGATTGCTACTTGCGCTACTCTATGAGCGTGATTGTGGCCCGTGCCTTGCCCGATGCCCGAGACGGGTTCAAGCCGGTGCACCGCCGCGTCATGTTCAGCATGCATAAGCTGGGCGTGGTCCCCAACAAGCCGACGGTCAAGAGCGCCCGTATCGTGGGTGACGTTATCGGTAAGTACCACCCTCATGGAGACTCCGCCGTTTATGAGACCCTGGTCCGCATGGCCCAGGACTTCTCCCTGCGCTACCCGCTGGTGTTCGGTCAGGGTAACTTCGGCTCTATCGACGGTGACGGCGCTGCCGCCATGCGTTACACCGAAGCGAAGATGAACAACCTGGGCGCTCTGATGCTGGAGGACTTGGAAAAGGACACCGTGGACATGGGCCCCAACTACGACGAGTCCCTGGAAGAGCCCCTGGTGCTTCCGTCTGCGCTCCCCAACATGCTGGTGAACGGTACTACGGGTATCGCCGTGGGTATGGCCACTTCCATGGCGCCCCACAATCTGCGCGAAATTGCAAACGCCATCCACGCGGTGGCTGAAAATCCCGAAATTCCTGACGAAGACCTTTTGCAACTGGTGACGGGCCCCGATTTCCCGACAGGGGCCGTGATTTGCGGCCGCGCGGGCATCCGTGACGCCTACCTGACAGGGCACGGCCGTGTGCGTGTGCGCGCCCGTACCGAGGTGGAAACCGACAGCAAGGGCAAGCCCCGCATTCTGGTGACCGAGATTCCCTACATGGTGAACAAGGCGGAGCTCTGCAAGAAGATTGCGGAACTGGTCCGCGAGAAGCGTGTGGACGGCATTACCGACATCCGCGACGAATCCAACCGCGAAGGCATGCGGATTGTGATTGAGCTTCGTCGTGATGCCGTTGCCGAAGTGGTGCTGAACAACCTGTACAAGAACACCCAGTTGCAGACCACCTTCAGCATCTACAACCTGGCCCTGGTGAACAACCTGCCCAAGCTCTTGACCCTCAAGGAGCTGATTCAGGTGTACGTGGACCACCGTATGGACGTGATTACCCGCGCCACCCAGTTCGACTTGAAGAAGGCGGAAGCCCGCCTCCACATTATCGAGGGTCTGCGTATTGCCACCCAGAATATCGACGAGGTGGTGCAGATTATCAAGAACAGCAAGACTACGGAGTTGGCGAAGCAGAACCTGCAGGCCCGCTTCAACCTGGACGACATCCAGTCCCAGGCCATTGTGGATATGCGTCTTGCCCAGCTCACCGGCCTGAACCTGGAAAAGCTGGAAGCGGAATACAACGAGCTTACCGCCACTGTGGCCGACCTGAAGGACATTCTCGCCAAGCGGGAACGCCGTATCGCCATCGTGCTGGAAAAGCTGGATGCCGTGGTGGCCAAGTTCGGCGACGAACGCCGCACCAGCATCGAAGATTCTGTAGATGACCTGGACTACGAAGACCTGATTGCCGAAGAGGAACAGGTGATTACCCTGAGCAAAGAAGGCTACATCAAGCGCCTGCCCATCGATACCTTCAAGGCCCAGAACCGTGGCGGCAAGGGAATTATCGGCGCGACCCTCAAGGACGAGGACAACGTGGACCAGATTTTCACGGCCAGCACCCACAGCTACCTGCTGGTGTTTACCAACAAGGGCCGTGCCTACTGGACCAAGGTTTACCGCCTGCCCGAAGGCACCCGCAACGGCAAGGGCCGCCCCATCATCAACTTCGTGGGACTTACCGAAGGAGAAAAGGTGCAGGCCATTGTGCCGGTGCGCAAGTTCGGCGGGTTCTTCTGCCTGGTGTTTGCCACCAAGAAGGGTATCATCAACAAGATGGACCTGACCCTGTTCAGCCGCCCCCGCAAGGCCGGCGTGAACGCTATTCGCCTGGACGAAGACGACGAACTGGTGAAGGTGCAGCTGGTGGGCATGACCGAAGAGGAATACAAGGCTTCGCTGAACGCCAGCGACGCTGACGATGCCGTTGAACAGGCCGCCGAGACTGCCGAAGCTGAAGTTGCCGAAGGGGAGGACGGTTCCGAAGATGTTGAAGGCCGCCCGATTCCGAAGGACCTGCTGATGCTTGCCACCCGGAACGGCCAGGCCCTGACGTTCCCCATTACCTGTTTCCGCCCCATGGGCCGTGGAACCCACGGCGTGCGCGGTATCAAGCTTGCCGAAGGCGACGAGGTGATTTCGCTCCTGTGGCTCAAGGCGGGCAACAAGGTGCTGACCATTACCGAAAACGGTTTCGGCAAGCGCAGCGAGCCCGGCACTTACCGCATTACCCGTCGTGGCGGCAAGGGCGTTATCAACCTGAAGGTCACCGACAAGATCGGTCCTGCCGTGTTCGTAGAAAGCGTTGCCGACGATTACGACCTGATTATCACCAGCCGCGAAGGTCAGGTGATTCGCATCAAGGCTGCCGACATCCGCCTTACGGGCCGCAATGCCCAGGGCGTGAAGGCCATCAGCCTCCGCGAAGGCGATGTGGTGCAAGACGCTACCGCGCTCCCCAGCGTGGAAGACATCGAGCAGGACAGCGCCGAGGCCAAGGAGACCTTCGACCAAGTGGAAGGCGTTCAGGTGGACGACGATTCCATCGAGAAGGAAGAAGGGTAGGACGTCATTCCGGTTGAATCTGTCCAAGTTGTCACCCCGGCCATGGTGCCGTGGTTGACTTTTTAGGAAACCCCTAAAAACGCGAAAATCGCCATCTTTACATAAATTTACACACATCCCCGGTGACATCTGGGGATTTTTTGTATATGTTTACATTGGGATTGGATTCTGAAGAGGAGTTCAATATGAAAAAGGGATATTTTTCGGTCGGGACAGCTGCTCTGCTATCCCTTGGTCTTTTCACCTCACAAGCTCTAGCTCAAACTGAATCGTTCTGTAGTGCGACGGGACATTCGGGTACTAGCAAAACGGAAACGGGCAGCTATGCCCCTGGCTCCATTGGCCAGTACGATTACCAATTGTGGTATGACCATGCTACTTCTGCCAGTGCAACATTTTACTCCGACGGCTCCATGTCCTGTAAGTTCAGCGGGGCCGGTGACTATCTTTGTCGTTCCGGTCTCCAGTTCAATAGCGACAAGACATATGACCAGATGGGAGGAGACATTATAGCCGAGTATAAGCTGGTGAAAAAGAATATCAGCGGTGTGGACTATTCCTATGTGGGAGTCTACGGATGGATGGAAGGTGTCCAGGGTGCCCCGAATGGTCTTGTGGAGTATTATGTTGTTGACAATACCCTAAGTCAGTGGATGCCTGGTGACTGGGTAGGGAATAAGAAGGTTGCCGAGAATGTTTCTATTGATGGCGGGACTTATACTGTTTATCGTAATACCCGTACCGGTCCTGCAATTGGTGGTAACAGCGATAGGGAATTTTACCAGTATTTCAGTATTCGTAATAGCATGCGTGATTGTGGGACAATCAATGTTTCTGCCCATATCAAGAAGTGGAAGGAACTCGGATTGGCTGATGGTAAACTTTATGAAGCCAAGGTTCTCGGTGAAGCTGGAGCCAATGGTGGTGGAGTTAGCGGTGAGGCCGATTTCCCTCATGCAGTAGTATACATTAGCAACGCTACCACGCCTTCTTCCAGCGCCTCCACGAATCCCACAAGCTCCGCTTCTACCCCCACTTCTAGCGCTGCTGCACAGACCGCTGTAGGAACTTTGCCCGGAAAGATTGAATTCGAAGACTACCAGAACAAGGACGGCGGCTTCACCAATGGCGGAACTTACCTGGGAGACATTGAACCCGGTAACTGGGCCGAATATACGGTGAACGTTACCTATACCGGAACCTATACCTTTGAACTCTCCGCCGCCAGAGGCGATGACCAGGATCGCACCACTTCCATTGACCTCGTCGTAGATGGGACAAACGTGGGCACGATTTCGGATATCCTGACAGACGGTTGGGATGACTACAAGTCCTTCACCGGGGTGACCACGTCCCTTTCTGCAGGGACCCACACCCTCCGCGTAGAATTTACCGGTGGCTACGTGAATGTGGACAACATCACCTTTACCGAAAAGGATGTGGACAAGGGCTCCAAGTACGAACCGCCTGCATCCATCCGCAATGTCCATCTCTCCTTGAATAGCGACAAGGAACTGCAGGTGTTCGACATGCAGGGCCGTAATTTGGGCCGCGTGAGTGTCGCCGCAGGCGCTTCTCTCCAGGATGCACTATTCGCAAGGTTCCACAAGTCCGGCGTCTACCTGGTCAAGCAGGGTAGCCGAATGATGCGGGTCCGCGTTACTCGCTAATTTTCATGCCGCACTTGATGCGGCATCTCTTTTTTAATCATACAAAAAAGTCACGGCAAAACCGTGGCTTTTTTTCAAGACGTCATGGCGAGCTTGACTCGCCATCTGGACTAATTTTTCTTGTTTTTAGACTTTGCGGCCTTCTTTCCACCTTTCGGGGGGTGAGCCGCAATCTTCTTCACGCTCTTGTCAGCCTCTTCTTCGGCCTTGAACATGGCTTCGATGGTTTCCAGAGCGCCGTTGGGGTCTTCCTCGATGATTTCGGAGGCTTCGTCCACCAGCTCGGCAAACTTGTCGTACCAGTCGGCAAAGATTTCCACTTCCAGGCGGTCCACGCCGGGAACCGTGAGGCGGGCGCCGCAGCACTCGCCGATACGGTCGATGTACTTGGCCATCTGGGGCTTCAGGAGGGTCAGGTCCAGACCGTCCAGGTCTTCGGGCTCGAACCAGACGCCGTCCACATCGGAATCGTCGTCGTCCTTTGCCTTCTTGCCTTTCTTGCCTTCGCACTTGCCGCACTTGCACTGACCGTCGCAGCAGCAGTCGTCGTTGCCGTAGAGCGCCATGTATTCTTCGTCGTCCATGCCGCTGTCGTAGTAGAACTCGTCGTCTTCGAGGTAGAGTTCTTCCACGAAGATTCCCTTGGCGCCCAGCGTCTTGGCTGCAGCGATGAATTCCTTGAGATCGCCGCCGAAGTAGCGGGTGGAAGAAGCTTCCTCGTTCAGGGTCTGAACGGGAATGGGGGAGAGCTTCTGCTTCTTGATGTAGTCGCAGATGATTTCGCTAATGGATTTATTCTTTGCCATGGGATTCTCCTGTTAAAAAGGTTTGAGGTTTGAGGTCGCTTCGCTTTGAGGTCGGTCGCCGGAGGCTCCCTTTGGGTAAAACATCTCGTACTTTATTTTACCTCAGAGCATCCGCAGGATGCGACCTCACTCCTCAAAGCACCGTAGGTGCGAGCCCATTCCTAAATATGGTACTTCTTCAAACTCTCAGCCTTTTCGTTGATGAGCTTCATGATGCGGGCCACGGCTTCGTCACCGCGGGCGGTATCCTTGACGCTGGTCATCGGCTGGAAGAGCGGGCTGTTGAACATGGTTCCCAGAGGAATCGGGTTCTTGCGGCAGAATGTCGCTTCCACGTAGTCGCGGGCGGCGTCCTGCAGGTCATCGCACTTCTGGAACTCGCCCTTCTGGAATGCCTTGTACAGGTCTACGAAAATCTTTGCCGCTTCGGGGATGTTCGCCGTTGCGCTCACGAGGCCCGTGCCACCCATCTCGAGCATGTCGATGAAGAATCCGTCTTCGCCGCTGAGCACTGCAAAGTCGTTGTTCTTCGTCTCGTTAATCACGCGCTTCGTGTCTTCGTGGAACTTTTCGCCAATGCGGAAATCGACCGCCTGCTTGAGTCCGATGATGTTCTTGTCTTCGGAAAGGGCGATGAGGGTGTCGGGGTGGACGTAGCTGGCGGTACGGCCCGGCACGTTGTAAATGATAATCTTTGCGCCCGTTTCGGAGCTGAGCGTCTTGAAGTGCTTCTCGATGCCTTCCTGCGAGGGGTTGTTGTAGTAACCCGTGACGCAGAGGACCGGGACTTCCGCAATCTTCAACACTTCTTCGATCATCTCGACGGATTCGCGGGTGCAGTTGCTGCCTGCGCCTGCAATCACGGGCACGCGGCCGTCCACGTAGTCCAGCGTGAACTTGATGATGTCGAGGTGCTGCTTGTGGGTGACCGTCGCACTCTGGCCCGTGGTACCCACGGGAAGAATGCCGGAAACGCCGGAGGCGATAAGGTCGTCAATCATCTTTTCCATCTTCTTGTAGTCGACGGAGTTGCGGAGACACTTGGGATCGTCGTCCATCAGCGGGGTGAACAACGCGGGAAAAACACCAGTAAGTTGAGAAGCTTTTGTAATCTGCATAGTGCCCTAAATATATAAAAGTTCAGGGATTGGTACGCCAAATTAAAAAAAAAGAATGCTTGGCAGGCAGCAAAGTAGACCCTTTGAAAAAAAAGTTCAGAATATCCTTGAACTAGGAAATGACAGGGCTTTTTTTGAAAAATTTTCTATGTTCTGGGAGGAAATACTTTGTTCTACCCCTAGAGGAGGACTGTTATGGATAAAATTGTTAAACTGTCATGGTCGGTTTTGTTTGTGTCGCTAGTTCTTGCGTTTCTAGCCTGCAGTGACGATTCCTCCAGCAACACAGGTCTCCCGGAGGACGAAAGCGCCGAGTCAACAGAAAATGATAAAAATGTTGGCGAGAACGTCGGCAAGGATGCCGGTTCGAAAGATGGCGAGGAAACAGGTGTAAACGGCGACAAGGATGCCGGTTCGAAAGATGGCGAGGAAACAGGTGTAAACGGCGACAAGGATGCCGGTTCGAAAGATGGCGAGGGAACGGGTGTAAACGGTGGCAAGAATGCCGGTTCGAAAGATGGCGAGGAAACAGGTGTAAATGGCGACAAGGATGAATCCGGTGATGCCACTGGCGTATGTGGCACGGAGACTTTTGACCTGGAGACGCAGCGTTGCGGAGAAGGAGATGTTGTCGAGACCGCGTGCGGTAGCGGGGAGAGTGCCGTATGGTACGTCGCAGATGGCAGTAAGGCATGTGAATCTGGCGTTGTAAAAGGCGTATGTGGCACGGAGACCTACGATTTGGAGACGCAGCGTTGCGGAGAAGGAGATGTTGTCAAGACCGCGTGCGGTAGCGGGGAGAGTGCCGTATGGTACGTCGCAGACGGCAGTAAGGCATGTGAATCTGGCGTTGTAAAAGGCATATGTGGCACGGAGATCTACGACCTGGAGACGCAGCGTTGCGGAGAAGGAAATGTCGTCGAGACCGTGTGCGGTAGCGGAGAAACCGCCGTATGGTACGATTCTTCTAAGTTTTTTTGCGATACGCGTGACAATCAGTTGTATGGTTATGTTCGCATTGCTCAAGGCAACACAGCCCAAATTTGGATGACGAAGAACCTGAATTATAAAACAAGTAGCGGAAGCTGGTGTTATTCGAACAATACTGCTAACTGCACGAAATATGGTCGCTTATACACATGGTCTGCAGCTACCGGTGCGTGCCCCGCAGGTTGGCGCTTACCCAGTACTCAGAATTGGAGAACACTTTTTGATCTTGTCGGAGGGAAAAGTACTGCGGCCAAAAAACTCAAATCCAAGAGCTGGAATGGTACGGACAATTATGGATTCTCCGCGTTGCCTGGCGGAAGTTACAGTGAGCCAACTTTTGCCAATGCAGGGAGTTATGCGTACTTTTGGACATCCACTGCAGACAACGACCGTAGCGCTCAAAGCATCGACATGAGTTCTTACGATTCTCCAACTGAGAACAGCTATGTTAAAAGCAGGGGATTCTCTGTCCGTTGTCTCAAGAAGTAGTCGCTCTAGAATCGTCTTTTTTGCGCTGAGGTCCCAGGATTCTGCCAAGGATCAGTTCCCTTTTCTGAAAAAGGCCTCCAAAGCCCTTGTTTTAGCGCTTATTCAGTTGCCCAAAGGCAAATATTTTTCTCTATTTGTTCGCGGTTTTAGACTGTTCGTGGAATTTTTCCCATGGAACCGAGGATTTAGGTCCGAGATGTTCAGGAGAAGTTCCGTAAGCGAACGGCTATTTTTATAAAGAGGTTTATTTGGATAACAGGGAAAAGCTGGATGCCCTCATAGCCGAGGCCTGCGGGTTCGCGGGAGTCTCCTTGGTAGAAATGGACATGTTCCGCGCAGGCAAGCGCCGGACCGTGCGTTTGTATATAGACAAGCCCGAGGGCGTTTCTATTGACGATTGTTCCAAGGTGAGTAGGCACTTGTCCGACGCTCTGGACCTGGACCCCGAAGTTATCGAAGGCGCCTACACGCTGGAAGTGTCGTCGCCGGGGCTTGACCGCCCCCTCAAGTCGGTCGCAGATTTGCTCCGCAACAAGGGTCGCACCATCAGGGTGACCCGCAGTACCGGCAAGCCCCTGACCGGAAAGCTTTTGGATGCGGACGAGGATAATTTGACGCTGGCCCTCAAGGGAAACGCCGGAAACGTGGTCGTTCCCAGGTCCGAGGTGCTGGTCGCCAAGGTGGATGTACAAATATAATAGGAAGGTCAATTCATGAAAAATGAACCGAAAGTCAATTTACTCGAAGCCCTGAAGGCCGTTGTAGATGCCAAGAACATGGATGATTCCGTGGTGCTGAACGCCTTGAAGCAGGCTTTGATTTCTGCCGCCAAGAAGTATCTCCACGTAGATAAGAAAATCGACGTGGAAATCACCGAGGACGAAGTCCACGTGTTCCTCCGTGCCAAGGTGGTGGACGACTATCCGGACTACGACCCCAGCATGACCGCCGAAGAAGTGGAAAAATTGGACGAAGAATACATGCTGGTTCCCGAGGCCCAGGAATTCGACGAAGACGCACAGCCCGGCGACCTGCTCGAAATGGAAGTCCCGACCACCACCTTCGGTCGTCAGGCCATTCAGACCGCCAAGCAGCTCTTGACCCAGCAGATTCGCGACGCCGAACGCCAGAAGATTCTGGATACCTACAAGGGCCGTATCGGCACCATGATCAGCGGCGAAGTGCTCCGCCTCGAAGGCCGCAACGTGATCGTAAGCCTCGGCAAGCAGACCGAAGCCGTGATTCCGCCCCGCGAACAGATTAGCCATGAACGCTTGGGTCAGGGCCAGTCCGTGAAGGCCGTGATTGCCCGAGTAGAGGAATCCTCCAAGAACGGTGCCCAGGTGGTGCTGTCCCGCGCCAGCGGTGATTTCCTCAAGGAACTGTTCCGCCAGGAAGTTCCGGAAATTTACGAAGGCTCCGTGGAAATCAAGGGTGTGGCCCGTGAACCCGGTTATCGCGCAAAGATTGCCGTGTTCTCCCGCGACGAAAAGATTGACCCGGTTGGCGCCTGCGTAGGCATGAAGGGTGCCCGCGTGCAGACCATTGTCCGCGAACTGGGTAACGAACGTATCGACATCGTTCACTGGAACGAAAATCTGGACGTGTTTATCACTCGCGCCCTTGCTCCGGCCAACATCGTGAAGCTTACCGAAGTTCCCGGCACCCAGCGCGTGGTGGTGGTCATCAACGACGAGAACTTGGCTCAGGCTATCGGCAAGAACGGCCAGAACGTGAAGCTGGCCGCCACGCTGGTGGGTCGCGACCTGGATGTGTTTGGCGAAAAGGAATGGTCCGAAAAGTCCGACGCCGAGAAGGCCGAGGTCATGACTCCTCGCGAACAGGAACTCCGCCGCAACGCTCACCGTGCAGAGAGCCTCTTTGCCAATGCCGGTTCCGAGGATTCCACCGAAGAAAACGCCAGCGAAGCCCAGGAGACCACTGGAGAAAACGCCTAGGGAAAAGTTTTCGGCAGGGGATTTTTAAAAAGGATTAGATAGGCTTTTAATGAGTATGGAAGATCAAATCAAACCGACGGACTGGGCACAAGAACACGGACTGAAAGTGGACGTGGTCATGAAGCTGCTGAGAGATGCAGGTGTCACTGTCCGTACCCAGGTGTCCAAGGTGGCCGCCTCGGATTACGAGAAGATTGAAGAGGCTGCCGCTGTTGAAAAACAGAAGCAGGATTCCAGGAGTAAGAACCTGAAGAGCGCTTCGTCTTCGGAATCCCAGGAAAGCACGCCCAAGAAAAAGTCCGCCACGGAAACTGTGACGGTCAAGAACGGTGTGACTATCCGCCGCATCAAGGCTACAAAGCCCAAGGCCACTACGGAAAAGCCCGCTGCGACAAAGACCAAGGCTGCGGCCAAGGCCGAAAGTGCTTCGACAAGCTCAGCAACCGGTACGCCGAAGGCTCCCGAAGTTGCTGCCGCTCCTAGCCCAGTTGCCCTTGCAGATGCTTCGACAGGCTCAGCAACCGAAACGTCGAAAGCCTCAGTCGTCGCGCCTGTAGCCGAAGCTCCTGCAAAGCCTGCGGAACCTGCCAAGGAAACTCCTGTCGAGGCAAAGCCCGAAGTCAAGGCCGAAGCCCCTGTAAAGACTGACCCGAAGCCTACGGCTGTGGCGAAGCCCGCTCCTGCAAAGCCTGCAGAACCCACCATGATGACCTCTTCTACGGAGCTGAAGCAGCCTCCCATGAAGGCCCAGGTGTTCAAGCCCGATGCGGCTATCCTTGCCCGTATCGCCAAGTCCCAGCAGCAACAGCAGGCTGGGCGCGGTCCTAACAACCGCCGTCCGGGCGGCCCCGGCGCTCGCGGCCAGGGAAATGCCCAGGGCTACACGGGAACCTTTGGCCCCCGCAATGCCGGTAACGGTCAGGACAATCGTGGCGGCAATTTCCGCGGCGGCCAGAATGGCGGTCGCGGTGGTTTCGGCGGAGGCCGCTCCAGCGGATTCTCCGGCGGCTCCATGCAAGACGCCTTCAACGCCAGCAACGGCGGTGTCGGTTTTGGTGGTGCCTCTTCCCAGGGTGGAAAGGGCGGTAACGCCAAGGGCCAGAACGGCCGTCATGGTAACGACAAGAACCGTCGTGGAAACGGTCGCGACAGGCAGGAACAGCAGAAGGAACAGCAGCAGGAAATGGTTCGCCAGAACGTTTCCCGCGTGATGGCCGACTTGTCCAAGAAGCCCGTCAAGAAAGTTTATCGCAAGGAACACAACGACAACGATTCCGGCGAAGAGAAGAAGATTCTCAAGACCTCTGACTTTATTACCGTGGGCGAACTGGCCGGTCTTATGGACCAGATGCCTGCCCGCGTCATTGCGAAGTGCATGGAAATGGGCATGATGGTGACCATCAACGCCCGCCTGGACTTCGAGACCATCCAGATTCTGGCCGACGAGTTCGGCTACGAAGCCCAGTTGATGGAAGAATACGAAGAAGCGGTTCTCGGCGTGGAAGAAGAATCCGAAGAGAACCTGCAGCCCCGCCACCCGGTGGTGACGGTGATGGGCCACGTGGACCATGGTAAAACCTCCTTGCTGGACTGGATCCGCAAGACTCACGTGGTGTCCGGCGAATCCGGCGGCATTACCCAGCATATCGGTGCCTACGAGGTGACGACTAAGCAGGGTAAGGTGACCTTCCTGGATACTCCGGGTCACGAGGCCTTCAGCGCCATGCGTGCCCGAGGTTCTCAGGTGACCGACGTGATTGTGCTGGTGGTGGCTGCCGACTCCATGGTGATGCCCCAGACGGTGGAATCTATCGAACTGGCCAAGCGCGAAAACGTGCCCATGGTGGTTGCTATTACGAAGATTGACCTGCCTACGGCCAACCCCGACAAGATTCGTGCCCAGCTGGCCGAACGCGGTGTCGAGGTGGAACAGTGGGGCGGTCAGACCAGCTGTATCGAAGTGTCCGCCCGTACGGGTCAGGGCATGGACCAGCTGCTGGAAACACTTGCTCTCGAAGCCGAAGTGCTGGAACTCAAGGCCAACCCCAACGCACACGCCAAGGGTGCCGTGGTGGAATCCAAGCTGGACGTGGGCAAGGGTTCCATGGCTACCATCCTTGTGCAGAACGGTACCCTCCATGTGGGTGACCCGTTTGTTTGCGGTATCTACGCCGGTAAGGTCCGTGCCATGTTCAACGAGCGCGGCGAACAGATGAAGGTGGCGCCTCCTTCTGCACCTTGCCAGGTGCTTGGCTTTGACGGCACGCCTCAGGCCGGTGACGACCTGATTGTGGTGGACGACGAAAAGACCGCCCGCGAAATTGCAAGCAAGCGCCGCATGGCCGCTCGTGAACGCGACCTCCGCGCCCGTAGCACCATTTCTCTGGAATCCAAGTTCAACGAACAGAAGGAAGGCAAACTTTCCGAACTGAACCTTATCGTCAAGGCCGACGTGGGCGGTTCTGCCGAAGCTCTGGCTTCTTCTCTGGAAAAACTTTCCAACAGGGAAGTGAAGGTGAACATCATCCGCAAGGGTGTGGGCGCCATTACGGATTCCGATATCCTGTTTGCTACAACTGCCCAGGCCATCATTATTTCCTTCCACCTGATGCCTTCGCTCTCCGTGCGCGAAATGGCTCAGAAGGAAGGTATTGAAATCCGCAACTACCGCGTGATTTACGACTGTATCGAAGACATCAAAAACGCCGTGGAAGGCCTGTTGAAGCCCACCCTCAAGGAAGAACTTGTGGGCGAAGCCGAAATTCGCCAGGTGTTCAAGATTCCGAAGGTGGGTCTCATTGCCGGCTGTATGGTTACCGACGGCGAAGTGGACCGCACAAGCCACGTTCGCGTGTACCGCAATGGCGTGGAACTGGGAACCACTGTGGTCCAGTCCCTCAAGCGCATGAAGGACGACGTGAAGACGGTGGTTCGCGGATTCGAATGCGGTATTGGCCTCAAGGGTTACGACGACATCAAGGAAGGCGACAGCCTGATCTTCTTCAAGGAAGTCACCGTTGCCCGTACCCTGAAGGACGTGGCCCGCGAAGAAGCCGAGGAGAAGGCGAAGAAGGCGGCAGAAGAAAGTGCTACGTAGTGATGAGGTCGTGCTTCGCACTTTGAGGTGTGAGGTCGCGACCTTTGGTCGCTCTGAGAAGATTCAGGCGCTAAAGGTGCGATTATAAAAAGCTCAATCCTCAAAGGGAGTCGTAAGACGACCGTCCTCAAACCTCATACCTTTTAGTATCAATGAGTAGAAGAACCGACAGATTAGATGAGCAGTTCCGCGAGGAAATCGGCAAGCTTTTGCAGAAAGGCCTGAAGGACCCTCGCGTGAGCAGCCTTGCAAGCATTACCCGGGTGACCATCACCGAGGATTTGAGCTATGCGAAGATTCTCGTGTCCGTCATGGGCACCGACAAGGAAAAGCGTGACACCCTGGTGGGGCTGAACAACTCCGCCGGCTTTATTCGTGGAGTCCTGGGCAAGGCCCTCAAGATCCGGAAGATTCCGGAGCTGAACTTTGTTCTGGATGAGAACCTGGAACACGCCATGCGTATCGAATCCATCTTGGCCGAACTGAAGCAGAAGGGGGAACTCTAGCTTGACTCCTTCTGGATTTGTCCTGCTGGACAAGAATCCCGGTGAAACTTCTTTCAAGGCCCTTTTCCCGCTGAAAAGGGTCTTTTCTACAAAGCGCGTGGGTCATGCGGGTACTTTGGACCTGCGGGCATCGGGCCTGATTGTGGCCGCCATCGGACGTGCCACCCGGTTGCTTCCTTTTGTGGAGGCCAAGGACAAGTGCTATACCTTCCGGCTCCATCTGGGCTACGAGACCGACACACTGGAATGGGACGGGGATGTGGTGGCTCAAGATGAATTCGGAATCCGGAATTCGGAATTCGGAATTGATGAAGGTGTCATCCTGAGGGAACCCTGGAGCACGAAGTGCGATAGGGGAAACCGAAGGATCCAGGGCGGTTTAACTCGTGAAGATTTGGAAGCGGTCCTCCCGCAGTTTACAGGCGACATCGACCAGATTCCTCCGCGGTATTGTGCCGTAAAAATCGACGGCCGCCGTGCCAGCGACTGGGCGGAACGGGGCAAGGATTTCGAAATGAAGCCCCGCCGAATCCACATCGAGTCCCTGAAAATTGTAGGGGAGGGCGGCGTCACCGAAGGCTGCTCCGGTAAGAGCTTTGCCACCTTCGACCTGGAATGCGTCTGCTCCAAGGGAACCTACATCCGCTCCCTCGGGCGGGACTTGGCACACGCCCTGGGAACATACGGCTGCGTTTCCCAGATTCGTCGTCACCGCATAGGGAACATCACCCTGGACAATGCAGTCAAGGGCGAGAACCTGACGGCCGAAAACCTGGTGCCGGTAGATAAAGTTCTAGATTATCCAGTGTTGCGTCTGGACGATACCCAGATGGCGATAATCCGCAAGGGCAATTGGCTTCCCTGGAAAACGCCTGTAGAGGGCGTCGGGGCCGAAGGTCACGTGTTCGTGGCCAACGGGGCGGGCGAAGTCCTTTCCCTTTGCAGGTTCGAGCCTGGGCGCATTTGCCCGAAGTATTTTTTAGGCGGGGATGACTGATATGCCGCAAGCGGTCCGCAGAGCCATAACCATGGGAAATTTTGACGGGTGCCACCTGGGTCACCAGGCGCTTTTCCGTTCCCTGAAGGCCGTGGCCGAGGTAAACGGCCTTGTACCCACCGTCATCAGTTTCGAACCCCATTCCAACTACGTGCTCCGTGAACCCGGAGATCCCTTGCTCCTTACCACCACCAAGGAAAAACGTGAATTCGTAGAGAGCCTGGGTCTTGAATTCTTGGTGATGCCCTTCACGAAGGAACTGGCGAGGCTCCCTTTTGATGAATTTGTCCGTAAAGAGCTGATTGAAAAGCGGGGCGTTTGTTCCATGTTTTTCGGTCATGACCATTGCTTCGGTGCGGGAGGCAAGGGCAATTACGAAACCATCACGGCGGCGTTTCCCGAGCTTTCTACCCAGATGCTTTCCATCGTGCTTTACAAGGGGGAGCGTGTCAGTTCTTCGGCGGTGCGCAACGCCCTCTTGAACGGAGACGTGGACCGTGCCCAGACTTACCTGGGCAGGCCTTACCGTCTGTCTGGAACGGTGGTGGAGGGTAAGCGCCTTGGGCACACCATCGGGTTCCCGACGGCGAACCTGCAGGTGGAACCTTACAAGTTCCTGCCCAAGATTGGGGTCTATGTGGCCTCGGCACGGCTCGATTCCGAACGGATTTTCCGTGCGGTGGTGAACATCGGCATGCAGCCCTCTACGGGCAATCACCAGCTGGCCATCGAGGCCTATATTCTGGACTTTGACGAAGACATTTACGGCAAGCCCCTTTCCTTGGATTTGCTCACCTACCTCCGGCCCGAACAGAAGTTTGCAAGCCTTGAAGATTTGGTGCGGCAAATCGGCATGGATGCCGACACCGCCCGACACTACAACGGAAACCACTGGGCAGAATAAAGGCCTAATTCGTTGATTGTCAAGGGGTTGCGGAATTGCCGTTTGGCGGACTGTAAAATCGGGGTATAAAATGGCTGCTTCTAGGCGGCCTTTTTTCATTTAATGAAACTTTGAAATTCCTTGAAAAACCCCGTTTTTTCTATCTTTTCAGCCGAATTTTATGAGGAAACCCTTATGACTGATGTGGCAGAAAAGCCGAATTTCATAACGTCCTCCCTTGACTTTTTGGTCAACTGGGGCCGTACGAATTCCCTTTGGCCGTTCCCCTACGGTACGGCCTGTTGCGCGATTGAGTTTATGAGTACCGAGGTGGGCCGTTACGACCTTTCCCGTATCGGTTCGGAATACGTGCGCTTTACCCCGCGCCAGTCCGACGTGCTTCTGGTGTCCGGGACCATTACCTACAAGCAGGCCCCCATCCTCAAGCGTATCTACGAGCAGATGGCCGAACCCCGCTGGGTGATTGCCATGGGTGCCTGCGCCTGCTCCGGCGGATTTTACGACTGCTACTGCACCGTGCCGGGCATCGACCACATCATTCCCGTCGATGTGTATATCGGTGGCTGCCCTAGCCGCCCGGAGGCCTTCTTCGACGCCATGTTCGACCTGCAAAAGAAGATCAAGGACGAGTCCTACATGAAACAGCGCACCGAGCGGGTCAAGGAACAGCTGGAAATGATCAAGGCAAAGACCGCCGAGGCTAAGGAAGAGGTCCGCGAGTTTGCCCACGAGAAGGTTGCCGAGTTCAAGGAACTGGTGGCCGAAAAAGAAAAAGAGTTTGTTGAACAGACCCAGTTCTGGAAGAGGTAGAAGATGGTGAACGTAGATGAAATCTTCTCCGTCCTGGAGGAAAAGTTTGGTGCGACGAAGGAGTCCAAGGACAAGTGGACGGTGACGGCGGTTGTGCCTGCCGCCTATCTGCACAATGCGGTCCAGTTCCTTCGCGACGAGTCGGCTATCAAGTTCGAGATGCTGGTAGATATCGCCGGTGTCGATTACCTGACTTACCCCAATCACGAAGGGCCCCGCTTTGCGGTGGACTACGCCTTCAAGAGCATGTCCACTCCCGGTGCCCGGATTCGTCTGAAGGTGCAGGTTCCCGAAGCCGACCTGAATGTCCCCACCCTTACGGACCTGTATGCCAACGCCAACTGGTACGAGCGCGAAGTATTTGACCAGTTCGGGATTGTGTTCACGGGCCATCCGGACCTCCGCCGCCTGTTGAACCATGTGGAATTTGTGGGCCATCCGCTCCGCAAGGATTACCCTGCCCAGAAGCGTCAGTGGCTTTCTACCAACGACTACTTGCTCCCCGCTTTGGAAAAGCGTCTGGAGGTGCTTGGCTACAGGGTTGTCCAGCGCAGCAAGGAAGTGGAAACCGTGGATAACGAATTTTTGGAAGGGAGTATCAAAGAATGATTGTACTGGATCATAGAGGCAAGAGACAGAGCCTGATGCCCCTGAACGTGGGCCCGAGCCACCCGGCCACCCATGGATGTCTCCGTTTTTTGACTGCCTTGGACGGAGAAACCATCGTCGCAAGCGTCGAAGAAATCGGCTACCTGCACCGCGGGTTCGAGAAGATGGTGGAACGGGGCACCTGGCAGCAAGTGGTTCCCTATACCGACCGCTTGAACTATTGCTCCGCCATCATGAACAACATAGCCTACTGCCGTGCGGTAGAGAATATGTTTGGCGTAGAAATCACGGAACGCTGCAAGGTGCTCCGCGTGATTGTGAACGAACTTAGCCGTATCAACGACCACTTTGTGTGCGTGGCGGCTGCCTTCCAGGACCTGGGCGGCACGACTCCGTTCATGTATGCCTTTAACCCCCGTGAAGAAATCATGTGCATCTGGGAAAAGCTTACCGGTGCGCGCCTGACCAACAGTTACTCCCGTATCGGCGGCCTTGCCCGCGACAGCTACGACGGCTTTGAGCAGGATGTCCTTGCGGCTCTTGATTCTACCGAGAAGGCCCTGAAGGATTTGCATGCCTGCTTGGACCGTAACCGTATCTTCCTGGACCGTACCGTGGGTATCGGCAAGATTTCTGCCGAAAAGGCCATCAGCTACGGCTGGACTGGCCCCTGCCTCCGCGCCTGCGGTGTCGCATCTGACCTTCGCAAGGACGAACCCTACTACGATTACGAGACCTACGACTGGGAAGTGGTGGTCGGCACTCAGGGCGACTGCAACGACCGTCTGCAGGTCCGCCTCGCCGAAATCGAAGAGTCCATGAAGATTGTGCGCCAGGCCTTGAAGCGCCTTACGCCAGGGCCTATCGACATCGTCGATCCACGCATTCGCGTGCCCTCGCACAAGCTGGCCTACCAGGATATGGAAGGCCTGATTGGCCGCTTCAAGAGCGTCTATGAAGGTATCCGCGTTCCCGAAGGGGAATACTACTGCGGGAGCGAATGTGCCAACGGCGAACTCGGCTTTACCATCGTTTCTGACGGCTCGGGCCACCCGTACCGCATCAAGGTGCGCCCGCCTTGCCTTACGCAGTTTGCCGCATTCCACGAACTGGTGGAAGGCGGTCAGCTGGCTGACTCCATGGCCGTACTTTCGGGCCTCAACATTATCGCTGGAGAACTTGACCGATGAGAGAACATATCCAAGGTGCTGTTCAGTTTGTCTCCAATAACCGCCTGAAGTTTGACAGGCCCGCGCAGCCCATCGAAGCCTTGCCCGATCCGGGCCAGACCTTCGGTTACGTGAACAATGCCGTTCCCCAGCCATCTCCCAAGGAAGTGCTTGCAAAGCTCGACACTCCCGAAATCAAGGAACGCTGCGCCGACCTGCTGAGCCGCTATCCGGTGGGGCAGGGGGCTTTGCTCGAAGTGCTCTGGCTTGTGCAGGGCGTGTTCGGCTGGGTGCCTACCGAAGGTATCCGCTGGGCGGCAAATGTTTGCGGTTGCGCCCCTGCCCATGCGCTGGGCGTTGCCTCCTTCTATACCATGTACAACCACGCTCCCAAGGGCAAGTTCCTGCTGCAGTTCTGCCGTAACATCAGCTGCACCATCAAGGGCGCTCCGAGCCTGATTGCCTACGTGGAAAAGGCATTGAACATCAAGACCGGCGAAACTACACCCGATGGTCTTTTCACCATTCTCCAGGTGGAATGCCTGGGCAGCTGCGGCAACGGCCCCATGATGCTGGTGAACGACGATTTCGCCACCGACGTGGAAGGGGACCAGCTGGTGATGAAACCGGGTACCACCCTCACTACCGACAGCATTGACCGTATTCTCAAGTGGTGCTACGCTCACGAAGACAACATGCCCAAGCACGATGTGTTGGGCGGTATCGTCAAGGGTCACAGCGGACACCCTGGTGCTCCCGGCGCCAAGGCGAAGCCACAGGTGGCGGACTACGCTCCTCCCTCTCCGGTGCTGAACGTGAAGGCCGAAGCCGACGACGCTGGCGCCACCCTCACCTGGAAGGGCGCTCCCGAATTCACGAAGCTGGTGGTGGAAAAGAAGAACGGCTCCAAGTGGGACGCCGTGGGCGAGCCCGGCGTGAAGGACAAGAGTTTCCTCGACGCAAGCGGCAAGGTGGGCGATGTGTATCGCATGATTGCCACTTCCGGCGAACGCACGGCGAAACCTTCCAAGGAAGCTTCCGCTACTCAGAAGCCCGCGCCGGCTGAGGAGGCTAAGTAATTATGGCTGAATGTGTAAAAGTTTGTACAGCGAACTTCGGCAAGGGCGCCCAGGACATCGAAGTCTATAAGAAGCTGGGCGGCTACGCCAATATTTCCGAAAAGCTCTTCAACATGAGCCAGTTCGAACTCATCGACTACGTGCAGCGCTCTAACCTGCGCGGCCGTGGCGGTGCAGGGTTCCCCACGGGCATGAAGTGGAGTTTTGTTCCTCGCAATTCCGGCAAGCCCGTGTATATCGTGGTGAACGCCGACGAAGGCGAAGGCGGAACTTTCAAGGATCATTTCTTGATGCTGGAAGACCCCCACCGTCTTATCGAAGGCTTGATTATCGCCGGTTGGGCGCTGGGCAGCCGTGCGGCCTACATCTATTGCCGTGGCGAATTTTTGCCCTGCATCGAAAGCATCAACAAGGCCCTGAACCAGGCGTATGCCGCCGGTTACCTGGGCGAAAACATTATGGGCACCAAGTTCTGCTTTGACATCTTTGTCCATCGCGGAGCGGGTGCTTATATCTGCGGTGAAGAAACCGCTCTTATCAACTCCCTCGAAGGCCAGAAGGGTCAGCCCCGCCTTAAGCCGCCTTTCCCGGCGGTAAGCGGCGCCTGGAAGAGCCCCACCTGCGTGAACAACGTAGAGACCATCATGGCCCTCCCGTGGATCTTGCAGCATGAGCCCGAAGAATACGCCAAGATGGGAACTCCCCGTGCCGGCGGAACCAAGGTGTTCTGTATTTCTGGCGACGTGAAGAATCCGGGTGTCTATGAAGCTCCTCTCGGCACTCCCATGATGACCATGATCAACGACTACGCCGGCGGCGTTGTGGGCGGAAACCTGAAGGCGGTGCTGCCGGGCGGTTCTTCTTGTGCTCCGCTGACCGCCGAAGAAGCGGCCGTGGCCACTATGGACTACGAATGCCTCGCCTCCATGAAGACCATGTTCGGTTCTGGCGCCATGATCGTAATCAACGATACCCACAACATGGTGGACCTGCTGAACTGCCTCGGCAACTTCTACAGCCACGAATCCTGTGGCCAGTGCACGCCATGCCGCGAAGGTACGGGACTTCTGCACCGCATGTTGAATCTGATTGTCGCGGGCAAGGGTCATGACGGCGACGTGGAACTGATGCAGAGCCTCTGCGGCGGTTTCGGCGGCGTGACCATTTGTCCTCTTTCCATTTCGCTGGGTGGCCCTGTAAGTTCTTATACGGCCAAGTTCCGTGCCGACTTTGACGAATACATCGCCAAGAACCCGGACCACGCCAAGCCCCGTGTTCAAGAAACCTATCGTCCTGGAATTTTCTGGTAATATTATGAGTAACTACTACAACATGCCGAAACTCCCGACCGAGAACAGCCCGAAGGTGGAAATCTTCGTGGACGACAAGCCGGTGATGGTTCCTGGCGATACGAATCTTCTCGAAGCCCTCAAGGCCGTGGGTGTCGAAACGCCCCACGTATGTTACCACCCGTTCCTCCCGGTGTCGGGCAACTGCCGCCAGTGCCTGGTGGAGCAAGAAGGCCCCCGCGGTCGCATGCTGGTGATTGCCTGCTACACGCCGGTAGCCCCGGGTATGAAAATCTACACTCCGGCCTCCAGCGCCCGCGTGAAAAACGCCCGCAGGGCCACTCAGGAGTTCATGCTGGTGAACCACCCGCTGGATTGCCCCATCTGCGACAAGGCCGGCGAGTGCACCCTGCAAGAAAACTATATGGAAGCGGGCCAGAACGAATCCCGCATGCGCCCCGAATATGGCAAGAACTACCACGGCAATCCTGCCCACCAGTTCATTGACGCCAAGGGCCAGCTCCGGGGTGGCAAGCATGTGGACCTGGGCCCCCGCGTTTTGCTGGACGAAGAACGCTGTGTGCAGTGCGACCGTTGCGTGCGCTTTATGCGTAGCATCGCCGGTTCCGAACAGCTCCAGCTGGCGGGCCGTGCCGACCACACCTACATCACTACGTTCCCCGGCGAAAAGCTGGACCACGAATACGACCTCTGCGTCACCGACGTTTGCCCGGTGGGCGCCATGACGGCCAAGTACTTCCGTTTCCAGAAGCGCGTCTGGCTCCTTTCCCACACGCCCACGGTTTCTATGGACGATTCCCTGGGGGCAAACATCTGGCTGGACCATGCCGACGGTCGCATCTATCGCGTGATGCCCCGCTGCAATCCCGAAGTGAACCGCAGCTGGCTTTCTAACACCAGCCGTCTCGCGTTCCAGAATTTTGACAAGAACCGCCTTCCGTTCATGGGATTCCATGTAATCCAGAACCTGGTTTCCGAAGTCAAAGCAGAAGGGGGCAAGATTGCCCTTGCCGCTGGCGGCACCTGCACCATCGAGGACCTTGCGGCCCTCCGCATGCTGAAGGATTCCCTCGGTGACAGCGCCGAGCTGTTCGGCGGCACCTTCAAGGGTGTTGGCTCTCCCGACGGTATCGCCATGAGCGGCGACCCCATGGCCAACCGTGCAGGTTTCAAGCTCATGGGCGTCCCCGAAAACAACCTGGCCGACCTCACGAAGCGCGCCGGCGAATTCAAGCTGCTTCTGACCATGAACCTGGATATCTTCGGTGAAGATGCCTCTCAGGCTTCGGCCCTCGAAAAGATCCAGAACCGCGTGGTGCTTTCGGCCTTTAACGACGAGACCGCCGCCCACGGCACCCTCTCTTGCGGTGTGCGCCACTGGAGCGAAGTCCAGGGCACTATGGTGAACAGCCTGAACATTCTGCAGAAACTGAATGCCTGCCCGGTATGCCCCGACGAGAAGATCCGCCCGGCCTACGAGATCCTTTCGGAACTGGCCGGATGCAAGTTCGAGTCTGCGGCAGACGCCTTTAAACATGCGGGCAAGTACGCTGCGGCACTTTCTGGCCTTTCTTACGATACCATCAAGAGTACAGGCAAACTCCTCGAAGGAGGTGAAGCATAATGGATATTATTGAATCCAAGACCTGGGTGGAATGGCTCATCACTATCGGAAAGTTCGCTTTCTGCTTTGTGCCGGTCCTTTACATCCTGTTGCTTATTCCTATGGAACGCCGTGGCGCTGGCTTTATGCAAGACCGTCAGGGCCCGAACCGTTCCTATATTAAGATTCCCTATTTCGGAAAGATCCGTTTGCTGGGGTATGTGCAGAACATGTGCGACGGCACCAAACTGTTCTTCAAGGAAATGTTCGCTCCCAAGGGCGCAAACAAGTTCCTGTACTACGTGGCGCCTGCTATTCCCTTCGCTATCGTTTTCTTAAGCCCTTGCGTGATTCCCTGGTTTGGCCCCATGGTCTTTGAGTGGGGTGGCAAGACGGTCCGTATCGCGGGCTCCATCGTGGATTCCGACGTGGGCGTGCTCCTGCTGTTCGGGCTTTCGTCCCTTTCGGCTTACGGTGCCGTGCTGGCCGGTTGGGCGTCCAAGTCCAAGTACAGCTTCTTGGGTGCGCTCCGTACCAGTTCCATGACCATCAGCTACGAAGTCTGTCTTGGCCTTTCCATGATGGGCATCTTGCTCCTTGCAGGCTCCTTCAACCTGACCGATATCGTGAACTGGCAGGAACACCACGCCTGGGGCATTGTGGTCCAGCCTGTGGCCTTCTTCTGCTTCCTCATCGCGAGCATCGCCGAAACGGGCCGTGCTCCCTTTGACGTGGCCGAAGGCGAACCCGAACTGGTTGCCGGTTACCATACCGAATATGGTGCCATGCAGTTCGGCTTGTTCTACATGGGTGAATACTCCCACATCTGCATCAACAGTTTCCTCATCGCGACCCTCTTCTTGGGCGGCTACTCCGTGCCCTTCGTGACTACGGAAACCATGCAGGCCCACATGGGAGGCTCTCTCGCCATCCTCTTTGGCGTGCTCGCCTTCCTCGCTCTTGCGTTCCTCCACTTGATTTACCGCTATTCCGCAAAGCTTGCCAAGCGTGCCCAGTCCAACAAGATGGAAATCTTGCAGGAATACAAGCTTTACAAGCTCATCGCCTGGGTGGCCGTCGTGGTGTTTGTCGCCCTGGGCGTCTGTGCCTGGCTGTTCTACAATCCCGCGAACTTCGTGGTGAACGGCTTTGCCGTGGGTAGCCTTGCTACCGCCGTGGGTACGGCCCTTATCCACCTGCTGGTGCTTGTGGTCAAGAGCGTGTTCTTCTGCTGGGTGTGGATCTGGGTCCGCTGGACTCTGCCCCGTTTCCGCTATGACCACGTGATGCATCTCGGCTGGAAGATTATCTTGAATATCGCCCTCATCAACCTCGTGGTGACAGCGGTCATCGCCAAACTCGTAGGGGGTAACTAATGCGCGTTATTAGACAGAAACCCATGACCCTGGGTGAACGCCTCTATATCTTTGAGGCCATTCGCGGTCTGTGGACAACTCTCAAGCACGCTGCCCGCGGTCTTTTCGACTACGACAGCCTGCCTACCATCTCTTACCCCGAAGGCCAGCCCGAAGTGCGCAACACCTACCGTGCCAAGCACCGCCTGATGCTTCGTCCCGACGGGACTCCCCGTTGTGTGGCCTGCGGCATGTGTGCTGCGGCTTGCCCGGCTCACTGCATCTTTATCGAGGCTACCCAGAGTGACGACCCCCGTATTGAAAAGCGGGTGATGCGCTTTGACATCGACCACCTGACCTGCGTGTTCTGCGGTCTTTGCGTCGAGGCCTGCCCGGTAGATGCGCTCCGCATGGATACCAAGGTAATCAGTTTCGAACATCGCACCCGCGACGAATTTGTATCCAGTCTTTTCGATTTGACCAACTGGAATCCTGCCGACTATCCCGAAGACGAGCAGAGCCAGAAGGCTCCTGGCGGAAGGCTAAACAAGCAGGCTCTGGAAACCTGGGGAATGGAGGTTAAGTAATGCTCGCTCTCGTTTACTTTATTATTCTCGCCGTGATTGCCGTAGGGGCCGCCCTTTGCGTGCTCCTTTCCAGGCATCCTCTGTACGGCGCTCTTTCTCTGGTGGTGTCCATGGTCTCCCTGGCCGGCATCTACGGCCTTGTAGGCAGCCCCTTCTTGGGAGTTGTCCAGATTATGGTCTATGCGGGCGCTATCATGATGCTCGTGACCTTTGTGATTATGGTCTTAAACGGTGCCAAGGATAAGCGGACCCCCATGTTCGACGGGGTGTCCTTCTTCATTATCCCCGCTGTTCTCGTTCTTGCCGCCATGGTGGGCTTTGCCTTGCTGCGTTCCACCATGACATTTGATTCTGCAACCGTGGCAGGTTCCGTGAAGGTGACTTCGGAAACCCTGTTCAACATGGCCTCTACGGGCCCCGGGTATTTCCTTTTGTTCGAGGTGATTGGCGTGCTGTTGCTTTCGGCGATGGTGGCGGCCATTTTCCTCGCCAAGAGACACCTTGGTTCTGTGATTAGCGAAAATACGGAGGATAAGCACTGATGGAACTCCAACCGTTATACATCCAGATTCTTGCCTTGGTGATTTTCGCCATCGGCATCATCGTCGCCGTTGCCCGCCGCAACCTGTTCTTTGTGCTCATGGGCGTAGAACTGGCCCTGAACGCCGTGAACCTCTCCTTTGTGGGCTTTGCAAAGACGCTTCCTGCAGAGGCTAGCGTTACGGGCCAGATTGTGCCGCTGTTCTCCATAGCGGTGGCGGCGGCCGAGGCCTGCGTGGGCTTTGCCATGGTCATCATGATTTTCCGTAACAAGGAAAGCGTTGATGCGGATTCTTATTCGGATATGAAGGGGTAGGCTATGACACATTTACCACTTTGGTTTATTCCTCTTTTCCCCCTGATCGGTACCATCCTTCTGGGAACCATCGCCGTGGTTTCTTCGGGCGCAAAGAAGGGCCCCTCCGAAGGTCTCGTCGGGACTCTTGCGGTGTTGTTCCCGGCGCTCTCCTTTGCCGTGGTGGCAATCCTTGCCTGCAGCATGCCCGAGGCCGGGTTCAGGGAAACCCTCTGCAACTGGATTGATATTCCCCTGTTCCGGGCGGATATCGGTTTCCTGTTCGACGGACTTTCCCGCATCATGCTCCTGTTCGTGACAGGCATCGGCTCCCTCATTGCCATGTACTCCATCGGTTACATGCACGGCGACCGTGGCTTTGCCAGGTTCTTCGCCTACATCAACCTGTTCCTGTTCAGTATGGTGGTGTTGGTGCTTGCCGACAGCCTGCTTCTCACCTTCCTCGGTTGGGAAGGCGTGGGCCTCTGCTCTTACCTGCTTATCGGCTTCTGGAATCAGGATATCAAGAACTGCAAGGCGGCCAACAAGGCCTTTATCGTGAACCGCGTGGGCGATATCGGGTTCTTGTTGGGCATGCTTACCCTTGTGACTATCGGTGGCTCTAGCCTGTTGAACTACGACGGCCTTGCCGCTTTCATCAACATGGTGATTGGCGCCGGCGAGGTTGTGGAACTGGTTCTGCCCCTTTCTCTTGCAGGACTCCTCTTCTTTATCGGTTGCACTGGCAAGTCGGCCCAGATTCCCCTGTTGACATGGCTTCCCGACGCCATGGCGGGTCCGACCCCCGTGTCCGCCCTTATTCATGCGGCCACCATGGTGACCAGCGGCGTTTACCTGCTGGCCCGTCTCTCAATGATGTTCTGCCTGCTGGAACATGTGCTTTTGATTATCGTTTTCGTGGGCATGTTCACGGCCCTCTGGGCGGCTATCGCTGGCCTTCTGCAAAACGACATCAAGAAGGTTCTGGCCTACTCGACTATTTCCCAGTTGGGCTACATGTTCATGGCGGCTGGCGTCTGTGCCTTTGACGCTTCCATTTTCCATGTGTTTACCCATGCCTTCTTCAAGGCGGCCTTGTTCCTTGGGGCCGGTGCGGTTATCCATTCCCTCGCCGGGGAGCAGGACATGCGCCGTATGGGCGGGCTTATCAACAAGACTCCCGTGACGGCCTGCGTCATGATTTTTGCCTTCCTCGCCATTGTTGGGTTCCCTGGCTTTGCGGGATTCTGGTCCAAGGACTTGATCCTGGAACGCATTTTCGTGAGTGGCCCCATTCTTGGCCCCATCGTTTATGTGGTGGGTCTTGCCACGGCGGTGATTACCGCGGTCTATATGGGTCGCCTGATTATCATGACCTTCTTTGGCAAATATCGCGGTGATAAGGAAACCGAAGAGCATATCCACGAGGCTCCGGCGGTGATGCTGTTCCCCATGGTGATTCTCGCCTTCGGTGCAATCTTCTCCGGTTACCTGTGGGCTGATTCCATTGGCCTTACCTTCTTCCGCGACAGTATGGCTTCTGTGGTGGGGCAGGCCCAGGCTCTTTACCTGGCGGCAAATCCTGCCGCCCACGTGAACCCGGTCATCTTTGCCGTCCTCGGCACGCTGGCTGCCCTCGGCGGTATGTACATCGCCTGGAAGGTGTTTAGCCGCGCCCGTATCATCGGTGTCAAGGGAGCCTCTACGGTTCCCGAAGGCAGCGCCGCTTCCTGGACGTTCCTTTGGGACTACATCCACTGCGCCTTCATTGCGGTTGTGAACATTCTGGCCTGGTTCTGCGACGTGGTGGTGGAAAAGGTACTGCAGGCAATCCAGTGGACCATCGCCGCCATCGTCGAAATCCTCGGCGACGGGGCGTCTATCCTCCAGGTCCGCAAGGTTCGTCTCCAGCTCTCGTTTAGCGTTGCAGGGGTTGCACTCCTTGTAATGCTGGTCATTTTCTCGGGAGGACTCGTCTAATGTTGTTAAATCTTCTCGTTATCGCGCCCTTTGTTGCTGCCATCCTGATGGTGCTCAACTCCAAGGAAGACTCCAGCGCGTCTTCCCGCATGGCAATCCTCATGGGTGTGGCCTTTGCGGTCATGTCCGTGGCCTTGATTGTCACGGGTAACCAGGCGACCACCCCTGTGGAATGGTTCCACATTCCGGGAACCCGCGGTCCGGTTTACTACTACCTCTACGCCCACGGCTTGGGCGCCTGGATGGTGTTCCTTTCTTGCGGTCTTTCCCTGGTGGCACTGATTTCTGCCCGTAGCATTACGGGCAAGAGTTACCGCAATTTCGCCATCGGCATCTTCGCCTTGATGGGCGCCATGAACGGAACCTTCCTCGCGGCAGACGCCGTGCTGTTCTTCTTCTTCTTCGAAGCCATGGTGATTCCTGCGGCAATCCTGATTGCGGCTTTTGGTGGCGAAAAGAGGACTACGGCGGCCATGACCTTTGCCATCTACACTCTGGTGGGCTCTGCTCCCATGATGGTGGCCCTCTGGTACTTGCTGACCATAGCCGACAATTCTCTGTTGCTCTCTATGGCGGTGGCTATCCAGAGCTTGCCTGCAGATACCCAGACCCTGGTGATGCTCAGCTTCTTGCTTGCCTTCTTGGTGAAGACTCCTATCTTCCCCTTCCACGGTTGGCAGGCCATTACCTATGCCGAAGCTCCTGCACCTCTGTCTGCAATCCTTACGGGTGCCATGAGCAAGGCGGGCGTGTTCGGCTTTATCGCCTGGGTCTTGCCCATATTCCCCATGAACTTGAATTACATTTCTGGCCTTATGTGGCTTGGCCTCGGTACGGCGATTTATGGAGCCCTCATGGCGCTCCGGGCTACCGACGGCAAGAGGCTCTTGGCCTATAGTTCCATGAGCCACCTGGGCTTTGCGGTGGCAGGTGTCTTCAGCCTTTCCGAAGCCATGCTCCCCGCGGTGTTGGTGCTTCTGGTGGCCCACGGCATTTCTGCCGGTGTCCAGTATTTCTTGATGGGCGTTGCCGAACGCATGACCGGCACCCGCAACATCAACGAAATGGGCGGTCTTTCTTCAAAGAATCCCGTGTTCAGTTTCTTCTTCGGTGCGGCTGGCGTCATGGCTCTCGCCGTTCCCGGTACTGCCGGATTCGTGGGCGAATTTACAGTGCTCCTTTCCCTGTGGGATTTGGGACCCCTGCCTGCATTGGTGGGCGGTTTCTGCCTGATTCTTTCGGCGACTTACGTGCTCCGCTTTGTTCAGAAGGTTATCTTCGGCAAGCCCGCCCGTGAGTACCAGGAAGGTACAAGGACCACGGCCCTGGAAGGGGTTGCCTTCGGTTCCATGCTGGCGCTGCTTCTGGCCTTCGGTCTGCACCCCGCATTCGTGACCAATTCCTTGCACCTGTTCGACGAGGGAATTATCGAAGAATCGACGACGGAAGTCGTGGGGGAGGTTACAGAACCTGCAGAACAGCCCATGACTGCCGAAGAATTGCGGGAACTGGATTCCACTCTCGCCGCTTCCGGATTTACGGAAGAAGAACGCAAGGCCTTGCTTGCCCAGATCCAGTCAGAAACTCTGGCCGTGGATTCCGCCGTGGCCGCTTCTGAAGCGACGGAGGATTCCGTCGAGGCTCAGGGAGCGGCGGAGGAACAAGCGGCTGCGGTGGGTACGGATTCTTCTGCGGCAGGGGCTGAACCGCCTGCGGTAGAAACTGAAAAGACGGAGGCATCCGAAAATGAGTAATTACATCAATCTTATGCCGGTAATCCTTGTGATTCTCGGGGCCATGGTTTCCATTGCCGCGGAACCCTTTATCAAGGACGAAAACAAGCACAAGGTTTTGCCGTGGTCAGCTGCATTCTTCGTGGCGCTTGCCATGGTGTCTTGTGCGCTTCTTTCTCCGGATACGCTTTTCAACCTGTTCGCCATGGATCCTGTCCGTCGCCTGTTGACGGGAGCGGTTCTCTTCTGTGCGCTCCTTGGTATTTCCGGTATCCAGTGGACTCTGGGTCACGAAAAGCACAAGGGCGGCGAACCCTACGGTCTCATGCTTTTGGCTACGGGCGGCGCCCTGCTTATGATCCAGGCCATCGATTACCTGGCCCTGTTCATCGCTATGGAGCTGACCTCTTTCCCGGTGTACGCCCTGGTAGGGCTCCGTCGCAGGAACACTAATTCTTCTGAAGGCGTGTTCAAGTATTTTGTGTCGGGAGCCATCTTCAGCGCTATCTTCCTGTATGGTGTGGCCATGATTTACGGTGCTACGGGTTCTACAAGCTTGTTTGCTAGTGTCATCTTGGGTCGTGAACCTGTTTATGCTATCGGTGTGCTGATGGTGCTTTTCGGCGTGCTGTTCAAGGCGGGTGCCGCTCCGGTTCACTACTGGGTGGCCGATGTCTATACCGGTGCCGCCGTGGCCGTTACGGGCTTTATGGCTGCCGTCGTGAAGGTTGCTGCCCTTGCCGCTCTCGGCTCCATTTGGCTCTCTGTGCTGGTGACAAAGGCTGATACCGCTCCTGCCTGGAACCTGGCCGAACAGGTAACCATTGGTTCCCAATCCGAATCCCTGGGCGTGATGGTGATTATCGTCGCCCTTCTGTCCATGGCCATCGGTGCGTTTGGCGGCCTTGCTCAGAAATCTATCCGTCGTATTTTGGCGTTTTCCGCCGTGATGAATGCGGGCTTTATTCTGCTGGGCGTGTTGCTGCCCGACTATATCGGTTCTGGCAAGGTTCAGCTTGGCCCCATGTTCTATTTCTTGATCACCTACGCCGTGGCCTCTGCCGGTGCCCTTACCGGCGTTGCCTACTTGGCGGGTAAAGACGACAAGAACGAAACCCTGGACGACTTGCAGGGTGCCGGACGCAAGCGCCCCTTCGTGTCGCTGGCGGTGGCCGTGTGCCTTGCTTCCTTGGCTGGGCTCCCTCCTGTTGCAGGGTTCCTTGCTAAGTTCGTGCTCTTTACGGGGGCCTTCTCTGCGGGTATGTCCTGGATTGCGGCGGCGGGCTTTGGTCTTTCTCTGGTGGCTGCGGCCTACTACCTGCGCATCGCCTATGTGCTGTTTGCACCGGCCAAGAAAACTTGCGAATGTGAATGTTCGTGCAAGTGCGCAGACAATGCGGTCTTTGGCTATATGCTGAAGTTTACCGTGGCTGCAGCGGCCGTGGCCTTGCTGGTGGTGGGAGTGTTCCCGAGCCTCGCATTGCTTTAAGCGCCATTTTAAACCATAAAAAAGCCGGATTTGCATCCGGCTTTTTATGCACCGAAGGTGCTCACGAAAATAATCCGCATCACTAAAGCCTTGTAACCTGCGTAAGGCGGATTATTTAAGGCAGTTCCCCGCCAATCAAGGACATCTGCATTTCCTTGATTTCCTTGCAGGCCTTTTCGCCTAAGGCAAGAAGGGCGTCCAATGTCTTGCGATCGAAGGAGGCGTGCTCGCCGGTTCCCTGCAGTTCGATGTATTCGGCGGCGTCCCGCATCACGATGTTCATGTCCACGTCGGCCCGGCTGTCTTCTTCGTAGCACAGGTCCAGACGGGGTTCTCCGTCAATCACGCCTACGGAAATGGCGCTGATGTTGTGCAGCAGCACCTGTTCAGTAACCTCGATGGTTGGCTTCACTTTCTTGAGGGCGAGGGCCAGTGCCACAAAGCCTCCGATAATGCTTGCGGTACGGGTCCCGCCGTCGGCCTCGATTACGTCGCAGTCCACCACCAGGGCGTGTTCGCCTAGGGCGTTCAGGTTGGCAGCCCCCCGCAGGGACCTGCCCACCAGGCGTTGAATTTCTTGCGTGCGTCCGCTGGCACCTTTCCGTTCCCGCTCCACCCGCTGGCCCGTACTTTGGGGCAGTAGGGAATATTCGGCGGTAATCCAGCCGCAGCCCTTGCCGGCAAGCCACTTGGGAACTTCGGGCAAAAGCGTTGCATTGCACAGCACTCGGGTGTGTCCCATCTCGATAAGCACGGAACCGTCCGCGCTGGACACGAACCCGGTGGTCATCTTGATTTTTCTCATCTCGTCGTTTTTACGATTGTCTATACGGCTCATGATTATACCTCTTGCTCTTGAATGTAGTAGTTACCAATCTTCCTCAGTATTTGCGGATTCGCATTCCTTTAGCGCCTCTTCGTACAGGCTCTCGAGAGTTTTGCCGACCTTTTCGTATTCATAGGGCCTAATCATTTCGGAAGAGTGCGTTGTGGGGTTGCACATCCTCTTGACATTTAGGGTGTCGCTTTCATTTTCGTATACAACGCCCTGAGGAGAATTCCTACAGTTGCTTTCGAATACGAATCCAGTGATACTCCAGCTGTCTTCTAGAGTATAGCCGGTTTCATTTGGCGTATAGATCTTGGACACCCAAATGGTATCTTCCGTTCCCGTGGTAATGTTGCTGCAGTGACCATACTTTGCAATGGAGATTTCCCAGGAAGCGTCCGTAATCTTGAAATCGCAGTTGCTTTTCTGGTAGATGTGGCAGTCGAAGTCGAATGGGTCCGAATGTCCCGAACTGTTTGAAGGATCCTTTGTGCCCGTTGCGTCCGGCCCGCTGCCGGAACTGGAGTCGTCGCAGGCGTTAAAGGCGAACATCGCAAAGGAGACTGTGCTGATTAAGGAAAGTTTCTTGACGGTCTTCATACTTTATTCCGTGTTGCTGTCTTCTGTATTTAAATGTAAAAAATGGTAACCGGGACAAAAAATAGGCCCCGAGATTTTTACATCTCGGGGCCTAGTGGGACCTCCGGGACTTGAACCCGGAACCCGCGGGTTATGAGTCCGACGCTCTGCCCTGTCCCGCGTAGATACTGGGTTTTCGATTAACGTCTCACAAAAAGCTCACAATTTAAAACCCTGTTTTTGCCTTAAAAAGCCCACTTTTTGTGACCTGGTTTTGAGCTTTTTGCTCATCCCCAGACGTCAAAAATTTACAAAAAATTAACAGGTTGAACCAGGGGGTAAAGACCGTCAAAATTTTTTTTGTACGGCCATTGACAAACCTAACTAAATTAGGTATATTAAGTAGTGAACAAAAGAGCACTAAAACTATTTAAAAATGACCATAATGTTGACTAGAAATTTGATGATTCCAGACGGGAAAAAAACGACTTTCGATTCAATCCATCGAGGCTCGCCAAACGGCGAGCCTCTCTTTTTTTGAGAGGTAAAACCATGAGCTACGACTACCACGAAAACATCAAGGACGACTGCGTGACAGCCATCAAGGAATACCTTGGGTATCACGACGTGAAGGGAATGTCCAAGGAAACGCTGAAAGAAAAATTCCGCGATGCGTTCTGGGTTGACGATTCCGTTACTGGCAACGCTTCGGGTTCCTATACGTTCTCCAGCTATGACGCTGAACAAAACATCGCGGGAAACTGGGACTTGCTTGGCGAGGCCATGACCGAGTTCTGCTGCGAGTGCAACGCCATCGAGAAAGGCGCCGAATGGGCGGACGTGACGATTCGTTGCTACCTGCTTGACGAGGGCATCGAGAAGGCGATGGAGGAACTGGAAGAAGAAATCGAAAAAGCGATTGAAGAAGAACCCGAAGAAGAAAGCGCGGAGGCATAGCGATGGAAAGGGCGAAAGTGAAAGAACAGCTTGAACGGATGATGAACGAGTTCAACCAGAAATCCGACGAACTTCAAAAGATGGCGGAGAAAAGCGTCAACGGAACCATGGAAAGGTACACGCTGGCGCAAGCCGACACCGTAGCGGCGAAGCTGCTCGCGCTCAAGGAACTTGCCTTGAGGCTTGGCTTCGCTGTTGTTTACGATGCAATCCAAAACAAGTGGACTCTAACCTAAAGGAAAAAAACAATGAAGATAAAAGCATACCTCATCGACGTTATCAACGAGACCCATAAGGCAGTCGAAATTGAAAACAAGCTCGCGGACTATTACCGCGAATTGCAGTGTACCGTGATTGACATTCAGGAACGGAAAATCGGCAAGAAGGTCTTCGACATTATCTGCGACGACGAAGGTCTTTTCAAGCAGCCCGCGAAAATCAGTGCCATCGACAATCTCGGTTCGCCTATGTTTGTCGGCAATCTCCTGGTCGTAAAAAATAAGGACGGAGAGACTACCACATTGAGCGACGAAGATGTATATTACGTTTCCGAACATGTGGAAAAACTTTGTACCAAGCTGTTTCCGAAAGGCTACCCGATGCTGACGCAGGTCGAATATTGCTAGGAGGGCTGAATATGAATTTGAAAATCGGAGACAAGATTGAGATTCTCGAAATGGTAGGCGAACCCCAGTACACGGGAAAGGTCGGAGTTGTTGATTTTATTGACGACGCTGGTCAAGTGCATGGAACCTGGGGCGGCTTGGCTGTTCAGCCTGAACGCGATAAAGTTCGATTGCTGGAGGGGTGACGATGGCGGAAGGACAGCTGGATTTCTTTTCCATCTTGGATTCCGCAAGCGAAGCGAACAATGCAAGGCCATGGTGTAAATCATGGCTTTGCGCCCGTAAGAACGACTGCGGAGTTTATGTGGAGAATGTGCAGACATTCAGGCAGGGAGAGGGCTACAGGCGCTACGTGGAGCTGAAATGCGCCCTCGACTACCCGCGGGTCTATTACGCTTGCAGCATCCAGGACAGAATTTCCGGGCGCGGTTCGCCACTGGATGCCGATGGAGATTACTGCTTCGACGTGTTCGACGGAATCGTGGACGTGGAGAAGAAGGTACGCGGCTATCTGACGCGCTGTGCGTCGGGCTACGAGGTGAACCGTTCCTGGATAGATGGCGTGGTGAACATGCTCAAGAACAGCTTGCAGCAATAGTACAAAAGCTATTTTTAAAGCGAGGCAAACAATGAATTACAGAACTCTGTGCAGCTTTTACAAGGGCGAGAAGGAATGTCCCTTTGAAGCTGGGAAAGGAAACGCGGGAAAGTTCTGGATGGCGGAACGGTTCGTCTGCGAGGAATATGCGCTGACTGTCGAGAAGCAGGTCGAGACCGATTTCTTCCGCATGGTCGCCGCCTATATGTGCAAGTGGGCGCCCTACAATTTTCCCGACCTGATACGCGACTACCTGTCGAAGTCCGATGCCGATGAAAAAATCAAGGCTCAAGTGAAAGCGATGTATCTCTAATCTTAGGCGGCAGTAGGAGCCGCCTTCGGTCTCTTTTTTGCACAAAATATGATTTATTCACTTGAAAAAATCCGATTTTTACTATCTTTGCGCTCGGAGCCTTAGCTCAATCGGTTAGAGCGTCGGACTCATAAAAATTGTGGCACCAGTCTGAAAGGGCTGGATGCGAATGGGAAGAAATCGGTGAAACCTAAGTGGCCGCGAGGTCATAAGGCAACGCCGAGCCGAGCCGGGGGTACACCCCTGGAAGGTGTAGAGACTAGCGGAGCAGTAGAGCCTGCTTAATGACCGCGCAAGCCTCCCACGCCTAAACCCGCAAGGGCATGGCGAAGACATAGTCCACGGAGGTGCGAAAGCATCACGAACGTAAACCCGTTGGTTCCCGGTTCAAGTCCGGGAGGCTCCATTTAGAAAGGACGATGAGAATTCTCATCGTCCTTTCCTGATGTAATAGGTTTGTCAAACCTTATCTTCATTTTCTTTTTTTTCTTTTTCCCTTATTTCTTCAATCATTTTGTTGATTTCGTCTTCGTTGTTTGGAAGATTAAATAAGTGATTATTCCGGAGCGGCGGAGCCGCCAGTCCGGAGAAGTGAGAGCCACTAGTCCGGCCTGACGGAGCCACCTGTTTTTTGCCCTACTGGGCTTCCGACGGGTTCAACCCATACACTTCCCTCAT
>Ga0256405_10000243_pt1 | contig 185154 bp, 145 predicted proteins | sample RumenRJG_02DNA_FD_189096 | JGI IMG/M metagenome (GOLD analysis project Ga0256405, IMG submission 189096) | Bovine rumen microbial communities from Lethbridge, Alberta, Canada - RJG_02 | ecosystem: Host-associated > Mammals > Digestive system > Stomach > Rumen | place: Canada: Alberta... | reverse complement strand
TGCGATATGTGCAAATAATTTTGCTTTTTATGTCACTTGTGCATACATTTTTAGGATGAGCAGCTAATCCTTGATCGCCTTCTTTCTCGTAAATTAGACTCCATGTTTTTAACTCGCCGCTTACAATACGCAAACGTTTACTCACAGATTGGAATGACTCTCCAGATTGAAGCAATTTTAACGCTTCCATTTTGACCTCTAAAGGCACTTTCTTCCACATAATAAGGTAATTATTGTGTCCAAAAAACAGGGTACACAACAGGACGTGGTCCCGTGATGGTCCCGATAATCACCTACTAATAACCTACTAATCACCTACTAATCACCTACTAATATCCTACTAATATCATACAAGAATATAACGCGAGATAGTGTGAGGGAATGGGAGTGACTACTCCTGAAAAAGGTTGACACTATAACTGGAAGTGGATATTAATAATCGTATATTTTTGACACGTATCCTAAATTGGTTGTCAGTTATACTAAAAAGGTTAACTTTTTTACTGTATCGGTTGTCGCGATAACCTAAATCGGAGACATTCTCAAAAATCGGTGCAAAGGTACAAAAACTTTTTGATATGTGCAAATTTTGCACACATGATAAATCATTTTGTATTGGTATCGTATATTCCATTAAACCTATTCCTTAATCTATAAAATTATTTGTTTTCATAGACCGAAGCAGGTGTTTGCATGTGCAAACTCATGTGCGGACGGACATTATTATAAAGGTGTATCGCATTGTCCACCAGAGGAATGACTTCCTGTAGGTTTCTCGGCGTTTGAAGCGGTTCAAGAAACTCGTTTTTGATGATGCCGTTCACCCGTTCCGCAAGACCGTTGTCCGTAGGATTGCTGTCTTCCGTCATGCTGATGAGTATACTATGTTCCTTTAGGCGTGTGATGTAATCATCGCAGCAGTATTGTATCCCTCTGTCCGAATGGTGGATAGTGCCGCACAAGTTACCTCCTCCGGCCAATGCAATCGCCTGATTCAGAGCTTCTATCGTATAACAGGCAGCCAAGGTCGGAGACACTACATATCCCAAGATATAGCGGGAGAAAGCGTCCGTGATCATATGCAGGTAGCAGAAGCCGTCCTCTGACGTATAGATATACGTTATGTCGCTCACCCACAACTGATTGACATGCTCTATCTGCAATCCTTTCGCTTTGTTCGGATACTTAAAATAGAGGTGGTTGGAATTGGTTGTATGGCGCGGCTTGCGGGGCATCAGAATCAAGTGGTTCTTACGCAGGAACCGGAGATACTTGTCCCTGCCCATACACAGCGAGTCGCCGAGAATGTCCCGGGTCATGTGATACAGTTTCAAACCTCCCAACATAGGCATCATCGAACGATAGGTAGCGGCTATACTCAATACTTCCTGTTCGATTTCCTTCTCGCTGATACGCTGACGATTGTGTTTGTAATAAGCCTGTCGTTTCCTGCCAAACAGAGAGCAAAGAGTCGCCATCGGTACATGGCGAAACTCTTCACCCAGGCTGTCTACTGCTTGGCACCACCTTTTTTTAGCAGATCGATGCCGTCTTCTTTTTTGACTATCTCCAACAAGCGCTCATAGGCAGCAACGCGCAGACGATGCCACTCGTTCTCCTTCTTAAGACGCTCATTTTCTGCACGGAGATCGTCAATCACTTGATCTTTTGCATCCATTTCTTTCATTTTCGGCTGCAAAGATACACTTTTTTCCGCAATCGTGCAAGCATCTACCCATTTTTGTAGGGTCGTCCACGGAATCCCCCATTGGCGGCAACAGGCCGCTTTCGTCTTACCACTGCGGAAATAATCTTCCAAAACCTGACGCTTAAACTCGTCAGAATAACTCCTGTTTTGCTGTTTCATAAAACTGAAAATCTTAAAAATAGTACATTTTATTCCAGTTCTATGTGACAACTTATTTCAGTATAAGACACACGCAAACCTAACAAATAGAAAAAAGGACATCCGTATTCGAATGTCCTTTTCTGTGTCCCCCGAGGGACTCGAACCCTCGACCCACTGATTAAGAGTCAGTTGCTCTACCAACTGAGCTAGGGAGACTCCGTCAAACCTTCATTTTTGGAAAGCGGGTGCAAAGGTACTGCTTTTTTTTGAATTGACCAAATATTTTTGCATTTTTTTTATCAAAAAGTGCATTTTTGGTCATTTTTACCCCTTACAGACTCTCTGCAAACCTTTCGGCCTCGTCGATTTGGTCGATTTTGCCGACATCCATCATGCGATAGTTAGAAGGGACATAGGCCTTTAAGATTGGTGAATGGTAAATGGTAAATGGTGTATGCTCGCAGAGCGAGAGGTAGAAATCGATGAGCGAGAATTTATCCTCGGGCATCTGCGATAAGAGAGAGAGTACTTCGGGGGAAAGGATCTGACAGCCGCTGAATGCCAGATGCCGGCCATCCAGACCTTTTAACTCACCGGTAGCGATATTGGTCCAACCGCACAGTTGATCCTGCTCATCGAAACAGAGATAGCGCTGGGTTTTGCGATCACTCACGACTAACTGACTCACGCCCTTCTTCTCGTACGCGCATATGAGCGCACGCAAATCCATATTGGATAATATATCTACGTTGCAGGCTAATAATGGTGAATGGATGAAAGGATGAATGGATGAATGTTGAAGGGCTTTTTTTAGTCCTCCACCGGTATCGAGAAGCATGTCGCGTTCGTCGGAGATAGTGATAGTACAGCCCCATCCGTTGTTTTGGCGGATGGTGTCAATAATCATATCCGGGAAATGGTGTACATTGACGATGAGATCGGTTATTCCGGCGTCACGCAGTTTTTCCACCTGCCATTGAAGGAGCGGTTTTCCTGCCAAGGGCACCAGGGCTTTGGGCATCGTATCGGTCAGCGGCTTCAGGCGCGTACCCAAACCAGCTGCAAAAATCATTCCAACCATCGATCAATCCCCCTTTCGCGATGAATGAGATGTACGTTTACCTCATATTTCTCCTTGAGATGCTTTGCCAGATGCTCCGCACAATACACAGAGCGATGTTGGCCACCCGTGCAACCGAAAGCCACTTGCAGATTGGTAAAATCGCGCTCTATGAACCGTTCTACATGATGATCTACCAGTTTATCTACCGACTCCAGGAAGGTCAGGATCTCTCCATCTTTCTCGAGGAAATCAATAACCGGTTGGTCCAGGCCGGTTAGCGTTTTATATTCATCGTATTTCCCGGGATTGTGGGTTGAGCGGCAATCGAAAATATAGCCACCGCCGTTACCGGACTCATCGACCGGCAAACCACGCTTAAACGAGAAGGAGTAAATCGTTACTGATAGCATACAAATAGGGGTATTCGTTTTGTAATTCGGCGTTCGCCTCAAACAATTCTTTCAGATTCTTGATGGCCAAGGGTATCGACTCCAAGAAATGCGGTTTGCGTTCAAAATAACCGCGGTAGCCATAGGCTCCGAGTACCTGTAAGGTGCGGAACAAGACGAAATGCGGGAGAGCGGCACGCCATGCGTCCTTATTGAAGATTGAAGATTGAAGATTGGAGATTTTTTCCAATTCATCCAGATAGGCCTCAATTAACTTCTCACGCAAATCGGGAGACAAGTTGGCCTTGGCCTGCCAGAGGAAAGAAGCCACATCGTATTGGGTCGGGCCACGACGACCACCCTGAAAATCAATGAAATAGGGTTTGTCGTCTTTGATCATGACGTTCCGACTCTGGAAATCGCGGTAGAGGAATGTGTTGGCCGGTTGCGCCAATATAACCTGCACGATCTTGTCGAAATCATCTTCGAGTTTCGGTTCCGAGAACTCGATTTTTGTGCCCTTGAGGAAGCAGTATTTGAAATAGTTGAGGTCCCAGCGAATGGACCGTTCGTCCATGCCCGGTACCGGAAAACAAACGGACCAATCAAAATCCTTTGCTCCCTCCACCTGTATATGCGCCAAGGCACGGATGGCTTTCTCCAACAGTTCCGGCTCCAAACGGTTGAAAAGCAGCGTATCGCCTAAGTCCTCCTGGGTATAACTCATCTCATCGTCGCTCACCCAATACACTTCCGGTACGGGTAAGCCGAGCGCGCGAAAATGACGCGCCATGTAGATGAACGCACGGTTCTCATCGCGGTTGGTACCCACCACGCGAATGATACTTCTGCCGTTCGCGTCCGTTTCTCGGGTATACACTCTATTGGAGCCTTGCTGTTTTAGCATCTGAACTGCAACGCGTTATGAAGACAAGTCACTTTGCAGGGGCCGATAATATTCTCCAGGATACCGTCGGCCTCAAAGAGGATATGTTTGCGGTAGTTGATTTCGATCTCCGCTCCGCAAATCGGATACACAAAGGGCAACTCGGTCAACTTACCGTTATACAATTTCGGTAGCGCAGTGATGATCTGCTTAAACGTCGGTTTTTTGATGAACATCGTGTGGAAGACGCCGTCTTGCGGATCGGCTTCGGGGTTCTGTTTGATACCACCACCGGAGAAAGGTCCGTTACCGATGTTCATCGTGAAGAGAAGATCGTTGACAGCTTCTTTGCCGTCTACCGTCAGGATCATGTGTTGCGCTTTATGCTGCACTATAGCCGCAATGAGTCCAAACAGATAATTGACGTGGTGGGAGCCGATATAGTATTTGAGATGCTCTGCTTTCTGGCAGCACAAGGGATCGACGCCAAAGCCCACCGAGTTGATGAAATAACGGTGGTGCTCGATGTTATTGCGCCAATAGGTGACGCAGCCTATGTCAATCGGATGTCCTTCGCCCTCAAAGAAACGCAGCAGACTCTCCTTATGGTTCTTGGTCAGATTCCAGTATCGTCCCCAATCGTTACCCGTACCACGCGGCATCAGACCCACCTGGATTTTCGCACGCTGTTCGGGTTTCAAGTCGGCACGCATAATACCGTTGATCGCCTCCGACAACGTGCCATCTCCACCCAGAATCAAAATCTCATCATACCCTTTCTCCACCAACTCTCGCGCTAACTCAATCGCGTGACCGGCAAACTTGGTCACACGGTAGGCAAAAGGCTGGTGTCGCTTACGCAGCAGTTTCCAAAGGTATATACGCTGAGCCCGAAACGCTTTTTTCCCCGACTTCGGATTAATGATGATTCCTAACATGGTATTAAAAACGCAATTAGCGCACCACGAAGTACGTAGTGCGCCAATTTTTAGGTTTTTTACTTGAAGAACTCGTTCACTTTCTCGTTCAGAACAATCTCTTCCTGGAAGACGTAAGCACCCGTTTTAGGCGACTTAACCATCTTAATGCACTTAGAGTGCGCGCGACCGGAGTTACCGGTTTGAAGGGTTGCAACCGCTTTCTTTGCCATAGTTCTAAGCCTTTCTAATTAGGGGTTCATTACTTAATCTCCTTGTGAAGCGTGTATTTCTTCAAATAGGGATTGTACTTCATTAACTCGAGACGATCCGGGGTGTTCTTGCGGTTCTTGGTCGTGATGTAACGGCTCATTCCGGGAACACCGCTGTTCTTCTGCTCTGTGCACTCAAGGATAACTTGAACGCGTGCCTCTTTTTGTTTCTTTGCCATTGTTCAGCTCCTTTCGTTTAATAGAGATAGCCCTTCTCCGCAGCTTGTTTCAGCGCGTTGTCGAGACCGATCTTGTTAATAGTTCTCAGACCAGCTGCACTCACGTTCAGCTCGATCCATACATCTTGTTCTACCCAGTAGAACTTGCGGCGGAATAGGTTCACATCAAACGTGCGCTTGGTGTGACGCTTCGAGTGCGAAACGTTGCAGCCGCCCATGGCTTTCTTGCCTGTAATTTGACAAATTTTTGACATTGTAGTATATATTTTATATTTCTCTCAATTTCGGGGATTCTTCGCATATTTACACGAAAAATCGCGCAAAGGTACTGCTTTTTTTTGACATACACAAATTTTTTTAGAAAAAAATACAAAATTTATGCAAAATTGTTTAAAAAGGTGGGCGATTGCTACAAACCAAAAATAAAAACCTCACTTGAGAACGAGCTCTCAGATGAGGTTTTAATTTTCGTTTTGTGATCCATGCAGGATTCAAACCTGCAACCCCCACATCCGTAGTGTGGTACTCTATTCAGTTGAGCTAATGGACCATTGCTTTTGAAAAAGCCTGCGTTTTTTTCTCAAACTCGCGACCACCATGTTATTGGTATTCGCGAGTTCTCAAAAGAAGCGGTGCGGACGAGACTCGAACTCGCGACCTACGGCGTGACAGGCCGGTATTCTAACCAACTGAACTACCGCACCAGTAGTCTTCTTTTTCAAAAGCGCTTAAGAAGCGATTTTTCTCGGCACCATCGTGCCTTCGATTCAAAAGCGGGTGCAAAGGTACTGCTTTTTTTTGAATTGACCAAATTTTTTTACACTTTTTTTTCAAAAAAATGCATTTTCTGCCATTTTTACCGCTTTATGTGCTGATTTTTGGGTCAAACGACGTTGTTTTGGGGTCATTTGGTCATTCTTATAGGGATTTCGTCTCACGTCTTTTCCGCTCAAAATTTCATACCACACACACGCAGCGGTATAACGTCCATAGACATAATTCAGATGATAGCCGTCCCGGCACAAGGTATCCCCTAATTTCGTTCGACGTGCATTCTGGATAGCCTGACCACACGGAATAACCGGTAGATTTTTCGGTGTACAAGCCACAATACTATCCCACATCTGTTGTTGATCGCAATGATAACGCGGATAGGCCGGATGTTTGGCGTCTTTACTATAGGCCCAAGTTTGCATCCAATACAACTTCGCCTTCGGTTGATAAGCACGTACGGTGTCGATGAGCATAGATAGCCAAGGCTCGTAAGAACTGCGGATTCCGCTGTCATGACTCGCCTGTTGCAGTGAGATCACGCCGTACTCACCGTCTCGCAAAGCTTGTCTTAAGGAAATCGTATCCTTTATTATACGCGGGCACGCGTTGGTACACACGCGATGCGAGTACGCGCACGTGTCCTTTAATAAAAAACGCGCGTGCTGCTCTAACGAGCAACCTCCGTAGTACAAATTATGCACCTCCACCTGCACACCTTTCGCGTCGCACAACGGCACGAGTTCCTGCTCTACTGCGTCCCACGAGAAAGAGTTTCCGATGCACAGGACACGGATGACTAATATGATGCTAATGAGCTTCAAGCCAGTTTTCTCCTACGCCGCATTCGGCAATTAACGGAACCGATAAATGAACGGCATTCTGCATCTCATTGACGACTATCTCGCGTACGCGCTCCACTTCGTTCATCGGCACATTGAAATTCAACTCATCATGTACCTGCATAATCATCTGGGCTTTGAGTCCTTCCTCTTTGAGGCGACGATGAATACTGACCATCGCCATCTTGATGATATCGGCTGCCGTTCCCTGAATGGGCGCGTTGACGGCATTTCGTTCGGCAAACGAACGCACGGTAGCATTCTGCGAGTGGATATCCGGCAAGTAGCGTTTGCGACCGAAGAGTGTCTCTGCGTAGCCGCGTTGACGAGCCAGTTCTTTTTGATTCTCTATATAACCGATCACACGCGGGAACGCTGCAAAATAATCATCGATCAACTGCTTGGCCTCCGAGCGACTGCAATCCAACTGCTGCGCCAGACCGAAGGCTGAGATACCGTAGATAATACCGAAATTGGCCGTCTTGGCCTTGCGACGCTGGTCTTTGCTGATTTCTTCTATCGGTTTGCCGTAGATACGTGCCGCTGTTGCCGCATGGATATCCTGTCCGCTCCGGAAAGCCGCCAGCATATGTTCGTCTTGCGAGAAATGCGCCATGAGACGTAACTCGATCTGACTGTAATCCGCACTCAAGAATGCACAGCCTTCGTCCGGGATCACCGCCTCTCGAATAAATCGTCCGCGCTCCGAACGAATCGGTAGATTCTGCAGATTCGGGTTACTGCTGCTCAAACGCCCTGTGGCTGTTACCGTCTGGTTATAGGTCGTATGGATCTTACCGTCTGCGGCAATATAACTCGGTAACGTCGCTATATAGGTTGAGATCAATTTCTTCAGTTCACGATAGTCCAGAATCAACCCCACGATCTCGTGTTTCTCCTTGAGCCCCATAAGCACCTCTTCGGAGGTCGAATACTGTCCATTCTTGGACTTTTTGGCTTTCGCGTCCAACTTGAGTTTATCGAATAGCAACTCCCCAACTTGTCGCGGACTATTAATATTAAACGGTTCTTCGGAAAGTGCGTAGATTCGCTGTTCGAGGGCATTCAACTCTTCCGTCAAAACAGTCTCGGCTTTCTTCAGTTTCTCCACATCAATCCGCACACCAGCTGCCTCCATTTCCCGCAGCACCTCCACCAACGGCAACTCTACCTCGTTATACAGATTCCACAAATCCGCATCCGCTTTAAGAGCACTCCAATCCGGCTCTTTATACGGATTAAAGGCCACTTCCGGATTGAGGAGATATTGACATAGACGGTTTTCGATGGTATCGAATGTCGGAGAACTCGGAGTACTCTGATTATTCGGATCCTCTTCTCCAAAACCGAAGAGATCCAACTGGGCAGGATCAGCGGGTTTGGATTTCTTCGGAGCACTAGGAGTAATCGGATTATTCGGAGTATTCTGAGGAAGTTTGCGCAATAGGGAATTAAACTCAAGGTCGCGGTATAGCGCACTCAATGCTTCTATATTCGGTTCTTTCTTGGCTAACAATGCCTCATCCAATGCGATAGGTACGTCTGTGCGGATAGTTGCCAAGAAACGCGAGAACCGAATCTCTTCCACCTGACTCTCCACTTTCTGTCGTAACGCCCCTTTGATCTCATCCGTGTGCGCGAGCATGTTATCGATCGATCCAAACTGTTGCAACAAAGACACTGCCGTCTTCTCCCCTACTCCTTTGCAACCCGGGATATTATCACTGGCATCGCCCATCAGACCCAACAGATCAATCACTTGTGTCTGTTTCTCTAACCCGTATTTCTCACAAACCTCCTTCGGCCCCATCAGTTCAAAACCTCCGGTATGCCGCGGTCGGTACATAAACACATGATCGGTCACCAACTGTGCATAATCCTTATCCGGTGTCGCCATATAGACCTCAAAACCGGCCTGTTCACCTTGCTGGGACAACGTGCCAATGACGTCATCTGCCTCAAAACCCGGCACTTCCAGCACCGGAATATTCATCGCCTCCAGAATCTGCTTAATTACCGGCACGGCTTTCCGGATATCTTCGGGTGTTTCCGGTCGTTGCGCCTTGTACTGCTCATATGCCTCATGGCGGAATGTACCACCCGCAGGATCGAAAGCCACTCCCAGATGGGTCGGGTTGATCTTACGAATCAAATCCTCCAAGGTCACGCAGAAACCAAAGATAGCCGAGGTATTCTCCCCCTTGCTGTTCATACGTGGCACACGGATAAAAGCGTAGTACGCACGAAAAATCATCGCGTACGCGTCTATGAGCAATAACTTTTTCATATTACCATTGAATAGGCTCCAAGCCGTTTTTAATCAAATAGTTATTCGCAGCACTAAAATGTCCGCAGCCGTCAAAACCACGATAAACGGACAGAGGTGAAGGGTGCGAAGTCTGGAGTACGAGGTGTTTGCGCCGGTCTATAAACTGCCCTTTGCGTTGCGCGTACGAGCCCCACAGCATAAACACCAGATGTTCCCGTTCTCTATTCAGTGCCGCTATCGCCGCATCTGTCAACTCTTCCCATCCTTTGCCCTGATGACTGCCGGCCTTATGCGCTTCCACAGTAAGTGTGGCGTTGAGCAACAACACACCTTGTGCCGCCCAACGACGCAGATCACCGCTCTGAGGGATAGGTGTGCCAAGATCACGGTGAATCTCCTTGTAGATATTGACCAGCGAAGGGGGAATCTGCACTCCTTCCGGCACAGAAAAACTCAATCCCATCGCCTGACCATCCTCATGATACGGATCCTGACCGATAATGACCACACGTACTTTGTCAAAAGGACAAGAATCAAAGGCATTAAAAATCAGACCTGCCGGAGGAAAGCACCGACGGGTCTGATATTGTTGGCGCACATATTGAGTGAGGAGTTCGAAATACGGTTTGTCAAACTCCGTCTGCAATACTCGCTGCCAAGATGAATCTATTCTGACTTGCATCAATCAACTATTAACATTGCATCTCCGTAGTCACCGAAATGATATCCTTCTTCTACCGCTACTTCGTACGCGTGCATCGTGTTCTCAAAACCGGCAAAAGCAGCCACCATCAACATCTGACTCGACTGCGGCATGTAGAAGTTCACGAAGAAACTATTCGCTACCGAGAACTTATACGGCGGGAAGATGAACTTGTTCGTCCAACCGTCATACACCTTGAGCAAGCCGTTCGTACCGGCTACATGCTCCATGGCACGCATAATCTCCGTACCTACGGCGCAGACACGTTTCTGCTCCTCATGCGCCTTATTGACGGCATTGACCATGGACTCCGGCAAATTAATCTGCTCCGACTCCATCTTGTTCTTCGTCAAGTCCTCCACATCGATGTCCTTGAAGACTCCGAGCGAGATATGACTCGTCATAAACGTCGTCTCAATGCCGTGAATCTCCATGCGCTTAAGCAACTGCTTGGAGAAATGCAAACCTGCAGCCGGGGCGGCTACTGCACCGATCTTATCGGCAAAAATAGTCTGGTAACGCTCAAAATCCATCTCACGTACCGGCTGGTCATGGAAGATTTCCGTGTACTTCTCCAAGGTCTCCGGATCCATCGGACGTTTGATATATTTCGGCAGCGGAGCACTTCCCAACGCGTACAAACGCGGTACGAACTCCTCGTTGTCATAGTCCGTCAGGAAACGGAACGTACGACCGCGACTCGTCGTGTTATCAATCACTTCTGCTACAATAGCGGGATCGTCCTCAAACGTAATCTTGTTACCGATACGAATCTTGCGTGCCGGTTCCACCAACACGTCCCAATAACGCGTACGATGGTTCAACTCACGCAACAGGAACACCTCGATCAATGCATTCGTCTTCTCCTTATGCCCCCACAAACGAGCCGGGAACACCTTCGTATCATTGAACACAAACAAGTCGCCTTCGTCGAAATAGTTCACCAACTCCGGCATGATCTTATGCTCTATCTCACCGGACTTACGATGCAACACCATCAAACGGGCCTCATCGCGGTACGGCGCAGGATATTGCGCAATCAATTCTTCTGGCAGTCTAAACTTAAACTGACACAGTCTCATATCATTGGATTTGTACATAGTCGTATTTTTTGAGTTCGTCCAAAAATTGTTCTATTGTATAGCAGTCTTCTACACGTGTATTCCCTACTCTGGTACGGCGTAAGGCTATCAAATGCGCCCCGGAGTTCAGTTTCTGACCGATATCGCGCGCCAATGCCCGGATATAGGTTCCCTTCGAACACACCACGCGAATGGTCAACTGCATTTTCTCTTCATCAAAAGCCAGCACTTCTATCTCATCTATCACCAGCAACTTGGGTTTCAACTCCACTTCTTCACCCTTGCGTGCAAACTCATACGCCCTTTTGCCGTTAATCTGTACCGCAGAGAAAACGGGCGGCACTTGCCATTGTTCTCCCAAGAAAAGCGGTATCGTTTGGTCTATCAACTCGCGAGTAATATGTTCGGTCGGATAAGTTGCATCAATCTCCTTCTCCAGATCGTAACTCGGTGTCGTAGCGCCCAATTGCAAGGTAGCGATATACTCCTTCACATCATACTGCAATTGATCTATGAGTTTCGTTTTCTTACCCGTACAAACAATCACCACTCCGGTCGCCAAAGGATCCAACGTACCCGAATGACCGACTTTAAGTTTCTTCTTTCCTATCTTCTGACATAAGTTCCACCGCACTTTCGCTACCAAATCAAACGAGGTCCAGTGAAGTGGTTTGTCAAACGCCAATATCTCCCCTTGTTCAAAATCCCACATATCAGCAAACAGTAGCAATAATAGCCACAGAACCGACTATCGCGCAGTAGATGGCAAACCATACCAGGCGTTGACGACGCACGATCTCAATCATGAAACGGCATGCGAAGCAACCGGTTACAAAAGCAGCCACAAAACCAACTACGGCCGGAACGATACCCAGATTACTCGTCATCTCACCTTTCAACAGGTCTAACAAATCCAGGAACGCTTCACCCATAATCGGAATCAAAACCATCAGGAAACTGAACTGCGCTACGCTCTCTTTCTTCACGCCACACAGAAGTCCTGTCGCAATCGTCGTACCCGAACGACTTAGCCCCGGCAATACGGCACAAGCCTGTGCCAAACCGATGATAAATGCATCCTTATAGGTCACTTCATGCCCCGCGCTCTGACGTTTCTTCTGCAACCACTCACTCAAAGCCAACAGACATGCGGTAATCAGCAGACAAATACCGACCAGCAGCAGACCATTTCCGAAGAAAGACTCCACTTGGTCCTTAAAGAACATACCTACCACAAACACCGGTATCATCGACACCAGTATCTTCGCAACGTAATCCTTCTCTGCGTTCCATTGCAAGGTCGTAAACGTGCCCTTAAACAGTTGCGCCACCTCACGCCATAGGATGACAAGCGTGGACAAAACCGTCGCTGCATGCACGATAATAGCAAAGGTCAGATTGTCCTCTCCGGATGTTCCCAACAACGCCTGACCTAACTCCAGATGACCCGATGAGGAAACCGGCAGAAACTCCGTCAGTCCCTGCACGATACCTAATAACAATGCTTCTAACCAACTCATTTCTTCTTACCGCGGAATAAGATTGCAAAAAGCATAAACACAAATCCGAACAAAGAAATCATCGGCCCCACCGTGATACGGCGGAACGAGAAGATATCCGGATTATACACCTCCCCCGAAGGTTCACCGGCCATCAACGCAAAACCAATCACAATGATCACCACCGAAACGGCTATCAAAATGAGGTTGAGTTTGGGTAATGTATGTTTCATAGAATCTCAACTATCAAAATTAACTATCAAATCTCGTATAACGAGTTATTATCCATGCGGATATATTTTCCCGTAGCAATCAACGATGCTACTAACGTGATCAGCAATCCGCTACAGAGCACTACCGCTGATACAAACGCGATATTCTGCCAAGTCATCGGGAAGAGAACCAATCCCAACTTAAACTGCACATAATATACCATGCTGCTCAGAATACCTAAAGCCACAATACCGGCTATAAAGCCCAGCAGCATATTTCGCAACACAAACGGTCTGCGCGTCACCCAAGAGGTGGCCCCCACCAAAGTCATTGTGTTAATCAGGAAACGCTTGGCGTATATCTGCAACCGAATCGTATTCACAATCAAGACCAGCGATACCAACAACAAGGCCAAAGCCACGCCCATCAATATCCAGGAGAAATCCTGCACGTTACTGCTCATCAGATCGGCCAGGTCACGCGGATAAAGCACCTCCGTTACATAGGGTAAAGCCTCCAATTGTTCCGCGATCATCGCCAGACTGTCCGGAGCACTGCAGGCATCGGTCGGATGAATCTCATAACTGGCACAGAGCGGATTGTAACCCAAGAACGCACTCGGATCTTCTCCTAACGAACGAATATGCTCCTCCAGTGCCTGCTCTGCCGATACAAACGTATAGGAACTGCAATGATGACCGGACTCTAAGATTGTCTCCAAACGCGTGCATTGCGTACTGTCTATATCCGAAGACAATACCGCCGTAAGCGTGATGTTCTCGCGCATGCGTGTAACAAGTGCCCCTGCCGACAGCAGGAGCACACATTCCAATCCGATCAGACACAACACCAGCGATACGCTGACGGCGGAAATCAGATATGAATTACGAAATCGATGTTTTCGCATTAATATTCCCAGAGATCTTGCTCGAAGTTAAGCAACTCCGTAGCGATACGGTCTTGTTCCTTGCGGATAGCCTCTACGTCTGTTAACGTATAATCCGGAATCCAACGGTTGTACATGTTACCCTCACCTACAATATAGGAAGTGAACAGACGTTTCTGGAAGAACTCGTCAAACGTTACACGTTTTACCTCATTGCGGTTAGGAATAGCATACTGCATTGCCAGATACGGACGCAGTTTGTCGAACGGAATCCAGAACAAAGTCGATTGACGCAACGCGGCCATCACTTCCGTACTGTCAGCCGTGATCTTAATCGGATGCAACGGAGCGATACCCATAATTTTGGTATGCAGACGACTCGTGTGCTTGTCAAAGAACACCACTTCCTGAATCATGTACTTCAACTGATTTTTCACTACCGACTCAAACGAATAGGGCTGTGGTACCAACTTATCTGCTATACTATCATAGTTGACCAACATCGCTGTAGATTGCGAGATATCCCAATACGTATCATCGTCCGTATGGTCTTCCGTCTGATCAACGATCATCAATGCATCACGCGGAATTTCACGCTTAGTCATCAGCGTCGAGTCATTGAACTCCGGCTTGATACTATACGGATTCACACGATAAATAGGAAGACCGTCCACAATAGCGTCCACAATCACTTTGAACAAGTTACGGTAATCCGGATCATCCACTCTTGTCGGGAAATAGAGCTGATAGTTCTGCTTGTAGCGCATATCAATGATACGATACACATAACGTGCCCAGATAATATCATCCAAACGGTGTTCTACCAACACTACCGTATCATGTGCTTTCGAAAACTCCTCTGTGCGGATACGAGCACTACCAACCTCATCAAAGAACGAGATCACTTGATGCTGTGCTTGAGCGGTCAGAACGCCAAGCAACAAACACAACATAACACTAACTTTCTTTATCATAGTTTCAAGTATTAATTCAGTGTAAATACAATCGGGCTAAGAGGTAACTCTTGTCCACCGGGGCCAATCGCACGAGCGTCCTGGATAACGACCATACTTCCTTTTTTCAGTTTGCTGATCTGATTCAACTGATCCGGCGTAAATTTATTACTCTTGGACTCACTGGATCGACCATTGATAATCGCAATAAATCTCGTTACCTTGAACGGCAAGTCCAACAAGCCCTCCGCACCGTAAGAAGCGATAATCGTTCCACCCGCATTTGTCAACGTACTGAGAGCAATCGGACCGGTAGAATATTCCTTCTCACGTGCGCTGAAATATGCATTCGGAGGTGGCAATTGTTTCACACGATACTCTTTGCTACCCATCGGTTGCATCTTTCCATCCAATTCAGCAGATACAGAAATCGTTACGCTCTTGGATCCTTCTCCCGGGATAATAACCCAGATACCACCCTGCTGGCGAACTTGCGCACCGCTGACAGATACTTTTACCTTATCGTTCGATACACCCGGCACCGAGATAGAGAACTTATTCTCATACTTACGGTACATGATATTGAGGTCATTGTTCGAAATCGTTACAGCCGGTTCTCCCACACTGTACTCGCTGGAGAAAGGCAACTGCTCTTTTGCACCGGTAGCAGGATTGTCATACGCAATCCAACCGGAGTATTTCTTCAGACCCACACCCGATGCGGCTACTTCGTAGATACCTTGATCATTGATACGCTGTCCTTCCACAAAGTATTCCGGAGTCTGCGTTGAGTCAATGGCTGCCAAGATAATCTTAGCAGAATATTTACCACCGCGAATAACGTAATTGGAATTCGGAATAACGTAAGCGCTCAATTTGTTTACACGCAAGTCACCCGCATCCGTCTGGTTACGCAGATACTGAATCGTCGTATTTTGCGCATTGCGGATATCGTTCTGCAACTTCGTTAACAATACCACCGATGCACCCGAAGGCATATCATGGAACATTTGATATTCCCATGAAATCATCTTGTCTCCGGACTCTTGCTTATCGCTCGTATCAAAAATTGTATTGAACTCATCGGCCTTATTCGGATCCAAACTGATCAAATATTCACGATACTCTTCGATCATCTTTTTCAGTTCCACACCCGGTTTTTCTGCTTTATCCGGCAATGCATAGTGCGTCGTGGCATCACGGTTATCATTACCTTGAATCACACGAGCCTCCGGATCTGCCTTCTTCGGACCATCGGTTGCAACTGCAATCTGGTATTTGAAGTTCTGAATATAATTATATAAACTGTCTGAACGCTGCGTCAATTCTGCTGCTTTGTCGTACCACGGACCGTTTTTCTCGGGGTTGTCGTTACGCGAAGCAAGGAACTGACTCATCATCTGTTGGTTACGACTATCCGTCGTTTCGAGAGTCGAATGCAAACTATCGTCCACCAGTTTGAAGGCCTTCAAGATATCCGTACTGACGTTCAACGCCAACATGGCGGTGAGCACCAAGTACATCATACCAATCATCTTTTGTCTCGGGGTTTCCGGACAGTTTTTTGCTCCACCCATTACTGAAGTGTTTTATTGTTATAATTATCTGTTATTCAATTGCTTATGCCAATGCGTTCAGCATATTACCATAGATACCGTTCAGGTCAGCTACCTGCTTGTGCAACTGCTTGGTGCTCTGTGCAAACGCAACCTGAGCCTCTGCAGCTTCCTTCGCAGCAGCCACGGCTTCTTTCTGAGCTGCCGTCTGAGCATTAACAGCCTGGAGTTGCAACTCATATACTGAGTTCAATGCAGCAATACTCTTACCTACCTGCTCAACACCTGCCTTATATGCCTTCGTCTCTTCAGCTACGCTCTTCATATCAGCACCAATCTGGGTGTAAGCCCCCGACAGACCGGTTGCTGCTTGCGACAGGTTATCGGTAGCAATACCTACATTAGCCAATTTTGCAGCATACTCACTTGTAGCAGCCTCAGCAGCAACCAGTTTCTCATTCAGTTTAACACCACTCTGAGCCACTTTACCCAACTCTGCAAACTGTGTAGCCGTCTTAGCCAACTCGCCGATACCCTCTTTCAAGGCCTTGAAGTCTTCTTCCTTCAGACTCGGAGCCTTTGCCGAAGCGGGATCCGCAGCAGCCGCACCGCCCATAGCACCGCCCATAGCACCGCCATTAGCGGGAGCACCGGCAACACCTGCGCCCAACAAGGTCGGACGGGCTTGCTTCGATTTTTCTTCCAACAATTCCGGTTTTGTTCCGTACTCCAACAATTGCGGGAACACATTCTCCCAGTGGAACTCCGGATGCGGATGATCCAACGTACCGATCAAGAACAAGAATGCCTCGGTAAACATACCAATCATCAGCACTTGACTTGCACCCGGCCAGTGAAGAATCTTAAACAACGCACCGACAATTACGACCGATGCACCAGCCGAATAAACGATGTTAACAATGCTCTTGCCCTGATAAGACTCATACCAATGGAAGAACTTTGCACCAAAACCTTGCTTTTCTGTAGCCATAATGTATAGTAAATTTTAAATATTTCGAATTAAACACCTTATTTATTAATCGCCTATATACGCGCGGACGCAACGGAATCCGATGTACGGACGACTCTCATATTGATACTCATACGTACGAACACCGCACTGCATGAAGTAACTGATATCCTTCCAGCTACCACCCTTGACTACCTTGCGTTTCAGGATATCCGGATCGGCTTTACGAGCCATATATGCATAGTCCGGATTCAAATCGTGCATGTGCGTATTCATGGCGCTCTGGTATGCCGAGTTAGTCCACTCTGCTACGTTTCCACCCATATCGAACAAACCGAAGTCATTCGGACGGAACTGAGCTACCTTCATCGTCGTGGATCCAGTATCATCGGTATAAGCACCACGATACGGCTTGAAGTTTGCAAAGAAGCAACCCTTCGCATCACGCGCATAATTACTACCCCACGGATACATCGCCATCTTACGACCGCCACGTGCAGCATACTCCCATTGTGCCTCCGTCGGCAAACGATATTCATTCGCCTCCATAGAGGAGTTCGAATTGAAGAATTTTGTACGCCAATCGCAGAACGCATGCGCCTGCTCCCAAGTCACACCGACTACCGGATACTCCGAATAACCCGGGTGCTTGAAATACATATGCAGCAACGGATCGTTGTACGAGAACTGGAAGTCACGAGCCCATACCAACGTATCCGGATAGATACTGATGATACGACCGGTCAACAGATCCTTCGGCTCCTTCAACGGACGAATAATCGTAGAATCCTTGATCTCGCCGTTCTCATTAACCCAGAACGTATCTACACGAGCCGTTGCACCCTGCGGATAGGTACTAGTAGCCACATCGAACTTATTACGTTGCGGCAGTGCCTCATCCATATTCACCCAGGTATAACGGTAATGCAGGTTGTTCGTGTTGAAAGAACCATCCGAATAGAACATCGATGCCAATGCATCCACTACGTCCTCTTCCTTGCTCTTCCAAGGAATCTTCTTGCTCCAGTTGATACGGAAATTCTCCTCATCGAAGTCTTCATCCTTCGGCTGAATAGCATAATCCGTTAAACCGGCTGCAATCAGATTCGTCAATGCGATAGAGTCACGTACCCAGTTTACAAACTGATGATATTCATTGTTCGTAATCTCTGTTTCGTCCATCCAGAACGCATCAACAGTCACCATCACGATATTGTCCGGCTGCTCAAAAACAGCCGACTGCGTGTTAGCGCCCATCATAAAACTACCTTTCTTGATAAACAACATTCCATACGGATTGGCTTCCTTAAAGTTCGTAGCCGAACGTACTCCTACCAGTTCTCCTGCCGGTTTGTTGCAACTAGCCACTACAAACGCTAACGCGATCAATGGCAACATTTTACTCATTTTCATACCTTACAAGTATCTAATTGATTTATATTTATTCGTCCTTTTAGGCTTCAGGATATCAAATCCGTATGCCAAGTATATCTCGTGACTTCCGTAGCTCTCAAGCATAAGCTTGTTGGTAGGCAGTTCACAACTGTAGCCCAACTGCAGCCCCGAAATAATGTCTATTCCTAATAGTATATTCACACTTCCCATGATGCGATAACCTAATCCCCACCGATACCGGTCTTTATAATCGCACATCATGGTCAAGTTTACATCCCAACTCACAAAATCACTCATCACCATCGCACTCGGCGTCAACACCCATTCCTTGTAATTCTTCAATCGCCAATGGTAACCTCCTGTCACATACATCGTTCCTGCCAATGTCACCACTTGCTCTACACCACTCGTTCCGTCACTCCAATCAATCGCCGGACGTGTCAGATGACTGTAACTCGCTCCTACCCACCATACCGAAGTGCTGTAATACAATCCCACACTCATGTCAAATTTCATTCCCGACTTACTGCCCGTCGGCACCGCCGGATCATTGGAATCGTGGTAATCATCCCCCATCTTACTTAAATTCACCGAATCACCTTTAAACCCCACATTCACAAACCCCAAATCCACTCCGGCACTCAAATACCCTTTTCCTAACTTCTGCCGATAAGCGTACTGCGCATACAATGCCTGATTGGTAAACAATCCGTACCGGTCGTTCAAGAATCGCACTCCCGCACCATGTCTCGTCTTCTTAATTACGAAAGGCGAACTAAAACTGAACCATGTACTCATCGGGGCATTGGAGATATCCACATATTGCATGCGGTGCATTCCCGCTACTTTCATCAAATCTCCTTCTCCAACTGCCGCCGGGTTATACGCTGTCGGCAAATACATATATTGTCCCATCTGCGGATCAAACTGCGCACTCGCAGTGAGAACGGCCATTAAGACCAGCAGAAGACTAATACTCCTCTTCATTATAGAGGAAATCATCATCGTTGGTAGGGAAATCCGGCCAGATATCCAATATACTTTCGTACTGTTCCTCATCGTCTCCCTCCAATTCTTGCAAATTCTCTATTACTTCCAGGGGCAAGCCCTCTCGGTTGGCATAATCCAATAACTCATCCTTCGTCGCCGGCCACGGCGCGTCGTCCAATCTTGAAGCTAATTCTAATGTCCAATACATACGCGTTTAAACAAAAAAGCGTGCAAAATTAGTAAAAATCTTCGATTTATGCAAATAATTCATGCATTATTTATCAATTTTCGTCATTTTTTGCACTTTTCGGCATAAATACGTCAAATTTTACACATAGTTAGTCTTTTTTCCACGCTTTCTCTGTCTCTCCGTTGTCAAGACAAATAGAGCGAGACCTAACAAAAAGATAGTCACTCAGGCGGTTTATAAAACACAATGCCACCGGATTGGCATTCGCCTCTAACATTTTGCGTTCTGCCCTTCTACAAACCGTTCGGCAGATATGACAGCGGGATACAGCTTCACTGCCACAAGGCAGAAGAAACGCGCGTAGAGCCGGAAGTTTAGCTTGTATGGCATCGATCCATTCCTCTAACTGTTTCACATCCTTCTCCACGATCCATTCACCCGGAGCATCACTCAATTCCGCACCCAAATTGAAGAGTTTGTTCTGTATCCACTCCAGTTGCGAGTCATCTGCTACCACGCGTAAAGCCCCGATCCAACTATTCAATTCATCTACCGTACCGTATGCTTCTATCCGCGCATCCGTTTTAGCCACGCGTTGACCGTTAGCTAAAGATGTCTGACCTTTGTCTCCAGTTTTTGTATAAATCATAATCGTATAATATAATGTCGTTTCAAATAATGCGGATCCACAAACAGCAACCCCACGTGATACAAATCCATACTGGTCGTCACGCATTCGTCATTCTTCAGCGCCCGCCAAGCCCGTTCCATTTCCTCCGAATAATGGTTGTCATCCAGCACAATCAAACCTTTCTCGTTCATCCTCGGCAACAAATAGTGCACATACCGCATCGTAGCCTCATAGGTATGGTTAGCATCCACATAGGCCACGTCCAACTTCTCGCGCGCGTGTATAAATAAGGTGTCGTCTATATTACCCTCCACCCATTCGATATTCTCGAGTTTCAATGCTCGCCACACTCCTTGTGCAACCTTCAACACTTCTGAACTTCCCTCCATCGTCATCACGCGATTCCGGCTGTTTGCCGCAGCCAGATAAGCAGTCGTCACACCCAGCGATGTACCTAACTCCAATATCTCCAACGGACGTTTCTCGTGCTCTCCTATCCAGTTCACCAATCGAAACAAAGCCTGCCCCACCTGCGCGCTCTCCAAATGATTTTTGGCGATATCGCAAACACGGCGCTGTATATGTTTTCCTTCCGGAGCACCCTGCGACCCGAAATCCACCACATCCAATCCATCTTCACAAGCCAGCAGCATCTCCCTTCTTCGTTCTATATCGGCAAAACAATAGTAACTGTTTTGGTCACGCAACACAAACCGCACTAACTCAAACAAGTACGGTGAGTGAATGCCTTCTCCGGTTGTATTCCAGGACGTAAAGAAATGCTTCAGAAACGCTAAAATTCTATGTAAACTACTACTTTTTGCCATTTATCGTGCAAAATTACTAAAAAATTTGCATATATGCAAAAAAAAGTGTACTTTTGTCGCATGATTTTGAATTATATTTGGATTTCGCTCATATTGCTGGCCGTTTTGATGGGATTGGTGCAAGCAATTTGCTATGGAAACGTAGATATCTTCTCTGCGATTCTCAATGCCACATTCGACAATGCCAAGACGGGCTTTGAACTATCCCTCGGTCTTACCGGTGTCCTCGCTCTCTGGATGGGTATCATGAAAATTGGCGAAAAAGCCGGCGCGGTCAACACACTGGGTAAGGCCATCAATCCTTTCTTTAGCCGCATCTTTCCGGAGATACCCAAAGGGCATCCTGTTTTCGGTTCCATGCTCATGAATATCGCAGCCAACATGCTGGGGCTCGATAATGCTGCTACCCCGATGGGACTGAAGGCCATGGGGGAACTGCAGGAACTCAACACCGATAAAACCAAGGCTTCCAATGCTATGATCATGTTTGTCGTGCTCGGAGCTTCCGGTCTGACGCTTATCCCGACTACTATCATGGCGTACCGCGCCCAGTTAGGTGCAGCGAATCCCGCAGACGTCTTCCTCCCTATCCTAATTGCTACTTATGTAGCTACCCTCGTCGGACTCATCTGCGTTTGTGTCGCACAGCGCATCAAGATGAAAGATCCGGTCGTATTAGGTACAATCATCGGTCTAACAGCCTTGGTGGGTCTGCTTGTTTGGGGAGCAACTTGCCTGGAGCCTCACACCTTATCGGTTGTTTCAGCTGCGATTGCAGCCATCCTGCTCTTAGGCGTCATCTGCTGGTTCGTGATACAAGCAATGTGCAAGAAGGTCAACGTCTATGATGCCTTTATTGATGGGGCAAAAGGTGGTTTTCAAACGGCTATCGGAATTATCCCTTACCTCATTGCGATCCTGGTCGCAGTCGGCATGTTCCGCGCATCCGGAGCGATGGGAATGTTGGAACAGGGCATTGCCTGGTGCTTTAGTGCCTGCGGCATCAACCCGGACCTGGCAGGAGCGGTTCCTACCGCACTCATGAAACCGCTCAGTGGTAGTGGGGCACGTGGTCTGATGCTCGAAGCCATGACCACGCACGGGGCTGACAGTCTGGTAGGACGACTGTGCTGCATCCTTCAAGGAACTACGGACACCACCTTCTACGTCCTCGCCGTCTATTTCGGCAGCGTAAATATCAAAGACACACGCCACGCGGTAGCATGCTGCTTACTCGCCGACCTGGCCGGTGCCATCGCAGCATTCGCCATCGCACCCATATTTTTCGGATGATACATTTTACAACAGATAGTATAGAGATGCCGGCGCTGGATGAGCGCAGGGTAAGCAGATGGATTCGTGCCGTGGCCGCAGATTACGGGTTCTCGGTGGGTAACATCCATTATATCTTTTGCTCGGACGAGCGGGAGTTAGAGGTGAACCGGGAGTTTCTCGGGCATGACTACTACACTGATGTTATTACGTTCGACTACTCGACGGCATCGACTCTCAATGGTGATATCTTCATCTCGCTGGACACGGTTCGGAGCAATGCGGAGATGGTGGGTTGCACGTTTGAAGAGGAGTTGCACCGCATCCTCATCCACGGGGTACTACATCTGACCGGTCAAGGAGACAAGACACCGGAAACAAAGGCCCAAATGACCGAAAAAGAAGAAATCGCTTTAGCCAAATTACACTGATATGAAAAAGATACTTGTCCTTGCTCTTTGTTCTTTGTTCCTTGTTCCCTGCAAGGCTGTAAACTACTGCGCTTCCGCCTCATGGGGCTACGGTGCAAGTGCAACCGGTGGAGGAAACGCCACCCCTACATTGGTATCGAATGAAACGGGCCTAAAGAACGCGCTCAAGAGCGATAATAAAGTCATTATTATCACGAACGACATCACCATTAGCGGCAACCAGATTAGTTGCAGCAAGAACAACTTGACTATCATGGCCTTACCCGGCAAAAAACTCATTTCCAACAATCAAACGGCAGCCCAATCGGGTATTTTAGCGTTTAGCGGTACGAATATTATCTTGCGTAATATCACGTTTATCGGCCCGGGAGCTTATGATGTAGATGGAAAAGACAACCTCACACTCAGTAATGCAACAAATGTATGGGTAGATCATTGTGACTTTCAAGATGGTATGGATGGGAATTTTGACATCAATGAAAAATCAGACAACATCACTGTTACTTGGTGTCGTTTCCGCTATCTAAAAGCGCCTAAAGCAGATGGTTCGGGTGGTGCAGATGACCATCGTTTTTCCAATCTTGTGGGTGGAGGATCGAATGACAAACCGCAGGATGGAACCTATAATATCACGTACGGATTCTGCTGGTGGGATGAAGGGTGTAAAGAACGTATGACGCGCTGTCGCAATTGTAACCTGCATTTCTTGAACTGTTACTGGAATAGTTCCGTTGCCAATTATTATGTAGGACCGGAGAATGCTGCTTGCTATTTTGAGGGCTGCACATTTGAAGGATCCCCGGCTAAGAATAAAATCTTCTATCAGAACTACGGCGGTACAAACGGCTCTATGTTTGTCAACTGCTCTGCAACCAAGGGCGTTCCATCCAATGTAACGGACCGCACAGTACTCACTCCGACTTATTCCTATGATCAGTTGAGTGCTGCTGATGCCAAGAACTACGTCACCAACGCTTCTTGTGGCGCGGGTGCCACATTAACGGTAACGAACGCAGGTGCGATTAGTTCCGGTTGTGACGGTGACGATCCGGAGCCCGTAGATCCTCCGACGCCGGGCGATGACCTCACATGGAATTTCTCTACAAGTGATTTCACGTCCAAAGACAGTTTGACGATTGATGCTGGTATTACCATTAATGGTTTAACTATAGGAAAAAATATGGTTTTAGATCAGAATTCCAAAACCATCTCCGGACTTACATTCACCCATCGTTTAAAAACAGGAGGTACCGGATCGAGCAGCAAACGCTACTTAAAGTTTGACGTTACCGGACCATGTACAATAGAAGTATATCTTGTAAGTGCCGGTTCTGCAGATCGAACGCTTAATATATATAGTGGAGCTTACGGTGGCACTCCTCTACATACCATGACAGCGCCACAGACTACTCCCGTTAAACAATCGTACAACTATACAGGCGGTGCGACAACCATTTACATGGGTAGCGCCAATAGTGGTATCAACCTATACGGTATTAATTTGATTTATCCGGGTTCGACGGGTATGGATTTTATAGAAAGCCAAAGCGCAGCACGTAAAGTACTGCGCCATGGTCAAGTGCTCATCCTTCGGGATGGCAAGACTTACAATCTGTTAGGTCAAAGTCTCTGACCTGTGATCGTATATTCTACTCCGCCTCGGATGATAATGATTTGTCCGCGGCGGATTATTTTTTGTGCCTTAGGAGCACGGTTCTCCACTTTTTCGATTGCGGTATGTTCGCTGTTCTCACAAACCGTATTCAGTTCAAAGTTCTTGATTTCCCAAGATGGCACATTCGATTCTCCTACGCTATAATAGAATGCCAAATGAACATTGTCCTTATGCATATAGGAAGAAGGAATCGAGATGGTATTCGACTGCCAATCGAAGTTCTTAGAGGTACCCCATATGGGTATATTCAGTTGCGTCCATGTAGCAGCCGTCACGTCGTTCACGTAGTCATCGCTAATCAGCAACTTACACTGGCTAGGCCAATCGGTAGATGTTCCGTACCCGACAGCATGATCAAAACGTATTTCACCGCTAACCTGATTCGTAAAATCAAAGGCAGGCGAAATTAAATAATCCTCATTTGCACCTTTGTTATACGCATTTGCATTCGCACATGTATAATTGGAGTTCCAATACCAATTGGCAACACCCCCCTGGTCTACCAACTCGAACTCACCTAATCCCTCTGCAAAACTCTCCGAGAAACGAATAGACGAGCAGTCCGGCAGTTCACCTCCTAAGTTAAGCGCCACCAAATAGGGATCGTGGTCCGAATAGATTTCATTATAATCGACATATCCGCCACACGACGTGTTGTAATGCCAAACAGCCGCACCGGTAATCTGACCAGCCATCGAACTATTCGCAAATACATGGTCTATCAAATTGGCACTCCCTTGATAACAATATGAGTATGCATTCGGATCAAACGACAACAACTGCTCTGTCAGACCATCATTAAGAAGGACGGTAATGGCATCCTCGTCCATTTGACAGTTCAAGTCTCCCATCACCAAGATATCAGGATCCTGCACCTTATAGGACGAATTGAGTGCGCTCACCAACCAATTGGCATTATTCACACGTTGCGAAGCACCCTCCGCTTTCGCCTTGAAGTGGTTCATCGAGAGCGTGAAACGCTCACCCGTCGCAAGTTCCTCCCATGCCTGAATACGCATCACATCGCAGTAATAGGTCACATTCGTAGCCGGATAGTTGGAACCATAAGGCGTCACCTTATCCGTGCGGTAAATAAAACCGGACTTGAGGTTATTGTTGTAGTATGAATCCCACTCGGTATCAATACCATCTAACAAAGCCGCATAACGACCGTCTACACCTGCGTACGCATTGAGAGAGTCAGCTAATTGTTGCAACACGATCGGCTTCGCTTCCACTTCGCAGAAAGCAAAAATATCCGCATCGGACTGCAGGATCATAGCAACAATCTTACGCGTTTTTTCTGCTCTCCCTTCATCCGTATAGTTTCCACGACCGGTATTGTAGTTGAAGTAATAGTTCTCTAAGTTATTACCCAACACGCGCAAACGACCGTTACCTAAATAAGGTACCGATGTGGCGGCTTGCACGCTGAGTGCAGCCGCCACAAAGAGCATCATAAAACTATATCTCATTAGTCTTTAAATTTAGCACACAAGAACTCGCGGTTCAGGCGAGCGATGTTCGCGAGGCTAACGGATTTCGGGCACTCAGCGGCACAAGCACCGGTGTTGGTACAGTTACCGAATCCGAGTTCGTCCATCTTAGCGACCATTGCTTTGGCACGAGCCGCAGCCTCGATCTTTCCTTGCGGCAGGAGAGCCAACTGGCTTACTTTGGCTGCAACGAACAACATCGCCGAACCGTTCTTACATGCTGCAGCGCAGGCACCGCAACCGATACAGGAAGCAGCGTCCATCGCCTCGTCAGCAACGGGCTTCGGAATAGGAATTGCGTTGGCATCGGGTACACCGCCGGTGTTGACAGAAACGAATCCGCCTGCCTGCATGATCTTATCGTACGCACCGCGATCTACCATGAGGTCCTTGATTACAGGGAACGCACGGCTACGCCACGGTTCTACGGTGATGGTCTCACCATCTTTGAACTTACGCATGTGGAGCTGGCAGGTCGTGATGGCGCTGTCAGGTCCGTGCGGGTGACCGTTGACGTACATGGAGCACATACCGCAGATACCCTCACGGCAATCGTGATCGTAGGTAACGGGGTCTTTGTGCTCTGCAACGAGTTGCTCGTTGAGAATATCGATCATCTCCAAGAACGAAGCACCTTGGAAGACGTGCTTCAGGTCATACGTCTCAAAATGACCTTGTGCTTTAGGTCCCGCCTGTCTCCAAACGCGAACCTTAATATCAATGTATTGATCCATAATGCTTAGTTTTTGTAGTTACGTGTTTTACGTTCCGTGAACTCGTAGTCAAGCGGCTCTTTGATGAGTTGCGGCTCTTGGTCCTCACCCATATATTTCCAGCAGCCGACATACGCGAACTTGTCATCCTGACGAAGTGCCTCACCTTCCGGTGTCTGGTATTCCTCGCGGAAGTGACCACCGCAAGACTCCTCACGATGGAGGGCGTCCACTGCCATCAGACGACCGATCTCGATAAAGTCAGCCAAACGGAGGGCTTTCTCGAGCTCGTTGTTCAGGCTGTTTGCCTCACCCGGGATATAGACGTTGGTCCAGAACTCTTTCTTGATGGCGTCGATCTTCTTGATACCTTCTTTAAGGCCTTCTGCTGTACGACCCATACCTACGAAGTCCCACATGATGAGACCGAGCTCTTTGTGGATCGAGTCAACCGAACGCTTACCTTGGATCGCCATGAGGCGGTCGATCTTGTCCTGCACAGCCTTCTCTGCCTCAGCGAACTCAGGCAGGTCGGTAGACATACGCGGTACGCCAATCTGGTCGCTCAGATAGTTCTGGATGGTGTACGGAAGTACAAAGTAACCGTCAGCCAGACCTTGCATCAACGCGGATGCACCGAGACGGTTTGCACCGTGGTCGGAGAAGTTCGCCTCACCGATACAGAACAGACCTTTGACAGTCGTCTGGAGCTCGTAGTCCACCCAGATACCACCCATCGTGTAGTGGATAGCCGGGAAGATCATCATCGGGTTCTCGTACGGGTTCTCGTCCACGATCTTCTCGTACATCTGGAAGAGGTTACCGTATTTCTGTGCTACTACATCCTTGCCAAGACGCTGGATAGCGTCAGAGAAGTCGAGGAACACAGCGAGTCCGGTGTTGTTCACGCCGTAGCCTTTGTCGCAACGCTCTTTAGCTGCACGCGAAGCCACGTCACGCGGAACGAGGTTACCGAAGGCCGGATAACGACGCTCGAGATAGTAGTCACGATCCTCTTCGGGGATATCGCGTCCCTTGATTTCACCGGCTTGCAGACGCTTTGCGTCCTCCAGTTTCTTCGGAACCCAGATACGACCGTCGTTACGCAGCGACTCCGACATCAGCGTCAGCTTACTCTGGAAGTCACCGTGCTTCGGGATACAGGTCGGGTGGATCTGTGCGTAGCAGGGGTTAGCGAACAACGCACCGTGGCGGTACATCTGCATAGCAGCCGAACCGTTACTTGCCATCGCGTTCGTACTCAGGAAGAACGTGTTTCCGTAACCGCCTGAACCCACTACTACTGCGTGCGCAAAGAAGCGCTCAATGCGGCCGGTGACGAGGTTACGAGCGATGATACCACGAGCACGTTGCTCACCGTTCTCATCTTTGACGAGCACGATATCGAGCATCTCATAACGGGTGTACATCTTCACTTTGCCCTTACCGATCTGACGGCTGAGGGCGCTATACGCACCGAGCAACAACTGTTGACCGGTCTGACCTTTAGCGTAGAAGGTACGGCTAACCTGTGCACCACCGAAGGAACGGTTGTCGAGCAAGCCGCCGTATTCGCGTGCGAAAGGTACCCCCTGTGCCACACACTGGTCGATGATATTGTTCGATACCTCTGCAAGACGATATACGTTTGCCTCACGAGCACGGTAGTCACCACCCTTGATCGTATCATAGTACAGACGATAAACGCTATCACCGTCGTTCTGGTAGTTCTTCGCAGCGTTGATACCACCTTGTGCAGCAATCGAGTGCGCACGACGCGGACTATCCTGGATACAGAAGTTGAGGACGTTGAATCCCATTTCTGCGAGCGAAGCCGCAGCACTTGCACCGGCCAGACCCGTACCTACAACAATCACGTCCAGACGACGTTTGTTAGCGGGGTTAACCAGTTTCTGATGGTTCTTATAGTTCGTCCATTTGAGCTCCAGCGGACCTGCAGGAATCTTCGCCATTTCCGGCGTGATAACAGGAGTAGCCGCCTCTTTCATGGCCTTTGCCGCTTTCTCAACGACTACCTCAGCAGCCTCTACAGCTGCTTTAGCTGCCTTTACGGCTACTTTCTTAGCTGCCTTAACTGCAGCTTCTTTGATGTCTTCTTTTTTCGTTGCCATAGTCGTAAATTTTTAGAGCATCCCGATACCCATGCCGAGGTAATACAATACAACGATCGCGAACGGCAGTACAACGAGTGTAGCTACGATGCAACCGATCACTTTGATGCGTTTCATCCATACCAGGTTGTTCCAACCTAAGGTGTGCAGTGCCGACCATACACCGTGATTCAAGTGGAACCACAGCGCGCAGAGCCAAATCAGATACAGCACGCAGTAGATCTGACCGCAAACAGGAGCCGTGAACAATGCTTTCACATACGCCGCACCGTTCTGCGGGTCAAACATACCGGCAGTAGCACCATCGGTAAGCTCAGCCAACTGCATGCGGAACCAGAAATTGTACAGGTGCAGTACCAGGAAACCGAGTACACAAAAGCCCAGCACGAGCATGTTCTCCGATTCCCACTCTACGCCTTCTTTCTTACCCGTCACTGCGTAACGGTCGTTACCACGAGCCGCACGGTTCTGAATCGTCAGATAGATCGCGTAGCAGAAATGCACTACTACCAGGAATGCCAAACCCAGCGTACCGATCAATGCGTACCAGTTAGCTCCCAGCAAATGACAAATCATGTTGTAGGCCTCTTCCGAGAAAACCACAGCCAAGTTCATACAGCCGTGGAAAAGCAGGAACAAGACCAACGCAAGGCCTGTCAAGCTCATAACGAACTTACGGCCGATAGATGAATCTTTTAACCACATAAAAATTGTTTGTTTTTGATATTATTTAAGTTTGTTTTGTGTTTGTCAAAAACCTTTGCGGGTGCAAAGGTACAAAAAAAATCCGGAATATACAAATAAAATTTGCACAATTCAAAAAAAAGTAGTACTTTTGTACCCGATTTTAAAATGCGGTATTGTGGCTATACGCAAAAACATACTAATCTGTCTGCTGTGTTCCGTACTCTGTACGCCTGTTTTAGCGCAGGTATCGAACGCGGGACGATCGGTGTTCTCCTTCATGGGGTTGCCGGTCTCTTCGCGTATCAATGCGCTGGGCGGATCCAACGTCAGCCTCAGCGACGGAGACATCTCCATGGGTATGTGCAACCCTGCTCTGCTGCACGCCAACAGCCACATGATGCTCCAGCTCAATTATTCCTATTACCTGCCGGGCACGATGTTCGGTTCTGCCCTCTACGGACATAATTTCGGACGCTCAAAAATAGAAAAACCGTACTCGGGTGACGGTGAGCCGGATAAGCCCAATTACTTCGCCGTTGGACTGCATTACCTTGATTACGGCAAAATGAAATATGCAGACGAGCGAGGTAACCTTTCCGGTCTATCTTTCGGTGCACGCGATATCCTTGTTGATATTATGTACGCGCGGCAGTTGGGACCGATGTTCAAAGTCGGTGTCACTCTCAAGCCCGTTTATTCCATCTACGAAGCGTACTCTTCCTTCGCGCTCGGTGCCGATGTCGGAGCGCATTTCCAAACCAAAGACTCCACCTTCCAGATGGGTCTCGTACTGGCGAACATCGGTTGGCAACTCAAAGGTTTCTACACCTCCGAGGATGGTCGGGGACACGAGCTCTTACCGCTTAATCTCCAACTCGGACTCACCTATCGGGTAAAAAAGGCACCGCTGCGCTTCCACCTGCAGATCCATAACATGCAGACCTGGTATCTAAACTACGAGTGGACCTCGCTGGACAAAAGCACGACTACCGGAGATATCCTGCCACATGACGTCAAGTGGTACGACATGCTTTTCCGCCATACGATCTGGTCCATCGAGGTAGTGGACAAGCGCGAACGCTTCTATATCGCGCTTAGTTACAATCATCGTCGTCGTGCGGAGTTGCAACTGGTGGACCAGCGTTCACTGGCGGGATTTGCACTCGGTCTCGGTATCCGGATTAAACAAGCACATATCGACTTCGCCATCAGCCAGATGACCAAGTCCAATTTCTCCTACCAGGTAGGACTGACATTAGACATCAATTCATTAATGAGATGAACAAAATAATCGTAGCTATCGACGGCTATTCGTCTTGCGGCAAATCGACCATCGCCAAAGCACTCGCCAAATACGCAGGCTATACCTATGTGGACACCGGTGCCATGTATCGTGCTATCGCACTCTACACCTTGCGGCACAACCTCACTGAACCCACCGACATCATTGCGGCACTTCCGCAGATCGAAGTAGGCTTCGTTCTGGTCAACAACGCCCAGCATGTCACGCTCAACGGCGAAGACGTAGAATCTCACATTCGTACACTCGAGGTCGGCAATCGTGCCAGCCAAATATCGCAAATCAAAGAGGTTCGCGCTTTCCTTGTGGCGCAACAGCAGAAAATGGGTCTCCACAAAGGCATCGTCATGGACGGCCGCGACATTGGTACGGTCGTTTTCCCGAAAGCCGAACTCAAGCTCTTCCTTACCGCCAGCCCCGAAGTGCGGGCACAACGGCGCTTTGACGAGTTGGTAGCCAAAGGAGAGCATCCTAACTACGATGACGTGCTGGCTGATGTCAACGACCGCGATTACCGCGATACGCACCGTGCGGAGAGCCCGCTGCGCCAGGCAGAAGATGCAATCGTTGTGGACAACAGCCACATGACTCCGGACGAACAGATGGAAGTCATTTATGGCCTCTTTGATAAAATCTTAAATCAAAAATAAATCATAAATGGTTGTATCGATTGATACAAACTCCGGTTTCTGCTTCGGTGTGACACGTGCCATCCAAGCAGCAGAGAGCGAACTTCAGAAGGGTTCGCTTTATTGCTTGGGCGATATCGTGCATAACGGACAAGAGGTCGCACGGCTCGAACTCAAAGGACTTGCCACCATCGATTATGATGACCTGCGCACGCTTCCTTCTCATTCGCGCGTGCTCCTTCGGGCACACGGGGAACCGCCTTCCACCTATTGGATTGCACAGCAACGCGGCATAGAGATCATCGATGCCACCTGTCCTGTGGTCAAAAAACTGCAGGACCGTATTCGTGCCTGCTACGAGCAGCATCGCAACGACGAATCCGTACCGCCGCAGATAGTCATCTACGGCAAACCCGGACATGCCGAGGTCATCGGTCTCCAAGGTCAGACCAATAACACCGCAATCGTCATCGAGTCCGCTGACCAACTCGACCGACTCGATTTTACCCGCCCCATCTACCTCTTCTCGCAGACCACCAAGAGCATAGAGGGATTTCAGGAATTGGTCGAAAAGATTTCGTCATTACGTCATGACGTCATGTCGTCATGTTCCTTTGAGTATCACGACACGATTTGTAGGAACGTGGCAAATCGAGTAGCGCAGTTACAGGCGTTCGCACGGTCTAACGACTTGGTGATTTTCGTTGGCGGCTCCAAGTCCTCCAATGCCAAGGTTCTCTATCAGCATTGCTTGGAGGCGAACCCCAATACGCTGTTCGTGTCATCAGCGGACGAGTTGAATAATCTAACAACGAAGTGGTCTGACAGCGAAGCCGTCTGTCAGCCAAGCGGTCCGTCAGACGAAGCCGGTCTCAGAATCGGTATCTGCGGCGCAACGAGCACTCCCTTATGGCTGATGGAGAAAGTGAAAGAGGAGATCGAAAAGACCCAACAAATAGTACATAGTAAATGACCAAATAGTAAATACATTTATGGATTCTAACAACATCAAAACAGTTGGCGTTCTCACCTCAGGAGGTGACTCGCCGGGAATGAATGCCGCTCTTCGCGCTGTGACACGTGCAGCCATCTTTCAAGGCATTCGCGTCAAGGCTATCTATCGCGGCTATAAAGGCTTGATAGACGGCGAAGTGAAAGAGTTTACCACCCAAGACGTTTCCGGTATTATCCAACGTGGCGGTACAATCATCAAATCGTCACGTTGCCCCGAGTTCAAGACTCCGGAAGGTCGTCAGAAAGCGTACGAGACGCTGCAACGCGAGGAGATCGACGCGCTGATCGTCATCGGCGGCGACGGTACATTCACCGGTGGAAGACTCTTCTCGCAGGAGTACGATATACCTATTATCGGTCTGCCGGGCACGATTGACAATGACCTTTGGGGAACCGATGCGACGATCGGTTATGACACCTCGCTGAGCACTATCACCGAGTGTATCGACAAACTGCGTGACACCGCTACGTCTCACGAGCGTGTGTTCCTTGTAGAGGTGATGGGTCGCGATGCAGGCTTCCTGACGCTGAACGCCGCTATCGCTGGTGGCTGTGAGGCAGCTATCATCCCTGAGCGCGCACCGGTTCCTGAGCAGATAGAAGAAGCTATCGGTAGTGGTCGCCGCAAATCGAAGAACTCGTCCATCGTACTCGTTCAAGAGCACGCAGTGGAAGGTGGTGCCAAGACCGTAGCGGAGATCATCGAGAAAGCGCATCCGGAGTACTCCACCCGCGTGACCGTTCTCGGACACCTCCAACGTGGCGGCAGTCCTTCGGCATACGACCGTATCCTCGCTTCCCGTATGGGTGTGGCTGCCGTTCAGGCGCTACTAGACGGTCAGCGTAACGTCATGGTCGGTATTCAGAACGACGACATCGTGCTCGTTCCGCTCACCAAGGCGATCCACCAGAAGAAAGATATCAAGGAAGACTCGTGGGAGGCTCTCCAGAAGCTTTCGATCTAATAGTTGAGTGTAGATACAAAAATAGCGAGGTGTGTGCCTCGCTATTTTTGTATTCGTTGTTCTGATTAGCGAACGCCTGTCAGCTTCTTAATCTTATCATTCAGCTTATCGCATTTCATCAAGTCTTCCAGACTCAGGTGCATACGATAGTTCCAGAAATGGCGCGGGTTAGCCGGTACGTTTATACGTTCTGCAAACTGGTCTTTCAGCCGCACATCGCCATCGATAGCCAGCCAATCTTGCAGCGGAAGGATCGTCCACATAGCAGGGCTGTACATATGCTGATTGATGATAAACTCGGCAATCTCCGGACTCATCTCTTGCGGAGCATCGCCCCACCAACCCATCTGCTCGTTGTAGAAACGTTGTGTAACGGCGCGATCCTCTTCCCACCAAGCGCGCAGCGGGTTCATATCGTGCGTACCGGTCGTGCAAACACTCTGATACGGAGCATCAGCGGGGTGCGCAAACTTAACCGTCGGATCTTTCGGCATACGTTGGATCTCCAGACTCAGGATCTGCAACTCGTGCATTACATCAGGCACACAAGCCGGCACCATACCCAGGTCCTCACCGCAGCAGAGCATGTGGGTCGAATGGATCAGGGTCGGTAACTTACGCATCGCCGAGTCACGCCAGAACTGCGTATGACGACGGAAGAAATAGTCGTTATAGATACGCATCAGCACTTCTTTCTGATCGCTATACAACTCGTTGAACGAGTGACTCTGGTAGATCGAGATACGCGGATGCAACCATCCCGGACGACGCTGGTCTTCTACCATCAGCACTTCGCAGTGCAGGTAAATCAAACCGTTGCAGATATTGTGTACGGCAGCTTCACTCAGACCACTTGCTTTCAGTTGTTTCTCATCGCCTAACAGACGATCAGCCCATTCCTGAACCTTCACCTGCGTATCGAACTCCGGACGGAAATAATAGATGTAACCGTCATTCGTGTTCAGTGCATTCTGCTTAGCCCATTCGGTATCGAAACCTAATACGTCACCTAAGAAATTGCTACGGATATACGGCTTGGTCATACGGTCCCAATCCAGGCATACTCCTTGCGCGCAGAGATCATCGTACGAGTACGGCAGTGCCGGAACGAAATGTCCGCACAGTCCCCATACGTCCTGCTTGCGCATTTGCCAGATACGGAAGAAACCCAGAATATGGTCCACACGGTACGCATCGAAATAATCCTGCATCTTCTGGAAACGTTTCTGCCACCAGCCGAAGTTATCCTTCGCCATCTCATCCCAGTTATAGGTCGGGAAGCCCCAGTTCTGACCACGTGCATCGAAATCATCGGGCGGTGCACCGGCACTGGCATCCAGGTTAAAGAGCTCCGGATAAACAGCTGCATCTACCGAGTCCGGACTAATACCGATAGGTATATCCCCCTTCATCGCTACACCGATCGAGTGCGCATAAGCGACCGCATCAGCCAACTGCTTGTCGGCATGGAACTGAAGGAACTTATAGAAGTCTTTCGGTTGTTTGTCGCGCTTCGCAAGGAAAGCAGCATACGGCTCCAACCAGCTATCGTTCTTCTTGATAAACGCTTTGTATTCTTCGCTGCTGAACAACGCATCCTTGTCTTGCTTGTACAGGGCTTTGAAGAACACCATCTTCTTGTCATATACGTTCTGATAGTCTGCTATCGTCAGGGCATTCAACTCGGCCTTCTGGGCCTCGTATTTCTTCTTCTGCGCCGGCGTCAGGCGACCCATCGACTCGATATTGATATAAATCGGGTGCAACGCAAACACACTCACCGCATTGTACGGATAACTATCCAAGTTATTATGACGCAGCGTGGTATCGTTGATCGGCAGCGTCTGGATCATCTGCTGACCCGTAGCCGCAGCCCAATCAGCCATTTTTTTCAGATCCTGGAACTCACCGATACCAAAGCCCTCTGCACTACGCAGCGAGAACACCGGCACGGCTACACCTGAACCCTTCCAACGCGGTTGGGTACGACGGAAAGCACGATCGTTCTGGCAGATCACCTGACCCTTCTCAACACCCCAGATCTGACGATTCTCACCCCATTCGGTGTCCACTACCGCACCGGATTTGAGATCATAAATTACATATTTGTATTCTACGATATCCTGACCCTTCACGTTGATGTCGGCACGCCAAATCGGGAACTCGGCGTCGTTCATCACCAGCTTGTTGTCCGGGTTCCAATCACCCAGTTCTGCACAATTACCGATAATCGCCACACCCTGCGTCGGTTTGATCTGCGGCAGATCGATCGAGAAACGGATATTCCCCTTCGGCGCTTTCGCCTTCATCGGGTTATGACGTGCAAAGAGGGACTTGAGGAAGACCGTGGTGTAGAACGAGTCCTCATACGTGCTGGCCTGCCATGCGTCACGAACCACCAAGTTCTTGTCCGCTGCCTTGAGCACCAGTGTACGCGGCTCACCAGCCTCGTAGATGTACTGATTCTCTCCTACGCGGATGGCGTATTTGTAATGAATAACGCCTGCGAAATCACTCACCGGCACGTTGGCCTGCCAGAAATCCGTTCCTTGGCAATTGAGCACCAGCGGCGATTTCTCGGACCAGCCCAAGATCGATTCTTGCGTCTCAATAACGCACAGACTCTGCCCATACTCGGCACGATAATGAATCTGAAAATTAATATTCATGATATAGATATGTTTATGTGTTTTCTATTTTCCTAGGATCCTAGTTTCCTAGTCTCCTTTAAAATCGACCGCAAATTTACAACATTTTTTTGATTTACGCAAGTTTTTTGTTATTTTTTCTTAAAAAAGAACCACCCCACGCACGGAAGCAACGTATTGATGCCCCATAACAGCACTCCTGCAAACGCTGCATTCATCGTTCCAAACACCTCAATCGCCCATACACCTCGTACCCCCACTTCCGCAATCGGCACATTCGGCGTAATCGTCACTAATAGATAATATACCGCGCATTTCCCTAGTTCCCCTAGGATGTCTAGGTCTCCTAGAGCGCCTAGCGCATACAGCACCAGCCCCAGCTGCACGCACCAGCACCCCAGCCGCACCAGACTCTGCCCCACACTAATCGCCACCAGCCTATGCGACACCTTTGCCCATCGGCTCAGCAACTTCGGTGCCAAGCCTAATCCCAACGCCAAAAGTATCATCACGGCAGCAACAGTTATCCACCACTCACCATTACCCCCTATGTTTCCTAGGTTTCCTATGTTTCCTAGGTCTCCTAGTATTCCTAGGACTCCTATTCCCACTAGTCCTCCTATCACAATCGCCATCGTCATCGTCGCACTTCCCACCGCTCCCATCGAAAGCGTCTGTGCCCATTCGTTACGCAGCAACGCACGTGCCGGATATTCCCCGAGTCTCCAAGGCGTAATAAGTCCCGCCAGTTTGCTATAATACACCTGCCGATGCGCCTCGTACCAACTCATCGGAATAAGCGTCCGCCAACGCCACGCCTCGATACTCATATTCACCGGCATCAACGCAATACATATAAGGAGCGCGCACACGCGCGAGGCATCCATCGTCCGCATCGTTTCCCATAACGCCGCGTAATCATCGTACGTCACCATCTTCCACACCAGCCACGCACACGCAGCCAGCGCTACCACCCACTCGACAATATAATAAATCGTCTTTTTATCCATAAATTCGCTGCAAAGATAGTAAAAATATTGCATATATGCAAAAGTTTTCGTACTTTTGTGCCGTGAAAAGTTTCTTAGCACTCATATTATTGGTCGTGAATTTCTCGTTAGACGAGATTATCGGCGATATCTACAGCTACCTCACCGAATTCTCCGAGGTTGATTACGAGCAGCTTCAGACCGACCTCTATGCCATTCACGACAACCCGATTGACCTCAACTCCACCTCGGACGAGGAGCTGTCCCAACTCTACTTTCTCTCTCCGCAGCAGATAGACGACATCCTCTTATACGCCGACAAACATCCCTTCCAATCGCTCTATGAACTCCGCCTCATCCCCAGCCTCGCCGACTACGAAATCCGTGATTTATTACCTTTCCTTAAGGACCCTAAAGACCTTAAGAACCCTAAAGACCTTGCCACCTTCTACCCGAAGGAAGTCTTTGCTAAAGCGTCCCATGAAATAACTACCCGTCTCGATGCGCGCAACCTCGAAGCCTTCGAAGGTTCGGATCCTATCTTCGTGCAAGGTCGCTACCGGTTTGATTATCAACGCAAGATCACCTTCGGTGCCCAACTGCGCCGACCGGCGGCAGGACAAGCCAAAGATCTGAGATGGGGCGCGTACCTCCAGTTAAAAGACATCGCCCCGCACCTTCATACCCTCGTGGCAGGAAATTTTCAGGCTTCGTTCGGTCAGGGACTCGTACTGGCACCGGTCTTCCATGCCGGTAAGTCGATGTACGTCGCGTCCGCAGGACAGAGTACACAGGGTCTCCGTTACTACGGCTCGGTCGATGGCGCCGGACTGCATGGCGCAGGAACGACGCTACGTTTCGAGTGGTCCAAAGCGACGCGACTCGATGCATCGGTGCTCTACTCCATGAATCATTACAATGACACCACCTGGCGGCATCTGGTCGGAGCGAACCTCACTTTCCGACACAAGCAGCTCGAACTCCAATTCACCGGCATCGAGTCCATCTACTCCGATTCGATCCATCCTTACCGCAACGCCAAGTATAACCGCCATTATTTCCGTGGCACCAATCAAGCCGTCCTCGGTCTCTCTTTCCGCTACAACTACGGTTGGTTTGACCTCTTCGGTGAAATAGCCGCAGCCCAGAATGCCAAATGGGGTATAGGAACAATCGTCGGAAGTAGATTTTATCCGACGAACGGAGTCTCGTTGGTCGCTTTGTACCGCTATTATTCGCCTTATTTCGACAACCAACTCGGTTATGCCTTCTCCGAGACCTCGCGTATCAACGATGAGAACGGCGGGTATCTCGGTTTTGACATCTCTCGTCTTCGCAACTGGCGATTTATCGGTTACGGCGATATCTTTTATTTCGAGGGTTACAAATACGGTCTCGGTGATGCCACCCGCACCCTCGGTTATGATGCCATGCTCGAAGCTCAGTACCATGCGAAAGAATGGTGGCTAAGTTTGCGCGCAAGAGCCAAACAAAAAGGAGTTTCTACATACTCCACCCGCGCCCAATTCGATTGGCAACGCGGCCCTTGGTCCCTCCGCACCACCGCCGACTTTAACCTCTCACCCATTCAGCCATTCACCCCTTCATCCATTCCATACGGAGTAAGCCTCGCGCAAGACGTAGCCTATGACTTTCAACTTTCCACTTTCCACCTTCCATTATCCTTGCGCTTCCGCCTTCAAGCCTTCGATGCTCAAGATTGGTCCAATCGCATTTACCTCTACGAGCACGACGTCCTTTATGCCTTCTCCATTCCTGCGACCTACGGTCTCGGTGGCCGCGCGTACTTCATCCTTCGCTGGCAACCCATCCCTCAACTGGCCCTCTATTTCCGCCTCTCCGAAACCCTCTATGCACAAAAATGGGCAGCCGTTCACGACCGCCCACAATCCCGCACAGACATCCACCTTCTCCTCCGTGCTAAACTGTAATCTTTGTTTACAGCATCGCTGCTACACGTAAGTCCAATGCTTGACTGATAAATGCATTGATGGACTCGCCGGCTTGTTTAGACAAAGCAGCGATACGGCTATGAGTCTCAGGTTTGATACGAATATTGAGTTGACCGGAATAACTCTTATGGGGTTCCAATCCCTCAGCCACACAATAGGCAACGTAGTCATCAACCGCCTCGTGGAAAGCTTCGGTCAATTCATGTACACTTTGGCCTTCAAAATTAACCAAACCGTCAATACCTTCTATTTTGCCATAGAAGCATTCGTCTTTCTCGGAGAAATTCACTGTTCCGAGATATCCTTTATAACTGATGGTATTCATATGTCCTCCTACTTTAAATATCCTTTTGATTGTAATTCTTCTAAAACTTGCCGCAAAGCGTACGTCTTCACTATGTTACCCGGATGCGGTTTATGGAGCATTATCGGATGTCCTTCTTTATCCTTAAATATAACGCGCGATCCGGACGTTTTGCCTTTGTTCGATTTTGCATAGCCAAATATGGTCAGCAACCTCTCTAACTCGTCAAATGTGAAGTTTGAGGGAAGCGTCAGGAACCGCTCTACCAATTTGTCTTTTGTACTCATATTCCAAATTTTGCGCAAAGGTAACTATTTTTTAGTTACAATCCAAATATTTTTGAAAAAAAATGCAAAAAATCTTCTTTTTTCCTCATTTTTGGTCTTTTTGGACCATTCCAAAACAACAAACGGAGCGTTCCCGCTCCGTTTATCATTCATCCATTCATCCTTTTCATCAGAACATCACGTCCTTAGGACCTGCGGCGTCGCGAGCAGGTGCAGAGGTGTCCTTACCCGGCTCGGTTCCGGATCCGGAATCCAAGAGCATTAAGGATGCATCGTGGTGCATTTTTTCCACTGCCATCTTCGGCTGTATGTATGTACGTTTTTCCATAATCGTATTCAAATTCGGTGCAAAAGTACTACAAAAATCTGACATGTGCAAATTTTTGTAGCACTTTTTGCATTTTTTCGTTATTTTACCATTTTTCCGGTCATGTCGTACATCTCACCTCCGCGGAGGATATATACATGCTCGTCGATGACAACTTTCTGTACACCATTCTCACCATTGAGCATTCCACCATTCTCAATTCCCGTCGTCACTGCCGGAACTTCTGCGCGGAGAACAAGTCCGTACTCGTTGTTCTGACCTTGGTTCAGATCCAACTCACACGCACCCATCGTGAGGTTCCAGTAGATACGTCCGTTCTTCGTCAGGTACAGCGTTGCGTTCTCCATGCTCGGAGCAGCAATCGTGTAGGTACCAGCTGCCGGAGCGTAGAGCGTCAAGTCAAACGTAGCCTTGTCGTTCACCATCGGAGCGTAAACCATACAGAGCTTAGCGTTGTATGCATTACCAAAGATCTGAGCCACACTCGGCGTGTTGGTCATCGTCATCTTCGCGAGGTCTTTACCGATCTGGTACTCATTCAAAGCCTCTTCGCTTGCGGAGATATCCAGATAGTCGGTAAACTCCTCGTTTCCGAACGATACCTTGATCTTCTCAATTCCGTTTGCTGCAACGCGAGCCGGAGCATAGTTAGCACCTGCATCAGCAGTCAACATCGATATCGAACCGGCAGTAGCAGCCTGATAGAAGAACGGAGTACCTACCACGAAGTTCGTCGAGTTCGCATCTTTCTTGATATAAGTGTAACTTACCGGATCCAATACTTGTACTTCGGCATTCACCTTACCGTAAGTCAGCGTCGGGTTACCTACACCGTTCCAACCTGCGTCTGTAGTCTGACCTTCACCGGACTTAGCGTACTCAAAGATTTCCTTGCTGTTACCGGCTACCAGAGCACCATCAGCCGTCTTCATGAAGCGGTAGGTTGTACGTCCGCCATCAACCGTCATCAGGTAGAATGTACCCGGAACAAGGGTCTTGCGGTATTTTTTCCAACCGTACTTACCTTGTGCACGTACATTACCCAGGTACTCCATGATAGCGTAGTGCTCTTCGTTGTTCAGCTTATTACCGTCGAGGTCGTAGATGCCATTTATAGCATCAACCGGGAACGGAACTGTAATGGCATGCCAATGATCCGCACGGCCACCTGCACCCAGCGTAATGTCGATATAAGCCGGACCGTTTGTCGCGAAGTTCGATGCTGTTGCACCTATCAACTGACCGGAAGCACCGCTTGCCATCGTCGTCTCGATAGTGAACGTACCAACGACTGTCAGTTTGTTCTCATCCAAAACGACCGTACCACCTGCCTCAATGATTAAGTTATCAAGTGACTTGTCGGCATTGACATTCAGCGTACCGCCGTCGTGAATGATTACTTCTGTTCCGGCTGCCAGATCTCTTGCCTCGATAGTGGTCGTATTCTCCACCTCTACCGGAAGCAGGTCATACAGGATGGTGAACGACTGACAGTAGAGTGAGCTCTCGCTGGCTGCAATGGTGATAACAATATCCTCGCCGTATTTGACGGTTTTCGGATTCATGCTAACCAACACGTTCTCAAAGTCAGTTCCGTTGTTTGAACCATAATGGTGGACACCATTGTACCACTTGTCTGCATTTGCATCAGTTGCTACCTCAACGCCTCCAATGGTAATAGATAATGTTCCTTTACCGGAAGTGTTATTTGAACCTGTGCTCAATTTAACACCCTCGATCGTATAGCCAGTGTAACCCGAAAGAGTTAGGGTCATTGAGTTACCATTTGTAATCTGTTTAGCCGTAGTATAGCTATTAGTGAATACTGCTTCTGAGCCTTCCGGTGCATCGTGGCTTTCAATCGAATATACATTGCTAACCTTAGTCATATTGTCATATGTCGCGCCATGAGCATACTTGGCTACCATCGGCATATCCGCTGCCGGCATATAGAACCGGCTGCCAGCGGTATATACGCGACCGTTGCACTCCCAGCCTATGAAGACAAAGCCTTCTTTACTAACTGCACCGGCTACCGTCACTTCGGCGTTCTCGAAATATGCTGCCTCTGCCGGAACAGCATCGCTGCTACCGTTGGCGTCATACGAAACGGTGTATTTATCCGTTTGCTCTTCCCATTGTGCGGTCAGCGTCACATTCTTCGTGAACGCATAAATCTGGCCGTCATTATAGGTGTACACATTCTCGTCTTGGTCTTTCCATCCCGTGAAGGTGTAACCTACGCGGATAGGCGTATTCTCTTTGATAGCTGCCTCGCCGTTCTCATCCGTCACATGACCTTCCGGCATATTACGAACCTCGTCTTCGGTGCCCTTCGCATAGACTATGTTATAATAGCTACCGCCCACGAACTTGTACAACTGTGGCAAGATCATGGAAACGCTTGTACTCGAAGTGTACGTGGTAAATCGAGGTTGGCCACTATTGTATAAGAATCGACCATACGTGCTTGTCGTATTTTGGATAGTCGCTTTATATTCTCCCTCTGCATCAGCAATAGAAATACTCCACGTTGTTGTACCGCTGCTTCCCCATGCTAAATTCTTCGCGGCAGTAGCACCTAATAATTCTGCATCTACATTCGTAAATGTCCAATTATCGTCACTCTTTCCAAGTGTCAAGACGCAAGCATCACCGATTGAAGTAATAGAGTTTTTGTCTCCGCTAAATGTCCCATCGACAGATGCCATGATATTATTTGAAATATCACCGGCTATTGTGCTTTGGCTATTGCATGCGATAACGACATAGTCGCCTGCGTTCAAATCTTCTTCATCCGTTACCAATTCCCATTTGCCGGCACTTGCCCACGGATACGGCTCCCATTGAGCCTCAAAGGTAATCGTACCTGCCTCATGATCTTCTGCTGTTACTGTATAAGTGTCGCCGGTATTCAGAACCGCATTATTACCCAACTTCCAGCCCGCAAAATTATGGCTGCTCAAGATCATAGAACCCTTGCCAGGCATAGTGGCGTTCTCGCCAACATAAACTTTCTGACTGGCCGGAGCGTCACCCGTAACACTCGCATTGCCCTTTGCAAAAGCAACTGTGGCGTAATCATCTTCTTCAAAAGTCGCACTTACCGTTACTGCTGCATTCGGCATTTCAAAGGTGTTGTTGGTAACTGTTACAGGCTCACCTCCTGCGGTTACTTCCCAACTTACCCAATGGTAATGCTCAGCCGGATTAGCAACCAGCGTAACCGTTGCACCTCCTACGGCATAAGTGATTGCATCGCCTTGCGCGTTCTGAATGGTTGCCGAACCGTGGCTCATAGCCCCCTTGGTAATGTCATATTCTATCAAAGCAGGGTTGGCGAGATAGTAATAGGTCACCTCTTTGTCCGTGTAATACTCACGCGTAGCTTTAATATATACTTTGGTTGCGTTTACCTCATCCGTAATAGTGACGTTTGTGCTGTTACCCACAGCTGTTTCCTCTCCGTCATTAACGGCATATACGGCGCTGAAATTGCTGTTCGGCGTAAAGGTAATCACCTTATTGGTTGCTACCTCAAATGGCTCTGCGCTGTTCGTGCTTCCTGTGACGTTCAATACCGGCAATACAGCCTCAGCGCCGTTGGTCGAAATACCGTCTGCGCTAATCGGCATCAACTGTAATGTAGCACCGCTATTGCTTTGACCTAAAATACCGGTTACGGTACAGGAGGTTGTACCCAGCGGCAACTTATGACCAGTTAAAGCATTAAACGCATTGTAGATGTTGTACGTTACATCATTCTTGGTCATGTTAATGGTTTTGTTATCATCCACGCTTTCGCTTCGGATAGAAACACCGTTAATCGTCACTAACTTACATACATTGTTTCCAAAATTAGTCGCCAATTCCTCTACTGCAATCGGTGTCGGTAATTCAATAGCATCATCTGTAACATCGGTTGCACCGAAATCTGTTACCGTCATACGCGGCATATTATCATTTGTCGTATATGTTCCGGTCAGCGTTCCGACAATCTTCTTTCCGCTTGCCCAAGTCTTACCATGCCCCTCGTTATTGGAACCGGTATTATAGAGGTACATAGCACCTGTACCGTCTTGGATATAAATACGGTTCTTGTTGTATGCCAGAACACGTGCATTGCTTTCAGCCGTAAAGGCAAGTTTCTTTGCTGTTGCAGGTGTTGCCTCAATGAAGCTTGCAATAGTCGTGAACGGCAGATCCAGAGTGAACGAAACAGCGGTAGCCTCATCGGAATTAACCATGTCTGCTTTTACGGCAATAGCCCGGATGGTATAGTCGCCGTTAGCGCTTACCTCAAACGGAGCGGAATAAGCATTACTGCTTGTAGTCGGTTCTGTTCCATTCGTGGTATAGTAAATCGTTGCGCCGGTTGTTGCACTGGTAATAGTGATCGTCTTTGCCTCCTCATAAGTCTCACCATCCGTTACACCGCTAATACTCGGCTTAGCGACTTGTGCCATGCACTGCGTTGCATACTTGGTCGTCGTAGCAGGAGTTACGTTCTTCTTGTAGAAGACAACCTTTTCTCCGGCACTATTATAGAATGCGAAACGAGGATCACCCGTGTTATATTTGAGATACTTGTAGTCTCCAGATACATTTACACGTAACTTGAATTGGTTATTATCTTCGCTTGACCATTCCGGAATAATGTTGGTCTCGTCGCTGTTACCTGAAGTATAGAGGCGTCCGGTGTTCTTGCTTGAACCAGTGCTGGAAGATCCGTAGTAGTTTCCAGTTGAACTGCTCTGTTGAATATTAATCTTTCCGTCAGCCGGGCTGGAAATATATACTTCATAATCCGAAGTGCTGGTGACAGAAGACATATCAATTGTACCACTACCTGAAGATGTACTTGATGTTCCTGCGTTGAAATAGCCATTAGCGGTTGTTGTGGCTCCACAATCTGCACTACGCAACGGTATAAGCATACCAGACTTAGCAGTTGACTCATAACCCATAATAAATGTACCGCCATCTGTCAAAGTTGACATTGTTGTTACGCGGCTCCAACTTACGGTTTCTGGGTTGTTTTTAGCGTATACTGCGTACAACGTGCAGTTAGCATTGGTCGGGATTTGCCATTTCGCCCCCGGTAGCATCATTCCTGCCGGAGCATCTGTGTCGTGCGAATATTCTGCATTTGCAGCCGTTGTCCAACCAACCAACTCTTTCTGCGTACAACCGGTAAGAGCGTTGTTCGGTAAGGTGAAGTCTGTCAATATCTTTTGATCCGTACCATCCTCATCACGCAGAACCTCATTCTCGCTATAGTAAATCTTAACCGTCGGATAGTCCAAGGTTGTGAAGCCTCCGTTAGCTGCAGTATTAACTGCCACATAGGTAATGCCATCACCTTTTGCATAGAGCGAATAAGTGTAAGCTGTGAGGTGCTCCAGACCGGAAATAACTGCCGAAGTGGCATCTTGGTCAATAGTCTTGGCATCATAACCTTCCACAATATCATCACCCTGCTTTACTGTCAATGCATAACCACTGTTGTTTGCTACGTTCGTCCAATTGATTTGAACGCTGTTGTAGGATAAATTTGTGTTTGCACCCATCGTCGGAGCAGGTAACGGAGTCTTGGAGGGCGTGTACGTTACTTTTGCCGTAACAGGATAGCCCGGCATGGTGAATTGTCCATTCGTTATAGTAATCTCCGTGCTCTCATCGTTTGTCTTATAAACTTTCAGTACTCTCGGTTCTTCGTAGTCTTGTTTGGCGACAGCAGAAATTGTCACTACATCGTTCTCAGCAGCATAATTATTGCCCAGAGTAATTGTACCACCTTCTTCTACCTTGGAAATTGCATATAAAGCATCAAAGGTTGCACTAACCGTAATGTCATTATCCGGCATCGAAATCGTCAGCGGATTAGTTGCCTTTTGTTCATTAGTCAACGTCATTCCAGTTACATTCCAAGTCTTGAAGCGGCCTGCGTTCGGCGTCGGGGTTGCTGTCAACGTTACGCTTGTTCCCTCACAAGCAGAAGCCAAACTTGAGGTTACAGAACCATTCACAAGCCCATCCGAAATAGAAACGTTATGTTTCGTGCAGCAACTGGAGATAAAGCCCGTTGCTGCTTTGCCCGGAGAATAAATTTCAATTGATGTAACCTGTGATTTATGTGCAGATGTGATTTTCAGCACGTATATAGTACCTGCTTCTTGATAATTTGAATTTATTACATATGTATTGGTGCCGGTTACTCCTTTTGTTCCAGTACTTACTTCTGTTTCTCCTACGAAGATATTTTGTTCGGTCTTTCCTGATGCGCCACTTCTACCTGTAACAACAATTTTTGACACATCAAAACTGAATGCAGGGAAAGTCATTGTGCTGTTTGCTGAACCGAAAATGAAATATGAGGAGTTGCTATCAAATTTCCATCCATCTCCTGCATTTGCCATAGTGATTTCAACCCCATTCTGAGAATAAGAAGCAGATTCAGTTTGATAGTCTGTCGGGAATCCCCAATCTGTATTATCCGTGAAGTCCAAAGTAACCTGTTTTACCTCATCAGCACTCAATCCACCATCTCCAAAGACAGCATAATAGGTTTCATTGCTTGTAAGCGAATGAGTAGTCTCGGCTTTCGTTCCACAAGTACTGATATTTGTAGTCGGCGAGCCATTATTACCAGCAGCAGTCGAATACCAACCGATAAAGGTAGTGTAAGCCGCATCACAACTCGTCGGGTTGCCATCCGGTAATACTAATTTCCCATCGCCGTCTGCCAACTTCGTAGCAAACGGGTGCTCCATGTCGCCATTTGCATAATAAGTAACTTGATATTTACCTGTACCGCTCAAAGTAATAGTTTTGCTTACTGCGCCCGCCGAAGAAATCGTCAAGGTTGCATTGCTTGCTCCTGCTACAGCCGTATAAGTAATCGTTACATCCGTTGCCTCAACCGTTCCGTTAGATGCTGTCAAACTATTTGCGCTCAGCGAATAGGCACTTACACCCGCTCCGGAGAGAGCAAGACCTATATTCTGATCTTTCGCCAAGTTAGTGCCGCTAACGGAAATAGTTACCGTATTTTCCGATCCAATAGCTTTGTCACCGAAAGCGTGACTTGTCTTGTTATCCCCAACTGTTATTGTCGGTGTATTAACTGTCACAGCCGCAGCATCAGACAATTTGGAACAAGCACCACTGCTTACTTCGCACTTGTAATAAATGGTTCCAATCGCAGCCGTGGAAGGAGTATAGGTACTGGATGTACCGTTGCTTGCTACATTAGCGTAATCGCCATTTATAGTCGCACATTGTTTCCATTGGTATGTTAACGCAGGATCTGCATTATCGCCTTTTGCAGCTGTAACACTCAAAGCGGTAGCCGTTGCGTTCAAGTTGTACGAAACACTTGCTGTCGGCTGTACGCTGATACTCGGAGTATGGCAAGAGGGACTAACCGTTCCGCTAACCGATACATTTACCGATGCCGCATAATTGCCGCTTACAACTACATTACTTGCGCCATAACTTCCTTCATCCAACTCACCCTTCAAGCGTACATAGATGGTCGTACTTGCAACTGTTCCGGAAGTAGGAGTCAACGAAACGCTACTTGTATATGTGCCATTCTCCGTCTCACAAACTTCAAAATAGTCTGGTGCAGCAATCGTTACATTTCCTGCCATACCAACCGCACTAATCGTAATACTTTGTGCAGCACTCGGGCCACTATTGTGGATATAGACAAATGGATTAAGAGTTCCTGTTACCGTTATTTTCGGAGTGGTAAACGCAGTCGTGCTTTCCGGACCTTCCGAACAATGCGAACCATTCGAATCGAAAGCCTTGAAATATGCGGTATAATTCTGTCCTGCCGTTAAGCCGGTGACATTAACACCCGATGTAGCCGTTGTCCAATCATTGTGACTTGTACTACCCGGAACTTTCACTTTATACGACTCTGCTCCAGTTACATTGCCCCACGTCAAAGTAGCACTCGTTCCGCTGGTCACGGAAACCGACCCGTTTATTGAACCAAGTTCGGTGCAAGCAGCTTCGTAGGTAACGGAAATGTTAGTCATGTAACTAGTTCCACTGAAAGTAAATGTCACACTATTGACTTTATCTTTACCTGCTGACCAGTTTTTAATGTCCATTGTTCCAGCACTTTCAGTTGGTGCAACCCAAGTGGAACCAGTAAAAGAGATAGCAGTGATATTAAATCCTGAAGGTACTGAAATATCCAAAGTGTATCCATTATATACACGACTACTTGTTGTGTTGAAATAGGAATTGGTTGAAGAGTGATTTTGAAGTCGAACCGTAATATCATCTTTACTATTCGATAAATCCAAAGAATTGGCAGTTACATTCTTTGCTCCATTTTGTCCATCTTTTCCAAAGAAGGTGTCATTGGGTGTAATATCATAAGTCCCCGGAGTAACAACATGCTCGGTGACGGTAATATTATAATTTGCAGTTTTTGTTACATTGTCATCGGTAAATGTTACAGTAACTTCCTTAATACCCGTAGTACTCATATTAGGCGAACTTACAGATGTTGGAGTAACAACTTCTTGTTCATCGGCTTGCGGAACATCATTCTTTGTTACGCTATAGGTTGCCGTACAAATACCATCAAACGAGAATGTCTCAAACTGATCATATGTGGTCGTCTGTCCCGAAACTGCAATAGATTTAAGCGTCTTAACAATAACATCTTCTTCCTCTTCTGCTGCGTAATACTCCACCTTGCTTACAGTAACTAAACCATTGCTAGAACCACTAGCACAATCAAACTCTACTTTATAGTATAAATTAGCCGCTTGATTTGCTTCAGCAACATTTGCCTCTTGCAGTCCTGTAGCTTTTGTAAAACTACTCTCTTCCGTCCAAGTACTTCCGTTTGAAGAACGATATAGTTTGATGCTATTGACTTTAGCTGCTGTTATAGCATCGATATTCACGGCTACTTTGGTCACTTTTTTATCAATTGCAGCATTTGTACTTATATACGCAACTGAAGCATTGTTTTTACGACCACATTTTATTTGTCCATTCCAACCGTTGTTATTATTATTAAAGTTAGCCGCAGTAACTACAAAACCATCTGTAGTAGAAGTAAACGTACTGGTATATGAACTATTCCCCGCAGAATTGTTAGAATTGCCAAACAATGCGGTCTTGTACACCTCATCTGCTCCCCAAACATTACCAACACCGAAAGTGAAAACAAGCACTAAAACGGAAATGAGTTTTAGCATAGTTGACCGACGGTGAACCGACGGTGAACCGACAGTCAAAGCCAATGTCACGCTACGGAGACCCATAGACTGACCGCCTGATTTTGATAAAAAGTTAATCTGTTTCATATTGTTTGTTATTTAGTTAATTTAAATTGCTTGTTTGTTTATGACAGATGACAGTTCATTATTAAACCTCACACACGCGTGTGGGTGACTTTATAAGAAACAACTGTCATACCGTCATGTGGCACATATATTTAACTATCTTCCTCGCGACTATCTCGCGACCATTACGGACGTCACCGATGGGTCCTTATATCATTTAGTTATTTATTTTCATTCTATACCTTAGTGCCTTGCGGAGCACTCAAACTTCCGCAAAACGTACATTGACATATTGAAAAAGACTGATAATTTGCATTTTTCTCCACAAATGTTTGCATATATCAAATTTTTGTAGTACCTTTGCAGCGTCAAAGGTAAACTAACAACAAATTTTTTGAGCATATGACCGCAACATTAACGTTTAATCCTCGTAATCGCATCGCGATGTCGACCATGGAATACATCCAATCTTTGGGTGTCTTCACTATTACGACTCATCATCCCAAGGCTGCACGTAGAAGAGAGAAAGTAGACCAAGGAGTTGATCAACAGCTTTGGAGCGATCTTAAAGGAGCTTTGGGCGAAGTAAAGAGTCATCATGAAGGTAAGCAACAAATGCAAGATGCTTATGAATTCCTCAATGAACTTTGACATTCGCATCTCCAGTTATTTCGCTCACGAGGCGAAACGGCTGTCCAGGCATTACCCATCTTTTAAGAACGACTACAACGAGTTCTTGAAGTCTCTCAAAGAGGATCCTTATCAGGGAGATGATTTGGGTAATGGCGTTCGTAAGGTGCGCATGGCGATTGCTTCTAAAGGAAGAGGCAAGTCCGGAGGTGCTCGAGTTATAACGCTCAACATCTTGGTTGATGAAGAAAACATGGAGATTAACCTCTTGTTGTTATATGACAAACAAGTAGCTGATAATTTTAATCCCGCAGCACTTAAAGATGCTCTCAAGGAATTAGGTTTAATTTAAACTCTTATAAGCATCTTCATATCAGTCTGACATGGAATAAAAGTTCCGTGTCAGTTTTTTTATTCAGTCTTTTTCATTACGTCAAAGATCGTTATAGTTATCGGGCATTGCCCCAATAAATTACCTTAGTGCCTTGCGGACACTCCCTTCCGCAAAACGTACATTGACATATTGAAAAAGACTGATAATTTGCATTTTTTCTCCACAAATGTTTGCATATATCAAAAAAAAGCAGTACTTTTGCAGCCGAAAACAAATTACGCAAGTTGCATAACGCGCAATGCGTAATGCTATAACTCATTAATAAAGAGACTATTATGATTGATAATCCTTTTCTTTTGTACGGCTACGAAGGTCCAGAATATTTCTGCGATCGTGAGGATGAGACTCGCCAATTAGTCGAATCCATGCAAAATGGTACCAACTTAACGTTAATCAGCCCTCGACGAATGGGTAAGTCAGGATTGATTCATCACACGTTCCAACATATAAAGGAACATAATAGTGATTTCCGATGTTTCTATATTGACTTGTACCCGACTCGCTCCTTGTCTGATTTTGTCAACCTGTTAGGCAAGGCCATCATCGGAAAGTTGGACACGCCAATCCAAAAGGCGGAAGGTTTTGTGATGAAGTTTTTCCGAAGTGCCCAATTAACATTCGGAGTTGACCCTTACACCAATCTGCCTCAGGTTAGTTTATCCTATGCGCCTCAAAATTCACAGCAGACATTAGAGGAGATATTTGCTTATATTGCTCAATCCAATGTAAATTGCTACATCGCATTGGATGAGTTTCAACAGGTAGGAGAGTATCCGGAAGACAATGTAGAAGCCATCTTGCGTTCGCTTTTGGAGCGAGTACACGATGTGCATATTATTTTTTCCGGCAGTAAGCAACATGTAATGGATGTGATGTTCTCTTCTCCGAAACACCCGTTCTATCGCAGTACAGAGCGAATGCAACTCGGTTCTTTGGACGAAGATAAGTATTATGCTTTCGCTCAACATCATCTGCAGCAGAAAAACGTTCGCCTCTCTCGGGAGATGTTCCACCACGTTTATACGATGGTAGATGGGGTAACTTGGTATATCCAAGCTATCTTGCATCGTTTATATCGGCTGTCAGATATAGAGGTGACAGAAGCTGTTGTGAAGCAAGCGGTAGTTGCTATTATTCGATCCGAAGAAGATGATTACAAGAAGCAATATCATCATCTAACACAAGTACAATCGACTTTATTGCGTGCTGTAGCTGCAGAAGGAGAAGTCAAACAACCGACATCGGGGCTATTTGTCAAAAAATATCATCTGCGTTCAGCAAGTAGCGTGCAACGAGCATTAGCTTCATTGATAGAAGAGGAATACCTCTATCCTACCGAAGAAGGCTACATTGTTTACGACCGTTTTATGGCCATTTGGCTTAGAAGCATAGAGTAAGCCTCTCACATATACTTTATCAGTCTGACATGGAATAAAAGTTCCGTGTCAGTTTTGTTATATAAACGTATTTCTTAGTCCTATGGACACGACGAAATGCCTTATTCAGTCTTTTTCATTACGTCAAAGATCGCTATATTGTGTGGGCATTGCCCCAATAAATTACCTTAGTGCCATGCGGAGCACTCAAACTTCCGCAAAACGTACATTGACATATTGAAAAAGACTGATAGTAGTAAAATTGTATCGCAAATAGGGCTAACTAAACAAATAAAAAGAATATTCGTTTAATTAGATTTAACAAATTTAATGTAAAAATGTTAACTATATTAAACTTTTTGCCTAAAAAATTTGGTAATATCAAAAAAAAGCAGTACCTTTGCAGCCGGAAATTCTAAATTATTTGGAATATGGAAGCATTATTTAGGCGAAACGATGAGATGTTAAAAGACACATCATTGCGGTTTGTTCGTTCGATTATAGACGACATACCATGGTCAGAATCGCGGTTAAACGCTATTCGCGGTGCGCGTGGCGTTGGTAAAACGACATTGATGTTGCAATACCAGAAACTGCATTATGGCAATAATGAGAATCATAAATCACTCTATATCCGTTTGGACAATGCTTATTTTGCTCAACACAACTTGGTTGATGTGGCAGAACAGTTCTATCGGCAGGGCGGTGAATTGCTTCTCGTGGACGAAGTACACAATGCACAATATTGGGCAAAAGAGATTAAAGAAATCTATGATGTCTATAAACAGTTACATGTGGTCTTTACCGGTTCTTCCCTATTGCACATTCTCAATGCGCAAGCTGATTTATCCCGTCGCTGCCTTAGTTACGATATGCAGGGATTATCGTTTCGTGAATACATGCAATTATATCATAACATAGAATTGCCAAAGGTTACGTTGGACGATATTCTTACGAACAGCATGGATATCTCGCTGGAAGTACAAAAAAAATGCAGGCCATTAGAGTTTTTCCCTCATTATCTACAAAAGGGATATTATCCTTTTGGAACTGAAAGTTTTGACTCATACTATCAACGCGTTGAGAGTACTGCTGATTTGTTGCTCAATATCGAATTGCCCCAATTACGAGGCATAGATATTGGCAATGTTCGGAAACTTAAAGCGCTGTTGGCTGTGATTTCGACAGAAGTACCAATGGTAATTGACGTAACAAAATTATCAACTCTTATCGGAGTATCGCGTGTCACTCTACTTGCGTATCTGCAATATCTACATGAGGCTAAACTGATTCGCTTGCTTTACTCCGACGATTGGAGTGTTAAGAAGATGCAAAAGCCGGATAAAATTCTGATGGAGAACTCTAATCTGCTCTATGCGCTTTCTCTTGACAAGCCCAAGATGGGTACAGTTCGCGAGACATTCTTCTGTAATCAATTAGGATATAATCATCAAGTAGAGTATTCCAAAAAGGGAGACTTCCTTATTGATCATAAATTTACCTTTGAAATCGGCGGTAAAAGTAAGGACGGCAAGCAAATCTCGCAGACGGAAAACGCATTCATCGCTTCAGACGAGTTTGATTTCCCTATGGGTAACAAACTACCACTGTGGCTCTTTGGCCTAATGTACTAATCGTCATACGATCCCACTGCATATCAGTCTGGCATGGAATAAAAGTTCCGTGTCAGTTTTTTATTCAGTCTTTTTTCATTATGTCAAAGATCGCTATATTGTCGGCTCTTGGCTGAGCCGGGAATAACAAATATGAGTGTGAAACAAACAACTAAAAACATATATATTATGACAAACAAATTTATCTCTATGATGGATGGCTTTCACCAAGGCATCGCCTCCTGTTTTGGTACGAGATTACTCCGATTCGATTCTGTGTCGATTGTGTCTCGCCAGTCTCTTTTGCCTATTCTTCTGCTATGTCTGACGCTCTTTGTAGGAGTTGGCCAGATGTGGGGAGCGAATGATGCAATTACATCGTCATCCAATTGGTGGGTAGAAATACTCATTGCCATCATCGGTTTGTTTGCAGGAGTAACGATTCATCATATTGTTATAAGTTTAAAACAAAAGAATATTATCAAAGGCGATCATAATACACAACAAATTTATAATGGTAACACATACAACAATTATTATGGCGAAAATAGCGAAAAAGCGAACGAATCCAAAGAGTCACAGCAAACATCAAAACAAGAGTCGTCTCCAATCGAGGTTGAAAAATTCGATTTCTATAATTGCGCAAAAATCGGCATAGCAATTTTATACGCAGCATATTTGTCTAACAAGAACAATAAGGCTTTTCCTTATTTCCTAGGCGGCAACCAATATTACACACATGGTTTCTTGACTGCTATGGAAATCAATCACCCAGATAAGATTCGTGTACAGATGGCATCTGCTGATGATTCATTTGTTATGGTTCCTCTATATGACTCCACATTCTTTAGTGGCATCGAAGAGGCTGCTCAGATGGCAAAACGCAGTGCAGTAAAACCAATCATTGATCAGATTGAATTATTCTTTAGTTAACAATTTAAAATTTTACACATATGAAAAAGTTTTTCTTATTTTTAACCCTTCTCACCCTGTCCGTCGGGCAGATGTGGGGAGCAAGCTTCAGTACTACCTATTCTTATGGAGGAACTGATTGGACTCGCTCTGGTTTTAGCGATGAAAGTACTTTCTACAAATCTTCAAGTAGTAATGATTGTGTCGCTACTATTGCTGGAATTTTTACTAACAAAACCATTACTAGTAGTGTGGTCATAACTTTGAATGTAGCCTGTTATGGAAACGGAAGTAATCCTACTTCCTCAAAATTTGGAATATATAATTCAAGTGCATGCACCTCTCAAGTTACAGCAACTCAGGGCGGCACACTGCCCAGTAGTAGTACTTACACAAACACTACATACACGATCACACAAACCAATGCTGCAAATTTTTCAAACGATTTAGCTATTAAAGTTGCTAGTGGTACAAAATTAATTCGATTAAAAAGTATCAAAGTTGAATTTTCGTATACTGCTGCATCTTGCGACAAAAAAGTAACCATTACAAAAGGGACACCTGAATCAGGAGGCTCGTTTAATTTGGACAAAACAGGTGCTCAAGATTGTTGTAGCGCATTAACTGTTACTGTTTCTAATATTACGGCTCCAAGCGGTAAGCAATTTAGTGCAATTACTCAAAGCGGTATCAACTCAGGTGTTACAATTGACCAAAATGCCAAAACAGTAACTTATACTGCCAACACAAATGGTTCTTCCTCCATCAATGTTACATTTGTTGATCTTCCGAAATACACAGTAACCTTAATGGATGATAACGACACCCGTACACAAGCCTCGTACGGCGCCGCAGTTTCTCTTCCGTCTCGTGCTGGATGTACAGGTTATACCTTTGCAGGTTGGACAAAGACTTGGACGTCTGCCCAAGGTTCATGGACTACCACGGCTCCTACTATTATAAAAGCCGGTAGTTATACACCTACAGAGGATGAGAACCTCTATCCAGTTTACACAAAAACGGAAAGTGGAGGAGATCCAGTATCTGTATCTGGTGGAAACATGGATAATGGTGTTGGCCTTACAGGATGGTCGACATCAGGAACAGGCACCTATTCAGGAAATGGCGTGAAATTCGATGGAGCGAATGATTACATACAATCGCCGGATTTGTCGAGTAATAACTATACCGCACTTACTGTTAAACTAAAGGCAGGATATAATGGTTCGTCTGGATCTATTTTGACGATAGCTTCTCTCAATGCATCTGGAAATGTTATTGATAGCGAAGATTTCACACCAAATCAGTCATATACTTCACAATCAACGGTTAAGTCGATCGATTTAAGTGGTAGTGATGTAATTAAATACATTCGCGTAACCATGAAATCGAAAACAAGCAATCTTGGTATGAAATACTGTGAAGTGTTTGCGGCTGGATCTACAACTTCATACATTTCCGTACCTAATTGCTGCACTCCTCTTGGATCGATAAATGGGTCGTTTTTTTGGCCCACCCTTTTTTCGTATCTAACTTGCTGAATTACAGTACAATACATCAGTAATAGGAAAGCACTAATTAAACAGGTCCAATCCCGTATCCCGCACCACCTTATATATACTTTGTATATATCCCGTGATTTTGGACAAGGCATTTTTTTGCTTTTTTTGTTTTTAGTTATTTATTTACATCATTTCAAAGGTCGTTCTTATCAAATTTAGAGTGCAGATAAGGTACACTATATCTCTATTCTTCCTTTCAATTTTCTCTCAAATGCTTTTTTGCTTCTTTGTTCAATTCACGAATCGCTTCCATATAATCCTCTTCAGCAGGAGACAGACGACGCTCTTTGAACTTCTTCAATTCTCCTAAGGCATGCGCTTTCGCATCATCTGCCGACACATGACCTTTGCCCTCCAACACAGGACGCTTGTTGACGCGAATCAAGTCTTCCAGCAACGTCATGTAATCGCTCATATACATATGATGATGCAACTTTGCTTGCATCTCAGCGAAATCAAAGAAACCGCTCACCAGACTACGCATTGCGTCCAGCTCTTTATCTGTCATGTAGTTCTTGGCGATTGTAACCTTTGCCGTAGTCGGATACTCTCCTGTTGTCAAACCCATAAACGGCTGGTCGGCATCTGCACGCTCTACAATCAATTCACTCGCCGTATGTCCATGAATAGCGAAATGGAACTTGTTTTGGTATGCCGCAAAAAATTCGTGTGCTGCTTTGGATGTCTTATCGTAATCATAGGCCGTTGCATACAGGTCAAGCACTTGACGATAAATCATGCGCTCGTCCGTACGAATCTCTTGAATCCGTTGGAGCAATTCTCGCCAGTATGCACCACCTCCATTACCTTTCAATCGCTCGTCATCCAACGTAAAGCCCTTAACGATGTATTCGTGTATCCGCTTTGTCGCCCACTGCCGGAATTGTACACCCCTCTGACTCTTAACTCGGTAGCCTACCGAAATAATAACATCCAGATTGTAGTAAGCAACTTGGTATGTTTTCCCATCAGAAGCAGTTGTTGCAAAAAATGCAACTACTGATTTTTCATCCAATTCTCCGTCTTCAAATATATTTTTTATATGACGCGAAATAGTGGATTTGTCCCGTTGGAATAGTTCTGTCATTTGGTCTTGTGTAATCCATACCGTCTCGCCATCCAAGAGGACATCGAGTTTAGCAAGACCATCTTGCGTTTGGTAAATTACTATTTCGCCTTTATTTTCCATTTCTTTTGTTATTTCAATTATTCTTAGTCATTTTTGACTCTTTTGGACGAACCTAAATCTTAATAATCGTATACTTTTTTTCTTCTTTACTATATCCTTTTCAGGTATCTCCTTAATGTGGATCGGCTGCAGTGGAGATGTCGGGCGATGTGGCTCTGGCTCTTGCCTGCGGCTAAGGCGCGGCGGATATACTCCTCTTTGCCGTAGAGCGGATGGAGCTCCGGTCTGCTTTTCTTACCGGGCGGCCTTCCAATCCGTTTCCCTTCTGCTTTCAATCGTGCCAAGGCTTCCTGTGTCCGCTGGCTGATCAGGTTCCGCTCTATCTCTGCGCTCAGCCCAAAAGCAAATGCCAACACCTTACTCTGTATATCGTCCCCCAAGCGGTACCCGTCCTTGATCGTCCATACTTTGCATCCGCGACGCATGCAGTAACTCAATATCTCCATGATCATGTACAGACTTCTGCCCAACCGACTCAACTCGCTGCATATAATCATATCGCCATCCCCTACATGCTTTACCAATTTCCCCAGACGTCTCTTGGTGTAGGATTTTGTACCTGATACCGTCTCTTCTATCCACCCGTCTATCTCTATCCCCTCTTGTGCGCAGAAGCGGTTGATCTCAAATCGCTGGTTCTCCACCGTCTGCCGGTCACTGCTTACGCGGATATAGCCATACTTCATTCTTTCACAAAAAAAGAAACAAAACCGTACAACGATCCTGTTCCTCAATGCGCGTAACACCCACACTCGGACGTGAGCCCGGAGACAAAATACTGATATCGCGCTGTTTGTTGCATACAAAAGTAGTGTCTTAACCGTTGGTACTTCTGTTTGTTTTCAAATTTCGCTGCAAAGGTACGAAAAAAATTTTATATATGCAAGAGAAATCGAAGATTTTTTTTATTTTGTCATTTAAACCAGCAAATTCGACTCATTTTTGGTCATTTTGGTGACTCTTCTTTCCGGGCGACCTTCCGATACGCTTACCCTCCGCCCGTACCCGCTTCAGCCCTTCCCGCTTACAAAACTGACCAATCTCGTACCGCTGGTTCTCCACCGTCTGCCGGTCACTGCTCACACGAATATATCCGTACGTCATACATTGTTGAATTTTTGCGACAAAGATACTACTTTTTCTTTATTTTTGAGCATTTTTTGCTTAATTTTCGTCAAAAACACAAAATAAAACATTTTTTATTTGCACAATTCAAAAAAAAGTTGTACTTTTGTCCGATTTTTGTGTGCTTATACAAAACAAAATACGATAACAGGTCGCAAACGGCGACCATAATTGACGAAAAAAGATGAATATTGTTAGAAAAGAGATTGCTCTTCCTGATGGTCGAGTGATTACACTCGAGACCGGAAAGTTAGCCAAGCAGGCTGACGGCGCCGTCATGGCGACCCTGGGCAACACGATGATTCTGGCTACCGTCTGCTCTGCCAAGGATGCAGTGCCCGGTACCGATTTTATGCCCCTGACGGTAGAGTACAAAGAGAAGTTTGCTTCTGCGGGTCGTTTCCCCGGAGGCTTTACCCGCCGCGAAGGCAAGGCATCGGACTACGAAATCCTGATTGCACGACTCATTGACCGTGCGCTCCGTCCGTTGTTCCCGAGCAACTACCACGCCGAGACCTTCGTGAACGTTACGATGTATTCGGCGGACGGCATTGACATGCCGGAGTCGATTGCAGGACTCGCTGCCGGTGCAGCACTCGCATGTTCCGACATCCCCTTCGAGGGTCCGGTGAGCGAAGTACGCGTAGCACGTGTAGATGGAAAAATGGTGATTAACCCGACCTTCGAGCAATGCGAACACGCTGATCTCGAGCTCATGGTTGCCGCTACGTATGACAACATTATGATGGTCGAGGGTGAGATGAAAGAGGTGCCCGAGTCCGTTATGCTTGAGGCTATCAAGGCTGCACACGAGGCAATCAAACCGCAGTGTCTGGCTATCAACGAGATGATGAAAGCGTATGGTAAAGAAACCAAACGTGAGTACTGCCACGAGGTGAATGACGACGAGTTGAAGCAGGCTGTTCACGACTACTCGTACGCTCGTGCTTATGCGCAGGCTACCAGCGCCGACACCGACAAGCACCACCGCGAAGATATGTTCTCCCAGATCTGCGAGGATTTCAAGGCGGAGAAAGCAGATTATATGGCAGCACGTGCAGAAGCACTCGGCATCGATATCGATGAGGTGGCTGCGCTCGTGGACCGTTACTATCACGATGTAGAGAAAGAGGCTATGCGCCGCGCGGTACTCGACGAGGGTAAGCGTCTGGACGGCCGTAAGACGACGGAGATCCGTCCGATCTGGTGCGAGGTAGGTTACCTGCCCGGCCCTCACGGATCCTCTATCTTCACCCGCGGTGAGACACAGTCTCTCTCTACCGTTACCCTCGGTACCAGCCGCGATGAGAAAATCGTGGACGAGGCCCTGATCCAAGGTACAGACAAGTTCCTGCTCCACTATAACTTCCCGCCGTTCTCAACCGGTGAAGCCAAAGCCGCTCGCGGTGTAGGCCGTCGTGAGATCGGTCACGGTAACCTCGCTTGCCGTGCGCTGAAGAACATGATTCCGGAAGATTTCCCATATACCGTACGTGTGGTATCCGACATCCTCGAGTCCAACGGTTCCAGCTCTATGGCTACCGTTTGTGCCGGTACGCTGGCACTCATGGACGCAGGTGTTCCGATGAAGAAACCCGTTTCCGGTATAGCTATGGGACTTATCTCGGAGAACCAGGGTAAGAACTACGCTATCCTTTCCGATATCCTCGGCGACGAAGACCACCTGGGCGATATGGACTTCAAGACCACCGGTACCAAAGATGGTCTGACAGCCTGCCAGATGGATATCAAAGTGGACGGCCTCTCGTACGAGATATTAGAGAACGCGCTCGCACAGGCACACGAGGCGCGCATGTATATCCTTAATAAAATATTAGAGTGCATGCCGGCACCGCGTGCAGATCTCAAACCGCACGCTCCGCGTATCGTTTCCTTCTATATCCCGAAGGACATGATCGGTGCAGTCATTGGCCCGGGCGGTAAGATCATCCAGGGTATCCAGGCTGAGACCGGCGCTGTCATCTCCATCGACGAAGACGAGAAAGGCGGCAAGGTAGAAGTAGCTTCCAACAACGGCGAGTCCATGCAGGCAGCAATCTCGAAGATCAAAGCGATTGTTGCTCTGCCGGAGGTAGGCGAGGAGTACGACTCTGTCGTAAAATCCCTCATGCCGTACGGTTGCTTCGTAGAGTTCATGCCGGGTAAGGAAGGTCTGCTGCACATCAGCGAGATCGACTGGAAACGCTATGAGACCATGGAAGAGACCGGAATCAAAGAAGGCGATCATATCCGCATCAAACTGCTGGAGATCGATCCCAAGACCGGTAAGTTCCGTCTGAGCGCCAAAGCCCTCAAGGAGAAACCCGAAGGATACGTAGAACCGGAGAAGCGTGAGCGTGGTCCGCGTCGTGAAGACCGCGACGGTGCCCGCCTCGACCGCGGCCCGCGTCCCGAGCGCAGAGGTCCGAGACCGGAAAGACACTGATCACGGAATCACGTGATCACGTGATCCCGAAAAATTAAAACAGCGTCGCAAATTGCGGCGCTGCATTTTTTTTAGAAGTCTTTCTTCCAAACGAAACCGACTCCCTGAATCGTCGAAGCCTGTCGGAGCGAGTATTTATCCACCGTGTGCGTGTAACCCTTCAAACGCAATTGTCCGTCCGCCGTCAGCAGCACTTCCACATCCAGATCACCAAAGAAAGGCTGATTGGACACATCGTTGTACCGATAGCCTACGTTGCCGTTGATCACCAATCGATCCACCGGATGTAACTGGAACTGCGCCTCGTACTCCTGACTCGAGTCATCGCCTTCGCCGTCCATACGGATCGCCACACCAACCGTCAGCATGTCCGTCAACTTGGAGAGCCAACTGTTGATCTGGCCCGTAACGGTCGAAGACAAGAGCGAATAGGTCGAGTTGAGCGTCGCCGACTGCGAATTGGACATGTTCTCCGGCGCGAAGAACCGACCGAAGACAAGCAGGTAAATCACCTGTCGCATCAGCATCTCGTCCGTGTTGATGATCTGCTGAACCTGCTGCTGGATCGATTGGTCCGAAGTCGGGAACTCCAGCGAGAAAGACAGAATCGGGTTATTCAGCGGTCCGGTGAGGTGCATACAGGTCATCACCGGGATATTCGACCGCGAAGTCGCCAACTGCTGGGCATCGGAACCGAAGAGGTCGCGGAGATTCGCCGTCACTTTGTATTTCGCTACCACATCCAACTGCGGATTCGTGGCATCCCCTGAGAAGACGATGGTCGATCCTTCGCCTACCGTAAACTCCTTCTTAATTACATTCGCGACTGTGTACGAGAGCGTTCCGTGGTCGATTGCGTAGGTACCGAGTAAGCTCACGTCACCCGTCTCCGTGTCGTACGTCAGACTCAACGCACCGCTACCGTGCGCCTGGATAATATCCCCGTTGCGCTCACCGATCACCAGTTGGAAGAGCAACTGCGGATTGACCTCAATATTGAGCTTCAGCAGACACCGTCCGCGCGAAAAAGATGTATCAACCTTCGCAACATATTTGATATCGATATTATCCAGATCGTTCTCTTCGATGCTGTCCGCATTCGCAAACTCCGGGTGCTCCACAAAATGTACGAAAGTCGATTCGTACGCCGAGGAGACATTGTCGAGACTCAAGCGGAAACGACTGTTTCGCGAAGTAACGGCGTCCGCTACCACGAGGATATCGTCATCGGGACCCGTGACGTCCACATGCCCATTCGCATAAACAGAGCCCTGCATCATCTCTCCCGAGTTATTCTGGTCAAAGACCAGCGCATCGTGGGCATCGACATGCAGATCGAGGTTGAAGGTCTTGAACTGGTCATGGTGGATCGCCCCGTTCACCTCCACCGCATTGCCTTCGGCGTCTGTCAGATGCACATTCGGGAAGAGGATGGCGGTGGTATCCATCTTGATCGTATCATGGGCAATCGTATAGCGCGCACCGGTCCAGGGCAGCGTCAGCGAGGCGTTCTGCGCAGCGCAGTTGAGCAGCACGTACACCATGCCTTTGCGACCACCGACGACCACTCTGCCCGTTCCGTGACCATCGAGGTCACGCAGCACTGTCTTCGTCCAGTGATTCACAAACGCTAACGGCACGGAGTCCGTCTGCATATCCAGTTCCCAGCGGCCTAACTTATCGAACATAGCCTTTCCGTACAGATCGACAATCGTTCGACGGGCTTGGGTGATCGAATCGGTACGATATACATCCGCATGGAAGCCTAGCGTATCCGTGATATGCAGATCCACCTCCGCATCTCCGAACCAGCAGTTATTCAGACCCATCGAATCGACATGAATCTGCGTATCAACCTTTGGTTGGCTGAACACACCGGATATATATGCCTGACCGGTCAGCAGACCGTTGAACATGATCGTCTGCTGCGCCAAAACGAAGGGCACGATGTACGAGGCATCGAGTTTGAGAAGGTCCACAAACAGCGTATCGGTTGCTCTGCGGGACGCCAGACCATTCGCGTAGATATGCTGTCCGCCACCCTCAAAAGCAAAATTCTCCACCGTCACGGACGTGTCCGCCGCACAATAGGTTACCCTACTCTCACCCAGCGTATAGACGGAGTCGCGCAGCAGCAACGTACCCGGCATAAAATGCATATCGATGAGCGGACGGCGGTTATATTGCGAGAAATGCGTAATGAACTGCAGGTCTCCGCCGTAGTTACCTGCCCTTTGGGCAGCCAGACGCGCCAGACGACGACTCTCGTACTGATCGGCATCGTACAGTTGCGCCTCCTTATGCACCGAGATACCGGTGAGCAGCGAGTCGCGGAAAGCAACCGTATTGAGTTTGGAGTACATCTCCATGGCCTCCGCGGACACGGACAGCGCCAGACCATCGATCGAATCGATGCTGTTGAGCGTGATCGTCAAATCATGAACCGGCGTCTCTTTATACCTTACACCCGGGGCATAGAAGAGGAAGTCCACCGAAGGTTCTTTCTTCGGTTCCACCCGCACGGACGCACTCATCTTGGGGTGATCGCTGAGGGTGATCGAGGCATTGAAGAGCCGTTGTACATCGCGCAACCGGTCTCCGTCTGCTTTGAGCGTAAACTCCACCGGTTTCCATGATTTCTTGGGCGCTTTGACAGCCGTCGGCAGGTAATAATGCATCATTGCCTGCGCCGCCGGTACGATGTCCTCATAGCGGAATCTTCCGTCCAGTTGAGTGCGCAAGAAATCGGTATTGAACGTGATCGTTTTGCTGCCGTCCGGATCAGCTGATGCTAAAAGCATCAATTGCTGCACTAACACCGAGTCACGGGAGGTCGCCATGAAGAACGAATCAATCACCAAGTAACCACTCACCTCGTCCGCTTTGCTACCGCTCATATCGACGTTCAACGAAAAATGCGAACGGATCCGGTCGCCTATCGCGAGACCTAAAGGTGCGGAATCGAAATGCGCACAAAGGAGGTTGAAATTAATCTCCGGATCGGTCGCATGCAAGTCCACCACGCCCTCAAAAGACGCATCCAGATGCGGGTCATGGATTGCACAATTACCATGGAAATGTTGCGGCGCATAATGGCCGTCGAGTGTCAGGTCTGCGTAGGTATAATCGTTGTAAGTCAACTGCCGCACATGTGCCAGCACGTCACCGTTGATATCGCCGTTTTCGATCGTTCCTTTGGACGTCACATCGAGCGTCACCGTACCTAATTTATCGTTCGCCAACATACGTCCCAGACGGAAATTGCGTGCAACGATTTTGGCGTTATAGTTAATGACTTCAAAGGTCGAATCCGCCTTAAACGAACCATCGGTCGTGATCGCTCCCAAGGCCGTTCGGAAGGCGCCGTGCAGGGTCATATTCTGCAGATAACCCTCCATCTGACCACGGTAACGGATGTTACCCAGACGATGAATCGGCTGGGGCAAACGGACCGGTCGGCCGTTGAGTTGGGACAGGAAATCCTGCAACTGCGCGGCGTTCGTCTGCAAGTCCGCCAAGTTCGCCCGGAGATACGGATTGTTGATGTCCGGCAAACCGACAGCCTGGATATCTCCCCGGAGCACGGATTTGCCGTTATAACGCACCTCCAGATCCTCGAACGCCAACGAATCCAGCGTACCGCTCAAGCCGCCGGACAAACCCACCGGACGTTTGAGATTCTTCATTTTCGGCACAAACAACGCCAATTCCGCCGGCACGATCTGCGCCTCGTTGAACCGGAGCGCAAACGTAATCTCATGGGCGGATTTACTCAGATAGAGCGTATCTCCGGCAGGAAAATGCACCTCGATACCACTCATATCCATCCGCGATTGCGGCAGTTGGGCACGCAGCACCGGTACGCTCAGCATCGTATCATTCAGGATGACATGCGCTTTCGTATCTTCGATGACGAAAGACGATTGGTGATTGTCAATTTGGAGGGCCAATTTTGATATTTCGGCATCGATTTTGGATTCACTCAATTCGTACAGATCCATCTCGGCGTGCGAGAGGAAAAGATGATAGTCTTCGTACCGCAAACGGATCGAATCCAATTGGATATCGCGCACCGCAATCAGGCTCTGGAGCGGGTCGGAAGAGTCATCGTTCTTGGAGGCAAAAGCCCGAGTCAGGAAGGCATAGTTCCATTCGCCGGAAGGCAGCCGATAGAGGTTCGACACGACATGATTGAGCCGCACATGATGAAAGCGTATCTCGTTATTTCGCAGGGATAAAGGACTGAAATGGGCGTAAATTTCACCCACAAAAGCCAGGGTATCACCCTGCTGATCTTCCATGTAAATGTCGCGGAAACGTATGCGCGCAGGAAAACGATATTCCACAGCGCCTACAGACGCATGTGTTCCGAGCGCGTGCGAAAATTCGGAGGTAGCCAACTGCACCGCAGCCGTCTCCACCTCATCGCTCATCAGCACCCCCAACAGCATCGTACTCACCAGCAAAATACTGACCAGCAAGACGGATAATATGTATAGGACTCGTTTCACCTCTGCACGTTTCAGCGTGCAAAGGTACAAAAAATATTCCAAATATGCAAAAAAAAGTAAAAAAAATGCAAAAATATTTGCTCATGTAAAAAAAAAGCTGTATCTTTGCAGCGATTTTTATGTGCATGCTATATATACACACGCACGAGAACGACAAAATTTTAACAAACAAAAATAACTAACTTAATTAATTAATCGTATGAAAAAACTTTTTCTTTTTCTCTTCGCTTCCCTGCTGAGCGTAAGCATGTTTGCAGAGAACGATGGATCTACGAAAGCTAAGGCCGTTCGGTATGATTGGAGCACCGGTATCTACGTTTCATCGGAAGCCAATGTCGGCAAATGGTATGTGGTACCTTTATTGAAAGCAGAAGGTGGTCCGTTCAACCCCAACACTAGCTCTAAAGCAGGTAAGACCGATGACGGCAAGACCGACATCAACATTACCATTAAGAACCCGTTGAATACCGAAGTGGACATCAACTGTACCGCTTACATTGGTGACAACGAGACTAACCGTCACTTCAAAATGGCTGCAAGTGGCAGCAAATCGATGACTTTCGGTGCCGGTATGTTTGTCCGCATGGGTATCAATGAGGTGTATCTGTATCTCGTAACGGACGTTACCGTAACTCCGCAGGAGGCAGAAGCAAAAGAAGCAGTGAACGTTGACGTACAGACGGTAGAGGCTAACTCTATTCCCTTCGAATGGATTGAGTTCAACTGGACGAACTTCCCTGCTAAGACCGCAGGAACGACTATTCCGGCAAACAAAGAGACTTGGGTAAAGTTTGATTTCTCTGCAGAGGGTCATGGAGTAGGTGACGGTAAGACTTATAAGTTCTATGTAGATAAGGAAAATGCTACGCCTATTACCATTAATGCAGGTGTTTCGTATGATTGTCCGGCTTCCAGCATTCAGGAGCAATCTCAGGAACTGAAGTCCGCTTCGACAGAGAAAGTGCTGGACGAGGCTAAGTTGTCCATGATTCCGGGAATAATCTATATTCGTATCAAAGCTCCTCAGGAGCTTCGTATCTATGCTGAGCAAGTAGCTATTCCGGAACCGGAACCGGGAGCGCTGCCGATCTTTAATATCCTGACCGGAAATAACGGCAATCCGGCCATCGAGGTACTGCTTTGGGATAGCACTTCCAATACAGAATATAGACTTAAATCGGATAGTTTAGTCTACTCTGTTGACTACGCAACGCTTCAGGCAGATGAGAACCACTACCGTCAGATTGAGGTAACCAACAATGGTACCGAAGAAGTAACGATCGTTGGTAAGGCTTCTAAGACTCCCAATAATGACGGCGATGTATATAGCGTTGCAACGAAGACGGTAACTATCCCTGCCGGTCAGACCTATTATAAGAAGATCGACAAGACCATGCAGAGCGTAGTAGGTTCTAATACCGGCGATAAGATCTGGGCACTTGGTCCTGAGTTCCCGAATGTAACCTTCAAGCTGACCGAACAACCGATTGATCCGGAGTACTGTAAGGACGCTACCGACTTTGTATGGAATGTTTGGAATCAACAAAATGGTGGTTACAAGTGGTATGCTGTAAACATCCACGATGCAAAACTAGCCAAAGCAGACATCATTTTGACGATGGAAACCGTTAATCAGAGTGAAGAGGCTGAGATCACCGTTGATATCGCAGCTGCTTGCGCATTAGGTGAGCCGACGCAAAACTACACCGGCAAATCTAAGAGCACTACGAAAACGCTCAGCTATTCGCTCTTCGCAAACAATAGCAACGACGTTATGTACGTTCGCGTACGCACGGATAAAAATATTAAGGTGATGGCAAAGCTGCAGACTACTAAGACTTGGTATGGTACTGCATGGTCCGGCGACGGTTATGCTCCTACTTTGACCGAGGCTGCTCGTATCGAGGGTGATTTGACTATCAATCCTGGCCAGACTATTAAGGCATTAGGTCTTACCTTGACTAAGAATAACGATCCTGCACACCCGTACAACATCATTACCATTATGAATGGTGGTAAGTTGATTATTGGCGATGAAGGTGTCAAGGGTTCTGACGTCGTTGAGCAGATTGTCATCAAAGAAGGTGGTATTATGCTGATTGCTCCGAATGCTACTACGAACGAGAAACCGTTCATTACTGCAGAAAAAGAGCTCCATTTCGGTGCACAACCGTTCTGGCAAGACCCGTCGCATCCTGCTGACAAGCCTGATCTGCACGAGTTCATCGCTCTGCCGGTTGCTGACCGTCAAGAGAGTGTCGGTGTTCGCTACTTCAACTGGGGTCTCTATGCCGGTTGGAATGCTAAGCCGAATGGTTTCCATAACATCTTCGAGGGTTACAATGTATATCAAACAAGCACTCACCCGAACTATGACACTTTCACAGCAAAGTTCAAAGGTCAGTTAGTACCGAACGATAATGTTTCTTTCGAAGCATTGCAATGGGGATGGCACGCTTGCGGTAACTCTTGGACCGCTCCGATCCAATTGAGCGATGTATATGGCAACTTTGTTGGAGCAACAGCAGACGAGAAAGCTATTCACTTCTATGTAGAACAGCCGACAGACTATAGTAGTGTAGAGTTGGGTTGGATTAAGGATAACTTCTATCTCCCCGCTACTGAGGAGATTGCAAGTAACCTCGGTATTACAGAGATTAAGCCGATGGAAGGTTTCTTCCTCCACACCTTCGAAAACGGCGGTTATCGTGTAAATGTAAATTACAGTACTATTTACAATAGAGAGGCAGGACTCAGCACTCCGGCTCCGAAGCGTACAGTAGCAGACAACCGCAACAAGGTAGCTGCTGTATTGAGCGATGGTCACTTCTGCGATTTCGTTTACATGATCGAAGGCGAAGCAACCAACGCCCACAAGATGAATAGCAACGACTTTGCAATCTATGCAGAGGACGGTTTGGCTCAGGTAGCAAACGACAACCTGATCGGTACTACCCTCTCTATCCAAACCAACAATGCTACCGAGTACACCCTCCACTTCGCTTGGTTGAACGGTGAGACGATGTATCTGAAGGATCTCGTAAACGGCAATATCATTGCTATGACCGAGGATACCCGATACACATTCAACGCAGAGCCGAACACGACTGCAGAGCGCTTCCAAGTAGTAGGTCGCAACAATGAGACCACCGGTATGGAGAACAGCGCAGTTATCGATGGCGTTAACAAGCGCATTGAGAACGGCCATGTAGTAATCATCAAGAACGGTGTGAAGTACAACGTACTGGGTGCACAACTTTAATCAACAGTAGTAATTTAAAATCATAAAAGATATGAAAAAGAATTATAATATCCCTGCAACTGAAGTTGTTGCATTCATGGGCGGATTTATTATGCAAAGTGGAAGTGGTGCTGGTCCGACTCCGATTCCGAATCCGGCAGATCCCAATGGTGCACAAACCATTGGTGGTGGAGACGCTTAATTGATCCTTTGAAAATCTAGTGATAGTAACTGCACTCGCATGGGTGCAGTTACTATTATAACGAAAAATATGCGCAAAAGTATATTAATTATAATATTGAACGCGCTCGTGTGTACGTACGCGTACGCGCAGTCGTTTTGCAATAAGGTTCAACCCGTAGGCACCTATTACGAGGATACGATTGAGAGCCCCGGCACGTATTATTTCTCGGCCCAGACTTTCGATCTTCCGATGGATGTGTCCTTCACCTCCTTGGATCCGAATTGCAGCGAAGCACCGCAGATTTGGGCAGATCTCACGTGTACGCCGGGTATCTACAACGATCCGAACATACAAGCATTAGTGAACGATACCGCTAAATACGGTGTCTCGGTACCGATGTCTGTTCAGTGCAAAACAGACACAGTGGACGGACATTATGTACACCACCTGAAGTTAGGTAAATCGTACAAGAACAAACTGCAGTTGGTAGGCGTCGATTACAGCGTACCGGCGTATGTAAAGGTTATACTGCCTTGTGGCGGTGTGGCGCACATGGAGCAGGACACCAGCAGTCAGGCATGTATCAATGATGCACGCCGTATTGCGCTCACGGATGGCACACGAGTGCTAGCCAACGACTCACTCAGTACCTATATTCTTCCTTTCAAAGATTGGCTAAACGAAGCAGATAGCGTGGCTATCTATTGGGAAGGAACGGAACCGGCACATATATGGCTCAACGGAAACAATTGCGAGTTTGAGATCGACGTACAGCATTCGTGGGATAATTTTATCATCCCGGCGAACGGCGAAGTACACCTCCCCAAGGACTATCTCAATCTTGGTGTCAAGGAAGTACAGGATACAGCCGGCTACCTCTTCGCCAAGATTTTCAGTCCGGAAGAAGGTATTTGTTCTACCCGTCCATTATTGCCGGAAACAAAAGGCGCTACGATGCTACAATACGATAGTATTCAGCAGGTGTCTGTAAGTAACAATAACTTCTTCTGTTTCCAAAAAACATGGACCGGCATAGAATGGGTAGCCGACACCCGAAGAGTGGTCAAACTCTTTGTCCACACCTCTCCGGAATTGGCTCCTGTGGATAGTTTTTATTTCGACTTACAGGATACCACTATCCGGCGCGTATTGGCGTGGACAGAACCGGAAATGAAAATATTGCGTACCTACGCAGTCGGAGAACTGCTCTTCGTGCACTTTGAATGTTCGGGAGATTTCACATTTACGCCATACGAATTAACCGAAACATCCTCTTGTCTCCATACTGCTATCCGCGTCCGTTCGGGACAGCCGATAGAATGTGCCAAGGATAAACTATTCGGCTTAAAATACGACGAATGGAAAGATTATCCAATGGAAATCCGTTGGGAGACACCGGTTGAAACCAATCTGCAGAACTTGTATTTTTTGGACACATGTAAACTCACAATCAAACCCACATGGACCCAAACCTCATACTCCACAAAGGTACGCACGGTGTATTACAAGCAAACGCAACGTGGAGGCGAGACTTGGATGGTTGATAGCGCGACTGTAGCAGGATGGGAGTCACGCGTGACACCTGAAGGGTTCTTCTACATCGAAATGACGGGAACGGGAACGCTCACTATTACGAATGACAGGCCCATAGAGATGGAAGATCCGGACGACGGACTGCCATTAGATCCACCGCACGTGGATCCGGATCTGGGACCTGCAACGGGCATCGATCAGGAAGAGGTAGTAAATCCTTATCAGAAGATCTTGCATAACGGACAAATCCTTATTATCCGCGAAGGAAAAGCGTACACAATCACCGGTCAAACGGTAAAAATAGAGTAAAAAAGCATTTTTTTGCAGAATTATTTGCGTATTCCAAAAAAAAGCAGTAATTTTGCAGTCCGTTTTGAGCCTCTGGCGATTGCATTAGGTTCGTCCGAATAGTAGTAAATGCTCATAACGTTAATACGAATCCATAAAAATCAGTAAACGAAATGGATTTAATCAAAGTAGCTGAGCAAGCATTTGCCGGCGAGAAGAAAGAGTTCCCTGCATTCAAGGCAGGTGACCAGATTACGGTAGGATACCGTATTAAAGAAGGTAACAAAGAGCGTGTTCAGGAGTTCCGCGGTGATGTAATCTGCATCCACGGTAGCGGCGACAAGAAGCGCTTCACAGTTCGTAAGATGAGCGGCAACGTTGGTGTAGAGCGTATCTTCCCGATGGACAGCCCCTTCATTGAGAGCATTACTGTGAACAAGTACGGTAAAGTACGTCGTGCTAAACTGTATTATCTCCGCGAGCGTACGGGTAAGAAAGCCCGCATCCAAGAGCGCCGCGTTAAGTAAAAAGCTCAAACAAACAGGGGTTCCGAAAGGTTCCCCTTTTGTTTTATCAGAGGCAAGTCGAGGGTAAGTCGGGGGAATATCGTATCCCACCCACCCTTATAATATATATTAATATATATTATCCCGTGATTTTGAATTTTGTTTCAATTAGAGAGTCCATATAAACCGACAGGAGACCAGCCGCAAGCGATCAAGGCACTGGTCGAAGGTGTCAAAGCCGGCGCAGACGCGCAGGTGCTGCTCGGCGTGACCGGATCCGGTAAGACCTTTACCGTCGCTAACGTCATTCAGCAGCTCAACCGCCCCACCCTCATTATGAGTCATAACAAAACCCTCGCGGCGCAGTTATACTCGGAGATGAAGGCGTTCTTTCCGCATAATGCCGTCGAGTATTTCGTTTCCTATTACGATTACTACCAACCTGAGGCCTACATCCCCTCCACCGACACCTATATCGACAAGGACCTGTCCATCAACGAGGAGATCGACCGGCTGCGCCTCTCTGCCGTCGCCGCCCTGCTCTCGGGACGCAAAGATGTCATCATCGTCTCGTCCGTCAGCTGTATCTATGGGTTGGGCAGCCCGCAGGACTTCACGGCAAACGTGGTAGAGTTGAAGCGGGGCGATGTGATCCCGATGGACACCTTATTAAAACAACTCGTAGGCGCCCAATACGTGCGCAATGATATCGAACTGGCACGCGGACGATTCCGCGTCAAAGGCGACACGATTGATATTGCCCTTGCCTACGCGGACTATCTCGTGCGGGTGGAGTTCTTCGGCAATGAGATCGATGCCATCCTCACCGTCGATCCCATCAGCGGACAGGTCATCGAGGAGTTTGACCACTACAACCTCAGCCCGGCCACGATCTTCCTCACCTCCCCGGAACGGATAGCCGCCGCCAAAGAGCAGATCAAAGCCGATCTTGCCAAACAGATACAATACTTCACGGAGATTGGAGAAGATCTGTATGCCAAGCGTATTGAGGAGCGCGTGAACTACGACCTGGAGATGCTGGACGAACTCGGTTATTGTTCGGGCGTGGAGAACTACAGCCGATATTTTGACGGTCGTGAACCCGGTACACCACCCTATTGCCTGCTCGATTATTTCCCCAAAGACATGCTCCTCGTCATCGACGAGAGCCACGTCACCGTACCGCAGATTCGCGGTATGTACGGTGGGGACAAAGCCCGCAAGGACAACCTCGTTACCTACGGTTTCCGTCTTCCTGCCGCACGGGACAATCGTCCCCTTAAGTTCGATGAGTTTGAGCAAAAAACAGGTCAGACGATCTATGTATCTGCTACGCCGGACGAGTATGAATTGGAGCGATCCGAAGGCATCGTCATTGACCAGCTCATTCGTCCTACCGGCTTGTTGGATCCGGAGATCGAAGTGCGTCCGACCAAAGATCAGGTGGACGATCTCATGGACGAAATCAAGTTCCGTATTCATCGCAACGAACGCTGTCTTGTCACGACCCTCACCAAACGAATGGCGGAGGAACTCGACGAATACTTACGCAAATACCGCATCAAATCCGCCTATATCCACTCCGACATCGATACCATCGAGCGCGTCAAGATCATGGAGGACCTGCGCAAAGGCGAATACGATGTCCTCGTCGGCGTTAACCTGCTGCGTGAAGGACTCGATTTACCGGAAGTATCCCTCGTAGCCATCCTCGATGCCGACAAAACCGGCTTCTTGCGTGATCAGCGTTCGCTGACCCAAACCGTCGGACGTGCGGCACGGCACGTACACGGGAAGGCTGTCCTCTACGGCGATAAGATCACCCCGGCCATGCAGGCGACGATCAATGAGACCAACCGCCGTCGTGCCATTCAGATGAAGTACAATGCCGAACACGGCATTGTTCCGACACCCATCAAGAAAGAGATCAACACTTCTGCGCTCGCGGGACTCTATAAGGATCCGGAGGAAGAGAAACGTAAACTCGCCGAAAGCATCAAGGCCGGTTGGAAGAATGCCGAATGGCAGAAAATGAACGCCAAACAACTGGAGAAAGCTATCGACGCCAAACGCAAAGCCATGCTCGCCGCAGCAAAAGCGACGGACTTTGAATCCGCCGCTTTCCTTCGAGATGAAATGCTCGAAATGCAGAATCGCTTGCAGGCAATCGATGATTAATTTATTCCAAATCTTCTCTCGGATACTCCGCAATAATCATTGCCGAATAAGGATCGACATATGTTTGCTCGTACGGTCCCATCTCGATACCGCCTGCGTTCGCTATGCCATTATCCGCCAAGATAACACTTTCACCGTCCATTTCCGGTAGATTGCATGTAACCCCTTCTGCACTGCCGTTCAGGATGACAAGAAGAGACTTTGCGGTGTCGATACCTTCGAGGTCTTTGATGCGATAAATGATGACTTGGTCATTGTCTGCGTCGAGAAACTCCACATGTTCTTTCACCGCTTCGGCGCTGCCCAAACGGAAACCCTTATGCGCACGACGAATGGCAATCATCTGCTGGTAATAGTCGTGCAGATCCGCATATTTCTCGCGGTTCTCCCACGGAATAATATTGATGCTGTCCGGGCTCTGATAACTGTTGTCAATACCCATCTTGGTGCGGAATAACTCCTCACCACCATAGATAAAGCTCATTCCCTGCGAAACGAGAACCGCCGTCTGGGCGAGTTTGTTCATACGGATCTTGGTCTCTTCGCTCTCTTCGGCAGCAGACACCTCAATACGGTCACGGAGACAGTAGTTGTCGTGGCAGGTGATATAGCTCACATGCTGCATAGGTTCGCCGCTCCATTCAGGGCACGCGATGAGTCCACGCATCAGGTCCTTGACTCCTGCAGGATTGCCGGACGCAAAACCGCGTTCGTGGTCAAACGGACTACCAATCAAGGCATTACGGATATCATCGCTGAACGCACCTACGCGCGGCATCTTATAGGTCCATTGTTTCATCGCGAGATCTTCGTACGGGTACGCCGGAGACATAGCTGCCCATCCTTCGCCGTAAGTAAGAATCGTCGGGTCAATCTTGTCCAACGCCGCACGGATCTGACGCATGGTCTCTTGGTCATGGATGCCCATGAGGTCAAACCGGAAACCGTCAATATGGTACTCGCGCGCCCAGTAACAAACGGACTCCACCATGAAGCGGCGGTACATCTCATGGTCGGAAGCCGTCTCATTGCCGCACCCCGAACCATTCGCATAACTGCCGTCCTCATTGAGGCGGTAGAAATACTGCGGCACGACGCGACCTAACGCACAGCCCATCACATCATACGTATGGTTATACACCACGTCCATGATCACACGGATACCGGCTTTATGGAGCGCTTGAATCATCATTTTCGCTTCGCGAATACGGCAGGCCGGATCAGCAGGATCGGTAGAGTAACCGCCTTCCGGTGCATTGTAGTTCACCGGATCATAACCCCAGTTATAACGATTCTTATCCAGCGCAGTCTCGTCGATCGAACCATAGTCAAACATCGGCAGGATCTGGAGGTGGGTGATACCCAATTCTTTCAGATAATTCAGCGGCGCCTCTTCGGTCAAACCGAGGAATTTACCCTTGTGCTCCACACCGGAGTTAGGCGACATCGTGAAGTCACGCAAGTGGGTCTCATAGACCACGATATCGGTCTTGTCACTCATCTCCGGACGTACGTCCGCTTCCCAGCCTTCGGGATTGGTCTTACTGAAATCTATAATCGCAGCACGTTGACCGTTGATGCTCACAGCCTTCGCAAAAATACCCGGACTCTCGAGACCCCATTCGCCGTTCTGGAACGAACGAACGGTATAGTACTTACCGGCAAGGTCACCTTTGACGGAGGCAGTCCAGAAATCGTTGTCACCTTTGGTGAGGGCGACAGTCTGTACATCATTTGCATCATTAAGCGAAGCGTCACCATTGGCATCATTGTAAATCCGCACTTCCATTTGTTCGGCTACATTGGACCAGAAAGCAAATTGAGTTTTAGAGGGACTATAGAGGCATTCGTCCTCCATTTTCGGTTGCTTGGCTGCGCAAGCGACTAATGCTACAGAAAGCATAAGAATAATTGTTTTACGCATGGTATTTTATCATTTGAGCACACAAAAGTACTACTTTTTTTCGAAATACGCAAGATTTTCACATTTTTTCGTAGAAAAATTTGGTCATATCAGAAAAAAGTTGTAATTTTGCAGGCTTTTTCGCTGAAATCGTCATAACGTCATCACGTCATAACGTCATCACGAAAAAGAATAACTAATATTAACAAATTAAATTAACAATTTACTACAATGGTAAATCATTATGAAACAGCCTTCGTGTTGACTCCCGTTTTGTCTGAACCGCAGACAAAGGAGGCTGTAGAAAAATTCGAGAATCTTCTCACGCAGAATGGCGGTACCATCCTGAACCGTGAGGAGTGGGGCTTGAAGCAACTCGCTTACCCTATCCAAGGTAAAAATTCAGGTTTCTACTTCATTCTTCAGTTTGATGCAGAGCCTGCAGTAATCGCTACCCTCGAGACCGAGTTCCGTCGTGACGAGCGTGTTATCCGCTTCCTGACGACCCGTCTTGACAAGTACGCATTTGAGTACGCCGAGAAGCGTCGTAACAAAGGTAAAAAAGTAGAAGAGGAGGCTTAATCATGGCACAGAATGACGAAATTCGCTATCTGACTCCGCAAGGTTCGGACCAGAAGAAGAAAAAGTACTGCCGTTTCAAAAAATCCGGCATCAAGTACATCGATTACAAAGATCCTGAGTTCCTCAAGAAGTTCCTCAACGAGCAAGGTAAAATCCTTCCGCGTCGTATCACCGGTACTTCTCTGAAGTTCCAACGCAAAGTTGCTCAGGCCGTTAAGAAAGCACGCCACCTGGCTCTGCTGCCTTACGTAACCGATATGATGAAATAATTGTTTAACCGACTTAATTGAAAGGAAAAAATTATGGAAGTAATTCTGATTCAAGACCTTGCAAACCTCGGTTTCAAGAACGACATCGTAAAAGTACGTGACGGCTACGGACGCAACTACTTGTTGCCGCAGAAGATTGCTATCATCGCAAACGAGAGCAACCGCAAGCAACTCGCTGAGAACCTCAAACAACAGGCTCACAAGGCTGCTAAGATCCTGGCTGATGCACAGGCACTCGAGGCTAAACTCGCTGAGACCGTAATCGAGGTTAAAGTAAAAGCAAACGAGGACGGAAAGATCTTCGGTACAGTAACCACCCAAAACATCGCTGACGCACTGGCTGCAAACGAGATCACGATCGACAAGAAGGTGATCACGATCGCTGAGCCGATCAAGCAGGTAGGTGAGTACACCGCACAGGCTCGTCTGCATCGTGAGGTAAAAGCTGACATCAAGTTGAATGTTGTAGCTGAGTAATTGTTTAACAGATTAAAAAAGGAGAAACATCTTATGAAACAAGGAATTCATCCTGATAACTACCGCGTAGTAGTTTTCAAAGATATGTCTGACGGTACTCAGTTCTTCAGCCGCTCTACAGCTGCTACCAAGGACACGATTGAGGTTGACGGCGTTAAGTATCCGCTTATCAAGCTGGAGATCTCGAACACGAGTCACCCGTTCTACACCGGTAAGTCCAAACTCGTGGACACTGCAGGTCGTGTGGACAAATTTATGTCCCGTTACGGCAACCGCACTCGCAAGTAATCTTGCGATTTCAAGGGGCAGGCAAGCGCCTGCCCCTTATTGTTTTTCAAATCAAAAATCAAAAATCTTAAATCTAAAATCTAAAATGAATAAAGCCCTCTGGCGCGCCTTAGGCCGCAACTTTATTATCTCGATCATTTTGTTTGGAGCATTATTGGGGCTCCTATGGTTGGCGGAAGTAATTTTTCCGTCCCTTACGCTTTTGAAATGGCACGACACGGCATGGGTAGTCGGTATCCCGGCATCCATCATCGGTGTCGCCTATATATTGACGGTCCGCGATCCGCAGAACTACACGGGTTTCTTTGCGGGTATCGTCATGTCCGCATTACTCGGCGTGCAGTTTACCCTGCAGGGCAATTATGACAGTACGTTCCTCTATTTCTTCGTCTTCATCCCGTTCCAGATGATGAGTATCTACAAATGGAGTCGCAGCAAAGGAGACGGTGGAGCCAGCTTTGAGCCGAAGTTTCTGGACGTACCGCGTTTCTGGTTGTCGCTCTTTATCGGTCTGGCAGTCACGGCCGGAGATTATTTCGTACAGACCTTCATCTTCCAGCATAATGCTTTGGGGGACAACATGGCCGTCAAACTGTGCAGCGGTTTGATGATCTCCTCCTCCTTCCTGGCGAACTACTGGTTAATCTACCGCAAGACGGACAGCTGGTTGTACTGGTTCATCTATAGCGTAGCCGGTATCGTCTTCTTCAGTCTGCCGGAGATCATGAATCCGTTCTCGATCGTACTGTTCTGCTTCTTCCTGGTGATCAACTCGTTTGCGGGTATTGCCTGGATCAATAACACCAAACCCGAGAACTTCAATTGGGCAAAGATATTTTTGAAAAAATGATAAAAAGAAAACAAGATACCGTTTTGAAAGTCGCTGAACCGGCGCAACTGATGGACTTCCTGATCGCAAAGATGGGAGGTATGGCGAAGTCGTCGGTGAAGCAGTTATTGGGTCAGCGCCGCGTGAAAGTTGGTAATGCCGTACAGACGCGGCACGATTTTGCCCTCAAGCCGGGCGATATCGTTACCGTCTCTTCCGGTCGTGGCAACTCGCAGCTCACCCACCCGAAGTTGAAGATCGTCTATGAGGACGATGACTTGATTGTGGTTAATAAGCAACCGGGCTTGCTGACTGTAGCGGCTACGCCGGGTAGTACAGAGACCACGGCATTCTCTATCCTGCGTGCGTACGTAAAAAAACAGAACGCGCGCGCGGGGATATACGTCGTCCATCGTCTAGACCGCGAGACAAGCGGACTATTGGTCTTCGCCCGGTCGGAAGAATTGCAGCACTATATGCGTGAGTACTGGCGTGAGTTAGTCACCGAACGCACCTATATCGCTCTCGCCGAAGGCGTCCTCAACCCCCGCGAAGGCAAGATCACGACCTGGCTCACCGAGGACAAACGGAATGCTGTCGTTTATTCGTCCCCCGTCGATGACGGCGGCGATATCGCCATTACGAATTATAAGACGCTCCGGACGTCCGCGAACGGAGAATACTCGCTCGTTGAGTTGCATCTCGAGACCGGTCGAACCAACCAGATCCGTGTGCATCTGGCTTCCAAAGGCTGTCCGGTAGTGGGAGACCGCAAGTACGGTCATGGTAACGAGTCCTCGCCCATCGATCGACTCTGTCTGCACGCCAAAGTGCTGGCCTTTATTCATCCCGTAACGGAAAAAACCGTACGTTTTGAGAGTCCGGTTCCCAAAGAATTCAATAGAGTGCTATTATGAGAAAAACTATCATCCTTGCTATTTGCTCCTTGTTCTTTGTTCCGGTCTTCGCCGCTAAACGCAAAGTACACACGATAGGCGACAGTACGATGTCGGAGTACAAGCCCGCTGCGACACCCAAACGCGGATGGGGCATGTACTTGCAGGCATTCTTTAATCCGGACAGCGTAGAAGTCAACAACCGCGGCAAGAGCGGTGCCAGTACCCGTACCTTTTACGAGACCGACAACCTCTGGCCCTCCGTTAAGTCACAGATGCATGCCGGCGATTACCTCATCATCCAATTTGCGCACAACGACGAGAAATGTAAAGGCGAAGATGTCTATGAGCAAAACGCCAAACTCCGTGCCGAAGGCAAGGATACCCTGACCGACATGCGGGGCACGGAACCCAACACCACCTATAAGGAATACCTGCGCACCTATATCCGCGAAGCACGAACGATGGGTGTCACGCCAATCCTGATGTCTCCTATCTGCCGCGCATACTTCAAGGACGGCAAGATCAACGACGAAGGCCGGCACGTACTATCCGAGCATAAAAACTACGTACGCTCTATGCGCGAAGTAGCCGAAGAGACAGGCGTTCCCTTCCTCGATATGACCGCGCGTTCGCAGGAACTGTACGAACAGCAGGGAAAGGACTTCTGTATGACGCATTATTTCAACTGCGGTGACAAGACCCACACCGGAGCCGAAGGAGGTATGGCGATTGCAAGTCTGGCGTACGAGTTGATCAACCAGGCACCGGAGTTAGGAGAACTGCAGGCATGGACCGTTTTCCCGAGCAAAGAGCAATATGCAACCTACGCACAGAACATCGAAGAGAAAGGCAAGAAAGCCGCTTTTGCCGCAAAAGGCGAGCCGTTTGAAATTATAGATTTAAAATTAAAAATTCAGAATCTGGAGCAGGTCAAAGGAGGATTTGTTCCAACCGGAGGTTTATGGCCGGCAGGTGAGATAGACGAGGTAGCCAACCGCTATATCGAGTACACTATTCCTGCGAAGAAGAAAGGTCTCGTTATAGAGACGATTACCCTACCCGTACGCGCGAAAGGCGGACCCGGTATGAATATCCACATCAATTACGGTTTCGGTGACTCCTTCCGCGACATCACAACCATCTACGAGAACACGGCGCTGCCGAAGAACAAATGGCTCACCGTCACCTTAGACCAACCCATCCTTGTTCCTGGTGGTGAGACGCTGCATATCCGCGTACTGCCCTGGTACGACTCCAACGGTAAGCAGCAGACAAAGAAATACCTTCAATTCGGTCAGCTGAAGGTAATCGGCAAGCGATTGCAATAAAAAAAGAAAGCCGCTCATTTGAGCGGCTTCTCTTTTTATTAGTAGCTTGTGCGCTGCGTGGCAGCGTAGCTGATTTTCAGTGCGTAGGCACGGCGGAGCTCCTGCTTGATGTCTGCGATGACACCCATTTTGGTTTCCTTGTCGGCCTTGATGGAGACAGTCATCAGACCCTGATCGCTCTCCTTCATGGACGAACGCTCATTGACGATATACTCACCGATCTCCTTCACTTCTGCGAATTGGTCATTCAACTGGATACGCGTTTCCGCACCGTATTGTTTACGGAACTCTGCGGTCGGCGTACCTACGTAGATATAACGCACGAGGGATTTATTCTCCAGCTTGGTGAGCTCAGAAGCCTGCGGGGTCTTGAACTGCACCTTATAGCTTACTTCCTTCATTGACGTAACGGACATGAAGAAGAACAGGAGCATGAAGATAATATCAGGGAGAGACGACGTATTGAGCGCCGGCATCTCACGTTTCTCATTTCTACGAATCTTTGCCATGTTAGTTACCGTAATTTTTAGGCTCAGCCTCGGAAATCTTCTGAGGATAGATCTTTTGGATCTGTTTCTGTTGATCCTCTTCGAGTTCGTTATAAGCCTTGTGGAAATACTTCTGCGCGCATTCTTCACGCAATTCATTATATGCCGCTACGAGTTCGTTCTGAACATCGAGATATGCCTGATACTGGGTATCCACATCGTTCTGGACGGAGATAACGTGATCCTTGGTGTATTTGATAACACCGAACGGAGCACCGAAATCCTCTTCGAACAGTTTCGGATAGTAGTCCGCATTCTCTTCGTTCTTGATGAACTTCTTGGCGTTCTCTCTCAGTTGCTTCACATCCATCAACTGGCCTTGCACCATGAGTTGGTTAGCGGAGTTGATCTTCACTACCAGCAGGTTGCGCTTGTTGATATCCTTATCCTCCACTTTTTGGTCAGGCGGAATAGGCGCAGGCAGACGGCGAGCCAGTCCTTGGTTCACATCCATAGAGGTGGTCACCAAGAAGAAAATCAGCAACAGGAACGAGATGTCGGCCATAGAGCTGGCGTTGATCTGTGGGACTTTCTTTGCCATGATAAATGTGATTTACTTCGACAGTTTTTTAGTATGTACATATCCCCAGATCATCGTACCAATCGTAGCGATGAAGAGGAAATAGCAAGCGTAGATAACAGCGTCAGCGAGCTGAGCCCATGCGCCTTCGTTATCCGTACCTTCGTAACCGATAATATTGATCTTCTCCGGGCTACCGAGGAACCAGCAGATGAGAGCCAAAGCGACGAAACCACCTACTACGCCAAGTGTCATGTACGCTTTGCGGCGGTTGGTCTTCCAGTTATTAGCGAAGTCAACGCATACCACAGCCAGAGTGATCAGGACTACCAATCCAACAAGGATGTAGACCCAGATGAGGAAAGCATCGGTGAAGCGAGGAATATCCAGGAAATCACCGGCCACCTCGAGACTACCGTTGGAGCCACCGAGGAAGAACAGCGCGATGAACACGAGTCCCAAACCCAGCAGCGACCAGAGGGCAATCTTAGGAATCATTTTATAGTCTTTCATAATTGCACAAAATTGTTTAGATTAAACAATAGTTTTCAGCTTACAGCAATCAGCATTCAGCTTATTTTTTCTTTTGTGCAGCGTCGTACTCTACTACGATATCGAGCAGGCTAATCGAGCTGTCTTCCATCTCATTTACCAGACCCTCAACGAGACTGAGGATGTAGTTGTAGAACAACTGGAGAACAACAGCAATAATCAAACCAAGGAGGGTAGTCAACAGAGCGACCTTGATACCACCGGCAACAACGGTAGCCGAGATATCACCTACTTGCTGGATCTTATCGAAAGCCTCGATCATACCGATGATGGTACCCAAGAATCCGAGAGACGGAGCGATAGCGATGAAGAGGGTGATCCAAGAGAGGTTCTTCTCCAAGAGACCGAGCTGAACGCCACCGTAGGAAGCAACGGTCTTCTCTACTACGTCGATACCCTCGTCGTAGCGGCTCAGACCCTGATAGAAGATCGAAGCTACCGGACCACGGGTGTTACGGCAAACCTCCAGAGCTTTCTCAATACCACCTTCTTTCAGAGCAGCCTCAATATTAGCAAGCAACTCTTTGGTGTTCGTTTTGCTCAAAGACAGATAGATAATACGCTCGATACAGAGAGCCAAACCGAATACGAGAGTAACGAGGGTCAAAGCCATGAAGCCTGCACCACCTTCGATAAATTTGGTCTTCAGCGTCTTGTGGAGCGCTACCATGCCTCCGGCTTCCTCTGCAGGAGCCTCAGCTACTTCTTCAGCTGCAGGAGCAGCCTCGTCTACTTGTTCAACAGCAGCCTCTTCAACAGCAGCTGCTTCTTCTTGTGCCATCATAACTGCGCTACCAAAGGTAAGCATCGCCAGCACGGTCAGAGTTGCAAAAATTTTTTTCATGAGAATAATAAATTAATTAAGTTATTTGTGTTTTAAATTTAAAGTCATCTTTGCGGAGAGACGGGGATTTCTCCGTAATTCCCTTGCGGAGAGACGGGGATTCGAACCCCGGAAACCCTTTTGGAGTTTACACGCTTTCCAGGCGTGCCTCTTCAACCACTCGAGCATCTCTCCTTCGTCGGAAGTGGCTTACGACGACTTCGTTACAACCTAACTCGTAGGGTCGCCGCACTTCCTCCTCTTCGGTCGGCAAACGCAAAGCGATTTACCTCCCGATGTATTTCAATTACTTATTAGAACGCGCGTTTATCAATATCGGGTACAAAGGTACTGCTTTTTTTGCAAATACGCAAGAGTTTTCGTAAAATTTTCGTTTTTTTTCGTTATTTTATGCCAAAAAGTTGTCTTGCGTTGGCACTTGTGACCTCAATTATATGTTCTACAGAGCAATTATATACCTCAGCCAGCCGTTCAGCGACATGAATCATGAGCCTACTTTCATTGCGCTCTCCTCTATGAGGAGTGGGTGCCAAATACGGTCCGTCGGTCTCCAACACAATACGCTCCAACGGTACCACCTCCAGTGTTTCGGACAATTTGCAATTCTTAAAAGTCAGCACACCACCGATCCCCAAATAGAAACCCATCCGCAAATACTGCTGCGCGACTTCCTTACTGCCATTAAAACAATGTATCACGCCACGTACGTGCGCGTTCTTCAGCATATTCAGTGTATCTTCGGTCGCTTCGCGGCTATGAATCATAACCGGCAAATCCAATTCTTCCGCCAAATCCAACTGACGTTGGAACACCTCGCGCTGGGCATCTTTAAAAGTAGTGTCCCAGTAATAATCAAAACCAATCTCACCGATCGCTACAATCTCATTGCGGTGCTCGCGGATAGTTTGTTCAATGACCGCATATTGCTCCTGCCAATCCTCTTTCACATCCTGTGGATGAAAACCCAAACCGGCATAACAGTACCCCGGGTGCTTATGGCACACGTCCAAGATACCGGAAATGGACGCGGCATTGACGCCGGGTACAATCATCATTTCCACCCCACTCTCGCGTTGGCGGGCAATGACCTCTTCTCTATCAGGCGCGTACGCCTCTTCGTCTAAATGAATATGCGTGTCGATCATCTTCTATTTAAAATACTGGAGTCTCCGTAGGAGAGGAAACGAAAATCGTGGCTGAGGGCATAGTCATAAATCGTCTTCCAATCGCCCCCGACAAAAGCACTAACCAACAGCAAAAGAGTCGACTGTGGTTGATGGAAATTGGTGATCAACTGATCCACAATACGGAAGGTATAACCGGGTTTGATCATAATCTGCGTCTCGGCATGAAGTGTCGTCTGACCTATCCTGTCCAAATAATCCAAAATCGCCTGTAGCGCGTCGAAGGTCGATAACGAATAATCCTGCTCGTAAGGCTCAAATTGCCCCACATGTATTTCGACATCTCGACATCTCAACATCTCGACATCTCGAAGTTTATTTCCGATAAAATACAGACTCTCGAGGGTACGCATACTGGTCGTTCCGACCGCCACGATATGTCCAAGCTTGGCTTGGATGTGCGCGATTGTCTCGCGCGGCACGGCGATGATCTCCGTGTGCATGGTATGCTCATTAGCATCGGCTGTCTTGACCGGCAGGAACGTTCCTGCACCTACATGCAACGTCACCTCATCGGTCTCGATACCGCGGGCACGAAGATCGTTCAGGACCTGATCCGTAAAATGCAAACCTGCCGTCGGAGCAGCCACAGACCCCTTGATACGCGAATAAACAGTCTGATAAGTACGCAGATCCGATTCCTCGGTCTTACGATTGAGGTACGGCGGGATAGGCAGTTCACCGGCTGCATCCAAAATCTCCGCAAAGGAGACATTCTCTTCGTCCCACTCAAAACGCACAGCGAACGTATTCCCTAACACCTGCTCCTTATACGCACGGAGCGTAAAATCACCTGCTTTCAGTTCTATCGCCTCGTCATGCCATTTCTTAACGTTACCTACCATACATTTCCAGGTACAAGCGATGGTGGAACCTAACGACAACTGGTAATCGTGCGGCATAAGAGGCTCCAGACAAAAGACCTCTATACGGGCACCGGTCGGTTTATGAAACTCCAATCGTGCCTGTATCACGCGCGTGTTATTATATATAAGGAGCGAATGCGGGGCAATATAGTCACCCACATGATAGAAACGATCTTCCGTCACCTGACCGTCACGATAAACCAACAGCTTACTGTGGTCGCGTTCCGGCAGGGGATATTTGGCGATCCGCTCATCAGGGAGCGGGTAATTGTAATCAGCTATGTAAACGGGCTTCATTTCTTTTTCCCTGAAAAAGTTCGTATTGATTAAATTGGCAATCCAGTTCACCGTTGAGCAGACGGTATTTCCGACTCGGTTTGAGCCCGATCCGCTTCATCGCTTCCGCATTGGAAGAGATGATCCATGCCGTGGCACCGGTGAACTGATGCTTGAGCGCCGTACCAATTGCGCTATAGAGATCTTCCATCTCTTTGTTGCTCTTCAGACGCTCACCATATGGCGGGTTCATCATCACTAACGCCCCCTCTGCTTTCAGTTCTTTCAACTCCTCCAAACGTACTTGTTTGAGTTCGATATCTTTCTGGACACCGGCAGACTTGACGTTCCTCGTAGCCTGCTGGATGGCATAGAAAGAGGCATCGGAACCGTAAATACGATGCTCGAACTCGCGTTCGTGGGAGTCGTCATTATAGATATCGTTCCATAACTCGGCATCGAAATCAGGCCAATGCTCAAAGGCAAACTCCTTGCGGAAGACACCCGGAGCGATGTTACGCGCCATGAGTGCCGCCTCGATGAGCAACGTACCGGATCCGCACATCGGGTCATAGAAATCCGACTGTCCGTGCCAGCCTGCCATCCGTAACATACCGGCCGCCAGTACTTCATTGATAGGTGCCTCGGTCGTTGCCACACGGTATCCGCGTTTATGCAGACTCTCACCGGAAGAGTCCAACGAGAGGGTGACATGGTCGTTCCCGATATGCAGATTAATGCGGACATCGGGGTTCTCGGCATGCACGCTCGGTCGTTTACCGGTTTTTTCATTCCAGTAATCGACAATCGCATCCTTGACGCGGTAAGTAACAAAGAGGCTGTTGTGGAAGAACTCGCTATAAACCGTGGCATCAATAACAAAAGTGTTATCAACCGTCATAAAACGGGACCAATCCACCGATTTGGCCATTTCATAAATCTGATCTTCGGGTTTGAGCCGTTCGCCTTTCACTTTGAGCCGGTCGCTCTTCACAGGCACTAAAATACGAATAGCGGTACGCAAGCAGAAGTTCGCACGATAAAGCAACGCTTTGTCACCACGGAAAGAAACAGCACGGCGTTCCAGCTGTACATCATTGGCGCCTAACTCAATTAGTTCCTGCGCCAACACCTCCTCCAGACCCTTAAAGGTCTTTGCTAACATCAAAAAAGTAGCCTGCTGTTTCATTTTTTTGCAAAAATATTTGGTCAATTCATTTTTTTGTAGTACCTTTGCACCCGCTTTCGAGGAAAGATGGCAGAGTGGTCTATTGCGTCGGTCTTGAAAACCGAAGTACTGAAAGGTACCGGGGGTTCGAATCCCTCTCTTTCCGCTTAAAATCAGTAGGAGCATCTTTAGTAGGTGCTCCTACTAATTTTATTGAGAAGACAGGGCCTTCTCACCACAACGGTCGGGGGGTCTCCGCCGCTTCGCTCTGTCGATTATTGCTCCGCAATTTTCGAATCCCTCTATCATTATTTTTTCAACTGGAAGGGGAAGGAACCGATCAGATTGCCGTCGCAGAAGAAATCGATCGAATAGAAACCGTCTTCCGCTTCGTACCCTTCTTCCATCGTGCAGTAACAAGTGCCGTTATACGCCTCACCGGTGTACTCCAGTTGTTGGGTCAGCGTATAGGGGATATTGAGATTCTCAAACGGGAATGTCTTTGCCTCTTGTTCGCCAAGCAAGTTGCCTTCAGGCGTAATGATACGTGCGTAGAGGTCCTTGAGACCCGGCGCACAGGTGATATTCTTGGCAATCGTGTAATCAAACTGCAACTTCGCCATGTGACTGACCATACGCGTTTTCTTATCGTTCTTATTGAGCATCGTGAGCGTACAGGAGGACACCTCCAGCATCGATGCACGCTCGACCGTCTCGGTCAATTGGGCATTGACATTGGACAAATGCGTATTGCGCTCCTTAACCTGTTGGTTTTCCTCCTTGACCAGCATATTCTCTTCGGTCAAACGGGCATTGGTCGCATTAAGCGAATCGATCTGATGCACGTAACTAACCATCACCGCACGCACGGTTGCCAGTTCTTTCTTCAGTTCTGCTATCTTGCGGGCATTGGAAGCCTTGGTCTGACGTAACTCCTCCAACAAGTCCTGCACGCGCTGTTGTTCACGACTCAGCAAGTCCTGCAGCGAGTCATTGCGGATATCCATCTGCTGGTAACCGTCAAACTGAATCGCCAGATCTTCGTACTCTTCCTCCAGCTCTTCTTTCTCTATCGTCATCTGCTCCACCATCTCGGTCATCTCCTGATGCTGGCGGAAATTCCAGTAAACAAGCACACCGATGATGAGGGCAAGCACACCGAACAGGATCCAAACTAATTTCTTATTCATAATAAAGGTATCACTTTCTCTAATTGATTGCTTCTACTGCCTTTGAGCAGGATATTGTAACCGCAGAGCGGCTCTTTTCGCAAGGCTTCACACAAGGCCTCGACGTTTTCGTAGATCGGATACGGGGCGGTGGTTTCTTTGTATTCCTCTCCTACCAACAACACTTTTTCCGCCTTGCGCTCGAGCAACATATTCACAATATTCTGGTGCTCGAGGTGACTATACTCACCCAATTCCCGCATCGCTCCGAGGATGTAACAGTTGCCCTTGAACGCATTAATCGCTGCGGTCATGGAGGTAGGATTGGCGTTATACGCATCGACCACCACCGTATTACGCTCGGTCTGCATGAACTGCGAACGGTTATTGGAGGGAACATACGCACGGATCGCTGCCAATGCATCCTCTTCGGAGATACCGAAGTGTTTACCCACACAAATAGCTGCCGATACATTCTCCGCATTGTAACCACCCACGAGATGCGTACCTTCCGGCATCACGCCGGTGTGGTACTCGACTAGGTTTCCTAGGTGTCCTAGGTTACCTAGGTTGCCTAGCATCGTTCGCAGATACGGATTATCCGCATTCCGGAAGATGGTTCCTCCGTGGTTCACGATCCACTCATACAACTCCGCTTTGGTGCGTTGTACCCCTTCGAAGGAACCAAAACCCTGCAGATGGGCTTTGCCGACATTGGTGATCAGACCAAAATTCGGCTCCGCTATCTCTACCAGTTCTTTGATGTCCCCCGGATGAGAAGCTCCCATCTCCACAATCGCCATCTCGTGCGCGCGCGTTATAGATAATAAGGTGAGGGGCACACCGATCTGGTTATTAAGGTTACCCTGGGTATAGTACAAGTTATATCGGGTCTTAAGCACCGCCGCACAGAGTTCTTTGGTCGTGGTTTTACCATTCGTACCGGTGATACCTAAAATAGGCAACCCCAACTCCCGACGCCAAGCACGGGCCAGATCCTGCAGTTCCGCCAAAGCGTTCTCCCCACAGATCACATACTCCGCGCCCTGTGCTTTCGCCTGTTCCACGAAGTCGTTACCATCAAAATGTTCACCCTTCAGCGCCACAAAAACAGCGCCGGAAGTGACCTTCCGGCTGTCTGTTGTGACGAAAAGAGATTCTTTATTTCTTATTAGGAAGCTCCAATCCATAGTTCTTCTTTTTGTCTTCCACTTTGAGTGCAAGGCTCAGCAAAAAAGCCAGTACACCAAACGAAGCAAACACGATCATCGGTACGAGGTATCCCTCGGTAGCCACACGCAGTTTACCGATCAACAGCGGAACAAGGCAAAGACCGATGTTCTGCACCCAGAAGATGAGGCAGTATGCCGAACCCAGCACTTTCTCATCGATGATCTTCGGTACAGAAGGCCACATCGATGCCGGTACAAGCGAGAAGCTGACGCCGAGCACCAGGATGGTAGCCAAGGCCAAAGTCTTACTCGGGTATGCCGGCAGCACAAATGCAAAGACACTGTGACATGCAATCATGATGATCGCACCCAGCAGCATCATCGATGCACCTTTACCTTTATAATCAATGAACGCACCGAGGAACGGAGTCAGCACCATGGCCAATATCGGGAACCATTTGAAGAGTCCTGCTGCCTCTGCATTGGAGATAGCAAGCGTCTCTTCCAAGAAGTTCGTTGCAAAACGCTGGAAGGGGAAGATAGCCGAATAATAGAGCACGCAGAGGAGCGCCACGATCCAGAACATCTTCGAGGTCAGGATCTGCTTGAGGTCCGATACATGGAACTCATCCTCCGGATCTTTCTCTGCTGTGGCCTCACCGATTGCCACGAGTTGGTTGTCGAAGGTTTTGTCCATGATGGTGAAGACAAAGAAATTGATCAGGCCGATGATAAGCAGCAGGGTCGCAAAGAGCAGCGGTGCAGTCACGGAGTTCGTTCCGTTTACTGCATAATGGGAGCTGAACATAGGAGCTAACCACATGGCAGCGAATACACCCAGACGGGCAATCGCCATCTCGAGACCCATAGCCAAGGCCATCTCTTTGCCTTTGAACCACTTAGCGAGGATCTTACTAACCGTAGTACCGGCCATCTCACAGCCGCAACCGAAGATCATAAAACCGAACATCGCCAATTTGGCGCTACCCGGCATCGACGGCCACCAGGCGTTGAGCCATTCTACCGTGTTGGCATCGGCCCACGAGATACCCCAGTATTTGATTCCGGCACCGATGACCATCAACGATGCAGAGAGCAGACCGGTGAAACGGACGCCCATCTTATCGAGGATGATTCCGGCGATGATAAGGAAGCCAAACACATTGAGCAGGTACTCACCGGCCGCATAGGTACCGAAGTCACCACGGTCCCAATCGAGTGTCTCCTCCAGCAGGGATGCTAACGGAGAGAGGATATCAACGAACATGTACGCGAAGAACATCATCGATGCTACCAGCACCAACACCGTCCATCGTGCTACTGCGCTATCGCGCAGCGTCTTTTGTAGTTTTTCTACCATAATTGTAGGAATATGAGTTTTTTTTCTTGAGCCATTCCGCCTTTTTCTTCTCGTATTCGGCGTAGTGACTCTCTAAATAACCATCCGCCATATTACTTAATACCCAGTTCTTTCTTCACAGCTGCCGTTGCATCAATGGCATCATCACCGATATGCACCATGGCTGCCGAGTCAAAGATATAGGTATAGTGCTCGCGCTCACCGACAGCTTTGATAGCCTTTGCCAGTTTTTCGTGTACGGGTGCCAACAGTTCCTGTTGTTTTTTCTGGATATCCTGTTCTGCGGTCTGGTAGAAGAGTTGGATACGTTGCTGCATCTCCTGCAACTCCTGCTGACGGATCTGCTTGATGGCGTCAGCCATCGTAGCCTCTTGTGCCTGATAGTCCTGGTACTTCTTCTGAATCTCCTCGTTCATAGATGCCAACTGGTTCTCATACTGCGAGTTGATGGTGTCCATTTTCAGTTTTACCTGATTCACTTCCGGCATCTGCGCGAAGAGCTCTTGCGTGTTGATGTGACCGAATTTCTGTGCGCTGGCTACCATCGGTAATACCAGCATCATTGCAATAATAATTTTCTTCATTTTTATATAGTTTTTTGTTATTTTGCTCCTAATTTCTGCAGCACCTGATCGGAGATGTCCAGTTTGGAGGACATGTAGATAAGGGCGGGATCGGCAGAACGGTCCTTAACTATCTCGATCCGTTTCTCATTAGCCAGGTCCTGGATCGCATTGTAAATCTCATCCTGAATGGGTTTGATCAGCGCTTCGCGCTTCTTATACAGTTCCCCTTCCTGACCGAAATACTTGCGTTTGAGTTCCAGTACCTCCTGTTCCTTGTCCACGATCTCTTTCTCACGTTGAGCGCGCATGGTCTCCGAGAGGAAGATCTGTTCCGTCTGGTAGTTGGTTGCCATGACGCGTGCGTCCTGTGCCGCGGCATCAATCTCTTTCTGCCAACGCTTGGAGAGCATCGTCAACTGCTCGTTCGCCTGCTCGTACTGCGGCAGGTTTTTGAGGATGTAACTCATGTCGATATACGCGATCGACTGATCTTTAGCAAAAGCCGTGCCAAAAGCCATCACGGCTATTAATAATATATTAAATAATCTTTTCATAATTCTTTTCGTGATCACGTGATTATAACTCTTGTCCCAAAACGAAGTGGAACTGACTTCCGCTATATTGGTCGGAACCGTTGATCTTATCGAAGCCCCAGCCCCAGTCGATACCCAGCAGACCGAACATCGGCAGGAAGATACGTACACCCAGACCGGCGGAACGCTTGAGGTTGAAGGGGTTATACTCCTCGATATTCGAGAAACAGTTTCCGGCCTCCAGGAAGACATGTGCCCAGATCGTCGCACTCTGCTCGAGCGTGATCGGGTAACGAAGCTCCATGGTGAACTTATTGTACAGATAACCCATGTTACGTCCGGTGGTGACGTCATACGGGGTCAACGAACCCGATGAGTAACCACGCATAGAGACGTACTCGGTGGCGTAACTGGTGTAAGACGACATACCGTCACCACCCATATAGAAGGTCTCAAACGGCGACTTGAGGTACTGGTTGTAATGACCGAGATAACCGAACTCGGCACGGGTCATAAGTACCAGTTTGCTATCCTTGGTAAGCGGGGTGAAGACCTTACCGGTAAATTTCCATTTATGGTATTCAATGAGGTGGTATTTCTCATTGTTCGTCATCTGCGAATAGTCCGCAGGGAAGAAGAGCGACCAAGGTGGTGTCAACTTAACACCCAAGGTAAACTGACTACCACGACGGGTATAGATGGGGTTATCGATGGACGAACGGCTGAGTTGGAGGTTGAGTGCCAGGTTATGACTCGTTCCGTCTGAGATCAGCAGGTACGGCCAGTCTTTCATTATATACATCTGGTAACTGAGCTCACCGTAGAACGCAAAATAGTCGTCCGGCCAACGCAGACGTTTACCGTAACCGAGCGACACACCGAGGGTACGGAGGTACTTGTCCCGGTCGGCTTCTGACTCCGCCAACTGCTGGTAGTAATTGCTGTTACCGGAGTAGTAGTAATAACTCGAATAGGTGTTATAGAGGTTCTGGTAAGCCTTCTGGTAACGCGACGAGTAACCGGTCTGGTTGGCAAAATAGATGGATGCACTCAGACTGTTCGGTCGCTTACCACCGAGCCAAGGCTCCAAGAAGGAGAGCGAAGCCTGCGTATAATAGATACCGTTCGTGCGCGCGTTGATGGAGAAGGTCTGACCCTCACCTTGCGGCACAATACGATAGGCTTTTTTGTTAAAGAGGTTCTGGATGGCGAAGTTGGTGAACTTGAGGCCCAATGAACCCACAAGACCCGTGGCACCCCAACCTAACGAGAACTCAATCTGGTCCGAGGACTTAGTCTCCAGTTGATAGGTTATATCCACCGTTCCCTCTTCCGGATTCGGTTGGATATCCGGCACTAGTTTCTCCTGGTCAAAGTGACCCATCTGCGCCAACTCACGCAACGAACGCATGATATCCGACTGCGAATAGAGTTGTCCGGGCTTGGTATAGAGTTCGCGGCGAACAACATGCTCGTACACACGCGTGTTACCCACGATCTTGACCTCATTGATCGTCGCCGGTTTTCCTTCGTACATACGCATCTCGAAATCAATCGAGTCATTGGATACGTTCACTTCCACCGGTTCCACATTGAAGAATAGGTATCCCCGGTCGGTGTACAGTTTGCTCACCGCATCGTCGTCACCCGTCAATCGGTCATTAAGGGTCTTGAGGTTATACACATCACCCGGTTTGACACCCAGCGTCATGTCCAACAACTCGTACGGATAAACGGTGTTGCCCACCCACTTAACCGAACGAACGTAGTACTTATCACCTTCACTGATGGTCATATAGACATCGACGCGCGTCGGATCTTCGGGATTCGGTACCACGCTATCGGCTACGATATACGCGTCGCGGTAACCGTACTCGTTGTATTTCTCGATGACGGCCTGTTTGTCTTTCTCATACAGGTCAGTGACAAATTTCTTAGTGCGGAAGAGGTTGATAATATCGTTATCATTCGTCTTCTTCATCGCCTTGTTGATCTGACGATGCGTCAGGTGCTCGTTACCGGTGATGTAAATTTTCCCCACCTTGGTCTTCACTTTCTTATCGATGCCGACGAGTACCTTGACGTAACCCGGATGGTCCTGATCCGCCTGCTGGATGACATACACTTCGGCGTTATGGAAACCTTTCTCTGCCAGGTATTTCTTAATCACCGTCTTGGCATGGTCCTCCACGTTAGGCGTCATCTGACTTCCTTGCCGGATACCGGCTTTGACCTCGATATCCTCGCGCTCGGACTTCTTGAGTCCTTCATACTTGACTTCACTGATACGCGGACGTTGCTCTAACTCGATCGTGAGCCAGATCTGATTACCTTCTATCTTAGAGGCTTTGATCTTGACATTGGAGAACAGTCCCTGTTTCCAGAACCGTTTGATGGCTTTGGTAATCTGGTCTCCTGGCACTTCAATCTTATCTCCCACCGCCAGACCGGAGAAACCGATGAGCACAAAGTCCTCATAGCTGTCCGCGCCTTCCACCTCGATACCGGCTATCTCGTAGGTTTTCCGCGACATACCGTATTCAATGTCCTGGGCAAAGACCCCGACACTGAATAGCACAAACAATAGTATATTAATGAATCTGTTCACTCGTTTTCCCAAATCTTCGTTCACGTTTCTGATAATCGACAATAGCCTTATAAAACTCCTCTTCCGTAAACTCCGGCCAGAGGCAATCGGTGAAGTACAACTCACTGTACGCCAGTTGCCACAAGAGGAAATTGCTGATACGGTACTCACCGCTTGTGCGGATCAGCAGGTCCGGGTCGGGCATCGTGCGGGTCGTCATGAGCGAACTGACTAACTGCTCGTTCACCTCTTCGGCACGTAATTCCCCTTTCTGCGCACGGCTCACCGCCTCACGCATCGCTTCGGTGATCTCCCAACGGGCCGAATAACTGAGGGCAATGACCATTGTCAGGCCCGTGTTACAACTCGTCTGCTCGATACAACCAAGGAATTTCTTCTTCGTGCTCTCCGGCAGACGCTCGATGTCACCGATGGTCTGCAAGCGTACGTTGTTGTTCATCAGCGTCGGTGTCTCCTTCACGATCGTATCCACGAGCAAGGTCATCAGTGCGTCCACCTCCTCTTTGGGTCGGTTCCAGTTCTCCGTACTGAAGGTGTACAACGTCAGGTACTCGATACCCAGTTCCGTAGCGGCTACAGTGATGTTATGTACCGTCTGGACACCTTGTTTATGTCCGTACATTCGTGCCAGACCTTGTTTCTTGGCCCAACGTCCGTTACCGTCCATGATAATCGCCACATGGCGCGGCAGACGTTCTTTGTCTATTTGTGTTTTATAATCCATGTTCTTACCAATTACAAATCTTGCAAGCTTTCTTTGCCCTTGCAAATTCAAATACGATGCCGGCAGTCAACATACCGGTCACATCGCAGTTCATCCAGTTCGATCCGTTGAGTTGATGGCGGTCACTCAGACTGCTTTGTCCCTCCAGGTCATCCGCGAAATAGATATTATGCTGCCAGGCGATGTTCAGACCCACGCGCTCATGAAACTTCCACTTGAATCCGATACCAAGAGGTACATACCCGGAGGCAGTCATGGTTCCTTCATTCACCCCGTTATACACACCCGCTCCGAGTCCGGCAAAGATATACGGCGTATAGGGTTTGATGCGGCGGTTGTTCTTATCGGCTTCCCCGAACGGCAGAAAATTAAACTCTGCCATTACGTCCACGTTGTACAAACGATTGGACCACTTTTCATTGAGCCGTTCGCTGTTCATCGTGTACTTGTCCCCGATGATACGCTGACCGCTGAACTTCGCCTGAATCGCCCAGCGTTTGGTGAACTTATACCGAAAATGTGCACCGTACGCCTCACGCGGGTTCATGAAGATATGCGGGGTCGCATCTCCCACATAATACCCGCAACCGCCCTGCAAACCAAACTCACAGAGGAAAGGCTGACCGTTCGTCTGCGCTTTTAAAGGAGCACAGAATACAGAGTACAGAATACAGATGATTACTATGTAAAACTTTTCGCTCTTCACTTTTAACTCTTCACTACCCTTTAATCAACAATCTAAATGCGTCCGTGACGCGTTTGACTCCCACTACTTCGATACTAAACCGTTTGGTATCTACTTTTTGTTCCGCAGGAATGAGGATCCGTTTGAATCCTAATTTCTCTGCCTCCGCGATCCGCTGCTCAATGCGGTTCACCGGTCTTATCTCTCCAGCCAAACCTACCTCACCACACAAACAAGTCGATGCATCCAACACAATATCCATGTTACTACTCAATACCGCCGCCAGCACCGCCAGATCAATCGCCGGATCCTGGACACGCAGTCCACCGGCTATATTGAGGAACACATCTTTCTGGAGCAGTTTGAACCCTACCCGCTTCTCCAGCACCGCCAGCAACATATTGAGTCGTCTGCCGTCAAAACCGGTCGAGGAACGTTGCGGTGTACCGTACGCTGCGGTGGACACCAGTGCCTGCACTTCAATCAAGAACGGTCTTACACCTTCGACAGCCGCAGCAATCGCGATACCGGACAGTCCTTCTCGTGAGGTAGAGAGCAGTAACTCCGAAGGGTTCGTCACTTCGCGCAAGCCATCCTGACGCATCTCATAGATACCTAACTCGGAGGTCGAACCGAAACGGTTCTTCTGCGCCCGCAGGATGCGGTACATGTTATGTTGGTCTCCCTCAAACTGCAGCACCGTGTCCACGATATGCTCCAGAACTTTGGGTCCTGCCAGCGAACCTTCCTTATTGATATGACCGATGATGATGAAAGGAATATTGCGCGTCTTGGCGAACTCTAAAATCCGTGCCGCACACTCGCGCACCTGACTCAACGAACCGATGGTTGCATCGATGGCATCGGTACCGATGGTCTGAATCGAGTCAATCACCACAATCTCCGGCTCCAAATCTTTGACTTGATCGAGAATGCGCTCGAGGGATGTCTCGGCAGATATATAGAGGTTCTCCGCGTTACCGGCAAGCCGTTCGGCACGTAACTTAAGTTGCTGCGCCGACTCCTCACCCGAAGCGTAGAAAGTCTTGCGTTCGCCCTGCTGCATCAATACCTGCAACGCCAGTGTCGATTTACCGATACCCGGTTCACCACCCAGTAACACCAGACTCCCCGGTACGAGTCCACCACCTAACACACGGTTGAACTCACCGTTGTGCATATCGATCCGGATCTCGTGCGTTGCTTGTACATCCTGAAGACGCTGAGGACGGGTGTCGCGGAACTTTCGACTTTCCACTTTCGTCTTTCCACTCTCCACGATCTCCTCTTCATACGTGCCCCATTCACCGCAGACCGGACAACGACCGAGCATCTGCGGGGCTTTGGCACCGCAGGACGAACAGACATATTGTATCGTTGCTTTTGCCATCAGATTTCTATTACGTTGTTTTCCTCTGCGAGGATGGTGTTATCAAATATGGGTTTGGCTTCATCGAGGAAGAGCGAATGGTCTTCGACCCGTGCACTGTAGTGACCCAAAATCAGTTTGCCCACATTCGCCATCTTGGCAATCGTAGCCGCTTCCGCAGCTGTCGAGTGCTTAACCTCTTTGCTGCGTGTGCCGTGTTCGTTCAAGAAAGTGGACTCATGATAGAGCGCCTCCACGCCTTCGATGATCGGCACGATCTTCTCCGAATACTGCGTATCCGAACAATACGCATAGCGCTTGGTGGTCACATACTCGAACGAACCGTCCTCATGTTTGACACGACGCGTCTCTTTGAAGAGGAAACCACAGGTCGGTACTCCATGTTTCAACGGAATCGTCTCCACACTCACCGTCCGATCCTCATAGATCACTTCGTGCTTACGCGGGTTAATCGGATGGAAGATGATGTCGTACTCACGGTCGTTGGCATGGTAGTCCAAGAGCGGTTGGAGTAATTTCTCCAAATCCGGCTGGGCATATATATGCATCGGCTGTGTACGCTTGAGCATACCAAGCGTGGTCAGCAGACCGATCAGACCGAAACAATGGTCCCCATGCAGGTGCGAAATAAAAATGTTATACAGGCGCGCCGTACGGATACCGAGTTTCTGCATGGTCAGGATCACACCCTCCCCGCAGTCTACCAGAAACCGCTTGTCGCCTATATCCACCAACTGCGCCGAGGGAGAGGTTGTCTTCGTCGGCTTGGCACTTCCGCACCCTAATATGGTTACCTTAGCTTCTGACATCGTTCAGTTTTTCCAACACTTTATCGCCTAATTGAGTCTTTTTCTCTATATGTTCGAGTACCGCCTTGACGAACGAGTTGGACTCGAACGAACCGCGTACTTCCTCAAAGTCCGCCTGTGCCTGCGAGCGATCACCGTCCACACCGAAACCGGTCTGGCTGTTGAGATCGAACTCCTTGCGGGCATCGTTATAAACCATCTTATCGAGGTTCACCACGGCTGTCTGCCAATCGGTTACCGTACGCTTAATCTGCTCCAGCGTCACATCTGCCACCTTGCAGCCCCATACCTGCTCCAGGTGCTCCAGCGCCCAGGTCCACTCGTACGAGTAGTAGTTGGCATGCATCTCTTCCATGCGTGCCTGGATAGCTTCCAGACTCAACGCACCGGCTTCGATATCGTCCAGCAGACGACTCACGGCGCTACGGGGAGCAATCAGACCGGCGAGGTCCACCCAGAGACCGGAACCGATCTCACTATCAGGTTGCAGGGCCTTACGCAACTCCTCCAACGAATGCCATTCGGTTTGCTCCAGACGGCTGATGAGACTGTTGCCGAGGAATTTCTGAATACCAATCGTATAGAGTTCGCAACCGTGCTTGAGGGAGCTGTTGCGGATCTTGCAGTTCCGATAACCGTACACCTCCGTGTTCTCTCCGCTCAGGGCCACCAACTCATTAAGCACCTCGCGTCCACGCCACATTTTCTGCACCGTGTACGGGCTCAAGAGGTTGAAATTGATCAAGTCAATCTTATGCGGATCCTTGCGGTTGTCACGTTTCGGCCATTTCTGTGCGTCACGGATCGTACCTACGGTACGCAGGTTAGCACCCGGCACGAGATAACTCTCCGATTGGTTCTCTATCAGGTACGAGAACGGCAGATCGCTCGTGTCCGCATGGTGGGTATGACGTCCCATAACGAGCGAGAAAGCACCGATCTTCGACGGCCAGAGCAGATAACTGTCACTCGTCGTCTTCGAACCGCGCTCCGCCAGACCCTGATGGATCGGACCTAGTTTGTACATGTGGTTCGATTGGTTACTACCCGAACCGGCGTTCATAAACGAGAACATACCGGCGATGAGCAACGTACTCTTATGGTGGGTCACGGTATACGGACCGGCGAAGATCGCACAGGCCTCTCCGTGCATACCCTGGCAGTTGGAGAAGAACAGACTCTCTCCCGCCGAATAGTGCTTATCAAAGATACAACCCTGGCCGACAAAACACTTGTCCACCAGCGTTGAGTCACCAATCTCCACACCCGAAGCGATGATGAAATCTGTGCACTTGACACCGCTGCCCAGACGTACCGGAGCGGACTCGTTGGAGTTGACTGTTCCGTTCTTGAGACGACTCACGCCGGTCAGTTCGGCATAGTCACCGACCCAAACGTTCTTGATCGAACCGCAATTCAGGATCCGTACGTGTTCACCGATGAAACCTACTTCCGAAGCCCGCTCTTCCGCGTACGCATCGATCATCTGCTCCAAGGCATGAATCATCTTCGGGCGGTGACGATAGAGCGTCAGGATATATGCCAGACTCGCACTCAACTCATTGAAGATAGGTATCTCGCGACCACCGCCTTCGTTCATCACCGGTACCCGTACGCCGTTACCAAACGTGGTCTTGCCGTCCACGAGGATGGCGTTGACGTTCTCGATACAGGTGTTACGACCGATACGATAGTTAGCGATATAGTTGTGGATATTGTACAAATGACAATCATCCCCCACCTCCACGTTATGCAAGGTCGCGTTGTAGATACCCGAGTGAATCTTCAATCCACCCGGTAACTCGATCTCACGGTGAAAAGTTCCGATCTTGTTATGTCCGGAGAAACGGGTATGATGCACGTACTGCGCCTCAAAATCTTGAGCCACCTCCACATCCGCCCAGTTCGTCGCCGAGCAACCCGTCGCTTCCAGTTGCGCAATTTCTTGCGCGGTTAGTTTACGGAACATAGATTAGTCGTTTAAGAGCATCGGCATGAGGAGCATCAGCACGTCCTCGTTCTCTTCGTTCTCTGCCGGCAGAATCAGACCTGCACGAGCCGGATCAGCCAGTTTGAGCTGTACATCGGTCGAAGCGATCGAGCTCAGCAGATCAATCAGGAACGGAGCCTTGAAACCGATCGCCATCGGGGTGCCGTTATAACTGCAAGCAATCGTTTCCTCGGCGCTCGTCGAGAAATCGATATCCTGTGCGCTGATCTTGATTTGGTTCTCGCTCAGAGCCAGACGCAGTTGCGCCGTACCGTTGTTAGCGAACACAGCCACACGCTTGCAGGCGTTGATGAGCGTCTGACGGTCTGCGGTCACGATGTTCTGGTTAGCCTGCGGAATCACAGCATTGTAGTTCGGGAAACGACCCTCGATCTGACGGCATACTACGATAGTTGCGCCAAACTCAAAACGAGCGTTCTTAGCACCGAACGTCACCTTCACCTCGCCCTCCTCTTTGGCCAGGAGGTTCTTCAGCAGACTTGCCGGTTTCTTCGGCAGGATAAAGTTAGCCGTAGCACCGGCTTGTACACCGTTGTTGATGTAACGAACCAAACGGTGCGCATCGGTAGCGACCATCGTCACTTTCTCCGGAGCGATATCGAAGAAGATACCGTTCATCACCGGACGCAACTCGTCGTCCGCGGTGCAGAAGATAGTCTTCTCGATAGCTGCCTGCAGTACATTAGCCGGCATAACGATCGTCTGCGCCTCAGTTTCCGCACCCGGCATCTCCGGATACTCGTTGCCGTTCACGCCAACGAACGAATAGGTACCGTTCTGGCTAACCATGCTAACCGCAAAGTTATTCTCGTCGATCGTGAAAGAGAGCGGTTGCTCCGAGAACTCCTTGAGGGTCTCCAGCAACAACTTAGCCGCTGAAGCTACTTTGCCGGCACCTTCTACTGCCTCTACCTCCACACTCGTACGGATCGTGGTCTCACCGTCCGAAGCGGTCAGTTTCAGTTCATTACCTTGCAAATCAAAGAGCACGTCATCCAGGATCGGCAACGCGTTCTTACTGTTAATTACACGGCTTACAGCCTGCAATTGCGAAAAGAGTTTAGAACTCGAAATAGTAAATTTCATATTCGTATGTTTTTAGTTATTTTTGTCCTTTTTTACTTTATATATGCACACGCATTTTTCTTCGCATATACACGCGCGTTTACACAAGCGCATACAAATCGGCTGCAAAATTACAAAAAAAAATTGACATACACAAGAGTGTATGCCATTTTTTGCAGAAAAATTCAATTTTTGTGTCTGAAAATTTGGAAATTTCAAATATTTGTTGTATCTTTGCAGAAAATTTGAGACGCACATGAAAGTTCAGTATTTAAAAGAGGGAAGAGAGATTGAGTAGACATTAAGTTAAGAGAATAGTGAGAGGGTGCTCAGGATGGTTTAAGCAACCATTGAGCACCCTTTCAGCATCCATTGAGCATCCATTGGACTAAGTGGGCAATAAGTCGGCAGATAGTCGATAAAGAGTCGAGAACAATTGAGAAAAAGAAGAAACTGCGATCAATAATAGGGAAAAAGCGATAAAAATGCGTTTTATTTCTTTTGTTAGCGGTTATATCCCACTGCCTCATCTGTTTCTAATATAAAAGCAAACGCTTATTTTATAATAGTACGTCACCGCTTTTTTACGCTGTCGGTGCCAGCGGTATTTTTATGCAGCGGTTCCTGCCTCATAGAGATATTCCGGGGCAATGTCCAATTTACCGTTTTGCCATGAAACAGTCCATCCGTCCAGTTGAAACCGGCTGAATAACTGTTTGTCTTTCAGGTCACGGAATAATGGATGCGAAGCGATGTATTCTTTCGCATCAAAAATGCGCTCTTTGCCATTCGAAAAAGTAAGAGCCAAACGATAATCGCCTAAATACTTGGCGTTGTTAATCCAAATCAATTCCATATTAGTCAAGCGGTTTAATTTCAATAATTTCTTCACCTTTCTCCATGCGCAGCCAATTGTTTTTCAAATCTTCTTTATGCTGGTCATACCATTCATAAACCAGATTTACTACACGACGAGGCAAATTGCCGTTGATCTCACCTGTGTTAATATCCATCGTGGCGCGATAATCATTATAGCGGATATGAAAATGCGGAGGATTATGCTCCGAATTATACATGGTAATTACAATTCCATAAAAGCGACTGATCTCTGGCATGGTGGTTCTTGTTTACATTTTTCGGCTGCAAAGTTACTACTTTTTTATGAAATATGCAAGAAAAATTTGCACAATTCAAAAAAAAGCAGTACTTTTGTGACAGAATAATCTATTTTTACAAAAGTTGGCGGTTTGTATATGAGAACATCGTTGCGATATATACTGTTTTCATTGGGGATGATGGTAGCCATGCTGGTGGCTGCCGAAAATACGATACCCGACCTGTACAGGGGCGCTTCTTTTTTTTATTTCCAATGTAAAGGAAAATTCGAAGGCACCAAAATCAAAGTGTATTATTATATACCTATGGAGGGAGATGTCCGGAACATGAAAGTGCAATTTGTCATGCACGGAGTAAACCGGAATGCCGACAGTTATTGCGAATCATGGCAGTCGAAAGCGGAACAATATGGCTTGATCATTTTGGCGCCGATGTTTGACAAAAAGAATTTTCCTACGGAAATGTATCAGCAAGGCAATGTCTGTTCCAATGGCACACTAAACTACGATGACGAGCTGACATATAGCCAGATAGATGCCATTTTCAAGGCTTTTATGCAGAAATATGACATAGCTGACAAAACGTACAATATATACGGTCACTCTGCCGGTGCTCAGTTTGTCCATCGATTGGTCTTGTTTTATGATAGTCCGTATCTGGACAAAGCCGTAGCCGCCAATGCCGGCACCTATACGTTTGTTTCGAGCAGGCAGGATTATCCGTACGGGCTTAGAAACATAGGAGGTCCCTCTTCTATTTCCAAAAAGGTTTTCCAGAAACAACTTATTGTCTTTTTAGCAGAAGGAGATACGATACGGGATCCCCACCTGAATGTGTCGAGTGAAGCGGACCGGCAAGGGACTACCCGGTTTGAACGGGGCAATAATTTCTTCCGGTCGGCAGAGGATTATGCCACAAAGAAAAAGAGAGCTTTCCTTTGGCAACTCCGCACCTTGTCCGGCGCTGCACATTCCAACAGTCGTATGGCGCCCGCTGCGGCAGATTTATTGTACGCAAAACCTGACTAAGCCGATTTTTTTCGACAAATATTTGTATATTTGATTTTTTTGTAGTAATTTTGCGCTCGATTATGGCAAAGATAGGTGTTTTTGACAGCGGGTACGGGGGGCTGACGATATTGGAAGCGATCCGAAAGGCGATCCCACAGTACGATTATTTGTACCTGGGGGACAACGCACGTGCGCCGTACGGTACGCACTCGTTCGATGTGATATACCGGTACACGCTGCAAGCGGTTCAGTACCTATTGGAGCAGGACTGCGCGCTGGTTATTCTGGCCTGCAACACAGCGAGTGCGAAGGCACTGAGGACTATTCAGCAGACTTATTTAGTATCTCGGAATATCGGTATCCCGGAATCCCGAAGAGTGAATGTACTGGGAGTGATAAGGCCAACGGTGGAGGCGGTACCGGAGATTACAAAGACCGGACATGTGGGGATTTTGGCAACTCCGGCGACGGTTAGTTCAGAATCGTACGTACTGGAGCTGCAGAAGATCGCTCAAGATTTGACTATTACGCAGCAGGCATGTCCGATGTGGGTACCGCTGATCGAAGCGGGAGAACATGATAAAGAGGGAGCGGATTATTTTGTTGAGAAATACCTGCAGGAGATTTTAAGCAAAGATCCGCAGATCGATACGCTGGTGTTGGGTTGTACGCACTACCCGCTTCTCAAAGAGAAGATCGAGGGATGGATTCGGAATAATCGGAATAATCCGGGTATTCAGACAATCGCGCAAGGATACTTAGAAGCCAAGAGTCTGGCGGATTATCTAGCGCGTCATCCGGAGTATCGGGAGCAGTTGAGTACCGGCGGCAGTTGCACCTATCTGACTACAGAAAATGCGGACCGCTTTTCGCAATCCGCATCTATATTTCTCAATGCGCCTATCCAGGCGGAGCACATTGATTTGAACTGACTCTCCCGTCTTTTGACTTTACCTCACTTCCTGCCCCGTGAGGGTATATTCCTTCTCTCCGCGGAGGATGAGAATCTGACCGTCACGGAGGATCTTTTGCGTGGCAGGTTGTGTTTGTCCTGCAAGCGTATTCTCTATGGCAGTGGGATTGGCGTCAGGTATGTGAGTTTGTACAAGACGAACAGACAGGCCTATGTCGGCTTCCATATGGTACAGAAGCGTAGAGTTAGCACCGTGTATAAATAAGATACGTTTAAGAACTCCATTCTGCACAGAGGATGTCCAATAGTAGCCACGTTCATTTATAAAGTTGATTTTGTTCTCATTGACTCTGCAGCCGGCTGCCGGCAGAAAGACTGCGCCTGCAGTCTCCATTTGCCGCCATGCAGTAGTATCATACACATTAGTCGTCCAATCTTCCGCCATGGCAATGAATGAAATCCCCTCAGGTAGTATGAATTCATCGGGCAAAATGGCATATCCGTGCACCCCATTCACAGCGACCTGTGAGCGAAGATTTGTGGCATTTTTGCGCGTATTGAAAAGATAATTCAATTCATTGAAATTCAGTGTACGCCATAGTCCTGCCGCATTCCCACCGTTTGAAATCGCATTATATACGCCCCAATCTGCGTTTGCATAATCTCCCGTCATGTTATATACAAACCAAAGATCATGCAAACTATAGTCACTCGGATTAGTTGATGTGGAATAAGGCTGATAGGCGCTATTGCCACAGCCACTTTCCCAACCGCTCGTTGCCCAGCCGAATAAATCTATCCAACCTGAGTATGTAGAGGAAATGTTGGAATTCGCTGCACCTATTATATCCCACTGGTTTTCCGCAAAACGCCATGTACCGGTAGAGGCTTGGTACTGTAAATTGCCTTGCGAAAATTGTACTTTGTCGCCGCTACCATTTATGGTAAATGTGCCGTTCAATGCACCTTCTTCCGTAGCGCTAACATTAAAACAAACCATCAACATAGATAGTAAAGATAGTAAATACTTATTCATGTTACTCATTTTTTTTCAGATTATATTTGGGGTTACCATGCGATGCCGAGGGTGATGCCGAGGCCGTGCTGGAGGTATTGATTGAAAGTGTCGTAATTTGCTTTGGGCTTGAACGACGGGATCTTCAGGTCATTCTTAGTCCACTGCCAATCCATCGCGTAATGAAGTCCCAGGACCAAGTCCACGGAGTTGAACGGGATACGCCAATCGAGCCCTATACGCGTATCCGTGAGAATAGCAAAGCCCCCATAGATATTTCCCGTTTTCATCGGTCCGGCTCCGGCACTCTGGGTAATACGCGGAACAAGCATGTATTTTCCCACCTGAATGGGCAGCTGTCCTCCTAAATAAATGCCGAACATGGCTCCGGCGCGGGTTTTGTATCCCAACTTGGTAGCGAAAACCGCGTCCTCGGTCATGGCTTCTTCGATAAGCGCGGTTATCTGCACGCCGGTAGCGATATAACCGAACCAATCATGCCCTACTTGCAGCCCCACCTGCTGGTTCATTCCCAGATAATTGTCATAGACCAACCTCACATGGTTCATATTATCCATATCCGTTACGATATGCGTTGCAGAGCGCTCGAATTTCTTGGCAGCCTTCCCCTTTTGCGCAATCAGACTATCACGGACAGCAAGTGTGTGCAGCGCGGGATCAAGCGGCAAATGCCAATCCGTCTCCCTTAAATCTTTTTGAACCGAATCCGGCAACTGGCGGAACACATACAACCAATCTTCGCCGGAGAGAGCACGTAGAGGCTCCATCTCATTGCTTGCATCTGTTTTAGATGCTCCTAATGTGGCGATAAACGCTTGCACATCTTCTTTCCCGATTGCCAATCCCACTCCTTCTCGGTAGAAAGCCTTCCAGGTGTTGATGCCCAAGATCTCGTACTTGCCTGCCGCGTTTTTGAGCAAGAGCGGTCCGCCGCTACTACCGGGATCGATAGAGGCGGTATGCTGGATGATGCGCGAAGCGCGCTCGTGACTATCGACATCCACGCGTGCGTTGGAGATGCTTCCGCGCGTGAGTTGCCAGGACGGTTTATTTGCCAACTCGGGAAAACCTGCTGCCACAATAGAGAGATCTTCCTCTATCTCACCGGCATAAAGCGGCAGGGCTATCATCTCACATTCCGCAGGAAGGGCAACTGCCGCCAAGTCCGCTTCGCCGATATTCGTCACTTCGCAATGCTCGTAACGGAGCGTTTTCTCGTGGAGTTGGAAGGTGAGGGTTGCTTTCCCGGCATAGCCGATGACATGGAGGTTGGTGAGCACATATTTCTTGCCGCCCTGCTCTATCACGACACCCGAACCGAAAGTGCCTTCGTTTTTGTAGGCGGTTAACGCCCGCGAAGCACTTCTCATTCCGGCTCTCGCCGTATAGAGGGCGTAGTCGCCCATGAGCGATTTGTCCGCATCGGAATACTCCGGTTCAACGACACAAACACTATGCCGCAAGCCTTGCGCAGAAGCCGGCAGCAGCACACACAGCAGCATAGCTGCCAAATAGAAAATACGTTTCATATCCGGAAAAATTATTCGTCGTCACCCACTACACCATTCGAAACTGAGTCCGTCTTCGTCTCCGGAACAGCTTTTTCTTCCGGCATGGTGTTGTCTTCAGGAATCACTTTTAGCGGCTTTTCCGCTTTCTTGTCCCCCGCCATTTCGTCCAATATATACTGCATATCGGAGCCTTTGAGTTTGCCTTTCTTGATAGCCGTAGCGATCTCTTCATTCTCAGCAAACAGTTTCGCTGCCGCATTCTTCATCGCCATAAAACTGCCGTTTGCCATCGCCAGTTCAGCCAGTTCCAACTCCGGGCGAACCAGATAATAGAGTGTAGGCGTGTCCGGTCCGTTTCCACCTTTAAACTTCACGAAATACAGGTCACCTGTCTTCTTGTCTATCTGATAGTACATCTCGCATTGGAAAATCACACCCCATGCACTTCCCATCACCGGATTACCCCATTGATGCTCATTCTGCATCATCGATTTGCGGGCGTGGACGTAGTACAACACGTGCTTCTTATCCGGGAAATCCTTATGCCAGATCTTGATACCAACGATATTCGCCGCATCTATATCCGTATGACCTTTGTCACCCGCATTCTTTTTGACCCCCAGCTTGCCTTTGCCGACTCGCGGTAACTCCACCTCCGCGTATTCTTCGGAATGTCCGTCCACGAAATACACTTCACCCGGGTAATAATGAGGCGTAAGCAAGCTCATTTGTGTAATAAACTGCGCGTGAAGCGCTACGCTGGCAAAGACTGCTGCCAGAACAAGAAGAAATCTTTTTTTCATAAATTTGAATGTTTTATTAACAATTCGCTGCAAAATTACAGCTTTTTATTAACATATGCAATAGTTTATAATATTTTTTTTACCATAAATACACAAAAAGCGTGCGTTTTCGTTCGCTTCATTTGATTTTCTGAGGTTCTCGACTACCTTTACAACTCAAATAAATGCACGGAAAACTCACGCTAATACGTGAGCGTGCATAAACCGTACTTGAGTTGTAATGATTTCCAAAAGTGTCGAGTTTCCAGAAAATCAAGCTTTGGCTTATTACGCTTTATGATGGCGCAACGCTTTGCGCTTTGTATGTCTATATTTTATAGGTCTCCAGACCAGCCGTGACCTAAATCCCAGTGTTCGTCGTACTTGAATTCAAAATACGGCAGAGCAAAGTATTTCTCCAATAATGCGGTCAGTTCTTCCTCTATATCCTTAGCCCATTGACCCACAAAAACCACAAAATGATCCACAGCCCAAGCTACACGGCCACGAGTATTTTGCCGATGATCAGGTTTTTCGTAGTTAATGACCTTTATTCCACTATCTTTTGCATCTTCTACCATTTTTGGCGTCAGTTCTTTCTTATACACACCGAAGAAATCGTGCTCTTCGGGGTCGTACCAGAAGATCCCCACCGCCGGCATGGGCTCGTCGAAGGACTTCATATCCTTCATAATGGCTTCTTTTTCGCTATGTGTTAAAGTGGTCATATCGCTATCTAAACCTTTGCGGCTGCAAAGGTACACAAAAAAAATGACACTTGCAAATAAAAGTGCCATTTTCTATGAGAATTGAGGATTTTTATCCCACAGAGCCTTCAAGGGAGACTTGCAGCAGTTTTTGTGCTTCGACGGCAAACTCCATCGGCAGTTTGTCCATGACCTCTTTGGCGTAGCCGTTGACGATGAGTCCGACGGCGTCTTCGAGACCGATACCGCGTTGCTGGCAGTAGAAAAGCTGGTCTTCGTTGATCTTGGAGGTCGTAGCCTCATGCTCAACGGTTGCTGTTGGGTTGGAGATGATCATATCGGGGAAGGTATGCGCCCCGCATTTATCGCCCAAGAGAAGGCTGTCGCACTGGCTGTAGTTACGGGCATTCTCTGCATGGACACCCATTTTGACAAGTCCGCGGTACGCGTTCTGGCTATGTCCGGCGGATATACCTTTGGAGATAATACGCGAGCGTGTATTCTTGCCGATATGAATCATCTTCGTGCCGGTATCGGCTTGCTGGTAGTTGTTCGTGACGGCTACCGAGTAAAACTCCGCACTCGAGTTATCGCCTTTGAGGATGCAGGACGGGTATTTCCATGTGATGGCGGAACCGGTCTCAACCTGCGTCCAGGAGAGGCGTGCGTTCTCATGCGTGATACCACGTTTGGTGACGAAATTATAAATTCCACCCTTACCGTTTTTATCACCCGGATACCAGTTCTGCACGGTGGAGTATTTAACCTCCGCGTCCTTGTGTACGACAATCTCTACGATAGCTGCGTGCAATTGGTTCTCATCGCGCATCGGTGCCGTACAACCCTCCAAATAGGACAAATAGGCTCCCTCGTCTGCAATGAGTAAGGTTCGTTCAAACTGACCCGTGTTACCGGCATTGATACGGAAATAGGTGCTGAGCTCCATCGGACAGCGTACCCCTTTGGGCACATAAACGAACGAACCATCGGAGAAAACCGCAGAATTTAGCGCCGCATAGAAATTATCGGAAGAGGGCACGACCGAACCGAGGTATTTCTGGACCAGTTCCGGATACTCGCGTACCGCCTCAGAGATAGAGCAGAAGATGATGCCTTTTTCGGCAAGCGTCTCACGGAACGTGGTCTTGACCGAGACAGAGTCCATGACGGCATCGACGGCCATGTTTCCTGCAAGCGCCGCACGCTCTTCCAACGGGATACCGAGTTTGTCGAAGGTCTTCATGATCTCTTCGTCGATCTCGTCTTTCTGTCCCTGCTCCTTGTTCTTGGTTCGCGGAGCGGCATAATAAGAGATAGCTTGGAAGTCGATGTCCGGAATGGTGAGATGCGCCCAAGTGGGAGGAACCATGGTCTGCCATTTACGGAAAGCTTTGAGACGGAACTCCAGGAGCCATTCGGGTTCGTGTTTCTTGGCAGAGATCAGCCGAACGATGTCTTCGTTCAGTCCGGCAGGTACGATATCGGTCTCCACGTCCGTTGTGAAGCCGTATTTATACTCCTGCGAAGTTATGTCTTTAATGATCTCTTCCATAAAAATAGCCGCCCCTTTTTCGGGCGGCTTGGAGGCCGGTAGCGGAGTCAAACCGCTCTAAACGGTTTTGCAGACCGCTGACTAAGTCGCTCATCCAACCGGCCGTTTTGTCAAAAGCGGGTGCAAAATTACTACAAATTTTTCAAATATACAAATATTTTGGCAAAAAAATGTACTTTTTGCCTAAAAAAGGCATAAATCGGCGTCTGTGATCGTACCTTTGCTGCGTTTTTTGCCTCGTGAAGGGTTTAAGGTAGAAGCGAAAGGTGAGGTGTAACGTCCGATATAGGGATTAATGATCTCGCGGGTCTGATCATCGGTCCACTGGCATTTATCCACGATCCACTCAAGGTAAGAACGGTCGATACGGACCATCGAGTCGATAGACTCATTCTTGTGCGCTCCCTGGGTGAGGTAGTAATAGTTGCCCTTCTTAGTGAGCCAGCGGTCAAAGCAGATAAACCCGAACTCATCGCGGTGCGCCCATTCCCATCCGTGGTTGGCTATCTGCGCCTTGAAGACCTCGATGGTAGCCATGACATCATCCAACGAGTTATGTGCCCCCTCGAAAGGATGACCGTAATAACGCGTGTAGGCGGAGGTAAGATTGTTATGCAGTTTCTCTCCGTTCTCATCCACCATGCCGGCTGTGTGAATACGCTCGAGCAAGAGTGCATCGTACCAGGTACGGTTGGTGAAATCAAATTTGAGCCCGGCACGTTGGAGGTTATAGTGCAGAATGGGTGCGTCGTAGCCGTTGCCGTTGTACGAAAGCATATCGTGCGAACCGACAAATGTCACGAACTCATCATAGATGCTGCGCAGCGACACGCCGTGCTCCAAAAGGAAATCTTTGGAAATATGATGCACCGCTTCCGCCTCAGCGGGGATGGTAAAATCGCCTTCGGGCAGGATATACCAGTCTCGCTGGTCGAGAACGGACCAGTTATCGGTGTCGAACTTGACCAACGAGAGTTGGATGATATGCTCTTTCTGCACGTCGAGACCCGTGGTCTCGGTATCAAAACATACTAAAATCATTCTACGTATAGCACTAAACCCTTGAGGTACTCGCCTTCGGGGTGGTAAATATTTATGGGATGATCTTGGGGTTGGTGGAGCTGGTGAAGGATACGCACTTTGCGTCCTACTTGTGCGGCGGCCGAGAAGACAGCCAGCCGGAACGCCTCTTTGTCCACCGCCTGCGAGCAGGAGAAAGTAAAGAGGATACCACCCGGACGAATCATCTCGATGGCTTTGGCATTGATGCGCTGGTAACCGCGCAGGGCATTCCGGATCGCATCGCGGTGTTTGGCAAATGCCGGCGGGTCAAGGATAATCAGATCGTAGGTCTTGCCCTCTTCTTTCTGCTTAGTCAGGTACTCAAACGCATCGGCCGTAACGGCAGTGTGGTTCTTGGCTTTGGGGAAGTTACGCGCCACGTTGACATTGACCAGGTCGATGGCTTTCTGACTCACATCCACGGAGTCAACGGTCTTTGCTCCGCCACGCAGGGCGTACAACGAGAATCCGCCGGTGTAGCAGAACATATTGAGTACATCCTTACCCATCGCGTAACGCTCCACAAGCGCACGGTTCTCACGCTGGTCAATGAAGAATCCGGTCTTCTGTCCACGTAACCAATCGATACGGAACTGCAGGCCGTTCTCGATGGACCAGAAGTCTTCCGAATTGGAGATTGGAGATTGGAGATTGGAGATCAGATACCCTACCCGCTCCCCTTCGATTTGGGCTTTGAAAGGCAGCGTATCGTCGGACTTGTAGTACACATGCTCCACTTGGGGTATTTCTGCTACCAGCGCACGAGCGATATAGTTACGGCAGAGGTGCATACCGATCGAGTGCGCCTGGATGACGGCGGTATCGGCATAAACATCGACGATGAGTCCCGGCAGAAAATCGCCTTCACCATGAATGAGACGGAAAGTATTGTTATCCGGTCGGATGAGACCGATGGACTGCCGCACCTGATAGGCGGCACGGATACGTTCATTCCAGAAGTTCTCCGGCAGTTTTTCGACTCCGAATGCCAGAATACGCACGGCAATTGAGCCGACCTGCCAATGACCGACACCGAGCGGTTCGTCCGCCGCCGAACGTACGGCCACTAACTCACCCTCAAAAGGTGCGTCTTCTTTGTGTTTGGCATCGAGGATCACGCGTCCAATCGCACCGGAGAAGACCCAAGGGTGAAAGCGCTTGAGGGACTCCTCTTTCTTGGATTTCAGATAAACCGTGGTCATTCTACGCCGTGGGATAATTCGTGATAGGCATGCAAAGACAGATTGTCGCTCACATATTTGAGACTGCGCAAGTGCTTAAAGCCAAGCGCCGCAATGAATGCCAGCTCCATATCGAAGACGCAATCTTTGTAGTCGGAAGCCAATACAAAATCAGTATTCGTATAGCAAACAGATTTTGTAATTGGTAATTGGTGATTGGTAATTGGTAAATGAAGTTCCGGCTCTTTGTACGTCACATTCGGATGGTTGAGGCGCACTTCGGTTACTTCCACCCAGGTTCCGAGATCGAAATTGGCACTACCGGCATAACCGATATTGATCAATTCAGCCTCACGGTCCAGATGCTGCAGAGAACGGATGATATTGATTGCTCCGACACCGGTGAAGAGGATCTCTGCATCGTGCAGATCAAGTCCTAATTGTTCTTTGGCTTTCTCCAGTAAGGTCAGCTCACCTTCCTCCGCCATAATGATATATTTTGCCATAAAAACTCTAAATTTGGGTGCAAAATTACAAAAAATAAATGAAATATGCAAAAAAAATGCAAAAATATTTGCGTATATGGAAAAAAAGCAGTACTTTTGCAGTCCCGTTTGATAAAAACGGTGTTGTATCGCGGAGTAGAGCAGTGGTAGCTCGTCAGGCTCATAACCTGAAGGTCGGTGGTTCGATCCCATCCTCCGCAACAAAAGTGAATACACTATGAAGAAAGCAGTTTTGATTTTTTTTCTGCTTAGCACGCTCTCCGTTTCTGCGGTGGAGCGTGTTTCTTTTGAGCAGTTAAAGTCCGATTGGTCGAAGTACAACAATCAGATTGTGGAGCTGACTACCCCACTCGTGGTCTGCGGCAGTTTCTATGACTCGTTGATTCTTGCCCCGGAGCGACTGTTTTGTCCCGAAGAGCGGGCAGAGGGTTTGGCCGATGGCGACAGCACGATGTATTTTGCACTTAAAGCGCAGAACAAGGACGCCAGTATTGTGGTCAACTGCAAGAACAACTATTACAACGTCCGTTGCGGTGACAGGGTGAAGGGTTTCACGGCGCGTGTGACCAAAGCGCGGCATCTGGTAACGGGTAAGCCGATCAAGACCAAACACACGGCGCAGGATAAGTTAGCGAAACCTCATAAAGGCGAGTTGCGTGTAGTAGGTGCGAATATCGAGAATTATTTTGCGGACTTAGGCGGTTATGCCAGCAAACGCACGACTCCTGCGCAGCAGGCGATGAAGACGCAGAAATTAGTCAAAGCCCTACGGGCAATGAACGCGGATATTGTAGCGTGCTGCGAGATGCAGGTGGGTAACAAGGCTCCGGAGATGCTATTAGAGGCGCTCAATAAGGGAGGAACCAAGTACGCCTATGTCTCGATGCCTTTGGAGAACATGGACCGGATCGGCGGTTGTTTTATTTATAATACGGAGCGCGTGCGCGTGTACGAGTCGCCGCTGTCGGCATACAAGGACAGCACGAGTCATTACTACGGCCGTATGTTTGCTGTAGGATTTGAAGAGATGGCGAGTGGTGAAAAACTGATCATCGGAGTGAACCATCTCAAGTCCAAACGTCCCGGTCGCGGCAATTACGACACCCACCTCAAACGGATGGACAATGCCGATTCGCTGTTAGCGATGTTGCCGCAGGCGGTAGAACGGTTCGGGGACGAGGATGTGCTGCTGTTAGGCGATTATAACTGCTACACGCAGGAAGGTCCGATACAGAAGATCGTGCGTGCCGGTTATGCGGATCTGTTACCGTTGGGGAACGAGACGGATTACTCTTATTGTTTCAAAGGTGAGTTGGGCTATCTGGACCGCTGTTTCGGTAATGCATCGATGGCCAAGCAGGTGGTACGCGTGCGGCCGTGGCATATCAATGCCGATTGGTACTACTCACACGGAGCGTACAAGATGAAGGACAAGAGTATGCACCGTTACGCCGATCACGAGCCGATTGTGGTGGATGTCAAACTAGGGCACTAGGGTTCTAGGATACTAGGGTAAATACTAGAATACAAAAGGCAGCCAAGTTTGGCTGCCTTTTGTGATCCCGCTGGGGCTCAAACCCAGAACCTTCAGAACCGGAATCTGACACTCTATTCAATTGAGCTACGGGACCGTAGTTGTGTTTTTATACTTCTTTTGCGGCAGATCTTGCACTCGCCATAGACGAAGAGCGAAAAATGCTGCACTTCAAAATTGGAGTATCTCCTTTCTTTAATCAAGCGCGAGATCGCTTTGTCGCTGATATCGACTGTTCGTCCGCATTTCTTGCAGATCATCTGGAACCTACTGGCTGATCCGCTGATGATCTCATACTCGGTTGCTGCTTTGCCACGTTGGCGTGTGATGGCCCGCACGATACCGGCTTCGCAGAACACTTCCAGCGAGTTGTACACTGTTCCGACCGATATATGCTCCGCTTCGCAGGCTGTGAGCAGTTGCTCTGCCGTGAAGGGTTGCTTGAGTGTGAACGCACAACCGAGCACGATATTCCGCACTTTGGACGGCCGTTTGTCGTGATCGCGCAGATAACGGTTGAGTCGCTCCAGTGCACTGTTATATGACCGAACACCCTTCGCCATCAGATCGGTTTGATGTACGCGCGACGACGTTTGTGTTGCTTATGGTCGAACTGCGTAAAGTTAGCGATGCTCTTGGTGTTAGTCTCCAAGATGGAGGTGGTCTCCAGTATCTTCATACCGTATGCGTTCATACGGGGTATCTGATCCTGGAAGAAGAGGGCGTTCACACCGGTGCCTTGATAATCCGGGCGCACGGCGATGAGCAGGAGGTTGAAGACCTCGATATGCTTGGCCTTGAGTGCCTTGAGTATATGATACCAACCGAAGGGGAACAGTTTACCGCCGCACTTACGGAGGGCATTGGATATATCCGGCATACCGAGTCCGACGCCAACGATCTCATCTTTCTCGTTCACGACGATGGTCACGAAATCGAAGTTGAGGATCGGGAAGTATATCTTCTTGTAGTAGTTCTTCTGGGCGTCGGTCATGGGCTGGAAGTTATAGAGCTTCTGGTAGGCCTCGTCGATGACGTCCATATACTCGATACCGTACTTACGCTCCAGTTCGCGGGAGTTCTTCACTTTGTCCACGTGGACATGCGAGCGTTGCTTGACTATCTCAGCGATGCGGTTGAGTCGCTCGGGTACACCCTGCGGGGGATAGACCTGCAGTTCGATCCAGTCCGCCTCTTTGGTCAGGCCGTAGGCCTCGATGTGTCGTACGTAGTACGGGTAGTTATAGAGCGAGGCCATCGGGGCGAGGTACTCGTAGCCCTCGAGGAGCAGTCCCTCGTGGTCGAAGTCGGTGAAGCCGACGGGTCCGTTGAGGGCGTCCATGCCACGTTCTTTTCCCCATGCGGCTACGGTATCGAGGAGGGCTTTGCTGACCTCGAGATCATCGATAAAATCGAACCAACCGAAACGGACGTGCTTGACGTTCCATTTCTCATTGGCACGATGGTTGATGATGCCGGCGATACGTCCGACGGGCTTGCCGTCCCGGTACGCCATCCATAATTGGTAGTCGCTCACTTCAAGGGCCGGATTGGTCTCGGCATTGAAGCAGTTCATCTCGTCAAAGAACAAAGGCGGGCAGTAGTACGGACAATCCCGATACAGGTCGTTAGCGAACTGAATAAATTTTTTCAGTTCACGTTTGGTACGTATTTCACGAATTACAACTGCCATAGTGTGGAGCATAGGGGAGTCGAACCCCTGACCTCAACATTGCGAACGTTGCGCTCTACCAACTGAGCTAATACCCCTCGCTTGCATCAGAACTTCGCGTGATTCGCGACCACGTCGCTCGATGACGCCTACGTTCTGTGCTACGCTCTTCGGTCGGCAAACACTGCGTGGTTTACCTCCCGAGGAATAATTCTATAAATCGCGTCAATTTATGTGGAGCTAGCGGGAGTCGAACCCGCGTCCAAACAAGGAACAATCCTGCTTTCTACACGCTTATCTTGGCCTTGATTTTCGTCCGGCGGCAAGACCCAAGCCACCAACCCCCGGCTTATCTGCTAAAACTTTCGACACCGTATCGCAGCCTACGGTCTCTATTCTGTGTATTTCCGCACCGCTATATCCGTTGAGCCCACAGACTCGGCTCGGAGCGATGTCTCGTTCAGACGCCTTGCATCCGAATAGGCTAATCTACTGTACTTCGATTAAGCAGCGAGAGCATACTCATAGTTGCCAGTTATATTTTGAAGCGAGATTCACGAGCGTTGCCTCATTGCTCGGCGTGCTTACACAACCATTCTACCTGCTGTCAAAACCAGATAGCCCCTTCGCTCGGACTCACGAAGTCCTCGCCAGGTTATTATTTAAAAAAAGCGTGCAAAATTACTGCTTTTTTTTGAATTGTGCAAATTTATTTGGATTTTTTTTGTGCATGTCGATTTTTTTATGTAATTTTGCAGTCAAATTAATACATGCTATGAAACGTCTTTCTCTTTTCCTGTTTACGATTGTAGTATTTTTTGCTTCGTGCTCGCAGTCAAACCCCTATCTGCAGATGGCCGAATCGATTGCGCAGTCGGAGATGAAGCACAATCCCGAGTTATGGACCTGCGACGGAGCTGTTAAGCCCAAATGGGAGTACACCCCTACCCTCATGGCGCGGGCGTTTGTGGAGTTGTATAATGAGACGCAGGACAGCGTGTATCTGAAGCACGCGCTGCGGTTTGCGGATCAGTTCATCGGAGAAGACGGTTCGATCCTGACGTACAAGCAGAGTCTGTATAACATGGATCGCATCCAGGGTGGTAATTTTCTGATTCTGCTGAACGCTATCCATCCTGAACCGCAGTACGCGATTGCCATCGAGACCTTGCGGGATCAGTTACGAGAACAACCGCGTACGGAGGAAGGTGGTTTCTGGCACAAGCAGGTGTATGCGCATCAGATGTGGTTGGACGGGCTGTTCACCGGCACGACGTTCTATGCCCGGTATGCAGCCTATAAGCCGGAACCGGAGGCATGGAGCGATGTCGCGCGCCAGTTCCTTATTATCGACGCGCACACGCGTAAGGCGAATGGGCTCAACCATCACGGTTGGGACGAGAGTCGTCAGATGGGTTGGAGCGATCCGGAGACCGGTTGCAGTCCCGAGACCTGGGGACGTGCGGAGGGATGGTACGTGATGGCGTTGGTGGATGTACTGGAGTTGATGCCGGCGGACCAACCGGAACGACCGCAACTGGTGGCGATTCTTAACCGCGTGATGGAGGCGCTGCTGGCCGTACAGGATCCGGAGACGCATCTATGGTACCAAGTGCCGGACAAGGGGGATCAGGAGGGTAACTACCTGGAGTCCACCTGCTCGGCGATGTACTGTTATGCGATGGCCAAGGGTGCACGGCTCGGTATACTGGATCCTTCGTACAAGGGTGCGGCGCAGCAAGTGCTGGAGGGACTGAAGACGCATAAGATTGCGTATAACGAGGACGGAACGCTCTCGCTGACGGACTGCTGCGCGGTAGCGGGTCTGGGTGGTAATCCTTACCGCGACGGGACGTACGACTACTATATCCATGAGCGCATACGCAAAGACGACCCCAAAGGAGTCGCCCCGCTTATTCTTGCTTGTATCGAGTTATCCAAGTAATCGTTTGTTTTTTTTCATTTTTATCAGAACGGATACCCTATACCGAAGTTGACGCGGATGGCATCGAGGGCAGAGGGGATATTGTAATATTTGGTAATCGGTGCATTGTAGTTAACATTACCTTGTTTGTCGTAGCGGAAGGTCTGGTAGGGTGCATGGATACCCACGCCAACATCGAGCCGTACCACGAGTCCGTCTATATCGAGTCGCAGACCGGCACCGGTGCCAAGTGCGATTTGTTTGGCAAAATCCGGATTGTTGATAATCCCGTCGTACAGCGTTTCGGGTATCTCCAGACGCGTGAGATAATCATAGTATCCGGCGGCTTTGAACAGGTCCACGGTCGAGTACCAGTTCCACACGTTACCGGCATCGAGGAAGGCGGCACCGTACAATTTCCACACAATCGGGAAACGCAATTCAAAATTGGCCTCCAGCTTCACATCTCCGGAATGGAAGAAGTTCTGGTTGTACTTGGCCGAGAAGAAATTACCCGGTCCATACGCATAAGGGGAGGCCGCACGGAGACTGTTAGGTCCACCTGTATAGAACGCCTCCGAGAGGGGACTGAAATGCGAATTGCCGAGTGGTATATTCGCTCCGGCAAAGAAGCGGGTGGCAATCGTGACCCGGTCGGTGAGGTTGAACTTGTTTCTCAGTTCAGCAGACAACTTAACAAACTGGTTGAAAGTGATCTTACCGAGCGGTTTTTCTTTCTCGTTCCAAGTGCGCCCGAAGAGTCCGTAGAGGGCGTTGATCAGGTTACCGGACTCCTTGAGACCCAAATTGAGCATCGTATTCACCGCACGCTTGGAGCGGTAGTTATCGTAGATAAAATTGTAGCCTATGGACGGAATAAACTCATCGCCGGCGAGCACTTTGATCAGCTGCGGGTACTCTGCCGCTTTGTCAAGCAGACTGTCCGTCTCCGCTTTCATCAGTACGACGGAGAGCGAGAAGGGGGTGAATGCATGCGTGATATACTCGTTATTGGCCGAGCGGATGAAATAGGTGAACGAACCGGTTAGTTTATGCACACCGTATCCGCCGGCGATGTTCTCGTACTGGTAACCCAACATGTACCGGGTATCACCTTGGGGGTTGTTCTCTCCCGTCCAATGCAGGTACGGGAAGACGAGGGACGCGTTGACACCCAGTTTGTACGTATCAGTCTTCTTCGGGTCCCCCGGGTGACGGTTACGTAGCGCCCAGAAATAAGCACCGTTTCCTTTGAGCGTGAACTGTTCGCCCCTACCAAACACATTCTTGATGGTCGATTTGAGGGTCAGATCCGGACCGATACTGTTGTTGGATCGGTACGCCACACCGGCATCGGCGGCAAGACCATACACACGGTTGATACTATCCCCTCGATACCAGTCCTTTCGTCTCCAATCCTTGGTAGCCCGCACGGCGAGTCCGGACTTGTACAGTTCACCTTCAAGCATGTTATTGTAATCCCGTTGCGAATAAAGCCGCAGCAGGACGTTGCCGTCTTTGGTCAGTTTATAGTCCGCGGTGAAGTTATTGAACATACCCGTCGTCTCATTGATCTCGGGATTGTCCGTGAGGGTAGAGCCCAAGGTGATACGCAGTTTGTCTTTGAGGAAGGACTTACTGATGGAGATGTTCATATCGTTGGTCGTACCGGAGGCATGACTACTCTGACCGCTACTGAAATCGATATCGATGAACTTACCCACTTTGGAATTGGACATGGCCGCATTGATACGACTGTTGATGATCGAAGAGAGGGCGTATCCGTCGCGTTGTGCCGCCACGTTACTCTCGCCCACGTACATACCGGTTGCCAAGAGTGTAGCCGCCAGACCTTCGCGTGTTCCCTCATCCACGGATGCCAGTTCACGCGTAACTTCTTCATCCTCCGGGGCTTCCAGGAAAAAACCAATGCTATTAAGACCGATCGAGTCCACCACCCCGTTCAGACGCACACCGGTGGTAAAGTCCACCCGGCGGGTGTCTTCATCATCGGACTCTACATCCGCTTTCACTTGCTGCGAAGCGGAGATGGCTAACTGCGTCTGCCCTATCGGACCGTGAAATGCGATGTGACTGCCGGAATCCACATGGAAAGGCATGATGGGGTACGCCTTGGGGGAATACCGCACAAAACCGTCATCCACGTTGATCTGCCCGGAGAGGGATAGCGAGTCGATATTGGATACCGGACAATGGACAGATACCGTACCGTGGGGTTTGACTTGTGCCAGGTTTTTCTTGTCGATCGGGTATGTGATATCGGTCGTCGGAAGGAGCGTCAGATCCACATCCGCGATGATACTGTCGAGCGGACCGATGACCCGACCGTGGATGTCGGTGGCTAACTCACCATAGACAGGGAACGGACCACCTTGCGTCAGTTTGACCGGCGCAAAACTGTCTGCCTCGAGTTTTATATCCAGCCGCATACTATCCAGATCCAGACCACCGCTCAGCGCCAGATACGTACTGTCGGCGGCATAGACAGGCAGACCGTTGAGATCGATATGGTTATGGCGCATGATGATGGGTGTCTGACCGAGACTGATACCTATCTCATACGGTTTGTATTGTGCCACTACGCCGAGTGGTTTCATTTCGGCAGAGATATCTGTCTTATGAGGTAACCCGTCCACCGTAGCAGACGCACGTACCGCACCCTGGATGGCGATGTCGTTCGGTAGGGTCACAAAACTATGCACCAGTTCGAGCGGTATATCATCCAGATAGACACTCGCGCGCAGAGCGTTGGTGTACAGGGAAGAAGGGGCTATCTGCAAATCAATCGCATGACTGCCCAAGTCTTTATTGGTATAGTGGATACTATCCATTTTCAGTTCTCCGTTGCCATACAAGTCGCGTCCCTCACGCCTCAACTCCAACCGAAAAGCAGCATCGGTACAGAGATCATAAAAACTCATCGCACCGTCTGTGAGGCGTGTATCTGCGCCTAAAGACACTTGCGTCTGTCCTTCCGTCATAGTAAGTGCCAATCCGGTGTTCAGATCCGGCAGACGCATGTGGGTAAAGCGAATTGTGGAAGGTGAAAGGAGGAACGCTGTTTGGTTAGAGTCCGAACGCAGGGAGAGCGATACCTCGTTGAAGTCCAATCCCGTACTATCGATGATAGCTTGTATCGGACTGCCTTTGCGTAAAGCTATGTTGGCACAGATAGCCGGTATCTTGCGGCGAATCGTATCCAATACGGTCAGATCTTCCAAAGAGGTCAGGGCATGCAGTACCGCCGAGTCACTCACGGTATGAACGAGCGGTTGAATCCGATCAATAAGCGTCATCAGCGGCATCGGAGATGCGATATCGGCTTCCAGACCGGGCATCGTGAGTGCCAGCGAGGTGACACTGTCCGTAGTGCCTTCAAAGGAGGTATGAGAGAGGTTGTAGGGACCGTATATCGCTTCGTCCAAACGCAACTTAACATGCGACACCATCGGTCGTTTGGGGTTGATACCCTTTCCTTTTGCCTCTATATCGCCGGCAAGCGATACATGCGGAAGGTTCGGGACAAACGCAGAAAGGTTGACTCGGTCGATATGCACCGTTGCATCGTACGCCTCATCGTCGATATCGTACGAAGCACGGAGGCTGGCTTTACTGCCTTGGTACTCCGCCCCTCCGCTTGCCTCCACACGCATCGTCTCAAGGTTCATCTGCGTAGCATAGAGATCTGCGTTTGCCCCCATCTTATCGGAGCGCACATGCAGTCCGTCACTCGTGATCAGATTATTGTTCAGATCCACCGCTGCGTTGCCGTAGATCGTATCTACCGGTATAAGGAGAGGCCCCAACGAGAAAGTCAGATCGCCTATATTCAGTCGGCGGGCATCATAGACGTTCGCGCCCACATCCACCAAAGCCTGTGTGGACAAATAGCCCGTGCGGATATCCATATTCAAAGGCGTCATCGCATAATGGATGTTTCGTAATTCTCCGTCCGGAATGTCAAAGGCCAACAAGAGCGGTGTGGTATCCTTTGCCGTCGTATCTGGCGTTTCCCGCAAGTCAATCGCCACATCGGCATCATGCAGACGCAAGCCGTGCAGGGGGTACTTGCCTTCGGCAATAAGCAGTTGCGGACTCGATACCTCCAACCGTCCGACGATAGCATCTACACCCACGGAGGCGATGAGACTGTCGGAATGGAAGGTCGTGTTCTCCAGACACAAGGCATCTACCTGAATAGGTATGTGCGTAAAATCCTGAATCCTTACTCCTGCATCCTGAATCTTCGCTACCGCTTTCAGTCGCAAAGCACGGGTATAGATCAGGGTATCCTGTCCGCGGTGCCCGACAAAGAGACTGTCAATCTGCACTTCAACCGGCAAATCGGCTTCTCCCTTATAGGCACGGTACAGCACCATCGGTGAATGGTGAAAAGGCGACAGGTAGAGTCCGCCAAGGTCGATATCGAAGTCGGTCTTCTCGTTGGCGATCTTCACTCCTTCCTGCAAAAAAGCCACGCGGCAGGTAGGTGTCACCACGATACCTGTCACGACAATCAGCCCCATCAGTATCAAGCTCAGGATCAGGCCTAATACGATTAAGATAGTATTAGAAACTCTTCTGAATACCAAATTTCAACCCGTACATACCCGGTGTAAAATGACTCGCCAATAGGTTCTTGAGCTTACCAGAAAAGACAATGACGTCGTTCGTATACTCATTATACCGTTCGATCTCACCGGTCCATTCATTCTCTTTTTCATAGAAATAGGTTGTACCGCTATATCCGAGGCTGAGGATGGAGAAGAAGATCTGGAACGAGCGCTTGCGGGAGAACTGATACGTGATGACCGGCGACACTTGTACACCGTACACGGCCTTGTAACGCAAACCCTCATAATCAGTACCGGCAGCGGAACCGCTGGCGACACTCGGAAAATCCATACCACCGTAGAGGTGCGCCTCCAACCAGATACCCACCTTCTCATTAAACAACGTCTTCATCCGGTAACGCACATAAGGCGTCACGTTCCAACTGCCTTGCCGCACACGCAGATCCTCGGACACGGTCTGACCTAAGAGATTCTCGTACGTGTAGGTGGTGTAGGTGTCCTGATAGCTACCACCCAGACGCAGACCCAGGTGCACGCGCTCTTTCAAACGCCAGCCGATCTCCGGCTCCACCGTGACGGACCAACCGTTCTCTTTACGTGACGTACGCGAGTCGTGGTGGAAATAGATATCGAAGTTATAGCCGTAGTAGAGTTTCTGCTTCCATAGCGGGATTTCTTCGGCAGGGGCTGCAAGCACACTGTCATTGACGGTTTGTGTTTCCCCGACTACGGTGGCTACTCCACCCAAACCTGCTGCCAGAGGATCACTGCCATTTTGGGCACTTGCGGTAGTCATACTGAGCACTACCGCGGCAATCATCCAATAAAATTTATGCATGTTTTTCATCATTTTTATTTTCTGGTTTATCATTCTCACTCATGTTCGTATAGAACAGTTTGACCACACGTTTGGTGACCACGGTTTTCCGCAATGCATGTTGCACTTTGTCCGCATGCGCCAGGAAGGTCTCTTCATTCGATCCGGAGCTCTGTTGCTCTGCCATCTCCACCTCTTGTTCACGGGTGTCGATCTTGGTCTTCAACCGCGGGGAGGCATGGTTATAGAAGAAGGTATAACAGGGTACGGTAGCCTTCATGATGTACGGTGTGAGGAAAGTGGTCAGCACCGATGCCGCCACGATGATGGGATAGATAGCCGGATCGGTGACCCCAAGTTTGCTTCCCAAAGCAGCAATGATGAACGAGAACTCACCGATCTGCACGAAAGAGAATCCGGTGGACATCGCGTCCATCATGGTCTCACCACCCCACCAGCAGCCGAGTGTACCGAAGGTAATCATACCGAGGATAACGACCACCGAGACGATGAGGATCGACGGCCAGTACTCCACCAGTGAGCCCGGGTTGATCATCATACCCACGGACACAAAGAAGATGGCAGCGAACACGTTCTTGAGCGGAGCCATGAGTTTCTCAATCCGGTGGGCTTCCAGCGTCTCTGCCAGCACCATACCCATCACGAACGCACCGAGTGCGCTACTGAAACCGGCTTCTTCTGCCGTCAGCACCATACCCAAGCAGAGACCCAAAGCCAAGATGATGAGCGTCTCATCGTTAAGGTATGGACGTACCTTGCGTAGGAACGTGGGGATGATGAGAATACCCACCACAAACCATACGACCAGCGTCACCGCCAGGACGCCGACTTTCTTTACCAGTTCGACGCCCTCAAAACTATTCTTAACCGCGATACTGGAGAGCAGCACCAAGAGCACGACGGCTACGATATCCTCGAGAATGAGGATACTCGTTGCACCCTTGACGAAGCGTGCTTTACTCAGTCCCGCCTCATCAATGGCCTTCATCACGATAGTTGTACTGGACATACATAACATCGCAGCCAGGAAGAGCGAGTTCATGTTATCCAGCAGTGCAAAACGTCCTACACCGTATCCCAGCACCATCATACCGATAATGATGGTTGCCGCACCGATGAGTGCCGTTTTACCACTCGATACCAGGTTCTTGAGACGAAACTCCAGACCGATACAGAAGAGCACGAAAAGCACACCGATATTTCCCCACGCCTCGACGTTCTCGGGGTTCACGATGTTCTCCCCCAAGAGGTTCGGTCCCACTAAGATACCGGCGACGATGTAACCCAGCACAACCGGTTGTTTCAACAACTTGAAAAGCAGACTCACGATGCCTGCCGTGATCATCAAGATATATAAATCATGTACCATTTTACTTCAACTTTTTACCCGTTACGTCATATCGCTCGTTGTTGCGGATGATGATGACATGACCGTTTTCGAGGATCTTATAGGGACACTGTCAGACCCGACAAATGAGGATAACCGAAGGCGGAATTATACAGGGCGCATCCGAATAAGAGCGCCGCAGAGATTATTAATCAACCTTGATATCTGTATTCACATTCTTGCTTCCCCACAACGCATAGTAGAGGATATACGCTACACCGATGATGGGCACGATATAACTGAGCAGAATATTATGCGCCGCCACGATACTCTGGATATACGGTACGACACCACCGCCGACCACCATCATCATGAAGATACCCGAAGCTTTCGCCGTATATTTACCGAGTCCTTCGGTTGCCAGGTTGAAGATACAACCCCACATCACCGAGGTACACAGACCCACGAGGATAATCAGCAGGGCTGCAATCGGCATCTGTGCTACTGCGAAGTCCCAACCGGTAGGCATGTTGATCATCACTTTGTCGCCCAGCAGCATCGCAGCCACCATCAGCACGATAGCCACCACCGATACGCAGCAAATCATCGTCTTGCTGCTCACCTTACCACCGACGAACGAACCGATCGTACGACCAACCAGCATCAGCAGCCAGTACAGACCGGCTACGAAACCTGCGGCTGCAAAACCTACCAGCGGATTCAGATAACTGATGAGCGTGGCCGGCACACCAACCTCTATACCTACATAGAAGAAGATAGCGATCACACCTAAGGTCAGGTGACGGAAAGCCCACGGGCTGCGCTCGTACGTGATCTGCTGACCTGCGCCTGCCGGTTCTGCCAGCGGGGTAACGAAGATGATCAGGAACAGCAACGCAAAGACGCACATGGCGATGTAGAGCATGATGTTCACATCCGCTATCGTCTTGCCAGCCAGGCTCTCACCGATGATAGCACCGACCAGCATCGGGGTCAAGGTACCGGACAGCGAGTTCAGCGTACCGCCGATCATGTTGAGCTGGTTACCGCGGTTACCGCCGCCACCGAGCAGGTTAAGCATCGGGTTGGTCACAGTGTTGAGCATACAAACGCAGAAACCGCAGATCAGCGCACCACCCAGATAGACCGCAAAACTGCCGGCCATACCGCTGAGCCATTGTACGACAATACCGATAAAACCGAGTGCGATAGCCGTCAGCGCGGTCTTCTTATAACCGAACTTAGCCAGAAAATTACCTGCTGGGATACCCATGATCAGGTACGCCAGGAAATTAAACAGGTTACCTAACATACCCATGCGCTCTGCTTGAGCCGGGTCGTCAAAAGAAGCACCCCAGATCTTACCGACCGGAGCAGCGAGGTTGGTCACAAACGCGATCATCGCATAGAGGAACATCATCGCGATGATGGTGATGATTTGCAAGGAATTAGACTTTTTCATAATGCTATTTAAAATAATGGAGAAGGATACTCTCCGGATTCAACCAACTGTTTAAACTTAGCCACCACCATCGGTCGGTCTTCCGCGTAGGTCACGCCAAACCACTTGGAAGTGGTATCCAGTACGCGGCAGGATGCTTTACCGGCAGCAATGAGGTCGTTGACGAGCGTCGGGATATAGAACTCGGACTTCAGTTCCTGTCCTCTCTGAGCCAGGAAAGTACGGAAAGCGGCTTCGGTGTATTCGAAATACTCCGGCGTGAAGCCCCACATATTCATCGACACCGGCGTGTTAGGTTCAAGCGGTGTATCGACTCCGTCTTCGGTAAAGACGATCTGTCCGTTCTTGGTCTCTATCTTCGTCCGCTCCACCACATCCGTCAGACATCCGTCGGCATCCGTCGTGCATACACCGCGGCTGACCGTACCGTGCTCACTGAGCGTGTTGCATACGCGGTAACCCACCATGCAGTAACGTCCCTGCGTACCCTCGATCGATTGCAGATACTGAGCCAGTACACGGAACGAATCGCGACCATAGAAATCATCGGCATTGATGACAGCAAACGGTTCGTGAATGATGTCCTTACCCATCAGGATCGCATGATTGGTACCCCAGGGTTTGGTACGCTCCGGATTAAAGGAACAACCCGCCGGCACGGCATCCACCGATTGGAAACACACCTCGCACGGCACTTTGTCCGCATACTTAGACAGCACTTTCTCACGGAAGTCGGCTTCAAAATCCTTACGTATCACAAAGACCACTTTGCCAAAGCCCGCGCGCAGCGCGTCAAAGACACTGTAGTCCATGATTGTCTCCCCATGAGGACCCAGCCCGTCCAGCTGCTTCAATCCTCCGTAACGGCTACCCATTCCGGCAGCTAAAATAAATAATGTCGGTTTCATATTACTCATTTTGCACAATTTTGCGTGCAAAATTACACTTTTTTTTTGGAATATGCAAATATTTGTATATTTTTATAAAGAAAAGCTTCTAGAGTCAGGTGCAATCCATACACGGAAATCCGCCTCATCGGTAGCGAACCATACACGACTATCGAAGCCGTTCTTGGCTTCATGCCAGTAGCCTAAATCTTCTTTGGTTAGCGTGAACGTTACTTCTTTCGTTTCACCGGCAGGAATGAAGATTTTTTGGAAGCCTTTGAGTTCGCATATCGGTCGTGCCAAGTCACCGAAGAGTTGACGAACATACAGTTGCGACACTTCATAAGCATCGGTTGTGCCGGTATTCGTAATCGTAGCACGAACGGTCCATCCATCATCGTTCTTTGTTACCTCTGTCTCGCTATATTCGAAAGTAGTGTAACTCAAACCGTAACCGAAGGGGAAGAGTGGTTCTGTAGCGGTCTCGAGCCAGCAGGACGAATAGCCTACAGAGAATTGTTTGGCTCCCACGGGGATATCGTCTATCAGCACCGGCGGATCATAGGTAGGACGACCGGTATTGAGGCGGTTATAATATAGCGGAACCTGTCCCACCATCTTGGGGAACGTCATCGGCAGTCGTCCGGAAGGAACGGCCTTACCGGTGATCACATTCGCCAAACCAGGACCCGCCATCGTACCACCGTGGAAAGAGTAGAGCACTGCATCCGCCATCTCCGTTTCCGCACCAATCGTCAACGGACGACCTGCCATCACGATGAGCACAATCGGTTTGCCGGTCTTCTTCAGTTCAGTCAACAGCGCCGTTTGTGCACCGGGTAAGGATATGTCTGCACGGCAACGTGCTTCTCCGGACAGGATCGCTTCCTCGCCGGCAAAGAACAAGATCACATCGCTCTTCTTGGCTGCCTCAACTGCTTTGGCGAAATACACCGTCGATTTATCGCGCGAATAAGTTAATCCCGGCTCATAAACCACCTTCATCCCCGCTTCTTGTAAAGCCTTTAGCGGGGTTACACTATGCTCGGGTTCTCCGTCAAAGACCCAGGTACCGAGTTGCTCTTTTTGCTGGTCAGCCATAGGACCTGTGATGAGAATGGATGAATGGGTGAAGGGGTGAATGTTTAATGGTAAAACTCCGTTATTCTTGAGCAACACCGTTCCTTGCTCCACCGCTTCGGTAGCAAGGGCAAGTGCCTCATCGGTATAAGCAATCGGTTCTTCTTCCGGTACGTACGGATTCTCAAAGAGTCCCAAGCGGTATTTCATGCGCAAGATCGAGCGCACGCATTCGTCAATCTGACTCTCTTTCACTTTCCCTTCTGCGACTAACTCCGCCAGGTAATCGTGGTAGATATTGCCCTGCATATCCATCTCCATGCGGGCGTGGATGCAACGAAGCGCTGCCTCCTTCTTATCGGCACAGAGTCCATGCGGTACCAGATCCGAACCCGAACCCCAATCGCTGACGAGTAGGGCATCCGAATGCCATTCGTCTCGCAGGATATCTACATTCAGATGTTTGTTCGCCGACGAAGGCAGTCCGTTGAGTGCATTGAATGAGCACATCAGACTCATCGCCCCCGCATCGACAGCCGCTTTGAAAGGCGGCAGATAGACATCGCGTAACTGTATCTCCGGTATCCAGGTTGTATTATAATCGCGTCCGCCTTCGGACACCGCATACCCGGCAAAATGCTTGACACACGCCGCCATCTGATGACTCTGATAGCCTCTGACGACCGCCGCGGACATCTGCGAAGTGAGATACGTATCTTCGCCGTACCCTTCCGCCACACGTCCCCAACGGGGATCACGCGCCACGTCCACCATCGGTGAGAACGCCCAACGGATACCGGCCGAGACCGCCTCGTCTGCGGTCAAAGCCGCCGCTTGCTCCACCAGTTCGGGATTCCAAGTCGCACCCTGACCCAGCGGTATCGGATAGATCGTACGGAAACCATGTATCACATCGCGTCCCACCAACAAGGGGATTCCCAGACGCGTCTCTTCCACCGCCATGCGTTGCAGACGGTTCACTTCCTTTGCGCCGATGATATTGAAGATAGAACCCACCTTCCCTTCACGGATAAGCGGTTCTTTGATATCCGCATCCCATTCCGGATCGAGTTGGTTCATCTGTCCGATCTTCTCTTCCAGCGTCATCCGCGAGAGCAGATCATCTACAAAACGCTCTTCGTCACTCTTGTGTGCGCACGAGCATACGGCCGTCAACAGTATAGACAGCACCGTTACGCGAAATATAGAGGTGTCCATCTTTGATGAATTTGTAATTGGTGATTGATGATTGGTGATTTATGATGCCAGTCTCCGGATTATCACATCGACCGGAGCCGTACACTTCGATTTCCCATAAAGATACACCGTAACCGGTGTTACGGGCATGACATAGGATCTTCACGTACCGTCCGGAGGCGGTAACCGGAATCGATACATTGCCTCCGGCACCGGTCGCCGTGGTATACAGCTGTTCGTAGGCTACTGCATCATCGCTGACCAGTATCTCGTAGGAAGTCGCATATGCCGCTTCCCAGTAGAGGCGAATCGAATCCAAGAGATAACACTGCTGCAGGTCCACTTCGATCCACTCTTCGTCCTGATGCCTACTGCCCCAACGGGTAGTCAGATCACCATCCGTGGCAAAAGCCGCTCCCATAGAGGCTTCGTACTCGGAACCGGAAGCCGTGGTCGGTTTGCCGAGCGCCAGATTGACAGCTGAATAAGGCAATATATGAACGATCGCCTCAGCGCTCATCTCAAAGCAATTGAAGTGAAGTGTTTGTGTCCCTAACTGCGTCGCACGGAAGGTCTCTCGGCAGGTGTCAACCGGTTCGCCGAACTGGTTAATCGGACAGATCTCAAAGGTCTGCGTATCGCCTATCGGCATCGTTACCTCTGCCGGATAAACCACAATAGAGTCCACGTGTTCCGTCTCCATCACCACGATCGTCAGCGAAGCCTGACAGCCATCCAACGTGCGCGTCTCTGTAAACAGTCCGTAATCGGGATAAGTCAACTGTTCACCCGTTGCAGAGATCACCGTTCCTTCGCAGTTATAAGCCGTAGTGGTAAGGGTCGTTGTCTGCCCCTGATAGAGTATCGTATCGGTGGCAGAGAGGGCAATCGCAAACACCTTCGTCGGGTCACAAGTCAGCGGTCGTCCGTAGGCCTCCAACTCATACAGCGATGTACCGTATTGGGTAGCACGTTGCAGACCCGTCAAACGGATATAGCGTGCGCGACTATTGGTGATTTGTGATTGGTAATTGGTGATTTGGATTTTCTCCACGCCTCCGGCGGAGTTGAGAGTGACAGTGCGCCAAGTGGTATTATCATCGCTGAGACCTAACTCATACTCGGTGGCATAGGCCGTCTCCCAACGTAAGATGATATGGTCGATATAGCATACCTGCTCCAGATCCACGATCACGTACTCACCGTCCTGATGCGCCGATCCCCAGCGGGTCGTCGTATTTCCATCCGTCAGGTTCTCCTTGAGACATCCTGCATTCTCTTCGGACGAAGCCGTGACTGGTTTATGCAGCGCCAGATTCGGATACGGCAAATCCCATGCCATCGGATCGGGTTCGATCTCGTCCTGCTCATCCTCTATGGTCGTAGTGGTCTGCGTTTGTGTACCGCAGATGAGTGTCAGTCCATGCGGTACCGTAACCGTGGTATCTACCGCACCAAAGAAATGAACGCTCAGATTGGTATTGCCGACGTTATAGACGGCATAGGTTGTACTGCCACTCAGCGTATCCGTATAGGCACACGCCATAGGATGGTTGGCGTATATATCATAGCGTTTCTCGCCGATTGCTTTATGAGTATGGGCGAGCCAATAGGTGATACCACCCGTGTCGGGGTTCTTAGCCAGCGCTTTGCCCATATTATCCATACGATTCCATACGCGTACTGCAGAGTCGGCGTCAAACAAAGAGAGGTACGATAGGCACACATTCCCCAGACCGGACTCGTCACCCAAACCACCTTGCGGCGCTTCATAATCGCCCACCTCTTTGGCAGCATACATCTGCGTATAATCCCAGCGCGCAAAAGGCAGATCTTCGCAGAAGGCATTGGTCAGGATCGGCGAGATAGGTAACCATTGGATCGAGTGCATCCATACGGGGTCACCCGAGAACCATGTCCACCAACCTACTCCTTGCATCGTCAGGTTACAGCAATAAGGATGGTTGTATTTGGTAAAATCGATATTGCGCCGTTGGCGGTCAAACCAATACTCGGACGTAGCGCGAGTCTCCAATGTATAACCCATGATCCCGGCTTCGAGCATTTCCTGATCCTGCAAGGCGGCACCTAACATCCACACGCCACCCCATCCTTGTATGGCTTCCGAGGTCGACTCCTGTCCGTTCCCGTTACCGCCGTTACCCAATCCGCCGGCGAACGAATGACCGCAATAGGGGTCGAGTGTCCGGAACCAGGGTTCGTCTGCCGAACGTTGCCAGTTGGCATAGTCACGTGCCACCTCGCGCGCCATCGGTCCGTACTGCTGACGGAAATCATCATCCAGCATACAGAGCAATGCCGAGGAGTAGATGAAATAACCGTAATGAAAATGATGGTCATTGAAGGTATCGGAGTCATACGACGGATCCATGCCGATGAGCGCACCCCAGCGCGGGTAACGGGCGAAATAATACCGTTCTTCGCCTGGCGTATAAGTGTACCAGTCGATGAGCACCTCTTTGAGTCGTTGCTTGGCCATACGGAAAGTAGCGGTATCGCCCATCTGCAAGGCAAAGGTCATATAATGCGCCATCTGCGTCAGACCCTTACCACCCCAATAGGTGTCCCCACCAAACGAACCACGCTTCGCGTAATCCGCATTCAGTTCCGTCATGCGAGTAGCCGAGAAATCATCCTTCCAGTCCATCGGAGCGGGGAAATACGGCAGGAAACCGTGCACCGGATAAGTAAACGTAAAGTCATTGCCTTCCGCCAAACGCATCTGACCACGGGGGGTCAAATAGTGGAAAGTGGAAAGTTGAAAGTTGAAAGACGCATAATAATGATGCGGCAAGAAGCCCATCAGCACCGATTGATCCACATGAAAAGTGGTTGAGAGCGAAGAAGTATTCGCATCGTAGTGGTAAGTCATGGTCGTCTTCCGCGGGATACGGAAAGCGTACGGAGTCACCGTAGTGACATCCAGCCCATCCGTCAGTAACGCGACGCTCAATTGGTTGGTTTGCTCAAACACCGCATACTTGGCCGCATCGGGATTGGTGACGGTCATCTGAATGCCGTTCGACTCGAGCCACACGATAGGCGAACCGTGCATACAGGTCACACGCACCCAGTCCTCTTCATGCCGCACGATGAATGACATCATGAAATCCGACCAACTGTCCACAAGACACTCCATCTTCGGATTGGGTTTGGTAGCATGCTCCGGTGTCAGATTGATATGCAAGGGAGTGTCCCATTTGACCTCGCAACCTGTCGGTTCCCAATGATCAGGATAACCGATATCGATACCGTTATCGGTAGCTTCCACCCATCCGGGGTACATCCAGATTTTTCCCGTCCACTCGTTCACCAAAGCATAGGTCCACCAGTCGTTCGTAGGCAAGGCTATCGTGCCCTGACGGCTACCGTTCGCCGCTCCCAGACGCGCGAGCAACGAATCCGGCAGATAGAGCGTACGATGCTCCATCTGATAAGCCTGACACCCGCCATGATCGGCAGTCCGGCTCTTAGTCAACGGCACATACGAGGCATACGAACCGGAACCGACGGGGACGGGAGTCTGGGCCCACAACGCAATACTGACTAATAAACTTAACGAGATACCGAGATACCGGGATACCGAACTTACGAGTTTCATAAATTATAACTTCACCATAATCGTTTCTACACTATTGGCTGGCATATCAATCGTAGCGACATATTCGCCGATCTGCAACGGGAAAGTGGTTGCTTTACCGGTATTGAGGATATTGACGGCGATCGATCCGTCCTGTTTGGCAACCGCACACACATGCAACGGCAACCCTTCACCGTTCACCCGTTCACCGTTCACCTTTATCACCGTATCTCCCGGTCGCATGGAACGGCTGAACTGCTTGAGCACGTAGTAATAGGGCGTGAAATAGAGGATATCGTTTTGATAATCGACCATCAACATCGCACCGCAGTGATTGAACACGTGCGTCGGTCCGCCAATTGAATCCAATACGGCGTTCCAATCGATATAACCGGTTAACCAATGGTTCAAACCGTCGATGATATAGGTAGCATAGCGATGCGTAACGGCATATTTGGGATGCCATTCCGGCCACCAGGGGGTCGAGTACGCCCAATCAGTCGCATTGGCATTCCACCAGAAGCTGTCGTTATTGAACCAGCAACACTCTTTGTATCCCTCGTAGTCACTGACGCCCGGCCAACCGTCCCGACCGAGGTTGTCCACACAACCTTCGGTATGAATGAGTCGTTTGTCCGGATGAGCAGCATGGAGCGAATCCAGCACTTCGGGGAAGCAACTGATGGTCGAACCGTACCAATGAAGGGCGGTACCGTCCGTGTAGCGGTTTGCCAACGAGTCACCGAAGATAGCAGCCGTATAAGGAGCGGCTTCAAACGTGTTCTGGTCAAAACCTAAGATCTTGACCTCTTCAAAACCGTTCAGCTGCAACTGCGGTCCCAGATAGCGTCCAATCAGTTCCGCTTCCACAGCCGGCGACAGATGCATCGACTCCCATGAGCCGTCATTACCCATCGGTTCATTCTCCGGGGTAATAGCCCAGAAATGTATCCCGGACTCGCGATAAGCCTCCAGATACTTGATATAATAGCGCGCAAACGCATCGTAGTATTCCGGCAACAAGGCTCCTCCGTACCGCTTCTGTCTGTCAAAGAACTGCTTGTTATCTTTCATCCATGCCGGTGCCGTCCAAGGCGAAGCCACCAAACGCCATTCATTATCTTGCTGACCTGCCTTTATTGCCGCTATCTCGTGGATACACTGCCACATATCGTATAGCTCATCCTGAATCTGCGGATACTCCTCTTTAGAGAATCCGTCTTGATGCACCGCCATCGAGAACGAATCCAGCGCTATATCTCCGTCCGCGTCATCAAACGAGTAATGCCCTTTGAGTGCAAAGTCCGACGAGCCCACCACGGTACGACTGGCGCTGAAATTGGCCCCGTCCTCTCCGTACATCTCCTTGAGCACAGCATGCCGCTGTTCGGGACTCAGACACGCCAGCACAAAGACGGATGACTCGGTGATCGAGTTTCCGAAACCGTCAATGGTCTGCCGTTGTTCTTCGGGCTGCACAACGATAGCACCGTCCACGGTACCTTTATGAAAGACTACTGCCTCTTTCTCGGCACACTTGTCTCCGGCTTCCGAAGTAAGCCACACATGACTCGACGGCACTTTGGCCGTACATGCGGTAAGCGCACAAAGTGCGAATAAAATCACTTTACGCATAGTTGCAATTCTAAATTATTGATTTGTCCGTCGCGGGCAAAGATATGAGCGCTCTGCTCTTTGGTTAACGTCGCTTTGGCATTATTCAGATAAGCAATTTGCGGTTCTCCTTCTATCTTGAGACGATAAGTAATATGGGTACCGCAATAATCAAATTGAAGGGTGTCTCCTATAAAATCTTTGGGGATGATGACCATCGGACTGAATGTAATCTGTCCATCCTGAACGGATACACCTAACTCAAACCAACGGCTGATGATATCTTCCTTCACCTGACCGGTCATACCGGGTTGCTGTACACCTGCCATGGACGGGGTATGCGAATAGGGATCGAAGGGGAACGCACCGTATTCGTCCGGACGCTTGTGAGAACCGATACCTTCGCGAATGGTCATATAATGCATTAGCAGACGAGGAGTAGCCGGGTTCTCCAGCTCCGTCCGTTGCAGCACCTCTCCTACCGCCAGCAGCAGTTTGGATACCATATGCCAGTAGATACAACCAAGCCCTTCGTACTTATAGAACGTACCGCTTCGACCGGTGAAGGCATGATGATTGAATACCTGTTCGTACAAGTCTTTCAGGTCTTCCGGCAACTCATTGGCATTGCGGAACTTGGCATCGAAATGGATACCGCCGTCACGATCTTGCTTGAGGATCGATCCCAGATATTTCTGAACCACCGGCAGCGATTTGGCTTCGTCAGGCAGGTTATTCAGTTCCAGGAAAGTCTTGCGGCGTCTATTCGGGTAAAGCATGTACGAGCGCTGGTCTTCGCGATAGAGTTCCGACGCATGCATCGCATCCAGCAAGTCCGCCGACTGTTCGGGACTCAACAATTCCGACGTCAGTACAGCCACCTGACCTTCCAACATCGGATAGAGATGAGAGATCTCGATATCGTGGTCCGTGAATCGGATCAGGTTATAGGCCTCATACATACCGTCCTCACGTTTATTCGCACGGATGGACTCGTCGATCTTATGTAACGTAGCGGTACAGAAATCCTGCAGTTCCTCCAATGCCATCGTCTGCATCTCGCCGCTAAGGCCTTTATATACTTTCGTCCGGTATTGCTCCCCTGCCGTACCGACGATATCGGTGAACTGCTTGGTGTTACCATTCGAATAGGCATGACGGATAGCGCGTAGGAAATCCAAGGTCTCAGTAGCAATCTGTATATCGGTCTGAACGAGCGTCTGCAGGAACGTCACATAACGACGCATGTAACACAACGTCACCATCGATGCACCGTAACCCACCAACGCATTGTTCGCATCGTTCCATTCGGGACGGAGGGTATTCATCCATATACCGGCGTTGGGCACAAAGTTCGATAACTTGGTCAACAGCGTGATCAGCAGTTTGTCTGCCATCGTCGTGAGCGGTTGAGGAGTCGGATTGCCCGCCTGAATACGCTTGTGCTCTTCATCGTCAAAACGGATACTGTTCTTGGGGTCTGCCACAATCTCCGCATACGATTTCAACCGATACGGTACGTTCGCAAACGAGTACTGACGGGCATGTAACAAAGCGCGCAGTTTCTGAGGATCGTGCTTGTAACTAATCTCCAACAGCCGCAGCAGATAGATGATCTGATGATCTCCCCAGTAGCCGATGTTGGACCATGGGTTTTCGGGTTCGATCACTTCGTAGTCAATACCTTCGTTGGAGATACGGTACGGGTTATATCCGTCCGCGGTTGTCGCATTGAGGAACTTCGCAATGATATGATTCGTGTACAACGGATAGGAATACGAGAGGGCTTCCCAGTTCTGGAAGATATCCCGCCAGTTTCCCTGGTAACCTACCACCGGATTGCCGTTTTCGTCCTGCACATGGATATTGAACAGGTTCCATGGCCGTGAAGGATCACCGTGCCGACGACCGAAAGTCAGCGGTAGGTCTTCCGTATCGGACTGAGGCGGATAATTGAGGTAATACCCGCCGCGCATGGTGTTGAACAGCACGTTCGCAAAATGCCGGGCATCATTCGCCTCATCGCCGGTTAACTGAATACCGTCGTTCTTATGCACAATACGAATCAAGGCATCGGTCGATTGACGCATCGCCTCTTCGATGGCTTTGATCGCACGCTTGGGGGTAGCGATAAAATGCATCAGCTCGTGCACCGCTACCGCATCTTTGCTGACATCCAGCACGTTGTACCAGGTCTGCGACGATAAAGGTTGAAGGTTGAAGGTTGAACGGGCCACATACGCCCCACGCACGCCTTTGGACTCTGTTTGCGAATAGTCAGCACGCGGCAAGCCCAATGCATAGACGGTATTACAGGTCAAAGACTCACTCGGCTCCGCCCGATCGACCAGGATCGCCTCCATACGGAAGAGGGCCAGCGAAGTACCGGGTACAAGTTCGGTCTTCTTATAGCCGTCCACCAGCGTAGAGAACTCATTCTGCGTCTTACGCTCCACACCTGCCGGTAGCACATTCTGCAGTTTATCGGTCAGACGGATACGGACGGGTTCTTTGCTTAGGTTCTCCAGCGTTGCCCGACGCACCCAACCGTGTTTACCGGCCGGTGCCCAGAGATATGAGAAACGCAGACCGAGCGTGTGATTCTCTTCGCAGAAAACAATCTGGTTACCCACCGTCGATTTGGCTATCTTGCGCGAGATCTTACAGACCGGTTGCTGATGATTGCTAAAGGGAATCCAGTTGTTGATAATCGTACGCGGACCGGTGAACTCATAACTCTCCGTGATCTTATCGTCCGTATAATACGGAAATAACGCTTCTCCCGGACTGCGACGACCGCAGGTCAAACCGCCGGTAGAGGACAAATACATCCATAAATCCGTATCTGACGCCAGGGAGATAAAGAACGGCTTCATCTGATCGTAGTTAGCGATCTCATAGAAATGTTCCCCGTTAATCCAAATAAATTGACCTTTCACTTTTTTCATAACTATCATCCATTCATTCTTCTCTCATCCAACTCGTTTTTCATCTGTGCCATAGTCGCATTATCGAGGTTATAGAATGCCATCACGATCGCACAGGATGCATACAGCACACCCGGGATCACGCTCACTAACAACCTTATACCCATCATCGCCGTATCCGATTGGAACTCGGCGTTCGCGATAAAATGCGTAACAGATAGTATCCATCCCGCAGCCGCAGCACCGATTGCCCAGCCTAACTTCTGCGCTAATACCGAAGCCGAGAAACAGAGACCGGTTGTACGGCGGTTGAATTTCCACTCGCCGTAATCCGCTACGTCCGCTAACATCGTCCACAACAACGGTACCGCCGGTGCATAGGCCATCTTCGCTAAGATATTGAACGTATATACCAACGGCAGGTTATCGCCCGCCACAAAAATCAACGCAAAGAAAACACCCGACACGATGGAGGACATAATATACACCATCTTGTTACCGAACTTCTTCGCCAGCGGTTTGGAGGCCGGTAGGGCAACAATCAACGCTACCGTACCCAGCACATTGAACAGCTGTACGTTCTCCGCATCGTGGATATAGTATTTGAAATAATACGCAATCGCGGCATTCTGCATCGCGAACATGATGAACGAGACGACACCCACGCAGGTCAGCACGATCCATGCTTTGTTCATGAACAGGTACTTGAAGTCCTTGAGCACATTGTTATCCTGCTTCTCCGGTTGGGGCACACGCTCTTTGGTGGTACCGAACGCGATGAGGAAGAACGCGATACTCAGGATACCAAACAAGCCTACCGTATATTGGTACCCCTGCGCCTGGTTCACGACTCCTTCGTTACCGATCGCTCCGAGCCATTTGACCAGATACAAGGCCGCACCGGTCACAATGAACTGGCCGATATAGGCGGCAATAAAACGATAGGTATTCAGCCCCGCCCGTTCGTTACTGTCATCTGTCATCACGGCGCTCAAGGAGCTGTACGGCAGGTTCACAAACGCATAGGCCGTACGGAGCAGCAGACAGGTGATCAGCGCATACGCAAACTTACCGTTCAGCCCGAACTCCGGCGTCGTAAACGCCAGTACCGCCAAGATGGCGTAAGGCACCGAACCGAATAACAGATACGGACGGAACTTACCCCAACGACTGTTCGTGCGGTCGGAGATAATACCCACGATCGGATCCATGATGGCATCCCAGATCGAACCGACAAACATGATCACACCTGCCAACGCCGGACTCAAACCGTAGATGTCGGTGTAGAAAATCAACAACCAAAAGCCCACCAGGTCCCACACGAAATGCGACGCGGTATCACCGAGACTGTAACCCAGTTTTTCTCTAATAGATAATTTCATATCAATTGTGCTTATAAACGCGAATATAATCGACATACATCTTCACCGGTGTTCCGTCTTCCGGAAGAGCCGTCACTTGTCGGAACGAAGGATCATCAGCCGTGATGATTTCCGGATATTTCTCTGCCGCCGGCATATTGGGGAAGAAACCACCCACCGACAGGTTGAGCACCAGATAGAACGGATGATTGAAGTAATGGCCCGGTTCGTTCACTTCCTTACCCCGCAGCGAGAGTCGGAAATACGGTTCGGCTATCGTATCCAGGTACATCGCAATCGAGTCTTCACTCCACTCCAGCGTGTAGAGGTGAAAATCACCCTGCACCGGATAGTGAGCCGTATAGAACTGACCGAAATTAGGATACGCACCGTTATTGAACGACTCGCCCCAATGGCATGCACCGTTGAAGAACCGGTCTTGCGTACCCGCTTCGATACCGCTATGGTGTCCCATCTCGCAGATGTCAATCTCGCCGCATTTGGGCCAAACGACACGACCTTCTGCTGCCAATTGCACGGCACGTTTGTCTATATCATCGTTATCGCCGAGGTTGGTTGCCAGGTTGTTGCCCAACATCCAGAACGCCGGCCAGAGTCCGTCGGCGGTATAGGGAAATGCGATACGTGCTTCTACCTTACCGTACTCAACGGTCACCTTATCCTGCGTGTTCAGACGCGCAGAGGTACAGGGACGATTACCGTAGTCTTCACGTTGGGCATTGAGTACCAGACACGACTCACCCGTAATCGGATGACGCTCGATAGTCACATTCTTCGGGGCGTAGTACTGCAACTCCGCATTACCGCCACCCCGTGCGTTGTCCTCCACGTTCCAATAGGCGGCGTTCAATACCTCGCCATCAAACTCATCGCTCCAAACGAGTTGCCATTCGGGCTTCACGCACGATGTCAGCGAAAGCACTGCACAGATTAAAACATAAAAACCTTTCATACTTTCACCCCTTCATTCATTCAACCTTTATTCCGGTTATCGTATAGAGTGTTTCTCCGCGACGGATCAGCAGTTGCCCGTCACGTAAAACTTTCTGACCATTCACCATTAACCATTCACCATTAACCGTTCCTACACCCTGCGGCATACCCGGTGCTTCGATGTCATCCGAAGGTGTCGGACAACTGAACGACTCATTCGCATCGCCGCGCTGGTAGATACGGATCCAATCGATATACATCTTCTTCGGACCGTTCGCCAAAGCGGAGATGTTATTCACATTGTAGATCCCGGGGAAATTACCGCCTACCGCCAGGTTAGCAATGATAAAGTTCGGTTGACCGAATATCACACTGCGGTCATAGTTCGGGTCGCTATTAGGTTCCAAGTTCTGCTGGAAATACGGTGTAGGCACATCGTCCATATACATTGCTATCGAAGTCGGGGTCCAGATCATCGTCACGATATGAAAGGTATCCTCCACGGAATACGGCCAGGTTACCGAATTGGCCTCACTCCATACCTGATCCCATTGCGCCCCCACATGCATCGCGCCATTGAAATAGCGATCCTGCGTGCCTGCATTGAAGGCATTCTGGTGCCCTAACTCAATAATATCCGTCTCACCGCAACGCGGCCAACCGACTTGATCGAAGTTGTTTCCCATCTGCCAGAACGCCGGCCATAGACCGTTGGCAGTATTGGGGAACTTGATGCGTGCCGCGATCTTACCATAGGTATAGGTCATTTTGTTTTTTGTATTCACGCGTCCGGAGGTACAGTTCTTACCGCTGTAATCCTCTTTGGTAGCCGTCAGGATGAGACATTGCTTACCCGTCGTCGGCTCTACACCGACCGACACGCCTTTCTCGCAGTAATACTGCAATTCGTTATTGCCTCCGCCGTCTCCGTTCACTTCGACGTTCCATACCTGGCGATCCAATGCACCATCCGTGAAATCCTCGTTCCATACCAGTTGGTACTCACCCTGCTCCGGATCCGGAGTATTACCTCCTACCACCTCCGTACGCGGTGTCGCATCGTTGCTCAACTGGATCTCATCTATCAACATCCATGCATCAGCCGTCAGATTCGTTCGGTCCACCATGAAGAAGATGAAATTGATACCGGACGTCTCATAGTCGGATATATCCCATACCACATCCTGCCATTGGTTGGCTACGATGGTCGTCATCGGGGCTAATTCCTGCATATTCGTATCCGACACTTTGAGATTGGGAACATTGGTGTTATTGCGGTATATGTACGCATGTAGATAACGATAGCCCGATTGCACATAGTTATTAAGTATCACTCCGGACCAGTTCTCACACTGCGGCGCGCGGTAAGCATACAGCACATGGTCGGAGAGGTTGATTCCCGTTTTGAGACTGTTATCCACGATTCCTCCACCGCAGGCTACATTATCCCATTGCAGACTACCGGATTCAAAATTATCCACATTTACTTGTGCCTGCACCATACCCGCCATGCACAGTACCAAAATAAGAGAGTAAAGATTTTTCATCTTTATTGGATTTTAAATTGTACTAAATTAAAGGCCCCTGCGCCTACTTCGATTCGCATCGTATGCTTACCCGGAGCAACAGTAAGCTTAGCTTCCGCATAAGAGAACTCACCCATGTCACCTGTCTTAGGCATATCCACGACGGTGGCTATTTGTCCATCCACATACACCAAAGCGGTAGCATCTCTTACTCCAGAATACCTCAACTCAATGGTTTGGGCATTATTCGGAGCCACTACCTGATAATCCAACCATTCTTGCTCACGAAGAATATAGACTATCATCCGTTGTTCTTGTTCCGAATAACGTATCTGTATTGCGTTGTTGGCCATATTTACATATTCTATAGCCGCCACACCTTCTTTGGCATCCAACCAGACGGTAGTATCCTGCGATGATAACGCGCAGTATATTTTTCCGGCGTGTGTAAGTTCAGAAGGAGAAGTATGCGTCAGCAATTGCATATAGGGTGCCGAATCTACCTTCCCGTTAGAACGAGGTATAAACCAGGCATATTTCTCCACCAGTTCGCATTGTTCCAGGAAATTGACCGCTGAGCACATATACGTCATTTGCGCTTCTGCATCTCCGGGAACCGGATCCCATGCACAAAATTCGGTCAGCCATACAGGCTTATTATACTTCTCAAATTTATAGATAAAATTTTTCAATGCTTCGGGCGAAGACATATAACAATGCACGGCTATCGCCACCACATCATCCACCGAAACGCCATCACAGGCAAAAAACTCATCTAACCACTTCACCGGATCATGATACCCTTCCAATGTACCATAATTCATAGCAGGCGATACCAAAAGCAGATTATGCGCCGCAGCAAATTCTTTCAGTTGCGGCCAATGCTCTGCAGCACGTTGCGGGGTCATGTTCGCCTGATCCTTCAGGTTCGGCTCATTAAAAGCCAACAAGTATTTACTCTTAGGGTGATTAGCCGTATAATCCTCAATACGCGAGGTATTATAACCCGCGCTCCATGCCATAGGATAATAAACAACCGAGTCCAACGCAAACCAGGTATCCACGGCATCACTCCCGGGCGCATTCCCCCAGTTGTAGTACCAACTGATGTATGGAGAGAGCAACATCGCATCGTCTGTACGTACAAAATTGAACGCTACACCGCGCTTAACGCTGCGATGCATCTGCTTATCTCCTTTTTGTTCTACAATCTCCGGCTCAGTCTGCTTAGTGCATCCCAAAAGAACGAGGAGCAATAGAGCTATTATTCCTGTTCTTCCCGTTGCCATACTTTTACCCAATCCACTTTCATTAGAACTTCACCTTGATCAAACATCGAATCGTCTATACTTCCACCCATCGTACCACCAATAGCCAGATTGAGAATGATATAATGCGGTTCATTGAAAGGCCAGTACATTTTTTGATTCACTGTAGCTATATTCTCCCGCACCACCGCATACTCTACATCATCCACATAGAAATGGATCGCATCGCATCCGTTTTCTTCCTCCTGAGTCCATTCTACACCATATACATGATAGGCATTCTCCATGCTATAGGGAGCCGTATAACCCGCATGCCAGTTGGTACCCTTTGAGCCGTTTTTATCTTGCGTATGCACCGCAAAAGAAGTAAAATCAGGACGTGAACCGACATGCTCCACGATATCTATCTCGCCGCACATCGGCCACGAGCCTTTGCTACCTAACATCCAGAATGCCGGCCAGGTACCTTTACCGGAAGGGAAGAAAATCCGGGCTTCAATCTTACCATACAGGAACTCTTTTTTGCCGCGCGAATTAATGCGTCCGGAAGTGTACGGCTTATTATTGTAACCGTCATTGCGCAACTGGAATATCAGGTTCCCGTTTTCTACGCGAAGGTTCTCCGGCCTGTCCAGATAATACTGCGACTCCTGATTACCACCACCGTTTCCATTCACTTCTACCGTCCACGTATTACGATCTAACTCCGAGCCGTCAAAATCATCCATCCATACCAATTGATAGGCACCCCAATGATGCTTTACGGCTACGTTGACGCTCTTGCTCTCCATCTCAGAAGTCACAACGATCGTCGTTAAACCCGGTGCAACAGCCGTTACCAAACCGTTCTGATCCACCACGGCTATCTTCTCATTCTCAGACGACCATACAAGCGGTGTGCCGTATGTATTCTTAGCCACCAGTTGCTCCTGCTCTCCCTTATCCAGCGACAGCAGATACTTATTCACGGTCAAGGTCTGACCGGAAGTGCCGGATACATATACGGAACAGATGGCTTTCGTATCGCCCACTTGCGCGGTGATGGTAGCAAAGCCCACACCTTCGCCACTCACCACTCCACCAGCTACTTTAGCCACTTCCTCATCGCTGCTACTCCAATTCACCGTTCCGTTCACGGCTGTGGACAACTCCAACATCTGAACATCTCCCACTTTCATCTGAAGCACACTCGGTATCAAGGTGAAAGCTACTGCGTTTTGCTTTTGCTCCTGTTCCTGTTGGCATGCTGTCAAGAAGAACGGAATTAGCATTAAGAATAAAATATTTTTTTTCATATATACGGAAATTTAGGGCAATGGGGGACAACCAAGCCCCCCAAAGCAATCAGTCATTACTTCTTGTAGAAATAAACGGCATCGTAGTTCAGTTGCGCACCGGCAATACCCTGCGACAGGAAGGAGAGGAAATAAGCGGTGGTGCTACCCTCTTCCGCTTTAATCTCCAGACCGGACATAGCCTCTGCAAACTGTGACATAGGCACATTAAACTCATACCAGTAACCGTCACGCTTGAAGTCACCGATCAGGTTAGTTCCACCGTAAACAATCGATGAACCCACGCAGAAATGACAACCTTTCTCTTGGCCAAAGAAATAGAACTTGTGACCGTAACCGTCCGTAGAACGCATACCGATATGGAAGAAGAACTTATCCGGCTCAGCATTGATAGCATCCACCAAAGCCTGAACGTCTGCAACCGGAGCGTCGTAGCCACCACCGGCCCAGCCACCATTACCTACAACCAAAGCCATGTACTCACCATCTGCATTGTCATAGAAGTTTCTTCCTGTCGGAGTAACATCGTCATAGGTACATGTCGTGGTACCTTCGATAACCCAGTTCCAGAAATGCTTGGTCTGGTCATCTACACCAAAGTCAATAGCAACTTTGCTGCCCATTTTCTCGAGCGTCGTCTCATCTACGAAAACAGGATAATAAGCAGAAGCCTCGATAAGTTGGTACGAAGTCTTTCCTTCCTCACCCTTACCTACTTGTACGGTGCAGATAGCACGCTTGTCACCGGCAGTAGCGATGATGGTGGTGTTACCCTCAGCAACAGCAGTTACCAAACCTTTGTCCACCGTAGCAATAGCCGGGTGGAGAGAAGTCCACTCTACAGCCGTACCGGCAGGAGTTACAGTTGCTGTCAACAGTGCCGATTCACCCTTCTTAAGCACTAAGGAGGATTTGTCCAACGAGATAGTTACATCTTCAGCCGCCGGAGCCTCAGCTTCGTTTTTACCTTTACAGCCGACCATGCTTACTGCTGCCATAAACAGAGCAGCAAAGAACAATTTGTTTGCTTTCATAATCTTGTTCATTAAAATTTGTTAGTAAAAAGATTAATTGATTAATATCCAGGATTCTGATCCATTGGGTTCAATTCTATTTCTTCTGCCGGAATCGGGAACAGTTCGTGCGTACCGGCCTTGAAAGTAGCCATATGCTGTTTAGCCAATTCGGTCTCTGTAGCCGGATAACCGGTATTCATATACGTATCCAGTCCGTTGTTTCCGAACCAGCGCACGAGATCAAACCAGCGGTGTCCCTCCATCGCCAGTTCAACACGACGCTCATGACGGATAGCATCCATCAAAGCATCGCCTGAAGATGGAGTCGAAGTAGTAAACGTATATCCCGGGTAAGTAGCCATCGAACGGGCAGCACGTACCTCATTAAGGTCTGCTATTGCCGTAGCGGCATCTCCAGCCATTGCCGCCGCCTCCGCATGCATAAGCAACACATCAGCATAGCGTATCTGTTTGTTATTAAGCGGTCCACGGGAATGGTGTTTTAACTCATGCCCGTACCAACCGTACTTGTTATTCAAATTACGGTTACCCAGATACACCTCTTCGCTGGCATCAGAGGCATCATCCATCTGGTCGTCGCGCGGTACGAGGATTGCTTCGTCTCTACGTAAGGAATCAGCTGCTTCGAACTCATCATACAAGCTCTTGGTCGGACGGTTAAAGCCCCAACCGGCATCGCCTAATGTAAGGCTCTGCTGCGTAGAACGCGAGCGGACAAGACGCTGTGTAAAAGAACCGGCCGTAAAACCGTTTCCTTGTCCGAAATCACCCCAAGGCACAGCCGCGTATTGGATTTCAAAAACCGACTCCGGTCCATTCTCTCCCTCTACCGTAAAATTATCATGATATACGGCATTCAGCACATAGGTATCGTTGGTGATGATACTGTCGCCCCAAGCTTTGGCAGCACGCAAATGGTCTGACGCGTTCGATTTGGTAAGATAGGAAGACCAGTACGGACCGGCTAAATAGAGGTGTACTTTCATCAACATCGCTTCAGCAGCCCCTTTGGTGGCACGACCCTTATCCACAGCCGCAATCTTTTTCACACGCCATAAGCCTTTTTGCGCATCCTCCAGGTCCGAAATGATCTGCGTGAACACCTCTTCTACGGATGCACGAGGCATTTGCCACTCCGCACTGTTGTCCATCATCTTGGTTACCAGAGGCACACCACCAAAGACACGTACCAGACGGAAATAATAGTAGGCACGAAGGAACTTAACCTCTCCGATCAAACGCTGTCTCAAGTCCTCCGTCAGAGCCGTATCCGTCGGTGTATCAGGAAGATACGTGAGCGCCAGATTACAACGCGCGATACCTTGATACTGCGCCCGATAGAAATCCGTCAAAAGGACATTATTCGCCGTTACCTTCCAGTTCTCCATATCGTAGGCAGCACCCATATCGTTCGTGTTCTGACCGCCCTTGAGCGCATCGTCTCCCACTATATCACCGATGAACCATTCCGAATAGTAGGTCTGATTATATTCCCACATCAACGGCACATAGCATCCGGTCACATTCTGGAGCGCAGCCACGCCTCCTGTAAAACTCTCCTCCAGATTCGTCGTTGCAGGTTCCGGAGCAGTCAGATAATCCTTGCAACCGGTAACGGAAAACAGGGCACAAACAACCCCGATTATATACAAATACTTTTTCATAATCTTTGTCCTTTCCATTAGAAGTTAGCATTTAGACCAAAGGTAAACGTACGGCTCTGCGGATAGTTTCCGTAATCTACACCGCCACCGACTTCGGGATCGTAGCCCGAATACTTGGTGATGGTGAACAGGTTGCTGGCCGTCACATAGAAACGCAAGCGACTGATAAACGCTTTCTCTGTAATTTTCTTAGGCAGTGTATAACCGATCTGCACGTTCTTCAGACGCAGATAACTACCATCCTCCAGGAAACGCGTACTATTCGCCGTATTGGAAGTCGAGCCCACCGGATTCGGAATCGTTCCGGCTCTATTCTCCATGTCAATATAGAGCGCACCGTACTTCGAGATATACCGTTGCGTTTCCTCATTGTCATAACCGATCCATACATCCCGCATTGCGGTACTCATAGCACACTCGTCTCCGGCTCCTTCCGTACGAATACGCAAGGCATTGTAGATCTTGTTGCCGGCCACGCCCTGGAAGAACAGTTGTACATCCACGCCATAGAAATCCGCACTGAAATTCAAACCGTATGTCACTTTCGGGAAAGCATTACCAAGATAGGTATAATCGTCGTTGCTCAGTTCGTGATCACCGTTGAGGTCAGTATATTTCGCATCACCGGCATGCATATTCTGATTCGTGAAATAGGCTGCTTCCGCATTGGTCTGATATACACCCTCGTAGATATATCCCCAGAAACTATTCAAGGGCAGCCCCATATCGGTCTTGAGCAACGTACCGTTCTCGTATCGAGGCGATCCGCCGTTCAGGTCTTTGAGCTCATTCTTGATCCACGACACGTTACCACCGATTGAATAGTGGAACTTACCTACCCTATTGTCATGGTTCAAAGCGACTTCGACACCTTGGTTGCGAATCACACCGACGTTCTTTACCATCGGATAGCGATTGCCTACCTGCGCCGGCGCGTTTACATAAAGGAGTGCATCTTTGGTATCACGCAAGAACCAATCCACACTACCGCTCAACATGCCGTTCCAGAAACTGAAGTCGATACCGGCATCCCATTGCTCGTTGGTCTCCCATTTACCGTTTACATCTGCCAGTTTCAGTACAGCGGAACCGTATTGAACACTCTTACCTAAAGGATAACCGTAGAACACACTGTTCGAAGAACCGATCGTGGTCACGAAATCGGACTGGTTGACTCCGTCGTTACCTACTTGTCCCCAGCCGGCACGGACTTTGAGGTTATCCAACCAAGTCAGTTCTTTATCCTTCATGAAATGTTCTTCGCTCAGACGCCAAGCCAGTGCAACAGAGGGGAAGAAACCCCATGGGTTCTTTTTGAACTTGCTCGAACCATCCGCACGGAAGTTCACCGTAATCATATAACGACTGTCGTAGTTATAGAACGCACGTCCGAGGAAAGAAAGCCGACGCACACGCGATACATTATCGGATGTCGGATTGAGATCCTCCTGTGGCGTATTCGTATTGCTCAGATACCAGTGGTCCTCTGTCGGAATCATGATATCCTGCCCCGAACCGCCAATGGAATAGTAGTTATATTCCTGCCAGGTCTGACCCGCCATCACGCTGAAGTTATGTTTGCCTATCTGGCGCGCATAGGTAACGGTGGTCTCCTCCAATAAGGTATTACCTCTCGACATCGAGCGGGACAGGAAGTTATGCAGGGACTTGTCATAGGTCGAATAGTCGTACGCATTCTTGAACTGCCTATTCTGGTTAATCGTATAATCCATTGAGATAGACGGACGAATGGTCAAGCCCTCTACTGGCGTCAGTTCCAAGAACAGGTCACCCACAATACGCTCGTCTTTATTGAGCGGGAAGCTCTCATATACCATAGAGAATGGGTTGGTCACATTCTTGAAGTTAGACGATGCAGCCACTCTACCACTCAAATCGGTCACCTCACCCGTTTTTTTGTTCGTATAAGTAGATCCATCCGGATAATGGGTCGGATCCCAAGGCGCCATAGCCAGCGCAGCGGAAATGACGGAAGCACCGGGGCTGTCGCTATTGTTCATGGCATTGCGTCCCTGCGCATATACAAAACTGAGGTGCTCCCCTATCTTGAGCCAACTGCGTACCTGATAGTCCGAGTTCAAACGGAGCGTCAGACGGGAGAAATCACTACCGATAATCGTACCTTCCTGACTGAAATAGTTAGCGGAGAACGCATAATGTCCTTTATCGTTACCGCCATCAATGGAGAGGTTATAGTTGTGCATGAACGCATTCTTGCGGAACACCTCATCCTGCCAATCGGTATTACGATCGTATGTGTAATCCGCATTATTAGGGAAATACTTACTGGTGGCACGAGAGCGCATCCAGGCCGTGATACCGTCATTCAAGAACGTAAAATACGCATCCACTCCCGGTTTGCGGTCCTTGATGATACCGATACGCAGCTTGGTGTCCGCCATCTCCTGTGCATCCATCAAGTCCAGTTTCTTCCAACGGTTCTGGAAGCCCCAATACGCATCGAATGAGATATTCGCCTTTCCCTCTCCTCCGGATTTAGTGGTAATGAGGATGACACCGTTCGCACCACGGCTACCATAGATAGCGGTAGCAGAGGCATCCTTGAGAATCTCCATGGATTTAATGTCGTTGGGAGCCAAGAAACTAATGTCACTGGTAGTTACTCCATCGACTACATACAAAGGGTCATTTCCTCCCAAAGCGGAACCGATTCCACGAATACGGATCGTAGCACTTTCGCCCGGCTGACCGGAACTACTGGTGACCGTCACACCGGCTGCGCGTCCTTGCAAAGCTTGATCCACACCCGCTACAGGTGCCTTCAACAACTGTTCCGCACTTACACTTGTTACCGCACCGGTCAGGTCGCTCTTCTTCATCGTACCGTAACCGATAGCTACCACCTCTTGCAGTTGCACATTGTCCGGCACCAGCGTGATACGGATGGGACCGGCATTGGTTATCTTCACATCCTGCGGCTTATAGCCCATAAACGATACCTGCAGCACGTCGCCCGCTTTGGCTTGGATACTGAAGTTACCGTCAAAATCTGTGATCGTACCGTTCGTGGAGCCTTTGACCATCACGTTGGCACCGATCACCGGATCCGGCTCGTCCTGAGCCATTACCACGCCTGTAACGGTGAGGCTCTGAGCCATCACGCCCAGAGTCATCATCACCATCGCAGTCAGCAAATAGATTTTTTTCATTTATCTAATGGTTTGTAAAATAAATTAGCGGATTACTGCGCCCATGAGTGTGTAGCGCACGCTGTTCTTTATAATAATGAGCTGACCGTTCTCCAGCACTTTTTGCGCGCTCATAGCGGCTTGCTGCGCGCCGACGGTCTCTATATCAGTAGTCTCACCGTCACAATCCGAGCCGTAGGTGTACTCAAACGCGATGGTCGGCCATGCGTTGCCATCCAAAGCGGTAGCATACTCCACGACGGCATTGTAGGTTATTTTCTCGCCAAGACTGGGAGCGTTTTCCGCATCAATCAGCGAGAGCGTAACCACATTGTTCTGGCACATATGGCTGAAATATACCGTTGCCGCTGATGAGCCTACCATGAACGAGCCGAGCGCCATGCCATTGCCGCGGAAATGGAAATCCTCCGACTCGTTTCCCTCGGTATCCATGAGGGTAATGATCACATCGCCGTTGGTATTGGTCTCCCAAGTGATCTGCGCCTCGCGGTTATCGTCCGCTAAGAGGGTATAGCCGCAGTACTCCGACTCACCGATCACGATCTCCGGAGCCGTCAGTTCCCAATCGGCTGAAGCAGAAGGCTCGGACTCCTTCCTGCCATTACCGAAAGCCACCACGTTCACCTGATAGGTACCGCTGGCAAGCGGCGAGAAATGGAGCTTGTCACCCGAGAGCACCACCTGCTCATGCTTGAGCGAGCTACCCAGATAAACATACGCAATGTAATATTCCGCACCTTCCACGGCAGTGAAAGTCAGCACGCTATCTGCGCTTACCGCCACGTCGGCAGGAGCGGACCAACGGTCGCAATTCTCGCCGTAGGTATATACGAAATCCGGAAAACTATAGGCATCTATACCGTTTACTTTCCACGCAAAGGCATGATCCTGACCGACATGCATGATCTGCGCTCCGGCCGGGACATCCGCGATCTTAGTCAGCGTATAGGTATTACCGCTATACACTTGCTGGGACGTAAAATAACTGCTGGCAGGAGTAGTACTTACAAACTGATCTGTACTGACCACAAAGGCATCGATGCCTCCTTCAAAACCTCCGTTGCGGAAACTGGCGGAGGTAGCACCCGGTCCGCGACCGATCGTGATCACTATATCGCCGTTATCGGCGGTCTCCCAAGTCAGGGTAACATACGCATTCGCCGATTGGGTCTCGTTCCCGTAATAACTACAAAGTTCGTGAGCAGACGCCATCATGCCGAAGGCCGCAAGAATAGATAAGAAGATGAATTTTCTCATTGTATTTGATTGTTAGTTAAATGGATTAACTTTGTTAATTTGCTGCAAAATTACTGCTTTTTTCTTACATACGCAAGCGTTCCTGTATGTTATGCAGCATAAAAGTACGCAAAGTATCTATTATTTTGCGCAATTACAGCACTTTACGCTTCTATCTCTCGCAAAAAAAGTACGTATTTGGTACTATCAAAAAAGCGCCCTTGTGGGACGCTTAAAAGAGTTTTTTGAGGAACCGGCAGAGGTAATCCTGCCAGTTTGGCCACGTATGCCCGCCTGCACTCTCGTAGTAGGTGTACTCAATATGGTTTTTATCCAACCATTGCCGGTACTCCTGCACATTGTCATAGAGGAAGTCCTCGTTACCGATTGCGATCCAGTACAGCGGCTCTTTCTGCATCTGCAGCCGGACCTCTTCTTCCCAGTTGTCGTACGCCGGATCGGCTTGCGGGTGACGGATCGCCGGAGAGAAAAGACCTACATACGCGAACTGGCCGTGCAGATAATGCGACACATGCATCGAGTGGAAACCGCCCATTGACAGACCCGCTATCGCGCGAAGCGAAGGATCATCGCTCACGTGGTATTTGCGTTCCGCCTCGGCCATGAAATCCGCAAAGTGGCGTACCCATTCGCCCGACATCGCATTGGCGCGTTCCTCCTCACTCGTCTCGCGGTGCGGACAGTTATCCGGCATGATGATCACCATCTCGCGCACCTGACCCAACTGCATCAACGAGTCCATCCAGTGTACCAGATGCCCTTGCTCTGTCCAGTCATGCTCATTGCCCCACATCCCGTGATGCAGGTAAAGAACGGGGTACACCTCTTTTGCCTCCGCATAACCATAGGGCAGATACACGCGGCATGGCACGTTATGGATCGTGTCGTACGCCACCGTTCCTACTTGCGGCTTCGTCTCTCCCGGTCCACAAGCCGCCAGAGCCAAAACTGCGAATAATAACAGTATTGATTTTTTCATACCAAGTACTCGAATACGATTAAAAAAGTCTATGTGGCGCTTGAGGATTGACGCTCCCGTTTCCAGGATCCTGACCTCCTTCTTGCAATCCTGTATTTCCTCCACTGACTCCCAGCATAATGGAATATGCAGAAACTTCTGATACTTTCACCCCTGGTGCAACATAATGTGTTTTCATAGATATGTGTCTCTTTTAATTGTGCTTATTTATAGCGAGTATGTGCCGAACCAACGGCACATACCCTATATTACGCATTACTGCGGATCGATCGTTTGACCGGGAGTGCTGGGCGCCTGCCCTCCATCCATCAGTCCGGAGTTACCTCCGCTGACGCCCTGTAAGATCGCATATGCTTGTACGTTCATCACTTCCGTGACCGGATTTACATATATTGCTTTCATAATACTATTAATTATCATTAATGGTTGATACAATTTATTTCACCAACGTACCTTGCGCATTGTAGATGCGTCCCTCGCGGATGATGAACAGTTGACCGTCCATCAGTACTTTTGCACTCTGAACGTCATCACCCTGTACACTCTCCATACCGGTAGCCGTTTGTTCGCCGAAGACGATCCGTGCAGGTCTTCCCGGAGCGCCGTTCAGCGGGCTATTCTGCGGGATAGAGAAGAAGCAACGGAAGGCCTTCATGTTCGTGCCACCCTCAGCAGGCGAGTAGAGGTAGTTCTCCGGACCTACGAAACGTTGGTTCTCGCTGTTGAGGACGATGGTATTATAGGTTCCTTGGAAATTCATCAGTGTGCTTGTAGCAGCTACATCCGCCGGATTGACATTCTTAACTACCACACCCTCGAAGACAGGATTCTCCGTGACAGCCGTACCCGGACGGAGTAGATAAGCCTTTCCTGCCTCGAACGAATTAACGAAATCGAAGTTCAGGCTGATCAGCGAACCGTGATCCACCGAGTTAGCCAGAGTAGCCAGCGTATAACCTGCACCAAATGCCTCTGTCAACTGCTCATCGCTCAGATCGAACGGCAAGCACAGCGTGTACCACTCATCCGTATTCGGGAAGGTACGGGAGAGTTTCACCTCACGAATAGCATTATTGCTTGCACTGATAACGAAATTATTATCATCGTCCTTCAAAGTAATTGGGATGTATTTTCTTGCAGTTTCCGAACCTACTTCATAGTTGACGAAATCAACGCGAGCGGCACCGCCACTAAACGGCATGTAGAAGAATCCGCTGAACACATCACCATCGGTATAGGTTGCTTCCGAAGTCCACGTATAGATACCTTCGTTGAGCGTTGCATCATGATACAGTCCATCATTTACTTGAACGACAAAACCTTCCTTGCTATGCAATGCTTCGACAGTATATGTCAAGGTATGGTTGGTATTGCGCGTGATACTATATGCTATAGATACACCATTATCTGCTCCATTACCCCATAATACGGTCGGCTCAAGAACACCTACTACCGTTACCGTACAAGTAGCCTCAACGTTATTAAACGTATTAGCACGAACGGTTGTTGAACCTACGCCTACCGGATGAACCAAGCCATTTTCTACTGTTACCACATTCTCGTCGTCCGAAGTCCACGTGATCGCCTGATTAGCAGCATCGCGGTGGTGAATCTCAGCGGTCAGTTGCACGTCTGCGTCGGAAAGTCCCATCGTTATGCTGGTATTGCTAAGCGCCAAAGTGGAAGGAACAATCACAGGCATTACATTATCAGAACCCACCTCGTAGTCAAATTCAATTATACTGGTCGGTCCTGCATAAGCAGATTGGATAAGGATATGGATATTATCTCCAGCGGTGAAGGTCGCTTCCGTAGTACCTTTCTTCCAGCCATCTTCTTCGCCCTCGGTTACATTGATAGTCGTCCAAGCTCCGCTAATAAGCATTTCGGCTGGTACCAAACCCGTCTTATCGCCTTGACGCTTTACGTGTGCTACGATATGATGATCGGTCGTGTATTCAATACGATAGGTATAGTCGAGATCTTTGTCGGTTCCGTAGCCATACCAGTTGTGCGAAGCCGCAGATTGTACGGTTACAGCACAAGTAGCCTTGATGGTTTCAGATACTTTAGCAGTAATAGTTACATTGCCCGGCGCAACCGGTGTAACAACACCGCTAGACACCGTTGCTTTTGTATCATCAGATGTTTGCCACGTAATATCGGCGCTCATATAAGCAGGAGTGAAACTCGGCACAAGCGTCAGGGTGTTGCCCATATCGAGCGTAGCCTCTGTTTTATCCAAAGCGATAGCGGTAATCTCCGGATCTGCACAAGGAACAGCAAATTCAAACACTGTATTACCATTAATCTGGTTAAAGGTCACTTCTCCGTGATTTGCGAAATTAACATAGAGCGGGGAATTCAACTTCGGCTCGGTAGTAGAAGTGAAGGTATAAGACAATTTATGTCCGTTACCAGTCAAACTACCCTGACCATTCAGGTTAACTTGGTTGTTACCGTTGATTTTTCCGATATAAGCATTGCTGAATCCGGTCATCACTTTAGCCGAACGAACGATGAACTCATATTCGTTCTCGTTAGCCGTCTTTCTGTATGTTACATAAACGGTATAATCACCATTCGTCATTTCCTCGTTGCAGCTGATATGATTCAATGCACGGAAATTAGCGGTTAAATTCATATTTTCTGTTACCTCCGCATCAAAACTTGCATTTGTTTCTCCGTTCGACCAATCTACAAAGATATAATCCTCATTAGCTATTGCAGCAAAAGTTACTGTAGAACCAGTCTCCACACTTGTCACATCTGCGTTATTTTGCTTAACTGTAGCAGTACCCATTGCTTCGTCATTGACAGACGCTGATACGGATTTAGTCGGAGTAGCAGCCTCACTTCCGAAGACTTGCAATTCTCTTAATCGAATACAAGCGGTTCCCGTTGGTCTACTCAAAGAATGCAGACGTACATAACGACCGGTAGTAGTTAGATAATTCATGGCAAAGCTATTTGCACTCGCGCTTGTTGCTGGCACTATAGTCGTCCATGCTTCGTCATCTGCCTTATCATCTTCTGCTGGTGCCTCTGCACGAACTTGCAGGATATAACTGTTAGAATAATCAGCACCCCAAAGAACACTTATTGCTGTAATATCATACAGGGCTCCCAAATCCACATACCACCATTCAACCGCAGCATCTTGCCACGACCATGTAACCCAAGCAGTTCCTTCATTTCCATCATTAGCTGCCGTTGCCTTCTCATTATTATTACCATCCCAATAACCTGCTTCACAAGTTTTATTGAGTGCTAAATTGGCGCTTGATACTCCATAAAGTGTGATAGATTCCTCTATTGTACCGGAACTTGCTGTAATCGTAGCAGCACCCGTTTTTGCAAAAGTAAATACATTACCTGAAATAGAACCTGCATCTGCGGGGCTAATCGCATAATTGATAGTTGCCTCAATAGGTGCTCCAAATTGATCTAACGGACTAGCGGTAAGAGTTACTTCTTCTCCCACTTGAGCAATCTTTGCAGATGCTTCTAACGCAATTGATGTTAATACAGGCTCCTCCGTACATACAGATCCATAGGTATATATGAAATCGGGGAAGCAATATTCATCATTGCCATTCAACACCCATGCCAAAGCATGACCTGAACCGACGTGTTTAATCTTTGCATTTGCCGGAAGTTCAGCTTTCTTTGTAAGTGTATAGGTATTACCGCTATATACCTGAACAGCAGTAAAATAGTTGCTTGCAGGGGTTGTTGTTGCAAAATCGTCATCGCTGACAACGAATGCATCAATACCACCTTCAAAACCACCATTACGGAATGAGCATGAAGTGGCGCCTGTACCATTGCTCATCTTAATTACTACGTTACCGCTTTCGTCCGTTTCCCACGTAAGAGCAATATTCTTACCATTCTTTATCGTTTGAGGATCCTCATAAGCGCAATATTCTGACTCTAAGGGAGCAGGGCACAGCTCTGCCTCTTTTACAGCGAATTGTTGGGTTGTCCAACGTCCACCTGCATCAGCCCATGTTTTATGATGCCACAAAATATTAATATTGAAATTCAACGAAGCAAGACCTTCATATACAATTTCAGCTGTAGTTGGAGCAGAACCGCCAATAGCTCCTAAAGTTTTTGCTACCCCATTCAGTTCGACTTGGACAAAATCGAATACATCTGTGCCGCCATTATTCGGTTCTACTTTCACACCTACAGAAGAATCGGACAGTTTGGTAATTGTCAGCAGAATTCGTCCGTTAGGATCTCCAAAATTAGGATTTCCAAGGTGACCTGTTGCCCGTTGGCAATACGGTGTAATAACAGGTTCTTTCTCAATAATAGAAATATTAGATATTGTCACATTGGTATTTGCCGGAGCATAGCCGAAGTCAAATATTAACATACCATCATTAGCCGCTACTCCTTGAACATTTTGTTTAGCATAATGCTGTAATACACTTGCACCGGTAGTAATGGTCTCGGCATAAAGGGTTCCCGTGTTTCCCAATTTAACCATTATGCCACCTACTCCATTGGTCGTTATGATATCGAAGGAAATATCATATTGTTTGGAAGCATCAAAAGTGATTTTGGTGTCCAAAAATACTTGAGCCTGCCACTGTTCATTTTTGCTTTCCGTCATGGACACTGTTAACTCTCCATTCGACCAATCATATGTACTAGGAGTAGTTTCTTCTGCCCATCCATTCGTACGGAAGAAAGTGTGGTCAATTACGGCATTAGCAGCATTGAATAACTCTGTGCTTGCCCATCCCATCATACTCGCGCATAGGAGCGCAAAGATAAAAGATAATTTTTTCATGATATTATTGTTTTTATTTGATTTCAGTTCCTAAGAGGTTATAACGAACACCATCTTTGATAATGTACAACATACCGTTTTCCATCACCTTGCGCGTACGCGTTTCATTATTAAATATATGCTCTACCGCACTGGGTTGCGGTTCTTCGTTGCTTGCGCCTACAGTGTAACCGGTAATGTCAATACGTGCCGCGCCGCCTGCATATGCCATATAGAAGAACGTATCGTTCAGCGTCTCGCCATCCACAAAAGTAGCCGTAGTTGTGAAACGCGCTACTCGCTCCTGCGCCGGCATCGTAGTATATGCGCCATTGATACATACCTGCGGAACCGAACCAACGATGTCGCTCGACCATTTGAGTTCAAACGTCAGCGTAGCATCGGCATTACGGGTAATAGCCCAGTTGAAAGTTACATCAGCACCTGCACAAGTAACCACCTCAGAACCATGATAAGTCGCCGGTGTCAAGTCGCCTCCCGGTTGAGGGTCACCTCCCGGTTGCGGATCGTCGGGGATCTCACCTGTTCCATCCTCGAAATAGACTTGAAAATCATAACCGACTCCGCCTGCTTGTACGGACACATCGGTTACTTTCGCCGTGAAAGCCGACAGATACAGAATCATTCCTGCGCCGTCAATCACATAGTCGCCCTCATTAAGCGAACAGGACGAGATACCTGCCGGGAAATTCGTGTATATACCCGGCGCAACAGCAAAGCCCGGTTGCTGAATGTTAATCACATTCTGACCAAAAGCAGCCGCAACTTTGTACTTATTGGCATAAGCACCGTCTCCGGCTCCGTCATCTAAATAAGCAATACTGCTCCAGTCCGTTGCAAACGTCATCATTCCAATGAACAATGCAAGGAACAAAGTCAATGTCTTTTTCATAAGCGTATTAAATTTTATAAAATTGTTTGTAAATTGTTTTTTAGTTGTTCCACGCTGCTGGCGCCGACAATAACGGAAGTGACGCCGTCTTGGTTAAGTACCCACGAGAGGGCTTCCTGAGCAATCGTATGACCGTTGGCCTTACCCTGTGCTTCGAGCTGATGGAGGTACTCCAAGAGCTCCGGTGTACGGCGTTCGGATTTGAGGAAATGCTCCTTCGCCATACGGCTGTCCGCTGGGATACCATTCAGGTACCGGTCGGTCAGAAGCCCTTGAGCCAGCGGCGAATAGGCGATAAAACCAACCCCCTGCTCCTTGCAGAAATCCAGAATCCCCTCCTCAATCGGTTCGCGATTCAGCATATTCAGTCTGCCTTGATAGATCAAAAGCGGCACATCGCGCTGCTTCAGACACTCGGTCGCAGCCTTCAGCGGTTCCAGCGGCCAGTTGGAGATACCGACATACAGCGCCTTGCCCATTCTCACCGCATCTACCAGCGCCTGCAGCGTCTCCTCGATCGGCGTATTCGGATCATAACGATGCGAATAGAACAAATCCACATACTCCAACCTCATCCGTTTAAGCGACTGGTCGAGACTCGACAGCAGGTACTTGCGGCTTCCCCACTCCCCGTAAGGACCGTCCCACATGCCGTAACCGGCTTTCGTGGAGATAAAGAGCTCATCCCGGTACGGACGGAAATCTTCCTCCATCAACCTTCCGAAATTAGTCTCCGCACTACCGGCAGGAACACCGTAGTTATTCGCAAAATCAAAATGAGTGATACCGTGATCGAAAGCATAACGGGTAATAGCACGACTGCGCTCAAACGGTGCGTCGTCTCCAAAATTATGCCAAAAACCAAGAGAAACCCTCGGCAGCAGAACGCCGCTTTTTCCGCAGCGCCTGAACACCGACATGTCGGTGTATCGTTCTGCTGAAGCTTTGTAAATAGAATTGCTCATGGTACTATCTTAAAAACCGACGCAAAGGTACTGCTTTTTTCGCACATACGCAATAGAACGCGTATGTTATACAGCACAAAAGTACGAATAAGTACGAGTGATAATACTGCAAATAAGCAAGTTACGAAAAACAGCACATAAAAAAAAGTACGAAAAAATTTGCATGTTTCAGAAAATTGTTGTACCTTTGCAGCCGGTTATGAAGAGAATATTTGTTATCGCAGCCCTCCTGACGGGCATCTGTTGGTCGGCAACAGCGGTGTCGACATTGGACTCCTTACTCACGGTCTATAGTGCCGAAGTGAACAAATCCGCAACCTACTGCGCCATGCACGAACGGCGCATCGATTCCTTGAAACACTTGCGTCCGATGACCAAAGCCCTGCAGGTCCGTATCGCGCGCGAGTACCAATCTTATCAGAGTGATAGCGCGCGCACGTGGTATATGCGTCTGGTGAACGCCGAAGAGCCTTACCGTTCGCAGGCATATATGGGCTTGGTACAGCTCTGCTCGTCCATCGGTAAGTACGGAGACGGTATGGCGCTTATTCCGTATGTAGGTGAGGTACCGGACAGCCTGCGGGTCGATTGGCTGGAAGCCGTTTGGCGTATTCATAACGAAGCGATGGGGGCCAGTACAGTACCGCAACTGCAGAAGCAGTTAGCGGCAGAAGTGAAAGTCCATTACGACTCGCTTTTGCACGAGATGGCGCTTCAGGCACCTCATAACGAGAGTATCCGCCTGCGGTACGCTATCCTGCAAGCCAGCGATGCAGACAATATCCCGCTTGCGCTGGCGATCAACGACACCATCCTGTCGCGTCTGGAAGAGTGGAGCCATCCCTATGCGATCGAGGCGTACGCACGTTCGGCTTTCTATGAACAGATGGGGCAGAACCGCGAGCGTATCGAATGGCTGGTCCGTTCGGCTATTGCCGACGCACGGTGCGGCATATGCGATAACGGATCAAGCTGGCTGGTAGCCAAGGACTGTTACGAAGCCGGAGACCTGGAACGCGCCTATCAGTACAGCGACTACTCGCTCACGAATGCCTCCTTCTTCAATGCCCCTACCCGGTTCATTCAGACCTACGCACTGGGACATAATATCGCCAACAGCTACGAGGAACGGTTGCGGCACTACTCGACGCAGCTGATCATTGCGCTCATCGCTTTGGCGCTGGTGCTGCTGGTCCTCATCGCCGGTATCCTGTACTCCCTCCAACAGAACCGACGCCTGCACGCCATGAACAAAGAGATGAAAGCCATGAACGAGCAACTGCGGACCATCAACCGGCAGCTCAAAGAGGCCGATAAGGTCAAGGAACAGTATATATGCCGGTATTTGGAAGTCTATAGCGATTATATCCGCCGACTCACCACCATGGCTCGCAAGGCAGGCGAGAAAGATCCTGCAGGATTCATGGATCGCGAGATGGAGAATTTCTACCGTTCCTTCGACGACACCTTCCTCTCGCTCTACGGCTCGTTCGTGGAGGATTTCAATGCCCTGCTCAAACCCGAGGCTCGACTCACACCCAAACCCGGGGAACGGATGACGGTGGAGATGCGTATCTTTGCCCTCATCCTGTTGGGTATCACCAGCAGCGCCAAGATAGCCGAACTGCTCTGTTACAGTCCCAACACCATTTCCAACTACCGCGTGAAGATGAAGAACGCCTCCCTCGGTGACCGCGACTCGTTCGAGCAACGCGTCCAACAAATCGGAGGATAAAAAAGAATAGGGAGCCCGAAAGCTCCCTAATCCTTACTTAACCTCCACGCCCTGGGCGTTGAACGTCTTATCTCCTTTGCGGATAAGAACTTGACCGTTGCGGAGGATTTTCTGACATTCACCATTCACCATTAACCATTCACCGTTACCTACTCCGGTCGTCCGTTCCTGGCTCACCACCCACAACTGCAGTTGGTCATGACTGATCATCACGATGGCGTTCATCGTGGTCAAACTGTTTTCGATAACCCCACCGCCGATAGTGAACGCGTCCACCACAGGTATGTCCGTACCTTGTATAAAACCGTTTGCTACCGTCACATCCGACAATCGTACAAACCGACACACATCGGCAGAGTCCAGCGGCAGTTCAGCCGGTTCGGCGGAAGCAATTCCTCCTGTTTGCACTTTCCACTGCTCCGTAGGAGCCAGTTCAGGTACCCCGTAGTAATTGCTGTATCGTCCGACCACGCCTTTCAGCACGTCCCCACTCTTCAGACCGGCACCGTAACGCTTGCCGGTTGCGCCATTTCCACCGTCCCAGACAAGCATCGAACCGGATACGTCGCGGATGAAGATATACATGTCGTATTTCTTGGTCACCTCCACCTCATTCAGATAGACGAGGGTGTAGTCTTCTTGCGTGACGGCCTCCGCTATACTCATCTCACGCACCACCTGCACCATCACCGGCACTTCCGCCCGCACCGTATCACTAATCAGCACCAGGGTATCGATATAATGACCAGCAAAATTAGCATGATACGTAACGGTCAACTCTCCTCCGTCGCGGTCGATCAGCGTGTCGCTTACGGCAAAAACATCACCGTGCAACAACTGAACACGTATGTCCTTGGTCAGCCTGTTGGCATTGACCGTAATCGTCTTACCTCCCCCCACGGACTTATTTCCGGCAAGCACACCCGTTCCGAGGTTCACCAGCGGTGCCACGATAGCCGGTTTGTCTCCGATAGCCTCCGTACGACGATAGAGACAAACAGGGGTCTGCGAACCCTGCGACGCGTAGCAACCAAAGAGCGTCGGGTTATTCGATGCGTTGTACTGCAGGTACTTACCCAGACTGTTACCCAGGTTCATGATCACCGCCTCACCGTCCTGCGCAATCCGGATATCCCAGTAACCGTAGTTGCCGTACGTCTTCGGATCGGTCAGTTGCGTCCAGAGCGCCAAGCGGTTCTTGGTCTGACCACCGCTCGCTACCAGATACGCCTCCTCGTAACGCAACTCATCCTGGATATAGAAACAGGGAGTGTTGTTGAGAGTCGTACGACGCAGGGTATAGATCGCATTGTCATCAGCCGCTACCGTCGTGCGATCCGCACTGAATCGACCGCGGATGGCATGGATATTATTGCTCGATACGTCCTCATCAAAATAACCCATGATATAGTTCACGGACGCGTTATGTACACCAATGATGATCTGATCGGAGTCCTGCAGTTGATTCACATCCGTCACGAGTTGGTACGTCACCGTATTAAAGGGCGTTGAACCACCTTCTTCCGCGCGGATAGAGAGACTGTTGATGTTAATCGCGTTCTCCGTACAGGTCACCCAGAAACGGATGTTTCCGCTCAACGGTGTAGCCAGACGCAAGACGCTGTCCCGCAGAAAAACACCGGATCCGGACGTCTCGGGTTTGGTGATCACCAACGAGTCGTACGGCGCGTCACCGACCTGGTAGTAGAACACACCCTTCCCCTTGCTGGAGTTCTGACAGAAATTGAGCGTCATCTGGCGTACGTTCGTAAACGCAATCACCGACGTCGCACCGGCACCGCTCGTACCGGTCTTCACACTCACGCCTTGCGAATACAAACGTCCCTGCGCATCCGTGCGACCGGTCATGTATTCAGAACCGGCCAGGTTGCTTACCCAACCGTCCGTCACACCATCACACACATCCGCGCCCACCTTACTGGCCCAGTTCATGGACGTGAACGTGTACGTCGTCACTCCCGCATATGCCACCGCCGTCATCCAAAGAAGGAAAAACAATCCGATTATTCGTTTCATGGTACCTGTTTTTTCAATTGCAGCTGCAAAGGTACTGCTTTTTTCTGATATACGCAAGAGTTTGTATATTTTTTCTACCTCAAGTGGACACTTATGTGTACATCAATAAAGCAGATAGTTGCGATCTTTGGTCTTGGCTTTGTTGTATTGTTCAAAGAGCGTTTTGTATCCTTTGTCGGGGAAATAGCGGTCTGCACGATAGAGGATCCAGCACAAAGTCTGCTGCTCTTTATCCCAATCGGCTATCTGCTGGAACGGCCACGCAGAAACAGGTTTCCCGAGATAGGGTACAAGGAAATCAATGGCCGCTTCTATTCGTTGAGCCAGTTCTGCATCGTTCATCATATCTGCGCCCCGTAGGCGGCATATATCCATCATATCCAGATAATGCTTGAGGTTATAACAGGAGTATCCGAGTGCCCGCGTACGCGCCAACTCTGCGGGTTGCCGGCCATCTTCTGTAACTTGGGAGAAGACACGTTTGTCGGGGAAGGAAGCGATATAGGTGTTAGCAATACTGTCGTTCCCCACAAAAAGTGCATAGACAGCCACCTGAATATGATATGCTGTGCCATGGTTATTCTTCGCTGCGTTTTCTTTGATGCCTTGCTCAGAAGTAAGCATCCATTGGAGATACTCGGTGAACCACTGACGGATCAATTCCACCTCTTTGGGTTTGGCGCATTTAGCTTTGGACAGAAGATCCACGGCATCCGGTACAATAAGGAAAGAGTAACCGTCCAGCAAGCCGGAATTAGAGCCTTGGTTGTTATTATGCCCCATACGCACCTGACTGTACGCCATATTGGGATTCATACGTGTCTTTTTATTAATGAACCACGTGCGCAGAACATCCCATCCTTTCGCTGCATATTCTTCCTTACCGGAATAGAAGTACGCAAGGGTATAAACACGCAGCATCTTCTCCATCGCACCTAAGTTCTTGCGATCCAGATCCTCAATCTCCGGGTTCACTTTACCATCTTTTCGCACGTAAGGCAGTCCATCCGGTGTATTGGGATTCGGCCACCAGTATCGGGCCATGCTGAAATAGTCATGTTTATCACCGCCGGGAGCCGGTTTGGTTTTGTCCGTTACGGAGGGACAGGGATTGGTCATCTGCTTATCCGCATCACGGATGATACCTGCAATAGCTTCCTGCGCTACCGGCTCGGAGCGCAAGGCTTCCATGCGTTCCAAATCAAAGACGATACCATTGCCCCATATAGAAGCAACCAAAGCCACAAGACAAAGAATCAGAATTCCGAATCGTTTCATTGTATGATTTTTTTAGTATAAACTGTTCCGTTATAAAAAGCATGCACAATAAGTATGCCATGATACGCCGAAAGAGTGATTTCCGAATAAGGCACTTCTCTTCCGTCCATAGTAAACACATGTATTGCCTCTGCGGGCATAGAAGACCAATCGGGTTTGGTTGGCGTCGCCGTCTGATTGGTCGGCGAAATGTTATGCCGCACGTTAAGTTGGGCTTCGTAGAGCGATTGGGGTGTTAGTCCGTTTTGGTTCTGCCCTTCCACATAACCTCGCGTAAACTGGGATGCATTGACCGGTTTACCGGTGATCGTCTTCGCTTTACAGCCGATAGCATAGTTTTGTGCAGTAGGCGGTTTCTGTAGTCCTATGGTTCCATAATCGGCATCTACATCGCAGTTCCACAACACGGATTGGACAGCAGCCCATCCATGTCCAGTCCCCATCGCCACACGGTTATACAAACCTAAAGTAAAGGGACGTACCATGTTTTGGTCCTTATGTCCGTCGTAGAGCATTCCCTGCGTCCATGCACGGTGCCCTTCGTTCACATTAAGGGCGCTATCCGAGATGCAATGCAGGAACACATTTCCGGACGTACCGGAAGTACCATTGGAGATATAGTTATGCCGGCCTCCATGCGCATAGCAGTCTTTGAAGAGGTTGAGTTGGGAATGAAGGTAGGTGTTGAAATTATACTTTCGTTCACCGGTCGTGATAGCTACCGGATCCACAGCTCGGCATCGCAAGAACGTAGAGCGTCTGCACGCCTCCGTCACGATACCGGATTGACCGAAACCAATGAACTCACAATCGACCGCCCATGCATTCTCTATACTACGAAAACGGACTGCATTCCATGCATGATTCTCATCCTCACCTCCGGCACTTTGTATATGCACCGTCAGCTGCTCTATACCGGACTGACAGACCGTTCCGTTCATCTTTGGTTCATAGACATACGATTCACTGAGGCTTTTCTTCAGGGTATAGAAAACCGGTGCATCGAGCGTAAGGGTATTCCCGTTGATGGCGGTGATATAGCGATGATAGGTGACCGGATATTGATCGACCGTCCAGCGTTCATCGGGATCAGACGGGCTCGAGGGATCCGGATAAGGCACCCCACCCTGGTCGATAGCATTGAGCCATGATTGGGAACAAGGATGATAGATAATAAGCGGTTGGCCCACCCGATAGGCAGCACCATTGGTAACCGTAACAGTCATGGCTCCAACGGGCACCACAGCATCCTGAATAATCTGCCGCGTACCGCTTTTCTCACTTCCGCCCCATATACGGGTAGAAGCACCTATCACGATCACGTCGCGCTGGTGGGGATTATCCCCAGTGGCATAGATAACGGTTTGCCCCATACCCGCTCCACGCAAAACGACACCGTCATAAGGAACGGTCACTGTGCCGGAGACCGAATAAGTACCGGCAGTAAGGAGCAGTGCCCCCCGGATACCATCCACCAAGGGCAAGGCGCCCACCGCATCAATGGCATTCTGTATATGCGTCGTGTTATCTCCGGAGACAGGCGCAATAGTCCGCACAACCGGAACCGAAGGCAGATCGGCATCCCCACCCATATATCCCGCATGAGAAAAATCCGGCAGGACATACCCGTTGGCATCGGGATGGTAGATCAACTCTCCCCCTTGCTCGGTAAGCAAGACGGAGTTCCATCCTCGCACCGACAAGGATAGAAAGAGGGTACATATGACAACTCCGATTCGTTTCATTTTAATCCGATATTCCCGCCGTCAGCCGCTATTCCCGCCAAGGGCGATTTGGGATCGGTAAGATACGATTTCTTGACGAACTTGGGTTTAAGAGAGGTGATCTGCGATGCTTTCGCTGCCCCCTGCACCGTAATCTTACCGCACAGATAGACATTGCAGTTCTGCACCGAATGACCGGCATCGGTCAGACGAACCGCATGTTTGGCAGACGAATTCATGAAGAGCGTATTGCGGATATCAATCTGTTTGATACCTTTTTGACGCACGATCGTCTGATCCTCCCGATCGTTTACCTCATCAAAGACACAGTGGTTAATCAAGAGCGAACCGCCGGACGTGGACTCATCCATACCGAGACGAGTATAGTCAATCGCCCATTGGGTAATAACACGGAAAACCGTATTGTCAAAGATAACCACTTCGGCATTGTAGAGCCCTTTCTCCTCTTTTTCTTCAGCTAATGCAAAACCACGGTAGCAGTCATGAATGACAGAGTTGCGTATAACGATGCTATCCGCAAAGGTATTCTTATATGCCTTAAAGAGTGCCCCACCCTCTGTCACCAGAAAACCGGACAAGTCACAATCTTCCACAAACAAGCAGTAATTACTTGCGTTCTCCTTATTAGCCGCGAAACAGTATTTCGCCAGCGGTTCACCGTCTTTATCCCCTCGGATAGCGAGCCCCTGTAGCGTCAAGCGTGCTGCTCCGCCTATCTCAAAACCGATGACGGTTGATTGGTCTCCGGCAATATGAAGGACCGGTTTGGCTCCTTGCGCAGCACGAATGGTAAGGTCTTCGGTTATACGCAGTTTCTTGGATGTCGTATATTCGCCCGCAGCCAATTCGATAACATCCCCTGCTACGGCTTTCTTCACAGCCTTGGTCAACTCTTCTTCTGAAGTAACAGCCCATGTCTTAGGTGCACGCGCCCCACTCTTAGCAGAGGGCTCGGTAGGTGTATACCATTTCGGGCCACAATTATGCTTATCCGCCGGAACATATACCGGGTCTGCAAACACGCCAGCGCCGAACGCACCGATACTCGCATCTGCCGACAGGGGGACAAACATATCGCGCCAGAAAGAAGACCGGACATCCTGACTCACCGAAGTCGGATCAAAACCTGCCTGCGAGAAGAGGATATTTTGTTCAAAACGGATATCATATCCTTCATCATATGCCTTGATCAACTCTTCCGCATTGGGGCAATACACCATGTTCTGACGGATAAAACTGCGTTCCGGTTTGGCATCACGATCACGGAATCCCTTCCCCACACAGAGTTCAAAAGGATGGGCACAGGACACAAAGGTATTATTCTCCACCACAGCATCGCGCACCTGGTGGTATCCGTTGAGCGGGGTATCGTAGATCGCGTTCATGACGGATATAGCGGCCCGGAACTCTTTACCGGCTAACTTATAGAAGAAGTTATGATGCACATGCTGGCCTTCATTGACGATACGCACACCTCCTGTATTGCGCTTGTCGTTTCCGATAAACAGATTACCGGACACCTCGTTGCGATCTCCGTGACGGAGAACCAGAGAACCTTCGCATTCGTAGAAGGTATTGTTGACTATTTGATTCTCACAACTCTTCACAGAAACGATCTCCACCTCTCCATCGCAGTGCTCAAAGAAGTTTCCTTCCACGATGGTTTGCGAATTGGATTTGGACACATGGCTGGTACCGATACGCATGGTCTCACCACCGTTGGCCCCCAGCGGTTTGCGATATCCGAAATAATTGCGGTATATGCGATGATGGTTCTCCTGGCTAAGCGAATCGTTCGGCCATACAATAAAGGTGGTACCCTGATTCGTTTTTCCGGCAAAATAGCAGTATTCCACAGTATTGTGCTGTCCCCACAGGCTCACCCAATCGCTTTGCTCGGACTTATCTTGGGGATTATAATCCTTGACCACGCATTCGGACAATACGGAATGAAAGGCATAATCGGTGCTACTAGTACGGAATTCTATCACATGACGCACTCCTTGTCCGCCGTTCCGGAACACCAATCCGTTGACATGCACATACTCTCCTGAAAAACGGATTGACGATGCCCCTTCGAGGAATGTGTTTCCTTTTTGCGCTACCGTAACCGTGATGGGTTGAGCCGCTGTTCCTTTGGCGCGTTTGAGCACCAAGGCTGCGTCTTGCCATACACCGGAAGCCAGCACGATGGAGTCACCGGCTTGCACTTTCTTGGCAGCCGCAGCAAACTCATCCACATTAGCCACCGGATATACACTGGCCCATAAGGACATTCCTCCCAAAAGGCCCAATAGGATAACGAAGATCTTTTTCATATTACCAATATAATTGATTTCTACAAACGCGTACCAAGCAGCGAATAACGCACACCGCCTCGCACAATTACTATCTGTCCGTTATGGAAATATTTTTTACCATTGGCTGTTGTATCCGCACCACGAAGCCCCTCGGTAGGTTGATCTTCGTCTTCCGAACCATACGGTCCGGCATTCTGATCCGTCATGATCCGATCCTCTATTGCCGGTAATGCCGGACAGGCACTCAATAAGGTGAACTGGGATGCGGTATAGCTCATACCCACCGTTCCGTTACCGGTAAGCCGGATCCGGTTGTTACTGAACGTAATATTACTGCTTGTCATAGCCGTGTGCATCGTCACGGCTTGGGTATCCGCAACAATCAGGTTATCCTCATAGCGACAGGATTTAGGTTTCTTGCTGTACTTCTCATTATTGGTAAACCCGACCTCCAAGGTAGAGATGCAACGGACGAAGGTATTACCGGAAACAAGCACATTCTCCGGCAGGAAATGTTTGGAAGAGGTACTGACCGAATTGGAGGCATCGCCATTGGTAAGCGCGATAGCCGGATCCCACTTATAGCCGGTTAATCCTTCCATATAATTGCCGGAGACCGTATGATCCTTCCCATAGACACGAATACCTCCGCAACCGATTACCTCCTCTTCATACACAGCCGTTTTTCCCTCACCCAGAAAGATATTGTCCTCCGCCCGGTTGTTGAATCCGTGTCTGAGGCAGAGTGTCCCAAGACAACGACGGAAGGTATTATTCCGTACCGTATTACAACAACTCTTCACAGACACCACTTCCGGATCGCCGTCGCAGTCTTCGAAGAGATTATACTCCACCACCGTATAAGACGAGTCCATCGACAAATCACTCACGCCGATACGCACCGTCTCTTTCTCATTCGCCACGCGCGGACTATTACCCCGGAAGATATTATGGTCTATCCGGTCATGCACGCTGATACCACCCGGGCTACCATGCGCTCCGTCTATGACGATGAGCGCACCGCCATCTGATTTATGGAGGAAGAGGTTATGGTCAATCCTGTTATATCCGCTGGCGCAAGTATCGTGCTCCCAGATATCTCCTACAAGTATCCATTTGGAAGTCTGTCCTTCCTTATCCACTGACATTTGGAACCGGTTTCGGGTGATACGGATATGATGAGCACCCTGTAACTTGAAGAAAGAGGATGTGGCGGACATATCGAAGTCCAATCCGTAAAATTCGATATATGCTGCATTCTCCAACGTGATACATCCGGACTTGATCACTTTGGCGCCTAACAGGTTCTGCGCCTGCACCACGATAGGTTGCTCTTCAGTTCCCTGACAGGACAGTTTGAGCCATGACAACTCGTAGTTTCCGTCCGCCAAGACAAAAGTATCTCCCGGCTGGGCAGCCGGCAGAGCCGACTTCACCTCAGATGCCGTATGAAGCACCTGTATGGATGCATTGCCGTATAGCGACAACGTCAACATCAATAAACCTATTGTGCGTTTAGCTCTCATTACTTGCTCCAGATGATATCAAAGGTCAGTTCAGCGATGCGGCCGTTCTCCGGCTCGGATATACTTGTCACCTTAATGATACCGTTCTTGCCGGTGGTGAGGTTTTTTACCCACCCGTACGGATAAGCATCTAGCGAGAAATTGGAATTGCTTCCTGCTTCCGCATAGGTCTTGTACACCTTCGGTGCATTGGAACTCGGTTCGCTCACGCCATCGAAGAACGCATCGTCCAGCGAGATGATTGTACCTGCCTCGAAGGCATCGATAATGGCTTTTTCTGCTTCTTTATCCGATTTGAGTACACGGAACTTGGTTACGGTACCGTTCTCTCCGTAGAAATCCTTCCACGTACCATCCTGCGGGTCAATCGTCTTTCCCTCGCACTTATAGTTCTTCACCGTATTGGTCGCCTGCTGCGGGCCGTACAATTGTACATATCCGGCCTGATCATAGAGCATGAAGTCAATAACCGGGATGTTCTCCGCAGCATCGCAACTGCTGATCACATAACCGGACTCGGCATCAAAGAAAGGCTCCTCCGTTCCGCCATATAACTCGCGACCGCTCAATTTCACATTCTTATATGCATAATAGCGAGGCTCATTGGGATCCGCTATCACCTGAAAATCAGGAAACAGAACGATCTCTTTTGTACCATAATAGATACCCTTCAGATCACCGGTCATATTCCCGCCGAAATAGTTGGTCGGCATATCGAACGTGATCTCCTCATCGGATTGAAGCTTGATAAGCACCGGCTCGCTACCGACATACATCCGTTCAATCAATTTAAGGTGTTCGCCCTGCATGGTGATGGGTTCGTATTTCGTCAGAGACGGCGGACAACTGGTTACTTTGGGTGTTTCTTTGAGCACAAGAAAAGCTTTACCTTCCGGCCCGAATGTCTGCATCGTTGCTCCGTCAAAATAGGTAAACTGCAAGGTCACCTTACCCTCCTCTTCCGAATAAGGCACTTTGAATACCAACTCTTCGTTACGGCGCGTAGTGATGACTGCGTTGATGCCGTCTATCAGTACCTGCTCGATAAAATGCAGATTCTTTCCTTCCACTACCACCTCTGCATTGACCGTTCCTTCTTCAGGATAAACCGGTATAGAGGGCTTGGCATAATGCACCGTGAAGATCTCTGCCGACTCCGACGATCCGGCAACACTCGCTACCCGGATCTTACCCGTACGGTTGCCGCTCACCACCTCTGCCACCAGCTTGGTAGCATTGACACGGTAGCAGATAACAGCTGCCGTTCCGCCTATCTCTACGGTATCGACACGCTCCAGATTTTCTCCAAGAATGGTAATCTGCGTCCCCACCTCTCCTTGTTCCGGGCTAAAACTGCTGATAACAGGTGCCTTTAGTTCGTGAGACGGGATATAGGTCTTCTCGCACGCTGCCAACATGGCAGTGATTGCGACAAAAAGGAATACTTTGTATTTCATACGGCAGAGGTATTAGTAGCCCACATTCTGGGTGATGGCTTGGTTGATATCAATTTCTTTCTGCGGAATTGGCAAGAGGATGAGTTGGGGTGTAAGCACCAAAGCGCCTGTCTCGGCAATGATGTCTGCATAATACGTCTCGGTGTTCCAATGCTCCTCCATCACCTCCACAACACGATCGGTACGAATGAGATCGAACCAACGGTGGTTCTCATACGCCAGTTCCAGACGACGTTCTTTCTCTATAGCCATGCGCATCCGATGTTTGTTGGCTACATCGGCTGTCGTTAGAGCCGTCAAGCCGGCGCGTTGACGCGTCTTGTTGATATACGGAAGCGCCGAACCCGGGCCTTCCATCTCATTGAGCACCTCGGCATACATCAGGATCACATCGGCATAGCGGATAACCGGCCAATCTTTGTCCCCATCCTCTTTGAGTACCACCGGGGAGAGATATTTCTTCACATACCGGCGATCCACTACTTTTCCTTGGTCATCGGTATAATCGAGTGCCAACGTCACATCTTTGCGTGTGTCTGCGGACGAGTAGCAGGACACCAAATCGTCCGAAGGATAGTTATAACCGCTACCTCCACCGTTGATCACACTCGCGCCGCTCTGTAAAGGAGCGAACCAGTTGCCGAACGGAGAACCGAGACCGAGGCCACCGGATGTATAACGGATAGTGAAAAGGATCTCGTTATTGAGCTCGTTATTAATGTCAAACACCGCCGCATAGGTCGGCTCCAAGTCAAAACCTCCGTGGTCGATGATATCTGCTAACAGTTTCTTGGTCGTCGCATCGTACTGACCGAGCGTCATCCGTACTTTGGCCAACAAGGCTTTTGCCGCCCATGAAGTCACACGTCCTTTCTCTTCCTCTACGTAGGTAGCCGGTAAATGCTCCACGGCGAACTCCAGATCTTTTGTCAGAAAAGCATACACATCCTCCACCGACGCACGTTCGTAGTTCAATGCCGAAACGGCATCCAAACGTTTGTCCACAATGAAGACCGGACCATAGAGACGCACCAGGTTGAAATAATGATAGCCGCGAAGGAAACGGGCTTCGGCTTCGAACTGCAACCGGGTCTCTTCATCTTTCACTACATCCAAATGCATCAGCACCGCATTGCATCGCGCGATGTTATGATACACAGTTTTCCAATAGTTATACACATGCTCGCTGGTAGCAGACACGCGCGATTGGTCAAAATCGAGCTGCATCGTGCGGTCCGTAGATGTAGTAGCGGAGGTATGCAGACGGGAGTTGTCGGAACGAAGTTCCGTCAGCATCCACTCATAGCGCATAGGGGCCTGCAAACCGTTGTAGCATGCTACTACCGCTTTGTTCACTTCGTCTGTGTTCTTGTAGAACGCGCCATCACCTATCTCCGAGACAGGTTGCATATTCAAGTCGCAGGAAACGAATAACAATCCTACGGCTAACAAATCTATAAATAGTGATTTTTTCATACGCCAGACAAATTAAAATCCGATTTCTACACCGATGGTATAAGTCCGCTGAATAGGGAATCCACCGCGTTGATAACCATCCACCAGCGGGGATGCATATTGATTGGAGGTATAGCGTGCCTCAGGATTAATACCCTTGTAGCCTTTACCCCATACATAGAACAGGTTCTGTCCCGAGAAGTAAATACGAATCGTATTCAGATGAATCGGACGCAGTTGTTTCTTATTGAAACGGTAACCGACAGTCAGATCCTTGAGAGCACCATAGGATGCTTCCTGAAGCAAGTAATCGGTCAGTTCCCATTGCATACCGTTTCCGTTCGCAAAAGTCGGGGTCTTACCATCCCCCGGATACTCCGCAGAGATATAGCGGTTAGCCGTGTAGGCTTTGTTGATCTTCTTAGTCTCCTGATAATAACCGTCGCCGTTAAGCACTGTTACACCTGCTACACCTTGCAGCATGAAGGACACATCGAATCCGTAAAACGTGAAAGTGTTTGTCATACCCCATGTTAATACCGGGAAGGGTGATCCGAGTACGTCGCGGTCATACGCATCGATGATGCCGTTCCCGTCGCGGTCCACTACCTTCAACGTTCCGGGTACGACTGTTTTGCCAACCAGGAACACATCCGTAGCCGGACGTCCGTTCAGGAAAGCATCTATCTCTTCTTGCGAGGTCCATATACCATCGGTACGGTAACCGTAATACTGGATAGACGGACCACCTACTTGCGCCGCATACACCTCACTGCGCTCTCCGTAACTGAGCAACCGCTCCGATCCGTCTCCTAACTGCAGCAAGCGGTTAAAATTGGTAGATAAGTTGAGTTGGGTCTGCCATTCGAATTTCTTGGTCTTGATATTATACGTGTTCAGTTCAATCTCCACACCCTGATTGCGCACCTTACCGATGTTATTCCAATAATTGGTATAGCCGGTGACGGCTAACGCCGGTTGCTGGAAAAGCAAACTGCGGGTGATGGAGTAATAATAATCAACCGACAGGTTCACGCGTGTTTTGAACATACTCAGGTCAAAACCTGCATCGAATTCATTGGTCTGCTCCCAGGAGATAGCCCGGTTTCCCAATACATTGCTTACATTGGCCAAACCGGATACCAACGTATTATTTGTTCCAAAAGTATAATTGGTCGCATTGAGTTTGTCATACGCTGCATAGTTAGGTATATCGTTGTTACCCGTGATACCCCAACTACCGCGTATCTTAAGTTGATTGAGCCATGCCTGATCTTTCATCCAGGGTTCTTCCGACATACGCCAACCGACCGAGACAGACGGGAAGAAACCCCATTGGCGTTCGGGACCGAACTTGGATGAACCGTCGGCACGGAAACTGACGGAGGCCAGATAGCGATCCGCATAACTATATGTCACACGTGCCAGGGCGGAAAGCAGTAACTCTTCTTCCCGCAGCGTGTAGGTGCGACGGGTTCCGTCGTTCTCCGAGATAACGATATCCGTAGCAGCATTAAGAGTATGGATGTAGTCGGTAGGAAAAGAAGTACCTTTGATACCCGCAGTACGCCAGAAGACCTTATTAGCCGTAAAACCGGCCATCGCGCCGAACTCATGTCGGCCCCATTTGGCATTGTAGTTAAGGGTGTTCTCGCTTAACAGGTCTAAGTGCAAACGATTGGTATAAATGCCATAGTTGGCATCTCCGTCACTCTTGGCATCCTGATTATGATAGATATTGTTATCGCGATACTGTACATAGAATCCGTCCTGCGAACGGAAGGTCAGTCCTTTGCAAATATGAATATTGATGTAAGCGGATGTGTTAAGACGGTAGTCTTCCGTGAACCGCTCCTCATTATCCATCACACAGCGCGGATTATTGTTATTCGTTCCCCACGGACTGACGTTCTCCAGCAGATTGCCGTCTTTGTCATAATAATTGAGATTGTTGAAATGCCGGCCGTGTGCATACGAACCGACAGGTTGTCCTGTCAGGGCAGAGGTAGCTTCCGTATGGCGAACAGGCAACCAGGAATAGGTCCGGTAGAAATCAATGAAGTTGGTCGCAGGCGATTGACGCTTGGTGTAAGACGGCGTGAGATTCATGCCTATCTCCACATATTTGGAAAGCGTTGCATTCACTTTTGCCCGGACATTGAACTTATCGTACCGGTTGTCAATCATAATTCCTTCGTCACCGGTATAACTGCCGGAGATATAATATTTGGCTTCTTTCTTACCTCCGCTCACGGAGAACTGCACATTGGTGATGTTCGCCACTTTGCGCAGTGCCTCGCGTTGCCAATCCGTATGATTGTCAATAGCCAGCCATGCCTTCTCCGATTTGGTGGGTCCTGTTCCTCCTAATGCCTCCTCGTTATACAGCATGTTCACATAGTCGTGTGCATCCATCAGGTCATGCAGTTTATATGCATGTTTGAATCCGGTATAGACCTTGACGCTGTATTTGGCTTTCTGGATATCCCCGCTTTTGGTCGTGATGAGGATTACGCCGTTGGCACCCCGTGAACCATAGATAGCGGCAGAAGCGGCATCCTTGAGTACTTCAATGGATTCCACGTCGTTCATATCGATAAAACTCAGACCTTCCGCCAGCGGATAACCGTCCACTACGACGAGAGGCTCGTTGCTGGCACTGATAGAACCCATTCCGCGTACTCGCACTACCGGTGCGGATCCGGCTTCGCTGGACACATTGGCGATATTGACACCGGCTATCTTACCCTGCAAAGCCTGATCCAGACGAGAAACGGCTTGGTTGCCCAGGTTCTCATCCGAATATTTACTGACAGCACCGGTGAGATGCGATTTCTTCTGCACGCCATATCCTACTACTACCACTTCGTCGATGTTCTGCGCCATCTCATCCAGTTGGATGGTTCCCAGATTGCCGTTTCCGGCCTGCACCTCGCGTGTCTGGTAGCCCAGATAAGAGAAGACCAGGGTGGAAGTAGCGGCAGGCACCTCGATATAGAACTCTCCGTCGATATTGGTCAGTGTACCGGTAGTCGTACCCTGTAGCAGCACATTGACACCAATCATCGGCTCTCCTGCATCGTCCGTCACACGACCGGTGACTTCCACCTGAGCATACATCGCTACCGAAAGCAGCAGCATGCCTAAAATCCATTTGTATCTCATAGTATAAATATTTTTCTATCGGGTAAGAGGATGTAAATATGTCCGTCTTGCAATATTTTCCGCACCTTGTAATCCAATTTGCTCCCTTGAACGTCCACCGTTTCTGTCGGGGATGTCGGGTGCCGCCACGCAGGTCCCGTTGTTTCAGCCGATGGTTCGGAGCCGGGCATCACCGGCTGAGCCATGGAGGTGTTCTTGCTCCATTCTGCCGCAGTCGGACTGAAGGAACTGAACTTGCCGGCATTGTAACTGTTTCCCGACCACGTGAGTGTGCCGCCCGAGGCTGCTCTCGTTACCACGCGATCAGAAGTATGGGAGTTGTCATTGAAGACCGTATTATTGTCAATCGTTGTATTGAGTGCCAACAGATCGCAGTCGGAAGACGAATGATAGTTGACACAAAAAGCTTCTTTGCAGTTCACAAAGATATTACCGTTCACAACGGCATTTTTCACCTGGAAATACTCATTAAGTGCCGAGTTAGGCTTGCCACGCACAATACAAAGCGCAGCTCGATAGTTATTACCGGTCAGATCTTGAAAATAATTATCGGTTACCGTATGATTCTCGCCGATGATACGTACACCGCCGCTGGCGCTCTTGTTGTTGCCTAAGAACCAGTTGGCATCCACGGTACAACCGTTTCCGTGCCGGAGCGTGAGTGTGCCGGCGCAGTTATAAAAAGTATTGCCGCGATAGGTATTACCGCAGGATTTATTGGAGATAATCTCTATCTCTCCGTCGCAGTTCTCAAAATAATTACCTTCCACCGTACACTGAGCCTGCTGCATACTGCTGTTACTGTCCCCGATACGGATGATCTCCTGTCCGTTCAGTTCCTTGCCGCTACCGTCCACTTGCGCTATGCGGTAACCGAAATGATTGGCTTCTATCCGATGTACAGGAGTGATATTATTCTCCAGCCATACCACCAATAACGTACCTATATTCGCTTTTCCGACGAAATAGCAATGATCTACCCGATGCTGCTGCCCATAGAGCGATACCCATTTGATATCTTTGGAGACATCGGTCGGATTATATGCTTCGATCGCACATTCGGTAAGCCGGCAATGCGATGAGCCGGAGGCAAAAAGCACGACTTGGTTCTTGCCGGTAAACGTGCCGGAGAAACGCAGTCCCTGGACCTCAATATAGGTACCCTTGATCGTGAGGGAAGAGGAGCCGCTTAAGAAAACGGCACCGGGTGTAGCAGCACGCAGCACAATCGGACTGGCTGCCGTACCTGTACCGTTCAAGGTAAGGTTTAAGTTGGAATAACTTCCGTTCACAAAGACCAATGTATCCCCCGCCGACCAAGTCTTATTGATGGCAGATGCGGACGACACACTGATTGTACGCGCAACCCCTTGCCCTGCTGCAAAACACAGCAGGACAAGGAGTATCGTTTTCGCATACCGAAGCATGATACCAAGTATCAAACAGGATTATTGTACTTTGGCACCGGTCATATTGAAGAACTCGCCGTTACGCTCGATGAACATCTGACCGTTTACCATCACTTTGCGTGCTTTAGAATCCACGCTTACTTGCTCCATTGCAGTCGCACCACCCTCAGCAGCTTTGGCTACATCTGCCCAATTGTTGCTGAAACGCAGACCGGCAATCTTACCGCCTATCTTCGAACGTTGGCGAATCGTGATACCGCGAACGGACTTGAACAAACTGGAAGAATTAGTATAAGAAACCTCTGCAAATACCGTATTCTCCGCTTCCGATTTACTCAAATCCGGATTAATCCACATAGCGCCGGTCTCTGTCTGTTCTCCGGAGGCATTGCCGCAGGGCACAATCTTAATAACCACGAGCTGGGTCGAACCGAATGCCAATTCTTCTGTCCACTTCTCCGGATCACCATTCCAGCCAAGACCTAACTTATAGCCTTCATTTTCCTTATTTACATACAAGCGGCAACGTTGTGCATTAGCTGTATAGTTACCGTCAAACGCTAAAATATCACCTTTACCGGTTGCTTCATTAATCTGAACCAATGCAGCCATGTAATAAGGAGCACCGGAATAGTCATAGTTGGATTTCAGACCAAAGATAGAAGAACGCAACTGGTTCGTGCTTTCCCCAACGATAGGCAGATTTGCCAACACGATTTCACTACCTTTCAGATTATCCACATAATCGCCATACGAGAGCGTGCTGGCCTGAATAGCAGGATTATCGCCTCCTTTGTCTGCGTCCTTTCCGCTTCGGCTCCACATGAATGCTTTCAAAGCCTCACCGATTGAGCCTTGGGTTGTGCTGGCATATGCATCTCGCTCCAGATGTGCACCATCCTCAGCTACGGCACTTTCTGCAAAGAAAGTAGTGTAATCTAACGGTAATGTTTGTGCGTTGAGTGACAAACCTGCAGCTAAAGCAGCTACAAATAACAGATGTTTTTTCATAATAGAAAATTTTTAATGTTAAACATTATTAAGTACGGATTATTGAATACGTTGTCCGGTTATGCTATATACAGCCTCTCCACGAAGGATCAACAATTGACCGTTTCGGAGAATAACTTGCGTTTTATCCGCCTCAGCCTTTATATTCTCCACAGCCTCCTCCTTGTCTTGCGATGGTCCATTGAGCACTTTCTCCCATGTCTTAGCCACACAGATGCCGTCCACGGTAGCATTCAGTTTCATCTGACGGAAGCAGATATAACGCAGGTCCGAACCGCCGTCTGCATCGTTACCTACCGCCTCCATCACTGCATTCTCAGCCTCTGACTTCGACGGATCGGGATTGACATACAGATAGAACTCATCGGCGGCACCTGTACTGCTTGTACTCTTATTAATGTACTTCACCACCAGCAATGCTGTTTCCTCTTTCGGTGTAGCAGCAGACCAGTTCTCTATCGTCTGGCTGTTCTTGCGAATTGCGAAGGATTTCATACCCTCCTCTATCTTTACCACTACACGACCGCGCATCGTCGTGCTTGGCGCCGCTTCCGTGCCTTGTTTCATATAAGCAAACAAATCCTTGCCGCTGGTGCTGTTCATATTGCTCATATTGACCAATAAGGCCGTATATACGACATCATCCTCTGCTAGTTTGTCGCTAACAAACGGCATAGCTGTCGTTCGTTTGAGCGAACCGGAAATCTCTTGGGCTACGCTATCCAATACCAATGCGCCCCCTTCAGCTCCTGCAAAATAACCCTCGTAACTCAATGACTCGGCTCCGATCTTCGGACTCTTTCCACCTTGCTCGTCAGCCTTGGTACTTACTACCCAACCGCCTTGACCTTCCAACTCACTTTCAACGTCATAAACGAAATCCTCTACCGCATAGACATCCGTATCTACTTCCGGCTGGTCAGGAATATCACTTCCGTCGGTTTTTACGGCCTCAGCCCATGTAGAGGCGATACGCAGACCTCCTATCTCCACGCCGTTACCGCGCTGACGCAAACCAAAACCACGCACGATCATATCCGTCTGACTGCTTATGTCTGATGCAGAACAAACAAGGGCTGCATTCTCATCTTCCGATTTGTTTAACGAAGGATTGACCCATACTTTGACCACATCGTTTTTGGGCCCCGGGATATACTCATATTTCATGACTACCAGGTTCACCGAACCTGTCGTTAATTCTTGCGAATAGGCCGAAGTAGCCGAAGAACTATTCTTGGCGATACCCAATTTCACATTACTGCCGGACTTGATCATAAACAATCGTCCACGCGCTTGCGACTTGGAAGCCGAACCCTCCCATATAGCAATATCCCGTCCGGACGTATTCTTGGCAGAAAGCGGCTTCATCAGAAATGCAGCATACATAGATACGGTATCACGAGCACCGAGCGTATCGATATAATACACACTGATTCGCTGCGTAGAAGCGTCGTCTCCGACCGCTGCATCCAATACGGCTACTTTGCCTTGTCCGGAAGCGATATACCCGGGATAAGTCAGGTTACGGTTAGCTACTTTGGGCGAAACACCCTTGGCGTCCTCTGCTTTGAGCGAGCACATCCATTTGTGGAGTTCCAATGGAGCCTGCACCGCCTGCTCCAAATCACCGTCCGGATAATTGAAGTTCTCTTCAAGATACAACTCCGCATGCGCGCTCACGAGTGCAAGCATCGCGCATAGAAATAAGGTAGAAAGTTTTTTCATGATCGTATAAATAAGTTAATTACTTGCGTATTTTGGTACTCAACCCTTCTCCGTTCCGTAACAGGATCCGGATACCGTATATACCTCTGGGCAACATAGCCATGGAGCAACGGTTTCCTGCAGTACGGGAAACCATACGTCCCAGCACCGAATAGATGATAATCGAATCCACACCCACCGTGCTCGCAGCAATCAGTTCATCGCCTTCGATACGGAGGAAAGCCTGTTGCCCTATCGTCTCGTAAGACGTAACGTTATAGTCCGCAATAGGATAACGGTTGAAGGTAAGCGCCGCATAACCGTCTTCGTTGCGCAACCAGGGATCTACGTAGAGCGTATCCATTCCGCGCGTCGCGCTATAGACGTAGTTATCCGGACCGTAAGTCAGGTGAGTCGGACGGTTAGCACCTTGCTCGAGCGTCAGAAGTACCACGTGCTTGTCTGCATTATCGACACAACCGCTCGCCATCGGAATAGCTTGTTCCGACTCGTTATAGAAATAATCCTTCATATCACGTCCCCACATGACACCCGGCCAAACCATCTCCTGATCAAAGCGGACAGCAATCGTATGCTTGTTCTCATCGGTCCAGCGTACGGACTGCACAGCCGGCGATGTGAGCGGACGATCAAACGTCTTACCGTAGAAATCACGCTCGATAAGACGTGTGTATTGCGTATAAAGGCGGTCGTAACCATCGTCTACATAATGGCAACTGTCATAGCGGATCGTGATACCGATATTGGTAATAACCGTGATATCGTCATACGTCTCTCCAAACAAACGCTGCATCTCGCGCATCTCGGAAGCGTATATACTGGTACCGCAACCGACGTTGATCTGGCTCACATACACGCGTTCTACATTCGGGTAATCTTGTTTCCAAGCATGATACAAGCGGTCGAAACGCAAAGCGTAGTCTTCGTACAAACCGTTTTGGTCACTCTCGCCTTGTACCCATACAATCGCTTTGATGGCTTCTGCCAGACCGGCTTTTCGTACCCGATACAAACCTTTTCCGTAGAAAGTCGTCAGATCCTCACGGTTCTCTTCGTTAGGCATATTCTGGTTGAGCGAACTGCCGCCGATAGCGATATTGAGTATCGCGGTCGGCATGTTCTGTTCCGCTAAAAGGTTACGCTGCATAATATATCCGGACCAACCATTATAGAACATTCGTCCGTATCCCCATCCGGCTGAGTTGGACAGTCCCCAAAGGGTATCCGCCGGATTATAGGGTGCTTCTTTCTGTACGCAACCGAAATTACGCCAATACTGATTGGTCACGCCCGGGTTACCGGAACCCGATGCCGCACCGTTGGACTGTCCAGCAATCAGATACACATCACCGGCTACCACGCTATCGGCCAACACTTGCGTTTGTTCACCACCGACAGCATACTCAAAGCGATACTCCGCAGGTTCTGCCACGATAGAGAACGAAATATTAAATGGAACATTCTTGGTAACCGTCAACGGCTGCTGTTCCTGGATCACTCCGTCGCGTTTCTTGATAAAGGTCAAGGAACTGATATCACTACGTTGGGTGTATCCGCTGATATGTACTTGAGCCGTACCGTCTGCACTGCGCGGATAGAGTTGCAACCTAACCGGACGCTGCGTGAACACCACCGGACGGAACGCATTATGATGAATGGCATTCAGGGTGAGCGGATTAGAACCGGTGTTGGTGATCACCACTTGTTCGCCTGATTCGGCTATCATATTCAAATCACCCGTTGTCTGCACACCTGTACCGCTGAAGGGCAGCACGTTATTTTGCGCATCCGTGATCGTCAACGCCGATGCTGCTCCGGCTACGCCGTAGTCCACACGGAGTCCTTCCAAACCGTTGGACAGCACACAGGTCTGACCGGCAGCAAGGGTCCGGGCAGAAAGATTGGTATCATAACGTTGGTAGTACACAACCGACTGCACGTCACTCGTATCGCTCACGTAATAGTTATCGAAAGCTACGATGCGATAGTAAAGCACAGCGCCTTCCGCCAGAGTCGGCAAGGATTCCGAACGGTATATCGCTCCGTACTTCGGCATAGCCAGCACACCTTCCGACGTTGAGGCATCATAGCCCCAAAGGAGTTTCACTTCTGCTATCGTTCGGCTTTGCTCACCGGCAGTTACAGTCGCCGTTACTTGGGTAGGATCACCGGCTGAAGGGAAAGCCTGAGTAAGCGCAATGTCACTGATAACAGGACTGCTACCGGCTACGTAGTTGGTCAGCGATGCATCGTCTATGTACAATGTACCCGCGCCTAATCCGCAATCGCTCACGGTAATCATCACCTTGATGGACGGTGCCGGATCGTTGATAACAATCAGGTGTTCCGTCCAAGTCTTACCGAACGGACCCTCCAGATATTCCACATCGATCGTGTCGCTGCCGATGATCTTGCTGACCAGGATGTTACCGCGTGTCTCGTTCGCGCTACCGGTCAACCAGAAACGGAAGACTCCGGCGGTATTCACCGCAGGAGAGATCATCTTGGCATGATTGCATTTATCGGCCGTCTCGGTCTTATTAAACGATATAGAACGCGAGGTGGTACCATAATCGCCGTGGTTCTTACTGGTGGACGCACCGCCGCCAATCATCGTCCAACTGCCGTTCGAATCAAAGCCTTCCTGGAAATGCGTCTTGGGCTTGTTCGGATCTTCCGGCTCGATCGGTTGCACTTCCGGACCGGTATAGTTCACAGCTTCCTCCCATGTAGTAGCTACCCGCAGATGAGAAATCTGCGCCGCCGGTCCTCCGTCACGTAACTTAAGCGCGATAGCACGCATAGCACTCGGATCGGTGCTGCTATCGGTACTGACAGCAGCACAGGAAACGGAGGTCTCTTCGTTATACCCTAACGGAAAATCAACATACACCGATGCTACATCGTTGGCGTCTCCGGATACAAACTCATACTTGAGCACAACGAGATAAGTCTTGCCAAACTCCAGGGTCTTGGTATATACGGGCTGTGTACCTGCATAGGTTATACCCAATTGATAACCGGGCGATACAGCCTTTATAAACAAACGCGCACGTTGCGTCGTACCTGTTCCCCCTTCAAAACTCATGAAATCACGCGTATTGGTTGTCGCAGCACTCACATTGAGCAGAAAGGCTGCATAGACAGCACCGCTGTTGCGCGTTGCGTTGTTGTCGAAATTCTTGTATATAAGACGATTCTTGGCATCCGTAACCGTCGTTTGCGGAACAGTAACGCCCAAACCGACAGACTCCGAGCCCGCTCCATAATACTCCATGCTCAAGGCTGCAGCACTGACGCTGAAATCCAATGCTGCCTCTTTGGAGTAGTCTGCCTTGGTGGATAATTTCCATTCCGGAGTACCCTGCCCTACTAAAACGGAATTGGCGGAATAATTGAAATCTTCCGTCAGCAGCACAGAGGCCTGCGTACAGAGTGCCAGCCATAGTAAGGCCACGGCACTACCAATCCTTCGGCGTACCATAATTAGTCTCCAATTGTATTATCCGGCTGATTATCGTTTGCGGTGGTCACACTATTGGTGGGAGCGGCCGGAGATGAACAGATCATTTGGTTGAATACCAAAGTACGAATCTCTGTAGTAGGAACATTATACGTTTTCATAATATCTTACACTTTACTCATTAAACATTACACATTATTTTACAATTTGTCCTGCAGCATTGTACTTCACGCCATTGCGGATAATGAAGAGTTGTCCGTTCTCAATGCGTTTCTGTACACCATTGATAAATTCAGCATTCTCAATGCCTGTAGCATTCTGCTCTTGCTCAACGCTCATGCTGATACGGCGTCTGCCCGGAGCCGGAGCCGAACCGTTGAACTCGCTCATACTGCTGATATCAAAGTATGCACGATTCTCACCAACATTGTAATTCTGACCGTATGTACAATAAAGTTTGTTGTTCTTGAGAATGTATCTGTCTTCAGAACTTTCAATGGATTTGTTAGTAAATGAACCTTTCAATCCGTTCGTTTGCGATGAAACAACATTTTCTACTGCCTCACCCGTCAATGGTATATTCAATGCACTTTCCGATGCAAGGAATACATACGGCTTGCCGGCTTCCAGTTCGGTCACTTCATCAAATACCACTTCTTTTAAGTTACTGCCGTCCATTACCTTGCCTGCTACCTCGAAGAACGTAGCGCCGGCGGCACTCAGGTCTTCACTCGCTTTCGGCAGACAGATGGTTCCGTAATTGCCGCTCGTCACCGGACGCGTGTACATATCCTTCATCTCTGCTGCGGTAGTAACATCAATCGCTTCCGACAAATAGGAATCTATGTAAGTTTCATCATCACCGATAGCTGCCACCTTGTAGGTATAATTAGTTGCTGCAACTAATCCGGAAATATTATATTGGAATATATCTCCACCCTCAGCCTCTTTGGTCGTTTTGCGGGAACCGTCTTCCTTATTAAATACTACGATTCTATATCCACTGGCATTCTCTACAACGTTCCAGCGAGCCGTAAATGAATGGGCTGCCACATTCTCCGCCGCCAATGCCTCCGGCACTTCCAAATCTGTCGGAGCTGTCGGATAAGTAACGATTCTTACCACCTGCTTACTACTGCCATCTACATTATTGATAAGACGTAAGCGAGTCGCCACTGTGCTATTTAATGTGATAGAGAAACGAGACAATTGCTTATCTGCAAAATGAAGCGTTTGTACATCCTCCCATTCCAACAACCCATAATTGTATTGTTGAATTTTCAAATCTTTTTCTGCCGAGCCTGCACTTGCATAGATATCTACTTGCGCCGCCGAAGCCACAGCCGGCAGTTCCATGATACCGAATTCATTATTGGACTTACCATCCAGCGTAATACGACCTGTCAATTTCTCGCCGGATGGAATATAATACGTGCCCGTTTGACGTGAACATTTGGTAAAGTCCACTTCATTGACCGTAGCCGTAGTGGAAGAAGCACCTAAACCGCTCCACACTTCATCTCCGAAAGTAAAGTTCAGACTTGCTCTCTCTACTGTCGGCGGATACGGACAGGTCTGAATTTTCCAGATATATTTCGTACTACCGTCTGCATTAGCCAAACGCAAGCGGGTCAGTTCGTTGCTATTGAGCGTTGTCTCAAAACGATAACATACCGCCTTATCTGTAAAGTTATACGTTGCAACATCTGACCATTCAGCACTATTATAACTATATTTTTGCAACTTCAAGGCCTTGTTTTCCGAACCGCTGCTGGCATATACAATTACTTTTTGGGCATTACTTACTGCCGGCAAAATAACCATACCACCATTAGAACCCTTATCTACAGAAATACGGTTAGTAAAACTTTCACTTGTCTGTGCACAGGAAACATTACCTGTTTGCATACCGGCAGCAACTAATTGAAAACCGTTAAATGTGGAACTCGGAAAACTTCCCGACGTGTATGCAGAAGAAGAAACAGATCCCCATGTATTATCATTAAAATCCGTCTTGATATAAGCTTCACCTACTATATTCGGCATCACTTCAACAGCTTCCGCCCACGATGTGCTGACGCGCACACCTCCTACATAATAGTTCGATTTGCTGGCTCCCTGATTACGGAACATGACTGCATCTATCTTAGTACGGGGAGAAGTATCAGTATTATCCGTAATATCCGCTGTCGGCTCTTCCGTAGTTCCTAAAGTCGGATTAATGAAGAGAGAAGCACTTGCATTAGCAATGTCATATTTCAGCACCAACAACAACACATCATCTATGGAATATTCGCCGCTCCCCCATACTATTTGTGAGCTAGTTCCCGTACGCATTGTTAGACCGATACGATACGGATTACCCTTTGTTGTATCATCAATTTTACCAACCCAAGGGCGTGCAGAAGGAGATGATGTTCCTGTTGTTAAACCTAACAATTCCCCATTAGCTTGGCTCTGTTTGCCATCCGGTTTGTACATATAGGTCAAATAAACCGCACCGGATTCTACTTTAGTAAATGAACGACTGGTAATATAGTTCGATCCGGACGTGTAATTATGCTTCAGCGATTTACTGCCGGACAAAATATAGTCGCCACCGGCATTTGAATAATTGAGCACTACGTCACTTACCAAACGACCGTCTCCAGAGGTAATGTCGCCTGTTGTTGTCCATCCTTCTACATCGCCGATAGCAGATCCGACAGTGTAGTCAAACTCCTCTGTCAGCACCACACTCGCCGACACAGAACACGTCAATAATAAGAAAAACGCGAGAAGTAAAGAAACTTTTTTCATAATGATTAGTATTTAATAGTTAATTTATTAGCCAAATTGGTTAACCAATTCAAAAATCGCTGCAAAGATATAAAAAATATTTTATACTGCAAAATTTTTCGGCAAAAAAATTTGTTATGTCGAAAAAAAATAGTAATTTTGCACCCGTTTTGAAGTTTTAGAATTCTTTTCTGACAAAATTATGGGTAAAGAGCAACAACAAGACATCATCATCCGCCGCATCCGCCAACAGTTACATAGCGGGGAGTTAAAACCGGGCATGCGACTGCCGGCAGAACGCAAGATTGCCGAGCAGTTCGGCATCAGCCGGTCCTACGTCCGCGAAGCACTGCAGACCCTGGAGAGTTACGGGATCGTGGAAACCAAACCGCAGAGCGGTACATTTATCGTAGGTCTGGATGTGAACGCGCTGGACGGACTGTTTGTGGATGTGCTCAAACTGGACGCATATGACTTTGCTTCATTGGCGGAGATGCGTGCCATTCTGGAAATCAACTCTGCTCGTTTCTGCGCGAGCAGAAGGACCGAAGAAGAACTGGAAAACATATACACTGCACTGCAAGCATACGAGGAGGCTTTCGAGCAAGAAGACAAGAAAAAGATCTACACGACCGACTTTGAGTTCCACCGTTGCATAGCAGCCGCCTGCGGCAATACCACTTTGCGATCCATGCTCCTGCTGATTGCACCGGACATTATGAGCGCCTATCAGAAACACCAGTTATGCGTGCCTTTCGACAAGAAACCTCTGGAAGAGCACCGGCTGCTCTACCGGTTCATTAAAGAGCAACGCCCCGAGATGTGCGCAGAGATGATGAAAGCCCATTTGGACGGCATGTTGCAATTTGCCGAGCAGTTACGAAACCAAAAAGACGCTGAGTAAATGTAATGAACCCCAAAAGTTGAACAAAAAAAACTTTTGGGGTTTTATTATGAAACATTCGTATGAAGAACGGTTACAAGCCGTAAAAAAATGTTTAGAAGGCTATTCTCCTAAAGGCGTGGCTCGAG